>Ga0209475_10000072_pt1 | contig 363651 bp, 364 predicted proteins | sample tdDd471_FD_187128 | JGI IMG/M metagenome (GOLD analysis project Ga0209475, IMG submission 187128) | Marine sediment microbial communities from the Atlantic coast under amendment with organic carbon and nitrate - tdDd47.1 (SPAdes)... | ecosystem: Environmental > Aquatic > Marine > Coastal >... | reverse complement strand
TTGCGCCGCACGGTGTTGATCAAGGCTCAATCCGTGTTCCTTTTTGTAGCGATTAAAACCACTCCTGAATACTGCTCTGAGACTCGCTTCCATGCGCAGACCTCTATCTTGTTAATCTTGATGGTAAGCACTATATTCTCTAGGTAATACAGTCACTTATCTTCCTTTTATTTGTGCAACAGTGTTATTCAGCGACACCGGTCGTTTATCCCACTGACGCCTATCCGTAACTATAAAAACCTGATTATTATCCATATTCCTAAGGCCATCAATGAGTTATTTTCCTTTTTTGGCGTTGGCTGTGGGTGAAAGGCGACACTTGCAGCGAAGGGCCTGTCGTCTATCCACTTTATGTAGAGATCTCAGAATATTATCTATCTGTCGGTTTTTACAGAAGAAATTGGAATTTTTCATGATGTTCCGTCGCAGGTTTTACGACAAATGGCGTTGAAATCAGGGCGGTAGTTGATTTATTCCCTAACACTTGGTAGTAGTTTGTTACCGTTCTTCAACTACATGGATGTGGTGATCAATATGTCAATGGATGATGTTCCTCCGGGCTTGCCGGCCAATCCCACGCGCTTTGTCGACCAGTTTCGCGCCTGTATGCGTAGCCGCAATATGGCGTACAAGACGGAAAAAACCTATGTGACCTGGGTGGTCCGGTTTATCCGCTTCCATCGGATGAGACATCCGGGGGAGATGTCCGAAAAGGAGGTGGAGGCGTTTCTTTCTAACTTGGCTACACAACAAGGCGTGGCGCCTGCGACGCAAAAAACAGCCCTTTGCGCTTTGGTCTTCCTGTACGGGGTTTTTCTGAATAAGCCACTGCGTGATATGCAAATAACCTATGCCAAGCGAAATGTGCGGGTACCCGAAGTATTCAGCCATGAAGAAGCGAAAGTGGTCATCAAGCAACTCTCAGGCGTCTACAGGGTCATGGCTTTGTTGATGTATGGCGCGGGCTTGAGGATCAACGAGTGTCTCCGGCTGCGCGTTAAAGACGTCAACTTCTCCATGGGCTATATCGTCGTCCGTGAGGGAAAGGGCTCCAAAGACAGGCGAACCCTTCTGCCCGAATCTTTGAAAGATCCATTGCAGCATCAGATTCGTTACGTTACCAGTCTGTTTGAGTTTGATCGTGCCAACGGCTTACCCGGTGTATATATGCCTTACGCATTGGAACGAAAGTACCCCCAGGCTTCCGCCCAGTTGGCTTGGCAGTTTCTCTTTCCCGCGAAACAGCCATCGATCGACCCCCGCTCGGGATTGAAGCGCCGGCACCACATAATTGACAGAACGCTGCAGCGACAGGTGCGTGATGCAATACGCTGTGCCGGAATTCCCCGTCAATGCTCCAGCCACACGTTTCGACACAGCTTTGCCACCCGGTTGCTGGAGAAGGGTTACGATCTCCGAACCATTCAGGAACTCTTGGGTCATGCCGATTTGAAAACAACCGAGATCTATACCCACGTGGTGAAGAAGGGCGGTCTGGGGGTTAACAGTCCGGTTGATGATTTTTAGCGGACTGTTATGGGGCAATGGGCTGCTGCCGAGGGGACAGCTCGGGACCGGCCAAACGACCGATCCCGACACCTGTCAACCAAACCGCTTCCGAATCTCCTCCGCCCGCAGTCGTGCCCGGGTGTAGCTGGACAGCGCCTTGACGCCGGCGCCGCAGGAACGGAACACGCAGACGCCCTGGTCTTTCATTTTTGCCACCAGGGGTTCGTAGAGTTCGCCGCCATCGACAATGCCAATCAGCGGCTTGTCCAGTGCAGCGACCATCTTCGGCATCTGCTGGGCGATGCTCTGCTCGTCACCCAGGTCATAGCCGGGGCGCAGCTTGTTCTCCACCAGGGTGCGCATCACGGGTGACATGGGATCGAGCCCCACCACCACGGCGTCGATATTGGGATCCTTTGCCATCGCCTCGGCACACTGCAGGTGCGCTTCGTCGTCGGCGCCTGGGTTGATGTCCATCGGGTTACGGATCTCCATCAGGGCGTCCAACCGTTTCGCTTTCAGGATCTCGCCAATGCGGGTCTCGGTCTCGGCCGAGAGGGCGGCCACTTCGAGTGAGAAGTTGTCCGATTGAACGTTGTCGGCCATACCCACGGCCTCGAAGCCGGCGCCGCTGACTGCGCCCAGCCGGTTACCGCCGATGGTCTTGTCGTGCAGGCAGTCGGCTATGTAGAACAGGTCGTTGAAGCGGTCGAAGTCGTCGCAGACCATGCCGCCGGCCTGGGTGATCACCGCTTCCAGCAGTGCGAAGTCTCCTGCGATCGAGGCGGTGTGGCCCATGGTGGCGTTGGCGCCGAACTCGGAGCGGCCCGCCTTGTAGAGCACCACCTGCTTCCCCTTCAGCACCGCCTTGCGCACGCCCTTGGCGAAGTGCAGGCCATCAAGGTCGCGGAAGCCCTCGGCGTAGACGCCGATGGTGTCTATGCCGTCCAGCTCGGCGAAATAGTTGACCATGTCGCCGTGGGTGAGGTCGTTCTGGTTGCCCAGCGCGGTCATGTAGGCGGGGTCGAGCCAGGGATTATGGCTGATACGGGTGATCATGAAGGCGCCGCTCTGGCTGATCAGGGCCGAGTTGCGTTGCGCCTTCTTTTGCCCCTGGGGCAGGCGGTTCTTGGGGATAAACCAGGTGTCGTACTCACCGGGATGGGAAACGATGCCGAGGCAGTTGCCGCCGAGGAAAACCGGGCCGCCGTCCTCGCTGTGATGCGCCTCGTTCATGCGCTGCATCATGGCCGCCGCCGGTTCCCGGCTGGCGGCGGTCTCGCCCAGTCCGCCGGGGATCAGCATCACCGCCTCGGCGGCGTTGGTGGCGATCACCTCGTCCACCAGGTCGTAGACCGCGTCGGCGGCAATGGCAACCACGAACAGGTCCAGCTTGTGCTCCAGGGAGGCGAGGCTCTCGGCGCATTTGACGCCGTCGATCTCATCCTCGTTGGGGCGGATGATGGTGATCTGCGAGGCCGGGTAGCCACTGGCCAGAATATTCTTGAGGATAATGCGACCGAAGTTCATCTTGCTGCCGGAGACACCGATAATGCCGATCGATTTCGGATGCAGCATCCTGCCGATCTTCTTTACCGGGCGTGGTGCCGGCACCGGGGTGGGACGACTGAATTTGCAGGAGCCCTCGCCGAAAGCGATCCGGTTATCGATAAAGCTGAACGGGTTGAGTTCCAGGCACTCCAGCACGAAGGGGGCGTCCGGGTTGGTCGGGGCGTAGTGTCGGGCCAGGCTGATGAAGGCGGTGAAGCAGTCGCTCAGGTTCTGGTCGTCCACCTTTCCTTCCAGTTTGCGATAGGCGATGGTCGTCTTGAATGCCTGCAGCAGATCTTCACCGCTGGTCAGGTCGGCGGCGGCACTGACGCCGCCCTGGCCCTTACGCAGGGCGCTGGCCAGCAGTTCGCCGGTCTCGCCACCCAGCCCGGCGCTGATCACCATGCCGAATTCGCGGGTGTTACGGATAGCGAGGGAGAGCTCAATGCCGGTGCCGGGTTCGACACTGGCCAGCGGCAGGCCGGCCATCTCTAGCAACTGCCGCAGGTCGGCGTCGTTCAGGGTCTGATGGCCGTCGCCGGTGCGGGTCTGCAGCAGGGCGGTGATGCCGTCCAGGTCGGGGGTGTTGTGGTTGCTCATAGTGCTGTTCCTGATAGTGGTCAGTGTCTGTCATTGGCCGTAGGAGCGGCTTCAGCCGCGAATGTGTCGCGGCATATCGGCCCGGGGCGGGCCTCCTACAGGTCGTTTTTAGCGCTGGGTGGCATCAAACCCGCTCAATCACCACGGCGATGCCCTGGCCGACGCCGATACACATGGTGCAGAGGGCGTAACGACCACCGCTGCGTTGCAGCTGGTAGGTTGCGGTGGTGAGCAGGCGTGCGCCGCTCATGCCGAGGGGGTGGCCCAGGGCGATAGCACCGCCGTTGGGGTTGATGCGCTCGTCGTCATCGGCCAGTCCGAGGTGACGGGTCACTGCCAGGGCCTGGGCGGCGAACGCCTCGTTGAGTTCGATGACATCCATCTGGTCCAGGGTCAGTCCCAACCGTTTCAGCAACTTTTCGCTAGCCGGTGCCGGGCCGAAGCCCATGGTGCGTGGCGGGACGCCGGCGGTGGCCATGCCGAGAACACGGGCGCGCGGTGTCAGTCCCTGTTGCCGGGCTGCCTGTTCGGAGGCGATCAGCAGGGCGCAGGCTCCGTCATTGACGCCGGAGGCGTTGCCGGCGGTGACACTCCCGTCGGGATTCACGATGGGACGCAGTTTCGCCAGCTGTTCCATCTGGGTCTGGGGGCGGGCGTGCTCGTCCCGGGTGAAGATGATCGGATCGGTTTTGCGCTGGGGAATGGTGACCGGCACGATCTCTTCGGCCAGCCGGCCTGCCTCCATCGCAGCGCCGGTCAGTCGCTGGGAGCGCAGGGCGAAAACGTCCTGATCCTCGCGACTGATGCCGAACTCCACGGCCAGGTTTTCGGCGGTCTCCGGCATCGAGTCGACGCCGTACATCGCCTTCATGCGCGGGTTGATGAAACGCCAGCCGATAGTGGTGTCGAAAATCTCCGCCTGGCGCGAGAAGGCGCTCTCCGCCTTAGCCATCACGAAGGGCGCGCGGGACATGGATTCCACGCCGCCGGCGATCATCAGCTCCGCCTCACCGCTCTTGATGGCGCGCGCGGCCGTGCCGACCGCGTCCATACCGGAACCACACAGCCGGTTCAGGGTGCCGCCGGGCACCGCGTCCGGCAGGCCGGCCAGCAGGGCGGTCATGCGCGCCACGTTGCGATTGTCCTCGCCCGCCTGATTGGCGCAACCGTAGAGCAGATCGTCCAGCTGATACCAGTCGACATGGGGATTGCGCTCCATCAGCGCCTGGACCGGCAGGGCGGCCAGATCATCGGTACGCAGGGCGGCGAGGGTGCCGCCATAGCGGCCGATCGGGGTACGGATGGCGTCGCAGATAAAGGCTTCGGGCATGGTGTTGATCCTTTGTTGAATAGTGGTTGTTCAGTTCATTGTCCGTGTGGTCATGGGATCGACTCCTGTGGGAGCGGTGTCCCCGCCGCGAATGTTTCGCGGTCGCATCGGCCCGGGGGCGGGCCTCCTACAGTGGTTGTTCAGCCCATCGATCGTTCGGCAGGCGCGAATGAGCCGGGATCTGGTTCAGGATAGAAATGTGGGGAAAAGGTGGGGGTGGCCGGCAGCGCCGGCTGGCGGATCGAACAGTGACTGATCAGTTGCCCTGCAGATAGGGCGCACATTGCTGGATCAGCACTTCGAGATTCTGCTCGATAGTCTGGCCCGATGTCATGATCTGAAAATCAGCCAGACGATAGTCCGCTTCGCGTTCATCCAGTATCAGTTTCAAGTCATCCATCGCCTGCTGGTTGCCGGCCATCGGCCGCATGTCACCCTGTTCAATGACACGGTTCATGTGATCCTCCGGCAGGGCGCGCACCCAAACAGTGTAGAAGTGCTCCCGCAGCACCCGGAAGGTTTCCGCCTCGGAGATCAGACTGCCGCCGGTCTCCAGCACCACGTGCCGATAGTCGGTGATGGTCTGCTGCAGCGCCTGCAACTCCAGCCGGCGATAGTTACCCTGGCCGGTGAGAGAGATCAACTCGCCCATATCCATGCCGGCCAATTGCGAGATCACGTTCTGCATGCGAATGAACGGCACCTGGAAATGCTTCGCCAGTTGTTCACCCAGTGTACTCTTGCCGCCGCCGCGCAGCCCAATCAGCGCCACGCCGCGATAGGCTCCCTGGCCGGGCGAGAAGGCGTTGCGCAGCAGTTTGAAAGCCTTCTCCTGCGCCTCGGGAGTGAAGGTATCGATCAACTCACCGAGTGGTGGGTACTTGATGCAACTCTCCTCCTGCTCCGGCAGCAGTGAGCCGATGCGCACCCCGAGGGCCTTGGCGATACGTGATAGCAGGGCCAGTGAAACATTGGCGGTGCCACGTTCCAATTGGGCCAGATAACGCTCTGAGACGTCCGAATGAAAGGCGAGGTTTTTGCGTGTCAGACCGCGCCGCGAGCGCACGGAACGCACCCGCGCGCCGACCACTCCGGTCAGCTCCTCAATTCCTGCTTCTTCCCCCGGGGGGGGGGTGACGATCTCAGTCATGCTTTCACGTTCCTATTGGTTCCCTCTCCCGCCTGATATTAACATGATACTGATATTTGTACCTTTTCCACATCGATTTCTGTCTGTTATTTACCCTCCTGCCAGCATCGGCACCAGACTCACTTCGTCGCCATTGTGCAGAGTCATGCCCTGTTCGGAGGCGACCACCAGATGATCGTTGACGGAGATACCAAACGAGCTGTCGCCCAGCGCCTCGGCCGCCTGCGGCAGGCTGCTTTTCAGGCGCTGTCTCAGTTCACGGATATCTTTTACCGGCCGGTTGATGACCAGACTGTTGCGTTTAACCCCGGGCAGTTGCGGCAGATTTACCTTCAGGCTGTAACCGGTCAGCACCTGGGAGAGGCTATCCCACCAGTCGCTGTTGGGCAGCCCGTCCGGTTCGAAGCCGGAGACCTCGTAAAAGCGCTGTTTCAACGCATCAAACGCCTGCGCATCGATCTTCTCTCCGCTGAACGGCCCGGCGCTGTTGGGTTCTTCGAACCAACGTCTGGGCAGGGTGTCGTCGGCGTCAGTGAGGCCGCGCAGGGCGTTAATCATGCGCTCCACCGCGATCACGTTGCGACCGCTGTTGAGCAGGTCATCGCTGCTCATCTCGATCCCGGTCAGCAGTTTGAGCTGCTCGGCAAACTCCTCGGTGCCGGTCAGGGAAGGCGAGTTGAACAGTTTGGTGGTGAAGCGGCACATGCCCACCGAGTCGCCCACCGCGAAGGTGTCTTCGCAACGGCGCACCGCGTACTCCTTGCCGCCGTACTGGTTCGGTTCTGCGGAGACCTTGCCGCCATACAGGGCGGTCTTGAATTCGGCATCGTCGTTGATGCGGGCATTGATCTCCAGGGTGACACGGTTGCGCAGGTGGTCCATGCCGCGGGTCGCCACCGCCAGACCCAGGGCAAACGCCTTGAGGATGCGGCTGTCGTGCGGGTCGGACTGGAACAGCCCCTTGACCGTCATGCGGTAGTCCAGTGCCTCGGGGGGATATTTCCCAGTAGCCACCGCCTGGCTGGAGTCGGCCACCACGTCACCGAAGCCCTCGCGTCTGGCCAGCATGAACAGCAGTTTTTCCACCGCCGCATAATTGCCCCAGCTCAGATCCAGCCCACCGGTGGTGGTCTGATCGATAATGCCGCGCTGATAGAGCTCCATCGCCCAGCCGACGGCACCGCCGGTACCGGAGGAGTCGAGTCCCAGATCGTTGAGGATATTGTTCAGCCGCAGCACCTGTTCCGGTTCCGTGATGCCGATATTGGGACCGAACTTGCCGACGGTGACATACTCCGGACCGTCGCCCTTGTCGTAGCGGTCGAAGACGCCATCACCCTTGATGCCCTGGTAACTGGCGGCATGTTGATGCTGCACCTCCGCCTGTGAGGTGTCGTAGCTGGCGTTGCCGGAGACGCCCTTCAGTGCGTTGGCGCCAAAGCCACCTTCGGCACCGGGGGTCATGTCGTTCAGCGGCCGGCACTTGACCGGACACTTGTAGCAGCCGTCCATGCCGGTGCGATAGCCATCGAAATTGTCGGCGTCCAGATCCTCGACCCAGGTGTTCTCCTGGTTATTCTTGGTGCCAATGGCACCGAGGATGCGGCTCGGTTTGTACAGGAACGGGGTGCCGACGGTCTTCAGCGCATTGCGGATCACGCTGGTGCTGATGACCTTGTTGCTGATCTCCTTGGCGCCCAGCTTGAACTCCTTGGAGGTGGCGATCCTACCCGGCGCACCGTCGATCATGATCGCCTTCAGGCCCAGCGAGCCCATCTTGGCACCGGCTCCGCCGCGTGCCCAGATCGCCTTGATGCCGCCCATGATGCCGGAGCTTAGCGCCAGGTTTTCGCCGGCACTGGTGATGCGTGCCAGGGCCATGTCCTTGCGCTCGGTGCGCTTGAAATCCCGTTCGATCGCTTCGGTGACATCCATGTTATCCATCCCCAGGTAGGGGGTGGCATCCAGGAATTGCACGTCATCAAACGAGATTTTCAGCAGGGTCCACTGCGGGTTGCGTCCATACAGCACCAGGTGGTCATAGCCGTGATGGCGCATGAAGGCGGGAAAATAGTCGCCGGCATTGCTGTCGAGGATGGCATCGCTCTCCGGCGAGAGGCTGGTGACATTGCCGCGGGTGGCGGAGGCCATGTAGCCGGTAAAGACGCCGCTGCCGAAGATCAGCGGCACGTCCGGATCAAGGGGCTGGGGGGGTTGCGCCTGTTCGGTCGCGAGCAGGTTGTAGAGCAGGAACATGTTGGCGCCGCGTCCGCTCAGGAAAGTGGTCAACACCTCCTTTGGCAGATAGCCCTTGCGGTGACTGCGCTGCTCCAGATCCACGAACAGCACCGCGCCCTGGGTTGGGTACTGGGGGGCATCCTGCAGGCGGCTCAGCAATGCGTCGACGCGATCTCTGGTATTCATGATAGTTCCTCTGACATTCTCCCGTTGCCGGTATGGCAGCAGGCGGGCCGGGCGTGCCCAGGCATTCCTTGCCTGCCACGCCCACTCCCTGTGTAGCTCCCTTTGCCGGAAGCCGTTGTTGATCCGTCTTGCGTCTGGCCAGGATCGGCGCCCATGGGGCGCCCTATACATAGGGCGGGCCCGTGCCCGCCGTTCCCGCTAGAACAGCTACTTCTGTTGAAACAGATTGCACCCGAACTCGCCACGCATCTGTATCCCGGCGAAATCGTCGTCGGTGCGTACCAGGGCGCGCAACGGGTTGGCGCGCATCTGCTCGAATAGTTCGCAGACACCGAATCCCTCCTGTTCATGCTCATTGCGCAGGACGACATTCTCCTCAAACCGCCAGTGACTACAGCTGTGACAAAAGCTCATGAGGGCCTCCTATTTTTTTCGCAGATCGCGAACCCGAATGGCCTTGCCCTGGGAGCGGGGAACCTCGCCGGTATCCAGTACATTGACCGTGCAGGTGACGCCGATCAGGGACTTGATGTGATGTTTCACTTCTGCCCCGAGGGTCTTTCGGTCACCGGTAAAATCGGCTTCCGGTTCGATATCCACGCTCAGGGTGTCCATGATGCCCTCGCGCCGGATCACCAGTTGGTAGTGGGGCGCCACGCCGGCAATGCTCACCAGCACCGACTCTATCTGTGAAGGATAGACGTTGACGCCGCGGATGATCATCATGTCGTCATTGCGACCGGTCACGCGCAGGATACGCACATGGGAGCGGCCGCAATTACATGGCTCGTCGGTCAGTCGGGTGATATCGTGAGTGCGGTAACGGATGATCGGTAGCGCCTCTTTGGTCAGGGTGGTGATCACCAGTTCGCCGACCTCGCCATAGGGCAGCGGCTGCAGCGTTTCGGGATCGACGATCTCGAACAGGAAGTGATCCTCCCAGCCGTGCAGGCCGTTCTGCTCGGTACATTCGCAGGCCACGCCAGGCCCCATGATCTCGGACAGACCATAGATATCCATCGCCTTCACACCCAGCTGTTTTTCCAGCTCGCCACGAATCTCGTCGCTCCAGGGCTCGGCACCGAATATGCCAACACGCAGTGGTCCGGCCGCCAGGTCCACGCCTTCACTCCTGGCCACTTCGGCAATGTTGAGGGCGTAGGAGGGGGTGGAGAGCAGTACGTGGGAGCCGAAGTCGTTCATTACGGCAATCTGTTTCTCAGTGTTGCCACCGGACATGGGAGTGACCGTGCACTTCAGCCGCTCGGCTCCGTAGTGGGCACCCAGTCCGCCGGTGAACAGCCCATAGCCATAGGCGTTATGCACGATGTCCCCGGGGCGGGCGCCGGCACAGGAGATGCTGCGCGCCATCAGGTCGGCCCAGTTGTTGATGTCGCCATCGGTGTAACCGACCACGGTCGGCTTGCCGGTGGTGCCGGAGGAGGCGTGCAGCCGGGAGATCTGTTCCCGGGGCACGGCGAACATGTTGAACGGGTAGGCGTCGCGCAGATCGTTCTTTACCGTGAAGGGGAATTTTGCCAGATCTTCCAGGCTTTCCAGGTTATGTGGTTTCACGCCCTGGGCATCGAATGCCTCGCGATAGTGCGGCACGTTGTCATAGGCGTGCTGCAGGCGGGTCTTCAGCCGCTGCAACTGCAGTTGCAACAGTTGCTCGCGCGGCATGCATTCGGCTTCGGCATCAAAATAGTAATTATCGGCACCAGTATTTGACATGGTGTCACACTCCTTGCTGTATTTTTTAGTTTAGTCCGGCAAAGCGTTTGAGGGTTTTTACCCGCTCATTGACCTGTTCCTGTATATAAGCCAACTGTTCCTGGCTGACGTGACGGTACTTGCCACTCAGGTTCAGATAGGCCTCGACCGGCAGGGGGTTGTCGATGGGGTGGGTGAAGTGCAATTCACCCCCCCGCTCATACTCCCAGAGGGGAGCAAAGTTGGTCTCCACGCCCTTGCGGCACACCTCGATGGTCTGTGACGAGGGGAAGCGCCAGCCCGTGGGGCAGGGAGAGTAGATGTGCAGATAGGCAAAGCCGCGTTCGGAGGCGGCCAGCGCCTTGTCCAGTTTTTCGTAATAGTCCTCGACGAAGGCGGTGGAGGCGGTGGCTACGTACTCGCAGTTGTGATTCATCATGATCATGGCGAGATTTTTCTGGCTGGTGCGCTTGCCCTTCATCTCGGTGCCCACCGGCGTGGTGGTGGTCCAGGAGCCGTAGGAGGTGCTGCCGGACGCCTGCATGCCGGTGTTCATGTAGCCTTCGTTATCGACACAGATAAACAGGATCTGATCGTTGCGCTCGGCCGCACCGGAGAGGGATTGGAAGCCCACATCACCGGCACCGCCATCACCAGCCAGCGCCATGGCGGTGACATTGCGGCCCATTCGGTTGTACTGTTTTTTCACGCCCGCCAGCATCGAGGCGGTGTTGGTCAGCAGCGGATGAAATACCGGCACCTTGGTGCCGGTAGTGCCGTTGAAGCCGACCGAGCCCATGCCGGGGATACAGCCGGGCGGGGTGGCCAGCACCGTGTCAGGTCCCACCTTGCGTAGCGAGTGGCGCATGATCATCTCGGAGTTACAGCCCTGACAGGCGGAGAGCCCGGGGACGAACAGGTCCTCCCGCTCATGCTGTTCATTGAAAATGTTGGCCGAAGTGACAAAGGTGAGCGCACCGGTCGGGCACGCCTTGACGCAAGCCGGGTCGCCGTCGCAGTGGTCGCACTTGGCCACGTGTTTCAGCTCGGCGTTGTAGGTAATGCCGCCGTAGGTACAACCGACGGTGCAGAGCAGGCAGTCGATACAGAGACTCTCGTCCCAGTCGATCAGGCCGGTCTCCGGATTCTTGGTCAGGGCGGTGGACGGGCAACTCTTGGTGCACTCCGGATCACCACACTGACGACACAGGGCCAGTTCTGGTGGATTGCCGTTGAAGCCGGCGACGATCTTGATCCGTGAATGTTGCGGGTCGTCGCTGCCCGCCTTGATCTGGGAACAGGCGGTGATGCAGGCATTGCAGTCGTTGCACAGTTCGCAGCGCGACGGATCGAAGGCGATGGTGTTATAAGCGGTCATAAATCTGTTCTCCCGTTATCGCCAGGTGCTGGACATGAGGGCGCGGCCGGTTTCCAGCGGTCGGGCGATAAAGGCATCTTTTACCGGGGTGAGATCGATCTTGCGCAGGATCAGTTGCCACATGATGCCGGCATCCATCTCTTCATTGATGCTGGAGATGCCATGCAGCCGGTTATCCTTGAGTAGGATCTTCAGGTAGCGCTGGTTATCGTCATCCGTTCGGGTCAGCTCTTCCAGTTGCGCATCGGCCATGCACTGGCCGACCGAAATCGCCTGTTGGCCGAAAAAGGTGTAGGTGTTGATCGGCACACCGCCCACGTAGGGTGCGAGTGCATGATCCTCGGCCATATCCATGGCGGCAATCGCGCCCTGGGTAACGGCATCCGGCAGGATGCCCATCATCACCTTGTCCTCGCCATAGAAGTCGGCGGCCTGGGCGACATCGCCGGCGGCCCAGATATTCGGTGCGTCGGTGCGCATGTTGCGATCCACCAGGACGCCCTGGTCCACCTGGACCGAGGTGCCCTTCAGATAATCCAGTTGCGGTTTCACGCCGGTAGCCACCAGCAGCAGGTCGGCCTCCAGGCTGTTGCCGTTCTCCAGGGTGATCCGACAGCCGCTATCCTGCGATTCAACTTTAACTACCCGGCTACCCATCACCATGTGGATGCCGTTGTCGTTGAAGGCGGTCTCGATGACCGAAGCGGCGCGCGGGTCGAAATAACCCGGCAGCACCTGGTCACACATCTCCACGATGGTGACATCGAGACCGGCGTGGCGCAGGTTCTCCGCGCCGTGCATGCCGATCAGACCGGCACCCAGCACCACGGCGCGCTTTGCCTTGCCGGCATGCTCACGCAGATCAATGGCGTGCTGCATGGTGCGCAGGACATGGAACGGTGTCTCGCTGAGTCCCGGAATCGGCGGGATGATCGGGTCGGCCCCGGTGGCCAGCAGCAGTTTTTCATACTGCCACTGGTCGCCGGATTTGAGGCTGGCGACTCGGTCGTTCTCATTAATGGCTACCAGTTCGTTGTCGCTGATCAGGGTGACGTTGTGTTGGGTGAAATAATCCGCCTTGCGCAGCACCACCCGCTCCGGGACACTCTGTCCCGACACCACGTAGGGCAGGATGGTGGGTGAGTAGGGTGCGTGGGCATCGCGGGTCACCAGGGTGATGGGGGATGTCTCATCCACCAGGCGAATCCGGTGGACCGCTTCCAGGCCGGCATGACTGGCACCGGCGATGAGATAGTGGGTCGTGTTCATCGGGTGCTCCTCAATCGTTCTCGTTCAGCCACACCGGGCCGTCGAATTCAGTACCCGCCAGCAGTTGCGCGGTGCGCTCGATGGCGCGGGCGAAGTGGCCTTCGGTCAGGTCGGCACCGGCCAGTCCGCCAATGAAGGGACCGGCGGCAACCGGTTTGCCGGCGCGGTAGAGGCAGCTCAGTACCTCCTGGTAGAGCGGTCCGCAATCCCAGCCGTAGTGCACAGAGCGATCCACCACGCCGACCGCCTCGACCTTTTTCAGGGCGCGGGTCATGGCCTCGACGGGGAACGGGCGGAAGGTCTTGATCTTGATCAGGCCGACCCGTTCACCGCGTAGCCGGGCGCTGTCGATGGCATCCTTGGCGGCACCGGTCATGGAGCCGATGGTGACCAGGGCGTAGTCGGCGTCATCCAGCCGGTACTCCTCCACCAGCGGGGCATAGTCGCGACCGAAAATATCCGCCCAGTCGGTATGGGCCTGTTCGATCACGCCGAGGGCGTTCTGCATGCCTTCACAGAGACCCTTGCGATAGGCGACGAACTTGCTCGGCCCCGGACCGCCGGCGCCACCGGTGAGCGGATCGACGGCCATGGGCCGCATGGGATCCAGCGCCACATGCCAGTTGACGTCCTTCTCGCCCAGGTAGTCATCCACAGCGGACTGCTCCGGCACGTCCACCTGGGTGACGCCGTAGGAGAGATAGTTGCCGTCATGGCAGATGTTGACCGGCAGCATCACGTCGTGATGCTCGGCAATGCGGTAGGCCATGATGGTGGTGTCCAGCACCTCCTGCACGGTTTCACAGTAGATCTGAATCCAGCCGGTCTCCTTCATGGTCATGGCGTCCTGCTGGCCACCCCAGACGCATTGCGGGGTGATGCCGTCGCGGGTGACCAGCGAGGCGACGATCGGCAGGCGCATGCCCGGCGTGCGCCAGTAGGGTTCAAACATGAAGGCGAGACCGGGACCGCAGGTGGCGGTATAGGTGCGGCCACCCGCGAGGGCGGCGCCGTGCAGGGCGGAGAGCACGCTGTGCTCACCCTCCACGTTCATCAGTTCCGCCTGTATCTTGCCGTCGGCAATAAACTGGGAGACGTACTCCACCAGCGAGGACTGGGGGGTGATCGGATACACCGCCACCAGGTCGGGGCGGGCCAGGGCGACGGCCCAGGCGGCCGCCTCGTTGCCATCACAGACAATGGACTGGGCGCAGCCGGGGTGTTTCATCTTCAGGGCAGGCGTGGCCATTATTTGATCTCCTCAATCATCTTGATGGCATTGTGCGGACACTCCACGGCACAGATACCGCAACCCTTGCAAGTGTCGTAGTTGACATCGAACCAGGCCGGCTTCTCGACGATGCACTGCACCGGGCAGAAGATCCAGCAGATGGCGCACTTGACGCATTTGGCCCGATCTACCACCGGCCGCTCGGCGCGCCAGTCGCCCGGCAGCATGCCGTTCTCGATGATGGCGACCGGGCAGAGGTTGTCCGGTACCTGGCTCATGTCGGGACGCGGGTGGGCTTTCATCTTGTAATCCGGGTCGTTGCTCATACCCACTCTCCTCCCTGTCGCTGTTTCACTATTGATTCGTTGAAGCCGCGTTCGACCGCGATCAGATTCTGCTCCAGGCCGGCGTCGCGGAAGTTGGCCGACTCCAGTCCGGCGCGCAGTCCCTCCATGGTGACGATGCCGGTGGCCTTGGCGAAAGCGCCGAGCATAATGGTATTGGTGATGGGACGGCGGAATACCTCCATGCCGATGGAGACGGCATCGCACAGCACTACCCTGGTGATCTGCTCCGGACAGTTGAGGGACTCGGCCGACTGGCGCGTGGCCTGGATCAGGGTGCTGTTCGGCTGCACCCCGGCAAAAATATCCACCGCCTTGGGGATGCTCGGATCGATACAGATAATGTAATCCGGCGCATAGATATTGGTGACCGCCCGTAAGGGTCGGTCGGAATAACGCAGGAAGGCCGCCACCGGCGCGCCGCGCCGCTCGAAGCCGAAAGCCGGGATGGCGGTGACATGCTGTCCGCTCATGACTATGGCCTTGGCGAGAATCTTGGAGGCGAGCACCGCACCCTGGCCACCCCGGCCGTGCAGCCGCACCTCGTGGGTGGTTTTCTGTTCTACTTCGATTGTTGTCATTGTGGCAATCTCCAGCCGGGTTTCAGTCCGGGGCCGGGCTTGCCGCCGCCCCGTGCCGGGGTGTGGTTGATGGCGAAGCCCTGGTAATAGGCCGCGTAGATGATGATCTGGTACTTGCAGAACCAGCCGCACAGCACCATGAAGAATCCGGCCGCCCCGGCCAGCGGCAACTGATAGACGGCGTAGGTCTTGCCCAGGAACAGCAGCACGATGGGGGTGGCGATGCCAAGCAGGGTGATGACGATATTGGCCCGCTCCAGCACCTGCAGTGTCTGCTCCGGGGCATTGTCAGACAGTGAATAGCGGTAGTTGAGCCAGGCCACACCACGCAGGAACACCAGCGAGAGGGCGATGATCCAGCCATAGCCGCTGAACAGGGCAGCCACATCGCCCTGCACCAGTCCGACCAGCATCAGCAGCACACCCATGCCCTCGGTCAGTCCGGTGGTGAGGATCAGCGGATTAATCGCGTTGGTGCGCCAGGCCGGGATACCCTTGGCCATGTGCAGGATGCGCGCCTGGGCATACAGAAACAGGGCTGCCGGGATGGCGCTCAGGATCAGCAGGGAAGTGGACCCGGTAAAGAAGGTGAGTATGCCCAACGGCAACAGCAGCATGGCCACCATGCCCTCGCGGGTCATCCAGGAGGTGGCCGGGTTGCGGAACACGTTCATGGAACGGAGCGGGCGGCCGATCTCGAGCCACACCAGGCCCAGGCCGGTGGCCACGAAGGCGCTGGCGAGCAGGGCGTAACCGGTGGTGTGCAGCCCCAGGACCGACAGCAGGGCGGCCACCACCAGCAGGCCGGAGCCGGTGCCACCGCAGATGAAGTTGCCGGCGGCGCGCCAGTCCCAGCGTTTCTGTAGAGTAGGGCCGAGCATTATTTCCGCTCCCATAAGTAATAAAAGCCAGAGCCGGTTTCCAGCTCTGCGTGCATCTGGAAGTGTTCGTGGGTGCGCAGCAGCTTGGAGACGTTGCTCTCCGGGTCATCGATATCGCCGAAGGTCAGGGCGTTGGCGATACAGCTGTTGGCGCAGGCCGGCGTGGCGTCCGGGTCGATGCCCGGGGTCAGGCCGTTGGCGGTGCCGTAGTCGATGCGATCGACACAAAAGGTACACTTCTGCGCCACCGCGCGGCGTTCCGTGTGGGGCACCTTCTGTTCGTGCTTCATTTGACCGAACTGTTTGCCGTAGGCCTTGTTGGGTATATCCACCCGGTCCCGGGCCTGATACGGACAGGCTTGGATGCAGTAGGCACAGCCGATACAGAGGTCGTAGTCGATGGAGACGATGCCGTCGGGCCGTTTGTAGGTGGCCTTGGTGGGGCAGACGTCGGCACAGGGCGCATCCAGGCAGTGGTTGCAGCCCACCGGGATGAAGGCGCGGCGTACATCGGGGTAGGTACCGACTTCAAAATCGAGCACCTTGCGCCACTGCACGCCGGGCGCCGTAGCATTGGTGTGCTTGCAGGCCGCGGTGCAGGTCTGGCAACCGACGCAACGGTTGATGTCAGCGACCATTACATAACGGGTCATTTGGCCTCTCCAATCTTCTTGATCTTGACCCTGGCGAGATCTGCGCCGGAACCGCTGGAGTCGGTCAGATCCAGCAACATGGGTACCAGGGAATTCATGCTCGGCACATCAAAATCCTTGGCAAACGGGGTCGCCCAGTGATCGAACTGGCCCATCAGCATCAGGGTGTCGGGACGGATGCCCTGGCGGGTCACCAGGATGCCCCGGGTGGCGCTGAGTGGTGAGGTGATTTCCACCCGGTCGCCATCCTTGAGGCCCATCTTGTGGGCCTGTCCGGTGTTCATCACCAGGCCGCCGTGGGTGCCGATGTTCTGGGATACCTCACGGATCATCTGGATCGAGACATTGCCGCCCCAGGCGTACTGCATGCTGCGGGAGGTGACCAGCCAGAACGGATAATCGGTGATGTCAACGTCGAAGTTGCGTTCCAGCGCCCCTTCCCAGAGGGCCTGGAAATCCATCATGTCAGGCAGCGCCTCGTACTCCTCCAGTTGCTCGTCCCACCAGCTGATGCCGCGCTCGTGCAGACGCCGACCAAGCTGTACGCCGACCCGTTTCAGGGTCTCCTGGTAGGGCAGTTCATAGCGCACACCCTCATCCTCCATCTTGGCGGTGAGATACCACTTGATACGCGGAAAATCGGTGAGCCGGTAGCCCTTCTCCTTGTAGTAGTCGAGCCCCTGGCTCTCCTTGCCGCCAGTGATCTCGGCGCTGGCCGCCTTGCAGTTGGCCTCCCAGATGGTCTCGACGTCGTGGGCCTGGCTCTCGTCCAGGCTGAAGTCGTAATAGTCGGTCTTCAGCGAGACGCCGGCGGCGCCCCGGTTGAGCGCCTTGTTGTACTTCTCCAGCACCCCGCAGCGTCGCGCCAGTTCGGTGCTGATCCAGGTGAAGTCGCGGGTGTCGCCTTGCGGCTCGGTGACCGGCTGACGCAGGGCGAAGCCCTGGTGATCCCAGAACTGTTCGATAAACTTGGTGCCGCCGATACGGATCAGCTGCAGTCCCTCCAGGTCGGTGCGGTCGGGCAGCAGGATATCGGCCATGTGGTTGGTCTCGTCGCGGGTGTAGGCGAAACAGACCGTGAACGGGAACGTGGCGATGGTTTCGGTGATCTGCTCGGTATCCCAGAAGGAGATGGCCGGATTGGTGCGATAGACAAACCAGAGCGCCGGCTTGGTGGCCTGCGGCCAGTGATCCGGTCCCTTCTCCTGCTGCATCCAGGCCAGGTGGGTCGGTCCCAGGGCCTGGCTCCAGGCCGAGTTGCCCACCAGCGGCACCAGGGTACGGTTGGCGTTGCGTACTTCCGGCGTGGCGACCCAGTTCTCCTTGTCGGTCGGATTCATCGGGTAGGCGAGGAAGCCGTCCTCGGAGAGCTTGACGCTGTCGTTGCGATCCGAGGCGGGACGGTTGATCCGCACTGTGGTGCCGATGGTACCACCGGGTACTTCCAGCGCGCCCACCAGTACCGCCAGCATGGTGCGTGCCCAGCAACAGTGGAAGCCGCCCCAGCCGTTGTTGACGGTCTTGCCCAGGGTGACCGCCACCGGGCGCAGCGGCATGGTGCGGCCGTCCACCTCGATGGTTTCGCCGATGCGGGCGTGGTCCAGATACTCCAGTGCAATGCGGCGGATGATCTTGTGATCCACGTCGCAGACCCGCCCGGCCCACAGCGGGGTAAACGGCTTCATGTGCTCAATCAGTTTTTCGAAGGCCGTGGTGACCTTGATATTCTGGTGCTCCCAGCGATCCTCGTCGGCGCCCAGTTCGATGCCGCTGAGGATGTACTGGCCTTCCAGTGCCGGTTCGGTATCCGGCGTATCAAAGGGCACCGCCTGCTGGCTTTTCAGATCGTAGATGAGCGGCTTTTTTGTCTCCGGGTCACGCAGGTAGAAACCGTTCGGCGCCACCAGGTAGGGGGAGCCGGTACGATCACGCAGAAACACCTTGTCCAACCGGTCGCGCTGCTCATGCAGCAGCACATGGATGAGTGCGAACATGAAGGCCGGATCGGTCTTTGGTTTGATCGGCACCCATTCGGATGAGGCAGCGCCGGTCTGGGAGAGATGCGGCTCAACCTGAATCCGTTTCACCCCCCGATCGCGTGCGTCGGCGTGACGACGCACGCCACAGACGCCACCGGAGGCCTCGATATTCATGCCGAAGGAGATGATGTAATCGCACTTCGGCGTATCCGGCGTGACGATAAAGGCGCGGTGCCAGAGCTCGCCGTAGAGGTGTTCTGAATGGTAGCACTTGACCCCCTGGCCACTGCCGAATCCCATGTCGATCGGGGTGATCGCACTGAGAAAGGCGGGGAAGGTGCCCATGTAGTAGGTGGAGGTGCCGCCACCGCCGAAACTGGCGGCGATCTTGGGGTAACCGGCCTCGTCGGTCTTGCCCTCGATCTGAATCTGCTTCACCTTGTCGGCGATGGTGTCCAGCGCCTCGTCCCAGCTGATCGGGACAAACTTCGGGTCCTCGTTGCGGCCCTTCTTCGGGTTGGTCCGCTTCATCGGGGTGAGGATGCGATGGGGATTGTAGACCTTCTGAATCAGCCCAAAAGCCTTGACACACACCTTGCCGTGGGCCGGGGTGCAATCCTCGGCGCCGAAGTTGGGTTGTACCTCGGTGGCGATGCCGTCCTCGACCCGGACGTTGAGCAGATCGGGACCGGCGACGCACTGGTAACAGTAAGTCGGGATCTTGGTCTTGCCTGTGGGTGATTCAGTGGTCATGCCTGTCTGCCTTTAGCTGGTTGCTTTTGCGGCCTTGGATTTAAGCCGTGCGGCGGTCTGTTCGGTATCCACGATAAAACGGGTGTGTTTGCCCTTGGCGACATTCTCCAGGGCGTCACGGGCGGTGAACTCGTAGCTCACCATGCGTCCCTTCACCTCGGTAATGGTGCTGGTGATCTCCACCCACATGCCGAGCAGGGTGGCGCCGGTGTGGTCCATTTCAACCCGGGTGCCGACCGAATCCTCACCTGCATCCAGATGTTCCAGCAACAGGTTGCGGCTGGTCACTTCCATATCGTAAATCAGCCCGGGTGTTGAATAGACCGCGCAGTCGTCGCCGACAAAGTTTACGGTGCGGCCCTTATCAATCTCGTAGCGGTCGGTTCTTGCCAGTCCTTCCTTTAAGCTCTCTTTCATTGCCTGTGCCTTCGTCTGATATTGTTCAAGTAAGGATTTTGTATCTTCTTGTCGCTGACAATCCGATACAGTTTTCATATTTTCGCTTGTTATTATTAATTAGTTTCAAAATAAACTATTTGGTGTGATCGTCAACCGGTTTTTGTTCCAATTCACCTGTTTCTGATAAATATCAGAAAGCCTCCTGGCGACACTAAACAGATGCAGAATCCGTAGGACGGGGTGAGTGAAACGAACCCCATCGATCACCGGACAGTTTCCTCAATAAAAAGTTACCAAGGAAACTGTTTAGTCATTTACTCAAGCAACAATGGTGGGTCCTCGTCTTCATCCCAGCCTGCTTCAGGCACTGGATGCTCCGCGCGTTTCTGTTTCAGGTAGTCACGGAAATCACTGGCTTCCCGGGCAAAGCTGTGCGCCAGTTTTTGCACCTCCGGAGCGGTTGCTCCCTGTTCGATCTGTTGAAACAGGTCGGCGGCACTCTGTTCCACATCCATGGCCAGGGTCAGGGTGTGATAGGGCGTCATCATGTAGTGGGCGCTGCTGTGTCCCGGTACCTCGGTATTGATGGCGTCATCCCAGTTGTAATCCCAGGGCGGGATGTGTGGCAGCGTCAGCCCTTCGCTGAGTTTCTGCACCACCCGGGTGCGGTCACTCTGCTTGTTTTCCAGCCAGCGGAACAGTTCCGCCGCTTCCGGGTTGTTCACCACATCCATCTGGTCGGCGAACAGGTCATAGCGTTCCACTGTTTCCGAGAGCATGGTCAGGGTGCGGGCCAGCAGTTCGACCTTGCTGCTGATGCGCGGCGCGGTCACAGTACGAACCCCTGTTCCAGTTCCGACAGGTGTTCAACCGTGGTTTTCAACTCCGGTTGATATGCGGGCCGGTCGCCCTTGTACAGCGTGCCCAGGAAGAAGTTGTCATCGGTCATCAGCCGCTTGGCGGCAATCGCGGGGTCCTTGGTGGGCTCAACCGGCGCCGAGCGCACCATCTTCTTCCAGTCTTTCTGTTCGGGACGGAAGGTGACACAGGGGCTGAGCATGTGCACGAAAGAGAAGCCGGGATGGCGGATCGCATCGACCAGTACCTTGGCCGCGCCGTTGGGATCGGTGCTGGAGGCGCGGGCAATGAAGTTGGCGCCGGAGGCCAGGGCGATCACCAGCGGATAGTAGGGATTGATCTTGGTGCCGCCCGGGGTCAGTTTGCTCTTGTCCCAGTCCGGATCGGTAGTGGGCGATGCCTGACCCTTGGTCATACCGTAGACCTGGTTGTCCATGACGATGTAGGTCATATCCACATTGCGCCGGCAGGCGTGCATGAAGTGGTTGCCGCCGATGGAGAAACCGTCACCGTCGCCACCCGCCGCCAGTACCGTGAGGTCGGGACGCGAGACTTTGAGACCGGTGGCCACTGGCAACGCCCGACCGTGCACGGCATGGAATCCGTAGACGTTGAGATAGGCCGGCAGACGGGAGGAGCAGCCGATGCCGGAAACCAGCGCGACGTTTTCCGGCTCCAGGTTCATCTCGGACATCGCCTTGGTGATGGCCAGCAGTACACTGTAGTCACCACACCCCGGGCACCATACGGGTTTGGTGCCGGATTTATACTCGTTCGGTTTCAGGCTGGGACAGGGGTTTGCTGTTTCCATTAGGAGTTCTCCCACGCTTTGAGTTCGCTGTAGACATCATCGGGACGGATCATCAGGGGGCCAGGGACGGCCATGGAGCGGAGCTTGCAGGGCAGGTCGTAATGGGCGCGCAGGTAGTGATAGAACTGTGCCCCGTGGCACTGTTCGACCACCAGGGTACGTTGTACGCCGGCCAGGGCGGCAGCCAGGCGCTCCGGTTGTGTGGGTGATAGCAGGCGCATGCTGATCAGTCTGACCTTGTGACCTTCCGCCGCCAGCATGTCGATCGCCTCGCTGACCGGCCCGGTGCTGGAGCCCCAGGTCAGTACCGCCATCTCGCCCTCACCCTCGATCTTGGCCCAGTGATCGCCATAGTCAAACTGGTCAAGCTTGCGCTTGCGCTTGTTCAACTGCTGGATATGGTCCTCGGCACGGCTGGAGGGTGTGCCGGTGGGGGAGTGTTCCAGGCCGTCGGCGGTGTACTGGCAGCCCGGTGTGCCCGGGATGGACATGGGTGAAACGCCGGACTCGTTGACCACGTAACGGCGGAAATCTTCCGCCTTGCTGGTGATCTTGCGGCCCCCGGAGACAAACGCTATATCGGCCGGCCGGTCGATCAGGGCGCGGGTCTGGCCCAACGACTGATCGGACAGCACGATCGATGCGGTCTGCAGGGTTTCGGCCAGATGGGTGGCCCACTGGGTGGTGAACAGACAGTCACCGATCGACATCGGCGCCACCACGATATGGGGGGCGTCACCGTGCAGACCGTAGAGGGCGATGTTGAGATCGCTCTGTTCTGACTTGGTCGGGATGCCGGTGGAAGGTCCGCCACGCATAACGTCGACCACCACCACCGGTGTCTCCGAGGCGACAGCCAGGCCGATGGATTCAATCATCAGCGCCAGACCGGGACCAGAGGTGGCGGTCAGTGAAGGGGTGCCGCCGAAGGAGCCGCCGATCAGCTGATTGATGGAGGCCAGTTCATCCTCCGCCTGCACCAGCACGCCCCCCACCTTCTTTAGATTGGGTGCCAGCCACTCCAGGATTTCGGTGCCGGGGGTGATGGGGTAGGCGGCTACAAAGCGCACGCCGCCGCGGATCGCGCCCAGACCGGCCGCTTCGTTACCGGTGATACTCCAGCGTTCCACCTGGGAGTTGGCTTCAATCCGGAACTCGGGGATATCAGGAATAGCGGATGCCTGCTCAATACCGGCCCTGACGCCGGTCATGCTGGCTTCGATGGCCGCCTCGCCTTTTTTCGACAGTGACCGGGTCAGCACCTTTTCCAGGGCGTCCACCGGCAGGTTGATCAGCTGCGCCAGAGCGCCGAGCGCCACCATGTTGGGGCGACCTCCCTTGATGCCCTTGGCCAGCTCACCCAGGGGCAGTTCCACATAGCGTCCGCCCATGTCGCTGATCGCCTCGGGGACTTGGCCACCCACATCGCCGATCACGATGCTGTCGCTGTCCAGAATGATTTCGCCCACAAAGCGGTCTGCGTTCAGCCAGTCGATCGCCAACAGGATATCGAAACGGCCCTTGTGGGTCTCCACCGGTTGCGGTGACAGGCGCAGCAGGGCGGCGGCTTCGCCACCACGAATCTGTGGGCCGGATGAGCGGGTCATCATGCCGTACCAGCCGGCCTGGCCAGCTGCGTCCAGAAGGAGCTGGCCGGCAGTCATGACGCCGGAGCCGCCACTGCCGAGCATGGCAATGGAGAGTGAGCGGGGAGCGCCGGTTGAACTGCCTTTGGCGTTCTCAGTGGATGCAGAATTATTCATTAGATATACCTTATTAACATGATATATATCGCAGGATTTTGCTGGGAATTACCCGGTCTGTTGCAATGTAAATGAATCATATTTCATGAATATGGGCATGTCAAAGGAAATATAATACACAAATTTAGGTTGACAAGGGTCGATAGTGAAATATAATTCATTGCCACAGCGTTAGTGCGTGAAATGTAAATTTCGGAGAAGCAGATTATGAGTATTAATGGATACCGTTGGCTAATGACTGCTGTTGGCGAGCCCTTCGTCAAGCAGGAGTGCACTTTCGAGACGCCAGTGGCCGGGGAGGTAACGGTGGAAGTGGCCGGCTGTGGTGTCTGCCATACCGATCTCGGTTTTCTTTATGACGGTGTCCGTACCAACCATGAGTTGCCTCTGACCCTGGGTCATGAGATCAGCGGCCGGGTTGTGGCCTGCGGCGAAGGTGCCGAGGCGATGCTGGGCAAGGCGGTGGTGATTCCGGCGGTGATGCCCTGTGGCGAGTGCGACCTCTGTCAGCGCGGCCTGGGTACCATGTGCCGCAGCCAGAAGATGCCGGGTAACGACATCCAGGGTGGCTTTGCTTCTCATATTACTGTGCCGGCCCGCGGACTCTGTCCGGTGGATGAGGCCCGGCTTGAGGCGGCCGGCATGAGCCTGGCCGAAGTGGCGGTGCTGGCTGATGCAGTGACCACGCCCTATCAGGCGGCGGTACTGGCCGGGATCAACGAGGGTGATGTGGCCATTGTGATCGGTGTCGGCGGTGTCGGCGGCTACGCGGTGCAGATCGCCAGCGCCATGGGTGCTCATGTGGTCGCCATCGATGTGGATCAGGGCAAGCTGGATCAGCTGAAGGATTTTGGTGCCGAGTTGACCCTGGACGCCAAAGAGCATGACGCCCGGGCGATCAAAAAGCTGATCAAAGAGCATGTGAAGTCAAATGGACTGCGCGCCACTGAGTGGAAGATTTTTGAATGTTCCGGATCGGCGCCGGGTCAGGAGACCGCCTTCAGTCTGCTGACCTACGGCTCCCATCTGGCGGTGGTCGGTTTCACCATGGCCAAGCTGGAGTTGCGGCTGTCCAATCTGATGGCCTTCAGCGCCCGCCTGCAGGGCAACTGGGGTTGCCTGCCTGAATACTATCCAAAAGCGCTTGATCTGGTGATGCAGAACAAAATTCAGATGAAGCCCTTTGTGAAACTTCATTCGTTAAACGATATCAACGCGGTGTTTGAAGCGGCCAAGGGCCACCTTCTGACCGAGCGTGCCATTCTGGTTCCGAATCTTTAAAGGGGACGTATTATGAGAGATTCAACACGCAGCATTATCAATAACACCAAGCCGGCCGCCATGGTTGACCATAACCTGGTTCCCGAACTCAGTTTCGAGGGGCTGTTGGTCGAGAAACGGCCTGCCAAGCGCCGTGACGGTACCGTGGCAGAGGGACTCTACAACATGTGGATCACCCTGAATAACCCGGCCCAATATAACTCCTATACAACTGAGATGGTGAAGGGCGTGATCCTCGCGTTCCGTGCCGCCAGTTCCGCCCGTGATGTGAACGCCGTGGTGTTTACCGGTGCCGGCGACAAGGCGTTCTGTACCGGTGGCAATACCAAGGAATATGCCGAGTACTATGCCGGCAACCCGCAGGAATACCGTCAGTATATGCGCCTGTTTAACGACATGGTCAGCGCCATGTTGGGCTGCGACAAGCCGGTGATCTGCCGGGTCAATGGCATGCGAATCGGCGGCGGACAGGAGATCGGCATGGCGGCGGATTACTCCGTGGCACAGGATCTGGCCAACTTCGGCCAGGCCGGCCCCAAGCACGGTTCCGCGGCCATTGGCGGCGCTACCGACTTCTTGCCGGTCATGATCGGCTGCGAGCAGGCGATGGTTTCCGGCACCCTGTGTGAGCCCTTCTCGGCACACAAGGCGTACCGCCTGGGTATCGTCTCCCAGATCGTACCGGCCCTGAAGGTGGACGGTAAGTTTGTCGCCAACCCGATGGCGGTCACCGACCAGATGCTGGATGAGTATGGTCGCATCGTGCACGGTGAGTTCAAAAGTGGCGAAGAGGCCAAGGCGGCCAAGGCACTGATCAAGCAGGGCGAGATCGATCTGAGCCTGCTGGACCAGGCGGTGGAAGATCTCTGCGCCAAGCTGATCGAGACCTTCCCCGAGTGCATGACCAAAAGTCTCGAGGAACTGCGCAAACCGAAACTGGAGGCGTGGAACCGCAACAAGGAAAACTCCCGGGCTTGGTTGGCCCTGAACATGATGAACGAGGCCCGTACCGGCTTCCGCGCCTTCAATGAAGGCAATCGTGAAGTAGGACGTGAGATCGACTTTGTCGCCCTGCGCCAGGCCCTGGCAGAGGCGGCTCCCTGGACTCCCGAACTGATCGAGAGCCTGATGCCGGGCAAGGAGGACTGAGGCATGAGCGATTCGCCGCTCAAGGTTTGGATGGACCGGGACGGGGCGCTGCTGCGGCTGCGGCTCAACCGGCCCAAGGCCAATATTGTGGACGCCGCCATGATCGGCGCGCTACAGACGGCCTTCGAGCAATATGCCGGGCAGGCTTCGTTGCGCGCTGTGCTGCTGGATGCTGAAGGTCCCCACTTCAGCTTTGGCGCCAGTGTGGAGGAACATCTGCCCGGCAGTTGCGCTGCCATGCTGCGCAGCCTGCATGGCCTGATTGAGACCATGCTGGATTTCCCGGTACCGATCCTGGTGGCCATCCAGGGCCAGTGTCTGGGCGGTGGCCTGGAGGTGGTCGCGGCCGGCAGTCAACTGTTTGCCGCGCCCGATGCACGCCTGGGTCAGCCGGAGATTCAGCTGGCGGTGTTCGCCCCGGCAGCCTCCTGTCTGCTGCCCGAGCGCATTGGTCAGGCAAACGCGGAAGACCTGTTGTTTTCCGGTCGCAGCGTCAAGAGTGACGAAGCCTTGAGTATGGGTCTGGTTAATCAGGTTGCTGAAGATCCCGAGGCAGCGGCAATCGCCTATTTCGACAAATTCCTTGCGCCCCATTCGGCCTCTTCACTGCGTTTTGCAGTGCAGGCAGCCAGAAGTGATGTGGTGGCGCGTATCAAAGCCAAACTGGCAAGCGTTGAAGCCCTTTATCTGGACGGTCTGATGGCCAGTCATGATGCTGTAGAAGGTTTAAATGCGTTCCTTGAGAAACGTCCAGCCAAATGGGAGGACAGGTAAGTATGAGTACTGCAGAGATAATCGCACGCTGTGAAGAGATGTATGAAGATACTACTTTCGCTGCATCACGTGCCTGGAAAGAGGCGGCTCCCGGTCGTAAAGTGGTTGGATTCATGCCGGTGTATATTCCGGAAGAGATCATCCATGCCGCCGGTATGTTGCCCCTGGGTATCCTGGGTGGTGGTGATGGTCTGGAGGTGATCCATGGCGACGCCTTCTATCAGAGCTATATCTGCCGCATCCCCCGTTCCACCATTGAACTGGGCCTGACCGGTCGTCTCGACTTTGTCGACGGCATGCTGTTCCCCAGCATCTGCGACGTAATCCGCAACCTCTCCGGTATGTGGAAGCTGATGAAGCCGAACGTCTATGCCAAGTATTTTGATGTTCCGCAGAACTACCGCGATGACATCGGTGGTGAATATTATCAGAGGGAGATGCAGGAGCTGCGTCATGACATGGAGAAACTCTCCGGTAACAAGATTACCGATGAGGCGCTGAGCAACTCCATCGCCATCTATAACCAGCATCGTCAACTGGTGCGTGATGTCTACGCCATGCGTTCCGCCGAGCCCTGGAAGGTGCCCAGCTCCGAGGTCTATCTGCTGATGCGTGCCGGTCAGGTACTGCCGGTTGAAGAGCATATCGTGATGCTGACCGACTACATGGCAGCGGCCCAGGAAGAGGATCGCCCGATCCGCGATAACTGCCGCATCATCACCTGTGGTTCATTCTGTGAGCAACCGCCGCTGAACCTGATCAAGTCAATCGAGATGGCCGGCTGTTATGTAGTGGATGACGATTACATGCTGGTCAACCGCTGGCTGATGGAGGAGGTGTCCACCGATGGCGACCCGATCAAGAACCTGGCGGATGCCTTCCTGCATCACTCGGCGGACTCTTCCGCCAAGTACTGCGACACTCAGGAGAAGGTTGGTCAGTATCTGCTGGACTCGGTAAGGAAAAACAAGGCGGAAGGTGTGATCTTCGCCGCGCCGAGCTTCTGTGACCCGGCCCTGCTGGAACGCCCCCTGCTGGCCGCCAAGATGAGCGAGAACGATGTACCGCACATCTCCTTTAAGTACGCAGAGAACTCGGGTCAGATGCAGCCGATCCGCGAACAGGCGGGCACCTTCGCCGATTCCCTCAAGCTGTGGAGCTAAGATCACTATGAATACTGCAACCAAACCAGAAGCGATCAAAGACGCATCGATGCTCAAGCAGAAGGCGATGATCGCAGGCAACTACGACGCACTCACCGGTGCACCTGAAACTGGCAAAAAGATCGTCTCAACCTTCGTTCCGGGAAACCTGAACGAGCTGATCAGCAGCTTCGGTCTGCTGAATAACCTGCCCGAGATCAATGCGATCAACAACGGCATGCGCAAGCAGAGCGGCGGCATGATTATGGACGCCGAACGTGGCGGCCACTCAGAAGATGTCTGTACCTACGTGAAGGCGGATATCGGCATGATGTCCAAGGGCAACATTGCCCCCAATGGCAAGGTGATGCCAAACCCCGACCTGCTGCTGCTCTCCTACACCGGCTGCTTTACTTTCATGAAGTGGTTCGAACTGCTGCGTAAGGAGTACAACTGCGACACCGTCATGTTGCAGGTGCCCTATACCGGCGACGGCATCATTACCGACAACATGCGCGACTTCGTGGTCAAACAGTTGAAGGAAGAGGTGATTCCGGCACTGGAAAAGACTTCGGGTGTGAAGTTTGATATCGACCGCTTGCGGGAGAACATGGCCCGTTCCGCCAAGGCGGAAGACGACCTGGTCTGGGTATTGGAGAGTGCCAAGAATGTGCGCTCCCCGATCGATGCCTACTTCGGCGGTGTCTACTACATCGGCCCGATCTTTACCGCCTTCCGCGGTACCCAGGATGCCATTGAGTACTATCAGCTGTTGCGCAATGAGATTGAACAGCGGATGAAGGATGGTCTTGGACCTATCACCCCGGAAGGCGATATGGGTGAAGAGAAATACCGTCTCGTTGTGGAAGGTCCGCCCAACTGGACCAGCTTCCGCGAGTTCTGGAAGATGTTCTATGACGAGGGCGCCGTGGTTGTGGCCAGCACCTACACCAAGGTGGGCGGCGTGTATGACGAGGGTTTCCGTCATGATCCGACCAATCCGCTGGAGTCGTTGGCCGACTACTGCCTGGGCTGTTACACCAACCGCAACATGCCCAGCCGTGTCGACCTGATTGAGAAGTACATGAATGAGTATCAGGCCGATGGTCTGCTCATCAACTCCATCAAGAGCTGCAACAGCTTCTCCGCCGGCCAGCTGATGATGATGAATGAAATCGAGAAACGCACCGGCAAACCAGGTGCCTTTGTAGAGACTGATCTGGTGGACCCGCGCTACTTCTCAGCGGCCAACGTGAAGAACCGCCTGGAGAGTTATTTCCAGATGGTCGATCAGAAACGTCGTTCCAGCAGAAAGTCAGCTTAAGGGGGCCTGAGCATGAAGTGTTATATAGGCATTGACCTGGGTTCCACCACCACCAAGGCGGTGGTTATGGACGAGAAGGGTGAAGTATTGGGACGTGGTATTACCAACTCCCGTTCTAACTATGATACCGCCAGCCGCGTGGCGAAACTTGAAGCATTCATCAGCACACGTCTGACTCTGTTTCATCGCCAGTTGCAAGGGCTGGCCGGGCTCGAAGGCGAGAAGATCGACCGGTTACTGTTCAACCTGGAGCGTCACTTCCGTCTGGAACTGTTCCTGGAACAACTGGAAGATCTGCATCAGACCTGCGCGACCAATGCGGGAGATCTGCGTTATCCGGGACAGAAGGAGAAGATCTGTGCCGTGCTGGATGTGGCCTTTGCCCGTCTGGCCGACAAGCTGCAGGGGCTGTTTGGACCGGGCGTGGTGCGCAAGTCTGACTTCTTCCGGGATCTGGCGGGTTCCGAGTACATGAACATTGCCGAAGAGACCGCGAAAGAGATGGGTATGAATTTCGATACCCTGATCAACATCTACGACAAGTCGATCATTGAGGTGGAGAACCGTCCGCCGAATGATGACATGGAAGGAAAATTCCTGCGGGCACTGACCAAGGTGCTGGAGGAAGAGACTGATCTCAGTGTCGATCCGGATGATGTGATGAAGGCCATCAAGGCTGTGCTGGATCTGGACCTGGAAGAGACCTATGTCGTTGGCACCGGTTATGGCCGTGTACGTCTGCCGTTCCCGAAAGAGCACATCCGCTCCGAGATTCTGTGTCACGGCCTGGGCGCTCATCTGATGTATCCCAAGACCCGCACCGTGCTGGATATCGGCGGACAGGACACCAAGGGTATCCAGATCGACGACAAGGGTATCGTGGTCAACTTCCAGATGAATGACCGTTGTGCCGCCGGTTGCGGTCGCTACCTCGGTTATATCGCGGACGAGATGAACCTGGGCCTGCATGAGCTGGGACCGATGGCCATGCAAGCCACCAAGACCGTTCGCATCAACTCCACCTGTACCGTATTTGCCGGTGCCGAGTTGCGCGACCGTCTGTCTCTGGGTGAGAAACGTGAGGACATCATGGCCGGTCTGCACCGCGCCATTATCCTGCGCGCCATGTCGATCATTTCCCGCTCCGGCGGTATCGACGACGAGTTCACCTTTACCGGTGGTGTGGCCAAGAATGAGGCTGCTGTCAAACAGCTGCGCGAACTGGTTCAGGAGAACTATGGCGACGTGCAGATCAATATCGACCCGGATTCAATTTATACCGGGGCACTGGGTGGTGCGGAGTTTGCCCGCCGGGCCGTTGAGGAGGCATAAGCATGACTACAAGTATAGGTATAGATGTTGGCTCAGGTTGTATTAAGACCGTTCTGTTCAAAACAGATGGGGACAACTATGAGTGGGTAGCACGTCGCAATGACAAGATCCGTCAGCGTGATCCGAAGGAGCTGGCGCGACGCGCCTACGACGAGGTGCTTGAAGAGGCCGGGCTTAAAGAGTCGGATATTCAGTACACCGCCACCACCGGCGACGGTGAGAACATCACCTTCTCCACCGGTCACTTCTACTCCATGACCACCCATGGCCGGGGTGCCATCTATCTCAATCCCGAGTCACGCTCGGTGCTGGATATGGGTGCGCTCAATGGACGTGCGGTGAAGATCGACGGGCAAGGCAAGGTGCTGACCTATCGTATGACCAGTCAGTGTGCTTCCGGCTCGGGCCAGTTCCTGGAGAATATCTCCCGTTACCTGGGTATTGCCCAGAACGAGATTGGTGAACTCTCCAAGCAGGCTGACAATCCGGAAGATGTATCCAGTATCTGTGCGGTACTGGCGGAGACCGATGTGATCAACATGGTGTCGCGCGGTATCTCGGCACCCAATATCCTGCGTGGTATCCATGACTCCATGGCCGGCCGACTGGTAAAACTGCTGCGCGTAATCAAGGCTAACGAGGGTGTGACCTTCCTCAGTGGCGGTCTGGCGCTGGACGAGGGGCTGATGGACTCCATCAACGCCTCCATGGTTAAAATGAAGATTCCGACCAAGGCGGTGAATCATCCGGATTCGCCCTATGCCGGTGCCATCGGTGCCGCTATCTGGGGTGCTTATCGTTACGAGAAGCTGGCTGAGCAGGGCTCACTGGCGATCGCATCATAATCATCTATCCACGTAAGGAGAAATTGCTATGGCCCTTATGATTAATGAAGACTGCACCGCTTGTGATGCCTGCCCAACCGAGTGTCCGAACGATGCCATCACGGCGGGTGATCCGATGTACGTGATCGACCCGATGAAATGCACCGAGTGTGTCGGCGCCGAGGACGAGCCGCAGTGCCAGCTGGTCTGCCCACCGGATTGTATCGTACCCAATCCGGATTTTGAGGAGACCCAGGAAGAGCTGCAGGCAAAATACGAAACGCTGCACTGAGTTGACTGAAGGTCAAGCCGGGCAACCGTCTCCCGCGAAACGGATCGAATCAGGTTATACCGATCCGCAATGGGGGCGTTTGCCCGCCATATTGGCCAGGCGATGCGCATCGGTGCATCCGCGTGCTTAACACAATACCCGGAGGTGGGTTGAGATGTCAGAACATAATTGCAAGGTCCATCCGTTGCAGGAGCAAGACCTGGAGCAGGTCATCGGACTGGATAAAAATCTCGGTGGCAGTGCCCGACCGGAGTTTTTCAACAAGCGACTGCAGGCGATGGGTCGCTCGCCGGAAACCTATATCAGCCTGGTGGCCAGCCATGGCGACCAGCTGTGTGGTTTCCTGTTCGCCCACGTCCTGCAGGGGGAATTCGGCACGCACCAGCCAACCGCAGTGATCGACGCGCTGGGTGTGCAGCCGGGTGACCAGGGTTCCGGTGTCGGTATGCAGCTGATGGAAGCGCTCAAGGCGGAAGCCAGAAAGCACGACTGCGGCAGCGTCCAGACCCAGGCCAACTGGCACCAGCAGGATCTGCTGGCCTATTTCGCCAATGCGGATTTCAGCCTCGCGGCACGCAACGTGTTGACCCGGGACACCAGCCCGCTGGCCCTGGATGAGGACGACGACCAGGATATCAGTCTGCGCCCGGTGCGTTCCCTGGCCGAGTCGGATCTTGATTCGATCTGTCGCATCGACCGCCATATCACCAACGAGGATCGCGGTGCCTACCTGCAGCAGAAAGTGTCGGAAGTAATCTCGGATACCGGTATCCGGGTTTCGATGGTGGCGGAACAGGACGGTCTGCTGGCCGGCTTCATCATGGCGCGGGTCGACTACGGCAGCTTCGGCCGGGCCCAGTCCACCGCCGTGGTGGATACCCTGGGTGTGGGTCCCGAGTACAAGGGCAGTGGTATCGGTTCCGCGCTGATGGCCCAGTTGATGGACAACCTGGCTTCTTTGCAGGTGGAGAACGTGCGCACTGAGGTTGAGTGGGAGAATTTTGACCTGAATAGCTTCCTGGCCAGCTCGGGTTTCCGACCCGCCCAGGAACTGTCGCTCTCCTGCGTACTCTGAGGCCATAGATATGTGGGATTTTGCAGGCAGAAAGGCGGTTGTCACCGGTGGGGCCAGCGGTATCGGCCGGACCGTGGCCGAAATGCTGGCGGTGGCGGGTGCCGAAGTGCATGTGTTTGACCTGAGCGCGGGGGATAGTGGGACAACACCCGGCATCTTCCATGAGGTCAACATCGGCGACCCGGAGAGTGTCAAGGCCGCGGTGGACGAACTGCCGGATGACGTCACCTTGCTGGTGAACAACGCCGGAATCACCCGGGACAGAAGTATTGCCAAGATGAGTGATGAAGAGTGGCACTCGGTGATCAATATCAATCTGGGCGGCGCCTTCTACCTGATTCGGGCGCTCGCCCCGCGGATGCGCGAACAGGGTCATGGCCGTATTGTCAATATAACCTCGATCAACGGTATGCGGGGTAAATTTGGTCAGGCCAACTACACTGCCGCCAAGGCGGGTATGATCGGTCTGACCAAGACGGCGGCCCGGGAATTGGGCGGCAAGGGCGTGACGGTGAATGCCGTGGCCCCTGGTATGGTGCTGACCGAGATGGCGAAAAAGCTGCCGGAGGAATTCCTGCAGAAGGCGCTGGATGAGACGATGCTGAAGGAGCTGGCAACGCCGGAAGACATTGCCAATGCAGTGTTGTTCCTGTTGTCCGAACAGGCGCGCATGATTACCGGAGAAGTCATTAAGGTCGACAGCGGTCAGTATATTTAACGTAATAGAAAACGCTCAACGCGGGTGGATAAGCGACAGCGCATCCGCGATGGAATAAACCCTGGGATTAGACAGCATCACTGGTATGACAAGCCCGCAGGGAATCAACCTGCGCCTGTTACCGTCAAAATAGTGATCCAACTGAAAAGAAGATGGCTATGAACTCAAAAACACAGGCAAGAGCCCCATTCAAATGGGAAGACCCGTTACTCCTGGATCAGCAGTTGACCGAGGAAGAGCGGATGGTGCGGGACACCGCACAGAAATACTGTCAGGAACAGTTGATGCCACGGGTACTCGAGGCCAATCGCCACGAGCATTTTGATCGTGAAATCATGAACGAGATGGGCGAGCTGGGTCTGCTGGGCGTCACTATTGACGGCTACGACTGTGCCGGACTCAACTACGTGTCCTACGGTTTGATTGCGCGTGAAGTGGAGCGGGTCGATTCCGGCTACCGTTCCGCCATGAGTGTGCAGTCCAGCTTGGTGATGCATCCTATCTACGCCTACGGTACGGAAGAACAGCGCGAAAAATACCTGCCGAAGCTGGCCACCGGTGAACTGGTAGGCTGCTTTGGTTTGACCGAGCCGGATCACGGTTCCGACCCGGCCGGCATGAAGACCCGCGCCCGGACTGTCGATGGCGGCTACTCCCTGTCCGGCTCCAAGATGTGGATCACCAACTCACCGATCGCCGATGTCTTTATCGTCTGGGCCAAGGATGACGAGGGTGTGATTCGTGGCTTTATCCTGGAGAAGGGCATGAAGGGTCTCTCTGCGCCCAAGATCGAGGGTAAGTTCTCGTTGCGCGCCTCCATCACCGGCGAAATCGTTATGGATGAGGTGTTTGTCCCGGCAGAGAATCTGCTGCCGAATGTGAAGGGACTTGCCGGTCCGTTTGGTTGTCTCAATCGCGCCCGTTACGGCATTGCCTGGGGGGTGTTGGGTGCGGCCGAAGACTGCTGGCATCGCGCGCTCACCTATACCCTGGACCGGAAACAGTTTGGCCGGCCGCTGGCGGCCAATCAGCTGATCCAGTTGAAACTGGCCAACATGCAGACCGAGATCACCCTGGGGCTGCAGGGTTGCCTGCAGCTTGGCCGGTTGTTCGATGCCGGTCAGGCGGCGCCCGAGGCGATCTCCCTGATGAAGCGCAATAACGCCGGCAAGGCGTTGGATATCGCACGCATCGCCCGTGATATGCACGGTGGCAACGGCATTTCTGATGAGTTCCATGTGATCCGCCATGCCATGAATCTGGAAGCGGTCAATACCTATGAAGGTACTCATGATGTGCATGCACTGATTCTTGGACGTGCCCAGACCGGCATTCAGGCGTTCGCGCCCTGAGTCGGTTGCATTGCCGGTTGCTGCAGCAACCGGCAACTATTTTTATGCGGCACATCCTTGTGCCGCACCTTGGCGGGCGGCCTTTGACTGCGAAAATTAGCTGTCCTGACAATTTATCATCTTGTATTCCCGTCTCTCATTTTTGGCCCCTCTCCGGGGCCGTTTTTTTATAAATGGTTACAAAGGAAACAAAAAATACTAATTACATTTTAGATATCGATTGTTGTGATGTAGGTAGCAAAAAACCAGTTAATTAACGGTAAAAAAATACTTTAATGACTCTATTCTCTTATGCTGGGGAAACAACCTAGACGATTTATGAAACTAATAACAATGGAGGAGTCCAGTGAAGTCTATCTCTTTAAAATATCGCATGATGCTGCTTGCCATGTTGCCGACGCTGTTGGTGAGTGTGGCGATTTCCGGATTCGCTATCTACGAAACACAGAATTTCGGTCAATTGAACAACAGTGCGTTTCGCGACCAGATGCTGGAACTGCGTAGAAATGAACTGCTCAGTTATACGCTGCTGGCCGAGTCTGCTATCGATGCCTATTACAAAAACTCAATCCTGCCGCCATATGAGGCGCAGGAAGCCGCCAAGGATGTGATCCGTAAACTCAGCTATGGACCCAGCGGTTATTTTTTCATCAACGATTATCAGGGCAAGACCCTGGTACATGGCGCCAAGCCGGCGTTGGAAGGGAGAGATCTCTGGGATCTCAAGAGCAAGGATGACAAGTATCTGATTCGTGATTTTGATCGGGCGGCAAAAGATGGTACCGGTTTTACCCAGTACATGTGGGACAAGCCCGGTTTTGCCGATCCGGTTGACAAACTCGGCTATGTTAAAACACTTGATAAATGGGACTGGATTATTGGCACCGGACTCTATATTGATGATATTGAGGCGGTGCATATGAAGCTGAACCAGGCGCTCGATGACAACCTGTCCCAAAGTGTCTGGATCTTTCTGGGATTGTCCGGCGGTGCCCTGCTGCTGGCGGTATTGCTGTTCGGTCGTCTGACCCTGAAGCAGGGGGACAGCACCGACCATAAGTTGAAAGCACTCTCCGAGCAGGTGAACAGGGCGCAGGAGCATGAGAGGCAGGCGATTGCCGCAGAAATAGATGATAGCGTGGAAGAGCATCTGCTAGGACTGAGGGATCGATTGCCTGATCTGCTGGTAGATAAAGGTGTCAGTACTGAGGTGACCAAGATACTGACGCAGGAGGTTGCTAAGGCGGTCAAGGCAATACAGAAGATATCTCATACGCTCAATCCGAAGAGTCTGGAGGAGTATGGGTTGGCTTACGGTCTGGATATTCTCTGCAAACAGTACAACGACCGTGGCCGAGTCCCGGTGAAACTCTATCAACAGGGTAAACTGTCGCAACGCCTGCCGTTGAATGTGGAGTGGGAAATCTATCGAACGGTACAGGATGTGATGCGCTTTGTTGAGCAGAGTGAAGGTGATGGCAAGATCGTACTTCGAAGCAGTTTTGCTGAAGATTCAGTACAGATCTCCCTGTTGGAGGATATGGTTGGCTTTGATCCCAAGTCCAACGACAAAAGCGGCTCCGATATGGCGGCACTGCTGTTGAATACGGTGATGTCGCGGATTGAGGGGGTGAATGGAGAGGTCTCTGCCTTTGGCACCAAGGGTACCGGGACACTGCTGAAGATCAAGATTGATCTGGCCAATGAATCGGTTGATCTACAACCGGCACTGGCAAGCTGATCCAGCGATGCCTTCATGCGGGGGCATGAAGGCGTCCCCCGAATATCAGCAGGCTGGCCCGCGCTGGTCCCGGGTCTTGAACCGGTCCCGCTCCTCCAGGGTATTGATGTTCAGGAAAGTCTCCGGTGCATCGGAGAAGTCGGCAGTGACCGTGTTGTGCCGCGCGTACCACCAGTCGATCTTGCGCTCGCCTGATGCGAGAAAATCATTCAGGCTCTGCTGCAGGTGGGTGGAGATGAGGGCGTAGACCGGCTGCATGCGGTTGCCGTCATGAGCCACGGCAATCTCGGCTTGTGCCGCCTGCTGGGCGCTGTAGAGGCGGTTGATCAGGTCATCAGGCAGGCAGGGACCGTCACAGGGGATGGTGACGATGAACTCGCTCCCCACCTGCTGCATAGCCGCGAGGAATCCGGCCAGTGGGCCCTGGAAATCGCTCAGGCTGTCGCTGACCACGGGATAGCCATAGCGGGCATACTGCTCGGTATTGCGATTGGCATTGATCAGGATCTGGTTGGCCTGGGGTTTGATGCGGGCAATCACATGCTCGATCAGGGGCTGACCGGCCAGTTCCACCAACCCCTTGTCCTGTCCGCCCATGCGGCGGGCCTTGCCGCCGGCCAGGATGACGGCGGTGATCGATGGCCGGGATGTCTGGTCAGTCATGATGTTTTGCCTGTCTGGCTCTGCGCGGAGGCTGATCGAACAGGAACTGTTCGGCACCGTGATAGAGCAGGAAGTGCTCGCCCTTGGCGCGGGCCACCAGGGTGACCCCGAGGCGCTGGGCCAGTTCAAGACCCATCTGGGTGACGCCGGAGCGGGAGAGCAGGATCGGGATGCCCATCTGGGCCACCTTGATCACCATCTCCGAGGTGAGCCGGCCGGTGGTATAGAAAATTTTGTCGTGGCCTGAGGTCTGGTTCATCCACATGTGGCCGGCAATGGTGTCGACGGCGTTGTGGCGGCCGACCTCTTCGACGAAATGGAGGATATCGGTGCCCAGGCAGAGGGCGCAGCCATGCACGGCACCGGCGCGCCGGTAGATCTGGTTGTGCTGGTCCAGGGCCTTGAGCAGGCCATAGATGAGGGACTGTTTGAGTTCGGTTTTGGGCAGGTCGATCTTGTCCAGGTCATCCATCAGGTCGCCGAACACCGTACCCTGGCCACAGCCGGTGGTGACGGTCTTGCGGCTGAGCCGGTGGTCGAGGTCCGGGATCTCTTCACGGGTCTGGATGGCGGCGGAACCGGTCTCCCAGTCCACCTGGATCACCGCGACCTGGTCGACCCGTTGCACCAGTCGCTGGTTACGCAGCCAGCCGAGCACCAGCATCTCGGGCTGCGAGCCCAGGGTCATCAGGGTGATCAGCTCGCGTTTGTTGAGATAGAGGGTCAGGGCACGCTCCGCCGCTACATGGCCCTCGCGCGGATCGCCGTATTCATCCAGCGATGTGACGGCCAGGGTGGAGTCGAGTCCGGCGTCACTCAGTATCAGGCTGGCGGATGTGGACGAGGATATTGAATCGGCAGTCATGATACTCGAATTCCTTGATCTGACGGTTTATCTGTTGATTGGACCGGCGCTGGATCAATAAATGCCGCCGCCGTTGGTCGATGCGGCATTATGCCACAGATCCATAAACCGGCCGCCCTGAAGGTTGGACCTGCAGATCATTACTTTTATCAATTTATCCTGTCATAACGGATACAGGATATAATCCACGGCATGATGCCAATTCTATCTGGAGTTTAAACAATGGCCCTGATCATTACCGATGAGTGTATTAACTGTGATGTCTGTGAACCCGAGTGCCCCAATGGCGCCATCAGCCAGGGAGATGAGATCTATGTGATCGATCCAAATCTCTGCACCGAATGCGTGGGCCATTTTGATGAACCTCAATGTGTCGAGGTCTGTCCGGTGGATTGTATCCCCAAGGATCCGAATCATGTGGAGACCGAAGAGCAGTTGTTGGAGAAGTTCAACCGGGTCATCAATGGATAACCCGGTTGCCTGACATGCGGCATCCGCGCCCGTTCCTGTGGTTGTTGTTGCTCCTGTGGCTGCTGCCTGGTCTGCCGGCGGCCCAGGAGCGCGGTGCCATCGCCTCGGCCCATCCGCTGGCTACCGAGGCGGGGCATGCCATCCTGGCCCAGGGCGGCAACGCCTTTGATGCCGCCGTTACGGTGGCGGCGGTGCTGGCGGTGGTGGAACCTTACAGCTCCGGTATGGGCGGTGGCGGCTTCTGGCTGCTGCACCGGGCCCGGGACGGTTTCGAGGTAATGCTGGATGGCCGCGAGCGGGCGCCGCTGGCGGCGCATCGCGATCTCTATCTGGACGCGAAGGGTGAGGTGGTACCCGGCTTGTCGGTGAACGGTCCGCTCGCTGCCGGTATTCCGGGACAGCCGGCGGCGCTGGCCCATCTGGCGGCCCGCTATGGTCGCCTGCCGCTGGCCCGGACCCTGGAGCCGGCGATCCGCCTGGCGCGGGAGGGTTTCCCGGTGGACGGGCACTACCGGCGCATGGCGGAGTGGCGGCTGGAGCAGCTTCGGCAGTGGCCGGCCAGCAAACAACAGTTCTTGATCGATGACGCGGTGCCGCCGCTGGATGCCGTCATCAGGCAGCCGCAGCTGGCAGAAACCCTGCGCCGGATCGCGGAGCAGGGCCATGACGGCTTCTATCGCGGTCCGGTGGCGGAACGTCTGGTGGCTGGTGTCAGGGCCGCCGGCGGGATCTGGCAGTTGCCGGATCTGGCCGCATACCGGGTGGTGGAGCGGGAGCCGGTCCGTGGTGAGTACCGCGGCATGAAAATCACCAGTGCGGCGCCCCCCTCATCCGGCGGTATCGTGCTGATCAGCATGCTCAACCAACTGGCCCGGTTTGACCTGGATAAATACTCGCCGGTGCAACGCAAGCATCTGGTGGTGGAGGTGATGCGTCGCGCCTATCGGGATCGGGCCGAGTATCTGGGTGACCCGGATTTTGTCGATATGCCGGTGGCGCGGCTGATCGATCCCGATTATGCGGCCGGGCTGGCGCGCGATATTCAGCTGGATGCCGCCACCCCCAGTCGTTACCAGCCGGCCGGCAATATGCTTGAGGGTCAGGACACCACTCACTATTCGATTATCGATGCCGAGGGCAACCGGGTCTCCGCCACCCTGAGCATTAATTACCCTTTCGGCTCCTGTTTTGTGGTGCCGGGCACCGGGATTCTGCTGAACGACGAGATGGATGACTTCTCGGCACGCCCCGGGGCACCCAATGTCTATGGTCTGGTGGGGGGAGAGGCGAACGCCATTGAGCCGGGCAAACGGATGCTCTCCAGCATGACCCCCACTTTTGTTGAAACCGAACAGGGCGTGGCCGTGCTGGGCACTCCCGGGGGCAGTCGGATCATTACCATGCTGCTGCACGGTATTCTGGCATTGGCGGAGGGGGGTGGACCCGAAGCCTGGGTCAGCCGGCCGCGTTATCACCACCAGTATCTGCCGGACCTGATTCAATTTGAACCCGGCGCACTGGATACCGATGAACAGCGGCAGCTGATGGGGCTGGGACATAAACTGAAGCCGCTTGATTCAGGTTACGGGAACATGCAGGCCCTGTTCTGGAACCGGCGGGACGGCCACCTGAGTGGCGCCAGTGATCCCCGGGGAATCGGCAAGGCGGCTGTGGAGTGAGTGCGTTCTCCGAATTCGTGCGGCTGTTCTTGGAAGGCCGCCGACTTGAAAAAGTCGCCTCATCTGGTTTCAATGTGCCTGTCCGCAAACGTTACCGGAAAGGATGGATGCTTAGAGTATTTGTTGTTTTGTGCCTGCTGGGTCTGCTGCTTCCCGGACTGGCCGTGGCGGGAAAATATCGTCAGGCGGCCTATATCACCAATCTCTATTTCGCCGAGCGGATCGCATCGGACACGGATTCCGTGCAGCCGGAACGGGTGTTTAACCGGCTGAGGGCGGGTGATCCCGAGGTCACGGCCTATATGGTGCTCAATCTGTTGCTGGACCGGGGCGAGCATCAGCTGGAGGTGGATATCATGGACAAGGAAGGCACGCTGTTCGACAAACTGAAGTTTGACAACGTGCTGGCCGGCGAGGATGACTGGCGCTATGCCGCCACCGGCCAGTTTGGCGGAGAGCTGCCGGAAGGTGGTATTTTTTTCAGGATCTATGACAGCCACGATGGTGGCGCGAAAGAGGTCATCGGCACGGTTCGTCTGATGACCGCTCGTTGATAGTAACAGTTGTGAAAGTGAGGAGAGAGTTTATGCAATTCAGTCCGTGTAAAGGTGGTGATTTCTGCAGTCAGGAGGGTACCCACTGCTCCGGTTGCGGGCGCAGCCATGAAGAGATCGCCAAGACCCGTGACCTGGTCTTTGCCGTTACCAAGTTCGCCATGGATATGGGTTACGAGAATGTCGAGGCTTTCACTGCCTTTGTCGGTGAGAAGGCGGCAAGGAATGTGCGCAAACAGCAGCAGATGAGCCAGACGGGCGGTATCGGGATTCCGATCGGTAAGTGAGATTGTCGGGACTAAATATCGGCCGCGAATGAACGCGAATCATGTCTTTGGCGTTATCGAAATCGTGTAGGGTGGGCACGTCGTTCGTGCCCACGCAGTAGACGCGTGGGCACAGAAAGCGTGCCCATCCTACAAATCTCACCGCTGGCAGTGGCTGCAGTAGAAACTGGAGCGCTGTCCGATGCGCTGCTGTCTGAGCGGGGCTCCACAGCCGGGACAGGCACTCCCCGTCTTCCCGTAGACCAGCAACTCCTGGGCGAAATAGCCCGGTTTGCCATCCTCCTGCTGAAAATCCCGCAACGTGGTGCCACCCCGCTGGATGGCGGTCGTCAGCACACTTTTGATCTCTTCGGTCAGCCGGGCATAGCGCGCGGCGGAGATTCGCCCGGCGGACCTGGCCGGGTGGATGCCGGCGCGAAACAGCGCCTCATTGGCGTAGATATTCCCTACCCCGACCACGACCCGGCCGTCCATGATCAGGTTCTTTACCGCCACCCGACGCCGCTGTGCCTGCCGGTGCAGATAATCACTGCTGAATTCCGCCGACAGGGGCTCCGGCCCCAAATGGCTGATCAGCGGGTGTTGCGTCACCGGTTGGTCGGTCCAGAGTACCGCGCCGAAGCGGCGCGGATCTCGCAGTCGCAGGCAGCACGCCTTGAACAGTAGATCGAAATGGTCATGTTTACCCGGGGCGGTTTCGTGCGGCAGGATGCGCAGGCTGCCGGACATACCCAGATGTAGTATCAGGGTGCCGTTGGTGAGACCGAGCAGAAGATACTTGGCGCGTCGCTCCACCGAGTGGACGGATCTGCCGGTCAGCAGGCTGGCCAAATCATCCGTGATCGGCCAGCGCAGACGCGCCTGACGTACCACAACTCCGCTGATGCGTTGCCCCTGAATATGTGGGGCAATGCCGTTGCGGGTGGTCTCGACTTCGGGTAGTTCCGGCATCTTATTCGCCCTGTGCCGGTGGTCTCAGCAGCGCGTCGTTGTTGAGCCGATAGGCCAGCCCCAGCGTCTGGTTGACCAGTAGAATCCGTGGTTTCCGGGTGATCACGCCCAGTGTTACCGGCTCTTCGTTGCCCGCCAGATGAATGGTTATTTCCTGTTCCGGAGGCGTATCGGGCGCCTTGATGACCCTGGGTACCCAGGTGTGTTGCCAGGCTGCCACCTTTTCCTTCAGCAGGGCCGGGTCGGTTTCGGTGGTATCGGGGTTCAATGCCCAGCGGTCCTGCTGCCGGTAGAGGTGCCAGGCCGGCAGTTTGATTTCACTGATCTCCGCATCTTCCGGAAACAGGGCATGGCTGACGAACTCCTCGGCCTGGGCCAGGGCGTGGTGGGGAAAGATGTCCTGGGTCAGGTAGAGTTGATCCTCAATGCGCAGATAGCGGCGGTAGTTGTAGGGGTGGGTGCCGCCAAAGATGATTTTGGTCTGGTCGAAGGTGAGTTCGGCCAGCGGCCGCTCCAGTCCAAACTCGGCCAGTCGATCGGCTGGCAGGGGAAAAGCCTCGATCTGCGGGGTGGAGAGCAGATCCAGCAGGATATCGATACGCGGCTTATTGGCGCGCACCCGGTAGGGTTCGGTCATGTACCAGCCGCGGGCGTCGCGCTGCATGACAAACCGGGGACCGTTGTTGTTACTGATGGTTATGCGGTCGATGGTCGCCGGGTCCAGCGGGGTGAGCGGTCGATTTATCCGGCTGCTCTCATCGTCCGGGACATACCAGACAAACAGGCCCAGGGCTGCGACCAGCAATAACAGGAGCAGGTTGATCAGGCTTTGTTTGCGCATTTCACACTCTCCTATGCACTGCGGCGACGCCACCAGATAAGCAGGCCGGCAACAATCAACAGCAGCGGTAGTATAAACAGGAAGCCGAGCCCGATCGCGGCCCCGGCGGTGCGGCTCAGGTTGAGCCGGGTATCGGGGGCGGTTCGGGCTGGGATGTTCAACAGGTTATCGTCGCCACCGAGCCAGCGGATCAGATTGAGGCCGAGGTCAAGATTGCCGCCGTTGCCCAGATAGCTGTTGGAGAGAAAGTCGCCGTCACCCAGCACCATCAGCCGCTGTGATCGGTTCTCCAGCTGTCGGCTGAAGGCGTAGCCCAGGGTCAGGGGGCCGGGCTCCTCGCCCTGATCGGGATCGCGCCGCAGTTCACCGAACAGGTTGCCGGTCTCGTTCCAGCTGCCGGACTGGGTCTGCAGCAGGGGTGTGGCCTGCCAGCCTGTGGTCGGGCCGGCCTTGAGGGCCGCGGCAAAGGGATAGAGCGTCACCAGTCGGAACTGGTCTGTGGCCGGGTGATCCGGGAACCGGGTTACCAGGGCGATGGCAGGATTGTCCAGGCCCAACTTGGCGGCGTTGGCATCCACCACGGTACCGGGCAGTATTTCCAGGCCAAGATCCTGAAACAGTCCCGGTAGGATGTGCTGCGGACCGGGATCGGTCAGCCAGAGCAGGTTACCGCCGCGGTCGATGTAATCGTGGATTGCCGTCTGCTCACCCGGCAGATAGTCGACGCGTGGCCCGGCGATCACCAGCAGTGCGGTATTTCGCGGGATCACCGGTTGCTCGGTCAGTTGCAGGGGTTGTATTCGGTAGCCCTTGCGCCGCAACGCGGCGCCAAAGTCACCCAGGTCGTGATTGGCCTTGCCGTTCAAACCACGCTCGCCATGCCCCTCGATGGTGGCGATCCAGCGCTGACCTCGCTGGATCAGCCGCTGGATGCTGTTGCTGATCTGCTGTTCAGTCAGGTTGGCCAGGTTCTCGCTGCGCCCCTGGTAGCTGAGGTGCAGTTCACCGGAGCGGCGGATGCCCAGCTCACGGGTCAGTTCGGGCTGCAGGGATGGGGTGATAAACTCCAGGGTGATATCGGCATGCAACCGTTGATAGGGTTCTATGACTGCCCGTATGCGCTGTCGCAGTTGCGGATCGTCCGGCGCAAAGGAACGGATCAGCAGTGGCGCTTCCAGTCGGCTCAACAGCTGCTGGCTGGCACTGCTGAGACTGTTTCTGGCCCGGTCGCTCCAGTCGAACACCCCCTGATAACGTTGACTGAGCCAGCCGGTCAGGCCGATGGCGAGTGCCAGCAGCAGGTAGAAGAACAGCCCCTCCAGGCGTTGTCTGAGGCGGTTGTGGGTGGCGGTTGTGAGCGGTTCAGTCGCCACGGCGTCGACTCTCCAGGCGGTGGATGGTCATCAGCAGACTGCCGATGATCAGCAGCAGGAAATAAGCCAGATCGCCACTACGTACCAGGCCGTCGAGGAAAGGCCGGTAGTGGCTGCTCAGGGAGAGCCACTCAAACAGGCCGCTGCGATCATCGGAGCCGGACAGGTTGACAATCCAGAGAAACAGCAGCAATCCGTAGGTACCGATGGCCGCCACCGCCGGCTGTTCGGTCAGGCTGGAGAACAACAGTCCAATGGCACTGTAGCCGGCCAGCAGTAGTCCCAGGCCCAGCAGGGCGGCGATGAGTCGGCCGATGTCCAGGGTGCCGCCCAGCAGCAGTGACAGCGGCATCAGCGCAGTCAGCAACAACAGCAGGCTGAACACGCCCAACATGGCAAGATACTTGCCCAGTACGATCTGGGTAGAGGTGACTGGTGATGAGAAGAGCAGTCGGATGGTGCCACTGCGGTACTCGTCACACAGCAGGCGCATGGTCAGCAGCGGCGTCAGCAGCAGCAGAATCATGGCGCCGGAATCGAACAGTGGTGCAATTATCAGGTCGGTGACCCCCAGTTCCGATGCGCCGGCGACCAGTTTGGGTTGCAGTTGCATGAAGCTTTCGATCTGCACCAGAAACAACCAGGCCAGAATCAGCATGGCAACACCCAGCAGACTCCAAGCCAGCGGGGAGAGGAACAGGGCTCTCAGTTCTCTGCCGGCTACCACGCGGATCACTGAATCTGTTCCCCGAGCGTGACCTGGGTGAAGATCCGCTCCAGGTCATCCTGGTCGGTGCGCAGTTCGCACAGTCGGCCACCGCGCCGCACGATGGCCTCGGCGATGTCGCCCGGACGATGGGTTTCGTTGAGGGTCAGGCAATACTGAAGCGGATTCAGCGCCTCAACCCGTAGCACGTCCGGCAGCGTGGCCAGATAGCCGGTATCGGCGTCCTCCGCCAGGGTCACCAGCACTCGATTTCGTTGTTGCCGGCTGACCGGCCCCGCGTAGACCAGCCTGCCCCGATGCAGGATCAACACTCGATCGCAGAGTGATTGTACCTCGGGCAGCATATGGGTAGAGAGCAGGATGCCACACTCTTCGGCCAGGCCGCGGATCAGCTGGCGGATCTCCCGCACCTGGTTCGGGTCCAGTCCACTGGTGGGTTCGTCCAGAATGATGGTACGCGGGCTGTGAATAATCGCCTGAGCGATGCCCACCCGCTGCTGATAGCCCTTGGAGAGATTACGGATCACCCGTGACCCCATCGGGTTCAGTCCGCAACGCTCCTTGGCCTGGGCAACGGCACGGTCCGTCTCCGGTGCGCCGACCCGGTGCAGTCGCGCGCAGTAGCGGAGGTACTCGTCCACCCGCATTTCCAGATAGAGGGGCGGCACCTCTGGCAGATAGCCGAGGCCGCGTTTGGCCTTGACGGGTTGTTCCTGCAGATCAAAGCCATTCAGCTGCACGCTGCCGCTGCTCGGTGCCAGCACGCCGCTGATGATCTGCATGGTGGTGGATTTACCCGCGCCGTTCGGGCCGAGAAATCCCAGCACCTCACCCGGTTGTAAGTCGAAACCGATGCCCGCCACGGCACAATGATCGCCGTAGTGTCGGGAGAGGTTTTCGATGTGGATTAATGCTGCCATTGGAGCAGCAAGGTACAGGAGATCGGGGCGTGAGATCAAGGGAGCCGCTGATCAAGTCATGAACTTGTATCGTGCGCCCGGAACGTTCAGCCGCTGTGTTGCAAGGCTTCGCAAGAGTCGGTTATTACGAGCGATGTGCACCTTGAATCTGATCATTCTGGCGCACAATACGATCTCCTTCGTACAGACGTAATCAGAGGTCCACAAGGCGTCACGAGTTGCGCTCCCAAGTAGCGGCAAGCGTGGTTAACCGGTGTTGGGACGACACCCCATGCTGGAACCCAGCAGGATGAACAGAACCAGTGCGCCCAGTCCGGCACTGATCAGGGCGATACCCACCTCGGAACCGAGCAGGCTGAACAATATACCCAGCCCCAGACAGAGCAGGGTCAGAAAAATAATCGGCCTGCCCGATTCACGAAAGGCCCTGATAAGGCAGTTTAATCTCATCGCGTCACCCGTTATCTGTTGGGGTAAACAAACTTTCAAAGGTTTAATGGGCTGCCCGGTCCGGTGTGCTGACATCTTGGCATACGCAACTCGAGGTCCAGCGGGCAAAAGTGTGCTCGGAGGGAGGTTCGACCCCGATATAGTCCGCGGAGAGTGCAATAAAATCGGCTATTCGTTTTCGCTCCTGACAATTGATGATTTGATGTTCCATCGCAATAACCCCTTCTATCGAAAATTCATTGTTTAATACCATACTGTTTCACTTGGTTATTATCAAGCACAAATATTTCAGTGGTATTAAGACGGTGGAGGGTTTACGACTGTGCGGTTGCCGGGGCGCCATCAGACCGCTGCATTGTTACCGATAAGCGCAGTAGCGGATGGCCGAGGGTCTCGGCCTAAAACCAGCCGCTATCGCAATTGTGGGTCCGTATTCGGATTCAGCCAGAAAGGCTGTATCTGGTGTTGCGCCAGAAGTTGCCCAAACTCCATGGCCGGAATTGGTTTGCTGATCAGATAGCCCTGGACGTGGTTGCAGCCGCAACGTTTCAGGAACGTCATCTGTTCCTCTGTCTCAACGCCTTCGGCGATCACTTCCAGTTTCAGGCTTTTTGCCATGGCGCCGATGGTCATGGCAATGGCCGCGTCATCCTCCGACCGGGTGATGTTGCGGATGAATGCCCGGTCTATCTTGATTTTGTCGAACGGGAAGCGCTGCAGGTAGGAGAGGGAAGAGTGGCCGGTGCCGAAGTCATCCAGGGCCAATCGGATGCCCAGTCTTTTCAGCGCGCTTAGGGCCTCGATCATCCGTTCCGGATCTTCCATCATGGTGCTCTCGGTGATCTCGATTTCCAGTGCGCCGGGGTTGATCGCGGTCTTGTTGATGATGCGATGAACGGTGTCCGCCATGTCCTGGCCCTCCAGTTGGCGTACCGAGACATTCACGGCGACGATCAGGTCCTGATAACCGCCGCGCTGAAATTGCTTCAGTTGCAGGCAGGCGGTCTCCAACACCCATTCACCGATCGGCAGGATCAGACCGGTCTCTTCGGCCAGGGGGATAAACCGGTCCGGGCTGATCAGCCCGCGCTGCGGGTGGTGCCAGCGCAACAGCGCCTCCATACCGGTGATCCGGTTGGTCTCCTGATCGAACTGGGGCTGGTAGTAGAGTTCGAGTTCATTACCCTGGATCGCATGACGGAGGCCGCTCTCCATCTCCATGCGCTGTTGAACCTGATGATTCAGCTCTTCGGTAAAGAACTGCAGTTTTTCACCGTTGCGTTTTTTTGCCTGATACATGGCCGCGTCGGCATTGCTCAGCAGCTTGTCCAGTGTTTTTCCATCCTGTGGCCAGAGCGCAACGCCAATGCTACAGCTGACATGCAGGAGACGTTCGCCGATCGCAATCGGCTTATTGATTTTCTGAGTAATGCGGCGTGCAAAGTCTGTGACTGTGTTGGCGGATTCGATCTCCGTCAACAGGATGACGAATTCGTCGCCGCCATAGCGTGAGACGGTGTCGCTGGTGCGTGCCAGTTTCGTCAGTCGGTTGCCGACTTCAATCAGGACCTGATCGCCGGTCTCATGCCCGAGGCTGTCATTGATCAGCTTGAAGCGGTTCAGATCCAACATCAGCAGGGCGATCTTTTTCTGGTGCCGTTGAGAGTGGCCGATCAGCTGAGTAAAACGGTCCGCCAACAGGCAGCGGTTGGGCAGGCCGGTCAACTCGTCGTGATGGGCCAGGAAATTTAGCTGCTCTTCCATCGCCTTGCGTTGGGTGATGTCGTGTTGCATGCCGATGAAGTTGCTGATTTCTCCCTGCCGGTTCCGGACGGGTGAAATACTGACCAGCTCCCAGTACAACTCGCCGTTCTTCTTGCGGTTAAGCAGTTCCCCCTCCCAGATACGACCCGACTTGAGGGTGCGCCACATCTCTTTATACACGCCCAGCGGAGTTTGACCGGAACGGAGTTTGTTGTATCGCTTGCCAATGATCTCTTCCTGACTATAGCCGGTGATGAGCTCAAAACGGTGGTTAACATACTCTGTAATCCCTTCGGCATCGGTAATCACCAGGGCACTGACACCCTGCTCCACCGCCTGGTGCAGTTTCCGCAACTCCTGTTCCACCCGCTCCCGCTGTTGCCGGTCTGCCAACAGACTCAGGCGCATCGACTCGAAACTCTGGCCCAGGCGGCCGAATTCGTCCCGGGCATTGATCTCACAGGGTTGGCCCAGGTTGCCGGACTCTATGGTTCTGGCGGCATTTTCGAGCAGATTGAGCGGGGAGAGGATGCGCCGATAGGTGATCAGATAGGTGGCGATAAACAGCCCGAAAACCAGCAGTATCGTGGCCAGCAGACCAATCACCGTCTGGTTGGCCTGTTGCTGGATGGCGTCAATATCCTGTCGATTGTGAGTGCTGGCGGCTTCTGAAATGGCGGTAATGGTATCGATGGAACGGGAGGCTTCGGAAAACCAAACCAGTTCAGTCACCGGATAGGGTTTGCCGCTCCTGCTGGCTTTCAGCACCTGATCGCGCAGCTGTTCGTAACTGCCCTTGAAGATCGAATGATAGCGGGCCAGGGCGGCCTTGATCTCCGGGGTTTCCGGATAAAAGTCCAGGACCTCAATACTCTTTTTCTCGCCAAACAGAATCGCCTCACGGAACTGAATCAGTTGTTGAAGTTCCTCCTCATCCAGTGCCCGCTCGAGGGCAATGGCGCGGCCGACAATGGCCCGTTCTCGACCGGCATACTCGGCCATGGTGTAGAATGAATCACGCAGCATTTGTCCGTAATTGATGACATGGCCGGTCTCTTCCGTCGGCGCCATGATGGAACGCTGCAGTTTCGAGATATCATTGATCTTTCCGGTCACCAGACCGAGCCAGCGTAGCGAGATCTGCGCAGCCTTGTCACCGAGAAAGACCCGGTCCACTTCGCGCCGAAGCTGTTGCAGCTGGTTATGAAGTTGCTGCATGGCCGGGTAGGCAAGATCGAGCGGCTCCTGACCCTCGGGGGCGTAATGTTTCTGCAATATTTGCGAGAACGCCTGGTATCTGCTGTCTGTGCGTTTGCGCTGGTCGTTCAGGCGCACCAGCTGATCGGGGTTCAGCTTGTCAGGCATGGCCAGAAGTGTCGAGGTGAGCCCCCGTTCCACGGCGAGTTCCGTGGTCAGTTTGAGTGATTTGTCCGCCAGCAGGTTGACCAGCCCGAGTCGGCTGGCGGCTTGGTGTTGCCGGATGACATCAATGCTGTTCCAGGCGATGGCGGCGATGGCGATGGCACACAGCAGCCCGAGTACCATTAATAGCAGTCGGCGTATCTCAATGTGGCAGATCAGATTTCGGAGCCCGGGCAACTTATCACCTTATTGTTGTTGTGAGTTGTTTTGCGACGGCATCCCTGGCGTGAAATAATGCAACCGCGTTGAATTCAACCTGCCAGAGTTGTGGTGTAGGCAAGACAGCGTATCGGTAGCTATGCTTGCAAATGATTTGTCGGCGCCAACTATTGATTCTTTAAAAAGTTTTTAACGAATCTACAGTAACCTTAATGTTGTTGTGGTATCAATCCTTTACTTGACACTTTATTTTGAGATATTTCATGCAGATCAGCGATTTTAAAGCCGTCATTCTCGACTATGTAACCCGTGACCAGAGTGGCGAGATCATCGACAGTTCCGCCAATGATGGCTACCTGACCTATATCCATGGCACCGAGAGTCTGATTCCGGCGCTGGAGCAGGCACTGGCAGGTCACCGGCAGGGCGAAAAACTGGCTGTCAGTATTTCCTGCGAAGAGGCCTATGGTGAGCGGGATGAGAGCCTGATCGAAGGGGTACCTCGGGACAATTTTCCGGGTATCGAGCATATCGAAGTGGGCATGCAGTTCCAGACTGAAATGGATGAGGGGCTCCCCTTCCTGGTCACGGTGGTAGCGGTGGATGAGCAGACGGTCACCGTCGACGGCAATCACCCGATGGCCGGCAAGGACCTCAATTTCGATCTGGAGATCATTGAGGTGCGAGACGCCAGTGCGGATGAGATCGAGCACGGCCACGTGCATCACGACGGCGAACCGTGTCAGACTCACTGAGTCTGCCCAGGCGTTATGCAATACCGGATACCCGAACGGCTTGAGACGGAGCGGCTCATGCTGCGCGCCTTTCAGGAGGGGGACTGGCGCGATCTGTACGCCTATTATTCCGATCCGGAATGCACCCGTTATACGGTCGGAAAGCCGCTCAGTGAGGCGGGAACCTGGCAGGTTCTGGCGGCCATGACCGGTCACTGGCAGATGCGCGGCTATGGGCCCTATGCGGTGGTGGAACGTAACACTGGCCGGGTGCTGGGTCCGGTCGGACTCTGGTATCCTTTGGGCTGGCCCGAGCCCGAGATCAAATGGGCTCTGGCCCGGGATTACTGGGGGCGGGGCTATGCGGTCGAGGCGGCCCGGGCGGTGCGGCGGATGGCTGGTGAGATGCTACCTGAGATCCGGCTGATCAGCTTGATTCAGGTGGACAACCGCGCCTCAATCGCACTGGCGGAACGGATGGGCGCGCTGTTTGAAAAGACGCTACCTTTCCGGGACCGGGTGTGGCGCCTCTATCGGCATCAGCGGTGATGAGAAGGGGGAAGCGGGATGGCGATCGACCCACAGGAAATTCTCGACTACTGGTTTACCGAGCCGGTTTGTCGACACTGGTTCTCTGCCACACCAGAGTTGGACCAGGAGATCGGTGATCGCTTCCAGCATCTCTGGATACTGGCATCGGAGGGGCAGTTGGATCACTGGATGACCAGTGCCGAGGGCTGCCTCGCCCTGGCGATCCTGCTCGATCAGTTTCCACTGAACATGTTCCGTGGCCGGCCCGAGTGCTTCAAGACCGAAGCCCAGGCCAGGACCATCGCCGGATTTGCCATCAAGCGTGGGTTTGATGAGACCCTGAGCGGAACCCGGCGCGCCTTCCTTTACATGCCTTACATGCACAGCGAGGAGTTGCAGGACCAGGACAGATCCGTGGAACTCTTTGAGCGGGCCGGGCTGCAGGATAATCTTGCCTTTGCCCGGCACCACCGGGAGATCGTGCGCCGTTATGGTCGTTTCCCCCATCGGAACGCCATACTGGGTCGTCCGAGCAGTCCGGAGGAGCTGGAATATCTTGCATCCGAAGGCGCATTCACCGGCTGATGTTTCCCGGCGTGGTCTGCCAGGCAGGATACGGTGAGTGAAACGACTCGCATCGCCGGGCTTGGTGCATCGCACATTCGATTCAGTACGGCGCCTTCATTAGAAAACCGGTGTGCCGGCTATTCATAGGTACAGAGATAGGCCGTCTCGACGGCGACCTTAAGCTGAAATTTCGCACCCGCCTGGACAACGAACTGTTCACCCTGTTGATAAGCTTGCCAGTCGGTTGCGCCCGGCAGCTTGACGGTGAGGCAACCGCTGACCACGGTGATGGTCTCCTTCTGGCTGGTGCCGAACTCGTACTCACCCACGGCCATGACGCCGACCGTGGCCGGCAGGGTAGCGGTCTGGAAGGCGATGGAGGCGACATTGCCGTCAAAGTACTGGTTGATCTTGAACATGGGGTGACTCCCGGGGATGAGAAAAGGCGCTAAAGGTGGACCGATTCTGTTGGGGCGTCAAGCGCTTTTGAGTGCCTGGGGGTTCGCAGGCTCGCCCCAACATGGAGCGCAAGTGAAACCGGCCGTAGGGGCAGGCCCCTGTGCCTGCCCTTTTTTGGCCTTGCCACCACCATCCGGGCAACCACAGGGGGGTGCCCCTACTGGCGAATATTACATTGACACCTGGAATATGGGAGAGACGGAATCCCGCGTTCAAACACCGACCGGATTCAACCCCGTCCGTTAACCCCCATCAAACGCCTTGGACGACAGCCCCGGCGCGCACTCGATCTCCTCCACCACCACCGAGGTCTTGATACTGCCCACCCCGGGTACCGACATCAGCCGGTGCATCAGAAACTCCGACATCGCCTTGAGATGGGGCAGCCGTGCCTTGATCAGATAGTCGGTCTCGCCGGTCAGAGAGAAGCACTCGATCACCTCGGGAACATTTTTGATCGCGTCACTGAAGCGTTGTGCCGGGTTGGGGCCATGGGCATCCAGGGAGACATTGACAAAGATGGTGACTTCCAGTCCCAGTGCCTGTGGATCGATTTGCGTGGTATAGCCGCGGATTATATTCAGTTCCTCCAGCCGTTTTACCCGGCGGTGACATTGGGACGGAGACAGGAAGGCGACCTCGGCCAGTTCATGGTTGGAGGCCTTGGCATGGCTCTGCAGGTGAGTCAGTATTCGAAGGTCGGCTGCATCAAGTGTCTTGTAATGCATTATTTTCTCTTTATGTTGGGTTTTTTTGCAAATATGTTGCAATAAACAGGGATGATTATAGGCTATTTGCAAAATGATTGAAGTGCATTAATGGTAACCTTGCCGGCTTGATTATCCATAAAGAGGACGGTCATCCGGCTTTCCCGGATTGCCGCATCTCACTGTGACTGAGGACACCATTTGTGAATGCGCTCGCCGAAGAGATCAACCCCGCCCTGGCCAGTCGCCGTTTCATGTCCGGAAACGAGGCTGTGGCCCGGGGTGTCTGGGAGGCCGGTGTGCGCGTCGCCACGGCCTATCCCGGTACACCGGCCACCGAAATTCTGGAATACCTCGGTACTTATGACGATATCCATGCCAACTGGTCACCCAACGAGAAGGTGTCGCTGGAAGTGGCCATCGGAGCCTCCATGTGCGGCACGCGTGCCTTCTGCGCTATGAAGCATGTCGGGATGAATGTGGCGGCCGATGCCTTGATGACCCAAACCCTGGCCGGCGTGGTGGGCGGGCTGGTGATCGCCATTGCCGATGATGTCGGTATGTCCTCCTCCCAGAATGAGCAGGATTCACGCTACTGGGGGCGCTTCGCTCATCTGCCCATCCTGGAGCCGGCCGATTCCCAGGAGGCCCATGCCATGGTGATCGAGGCGTTCGATCTCTCCGAGCGCTTTGACTGCCCGGTGATACTGCGCCTCACTACCCGGATCTGCCATGTGAAGGGGGTGGTTTCCACCGGTCGGCGGCAACGGCATACGGCTGCCGGTTTTACCCCCGATCCCGCCCACTGGGTGATGGTGCCGGGGAATGCGAAAAACCGTCTGCAATTACAGCATAAACGGGACCGGGAGTTGCGCGCCTATAGTGAACAGTCGCCGCGCAATATGGCCGAGCCGGGCAGTGATTGCCGGTTCGGTTTCGTCACTTCCGGCCCCGCTTATGTCCATGTCAAAGAGGCCTTCCCCGAGGCGCCGGTGTACAAGATCGGTTTCAGCCATCCGCTGCCGGTTGAGCAGATCCGGCAATTTGCCGGGGGGGTCGGCACCCTGGTGGTGGTGGAAGAGACGGAACCGCTGATCGAGAACGAACTCAAGGCGGCCGGTCTGGCCGTCAGCGGCAAGGATATCCTGCCGGCCAGCGGTGAACTGGCCCCGGAGATTCTGCGCCGGGGCATCGCTTGCCTGAACGGTGAAGTTGAACAACCGATGGACCAACCGGTGGCGATACCACCGGTACAGGCACTGTTTCCCCGTCCGCCCACCATGTGTGTCAGCTGCCCCCATCTGGCGGTCTTCTATACCTTGTCGCGGCTGCGCAAGCGGGCCAATTTTGCCGGTGACATCGGCTGTTACACTTTAGGTGCCGGCAAGCCCTGGAATGCCCTGGATACCTGTATCTGCATGGGGTCGGCGATCGGCATCGGTCTGGGTATGGATCTCGGGCGCGGTGAGAGCGACCGGGAAAAGGGCATCTTCTCGATTATCGGTGATTCTACTTTCCTGCATCTGGGCATCCAGGGGCTGCTGGATCTGGTCTACAACCAGGGCAATGTGACGGTGATGATCCTGGACAACTCCGCCACCGGCATGACCGGTGGCCAGAACAACCACGGCAACGGACGCGACCTGCGAGGCCAGGAGGCGCCGAAGGTGGACTTTGCCGAACTGGCTTGTGCCTTGGGCGTGGAGCGGGAGCGGGTGCATGTGGTGGACCCTTATGATCTGCCGGTGCTTTACAAGACCGTCAAGCAGGAGATGGCGGCACCGGTGCCTTCGGTGATCGTGGCCAAGCGTCCCTGTGTCCTGACCGATCGGTTTGACCCGCGTCGTCCATTGATGGTGGAGGCAGACAAGTGCAACGGCTGTGCCAACTGTCTGAGCGTCGGATGCCCGGCCATCCTGGTGACCCGCCGCGAGACCGAGGTGCGCAAGGGCGGGCGTGAGGTGATGAAGGCGTGGGTGCGCATCGAATCGGCGGCCTGCACCGGTTGTGATATCTGCCTGCAGACCTGCGGGCCGGAGGCGATATTGCCGGCGGATCTCTCCAGGATCGCGCCGATCGAGGGGTAAACCGGGTCAGATCAGGAACAGCGCGTAGGTTGGGCACGTCTTCTGTGCCCACGCTGTCATCCCCCGGCTGTGACATCCAGGCTTTCGGCCATTGCGCCGATTGAGGAGTAAGCTGAGTCAGATCAGGAACAGGGTGGCCAGACCCAGAAAGGAGAGGAAACCGACAATATCGGTCACTGTGGTGAGCAGCACCGAGCCGGCCAGCGCCGGGTCAATGCCGAGCTTGGCCAGGGCCATCGGCAACACGGTGCCGGTTAGGGCCGCCAGGATCAGATTGATACACATGGCGGTGGCGATCAGGAGGCCGATATTGGCATCGTGGAACCAGAAGCCGGCGATCACCGCCACCACCCCGGCCCAGATCAGGCTGTTCAGGCTACCGACGGCCAGCTCCTTGAGAATCAGCCAGCGGGTGTTTTTGCTGGAGAGCTGACCCAGGGCGATGCCGCGTATGGTCAGGGTCAGGGTCTGACTGCCGGCAATGCCGCCCATGCTGGCGACAATCGGCATCAGTACCGCCAGCGCCACCACCTTCTCGATAGTCGCCTCGAACAGGCCGATCACCCAGGAAGCAAGCAGGGCGGTGATCAGGTTAATGCCGAGCCAGAGTGCCCGCCGCCGGGTGGATATCCAGACCGGTGCGAACATGTCCTCGTCTTCCGAAAGACCGGCCTGGCCCATGAACTGGTGTTCGCCCTCCTCACGAATCACGTCCACCACGTCATCGATGGTGATGCGGCCGATCAGTTTGCCGTTGTCATCCACCACCGGGGCTGAGATCAGGTCATGCTGCTCGAAGCGGTTGGCCACCTTGCCGTCGTCCCAACTGGCCGGTATGCCGCGCACATCCAGGGACATCACCTCCGCCACTGTCTCATCCGGATCATGAGTGACCAGCACGGTGAGGGGGAGCACCCCCAGATACTTTCCATCCCGGTTGGCCACCATCAGGATATCGGTCTGCGGGGGCATCTTGTCTCTAAAGTGGCGCAGATAACGCATCACTACGTCCAGAGTCACTTCCGGGCGCACGGTGATGGTATCCGGGTTCATCAGACCGCCGGCGGTATCTTCCGGATAGGAGAGGATCGCTTCCAGCTGTTCCCGGCGCTGGTGATCCAGGGAGTCGAGGATCTCCCGGGTAATGGCCAGCGGGAGCTCCTGGACCAGATCGGCCAGGTCGTCGGTGTCGAGTCCCTCGGTGGCGGCCAGCAGTTCTGCTGTAGCCATTTTGCTGATCAGGTCGGCTCGCACCTCATCGGCGACCAGGATCAGTACTTCACCGCCATTCTCCTCGTTCACCAGCCTCCAGACGATATCACGCTGGGCGAGCGGCAATGATTCCAGCAGGTGGGCAATCTCACCGGGATGCAGGGCATTGAGCATGCGCCTGGCTTGTTGCAGGGTGCCGCTCTCCAGGGCCGCATGCAGGCGGTCCAGACGGGTGCTGCCGGTTTGTACGGGTGCCTGATCAGACATGGCCGATGTAGTTCCTTGCCGGGTGAAGAGTGGGTGGTTCGGACGGGGCCGATTCTAGCAGTTGCCGATGACAAGCGGGAGACATGCCGTACGAATAAAAGCGAATAGGGGTAATTTATCTATTTTATCATCGGACCTCGGAATCGCTGACTGTGAGTGGTAGATGAGCAGGATGGGCAAAAACAGCGTGCGCCATGCTTTTTCCGGGCCGGTAATTTTGGTTTGATGGGCGCGCAGGCTTTGCCCATTCTACGCTTTTTTCTGTGTCTCCACCGAGTGCTGACTCGCTCTTGTTCCGTCTCCCACCGAATGGGGCGATTCAGTGCAGGTTGCAGATTTTTTCCAGCAACTGCTCAAAATCGCTCTCCCCCATACGCTTCATCAGCTTGCGGGTCTGTTTGGCCAGTTTGGCCGCATCCAGTTCCAATAATCGCTCCTTGGCGATCAACAATGCCCCCGGTTGCATGCTGAACTCCCTGAGTCCCATGCCGATCAGCAGTGGAATGTAGCGTGGATCACCGGCCATCTCCCCGCACATGCTGATCGGGATGCCGGCGCGCTGGCCGGCAGTGATCACCATCTGAATGAGGCGCAGGATGGCGGGGTGTAACGGGTCATAGAGGTAGTTGACCTCGTCGTCGACACGGTCGATCGCCAGAGTGTACTGGATCAGATCATTGGTGCCGATGGAGAGGAAATCCAGCTCGCGGGTAAAGGCATCTGCGGCCAGAGCTGCGGCCGGCACTTCGATCATACCGCCTATCGGGATGTCTTTCGCGAACGGTGTGCCCTCGGCACTCAGTGCGGCTTCCGCGTCCGCCAGCAGGGCCTTCAGTTTGCGCACCTCCTGGAGCGTGGAGAGCATCGGTATCATGATCCGCACCGGCCCGTGGACGGCGGCGCGCAGGATGGCCCGCAACTGGGGCTGGAACATCTTTGGTTCCTTCAGGCAGAGACGAATGGCGCGCAGGCCGAGGGCCGGATTGCAACTGGAGGCAGTGCAGCCGTCAACCTGCTTGTCGGCACCCAGGTCCAGGGTGCGGATGGTGATCGGGATGCCATCGAGTCCTTCCACCACCCGGCGATAGGTCTGGTAGTGCTCCTCCTCGTCCGGCATGCCCTGTCGGTTCATATAGAGAAACTCGGTACGGTAGAGGCCGACGGCATCGGCCTGAAGTTCCCGGGTGGTTTCGATATCCTCGGGCAGTTCGATATTGGCCATCAGGTGCACCCGCACGCCTTCACGGGTGGTGGCGGCCTTGCCGATCAGGTTGCGGAGTTGGGTGGCCCGGCTCTGGGCGGCGCTGATCCGTTGTTGATAGTGGGCGAGGGTGGCCGGATCGGCATCCGCCAATATCACTCCCTGCTCGCCATCCACCACCACGGTTTCGCCCTGGCGCAGCAGCCGGGTGATGCTGTGCACACCGACAACTGCCGGTATATCGAGACTACGGGCCAGGATGGCGGTGTGGGACATGGGGCCGCCAAACTCGGTAATAAAAGCGGCAATCCCCTGATGGCGCATCACAATGGTGTCAGCCGGGGTGAGATCCTGGGCCAGGATCACCTTGCCACTGAGGTCGTCGTTGCTCTCATCACTCAGATCCAACAGGGCCATCTGGATCTGATTCACGACGTGTTCCACATCATCCTTGCGGGTTCTCAGGTAGGGATCATCCATGGTGTCGAACACCTGCACCAGGGATTCCCGCTGTAACTGCAGCGCCCACTCGGCGGCATAGGCGTGCTTGCGGATCAGTTTGATCGGCACCTCCACCAGGGCGGCGTCATTCATCATCAGGAGGTGGGTGTCGATGAAGGCGATAATGTCCGAGCGGGTGTTGGCGGGGATTTTCTGACGGACCTCTTGAAGTCTGGCCCTGGCACCGTTTACCGCAAGGCGGAAGCGTTTGATCTCGGCCGGGACATCGGCCGTATCAATCATGCGCGGGCTGATTTCCAGCAGACCGCGATGCAGGATATGGGCCTCGCCGACAGCGCAGCCCCGGGTGATACCGATACCGTTGCCGGCAAAGGTCATTCGGGTTCTCCGAACCGGTCGTTGATCAGGGCCTCCAGGGCAGCGGCTGCCTCGATCTCGTCATCCCCTTCGGTGGTGAGTGTCAGCTCCGTTCCCTGGCTTGCGGCCAGCATCATCACCTCCATAATGCTTTTCCCGTTGGCCGGTTTGGTGTCGCGGATCAGCTGGATGGTGCTGCTGTATTGTCCTGCCTCGGTGATGAACTTGGCTGCCGCGCGGGCATGCAGTCCCAGTCGATTGATAATTGTAATCTGCTTTGTGACCATAAAACGCTCAAATCGCCCATGTCATGGGGAAACAATATCGCACAATCCGCGTCTGTAACAAAACACCTGTCCTGCTCGACACCATCGCCTGATGCGCCATCGCCACCGAAACCGGAATCACCAGTGCCCGCGGTGGTGTGATCCGGGGGTAGCCGTCGTGCCATGCCCTGGGTTCCGCCCGTTGGGGATTGCGTCTCTGTAGGACCCTCGCGGAGCGGGCGTCATCCAGGCTACAAACTGTGCCGGCTGCCGCCTCGGTTAGTCCGTTGTCTTCGCTTCCCGGGGCAGGTCCCGATGACGGGTCTGAATCTGCCGGCCACAGGTGCGGAAATGGGCAGCCAGCTGCTCCACCAGATAGACCGAGCGGTGCTGCCCGCCGGTACAGCCGACCGCGATGGTCAGGTAGCTGCGACCTTCGGTTTCGAAGCAGGGAATCCACTGTTCCAGGAAGCGGATCAGATCTTCCTTGTAGTGCTGCACGTCGCCGTTCTCCCCGAGAAACGTCTGCACGGCGCTATCTTTTCCCGTGAGTTGGCGCAGCGACGGCTGCCAATGGGGGTTGGGGAGGCAGCGTGCGTCGTAGACAAAATCGGCGTCCCGGGGTACACCCTGCTTGAAGCCGAAGGACTGAAACAGCAGGGAGATCTTGGTGTCCAGCCGTTCGGTGATACGGGAGCGGATCAGGTGCCGCAGCTCGTGCAGATTGGTTTGGCTGGTGTCGATGCGGATATCGGCGACATTGAGAAACGGCGCCATCAACTCCCGTTCATAGCTGATCGCTTCGGCCAGAGGACGCGCGCCGCCGGTCAGCGGGTGACGCCGCCGGGTCTCGCTGAAGCGTTTGATCAGGGTCTCGTCCTGTGCCTCCAGAAAGATCACCTCATAGCGGATTTTTTCGGCTTTCAGCGGCTGCAGCAGGGTAGATATGTTTTCAAACTCGGCCGGCGTATTGCGTGAATCAATACTGATGGCGACCAGCTGGAATCGTTTGTCCTGTCGTTTGACCAGTTCGGCGGCTAATGCGGGCAGCAGGAATACCGGCAGATTGTCGATACAGTAGTAACCCTCGTCTTCCAGGGTGTGCAGTGCGACGCTCTTTCCGGAGCCGGAGAGTCCGGTGATGATGACCAGCTTCATAGGATCTCCGTTACCTCTGATTACACGGTGGATGGCAGAAAAGCGTGTCGGCAGCGAAAACAGAGATCCTCTGTAGGCGGCTAGGGATCAGCCGCTGGCGCTTATCGGCATCGGTTCTTGTTGTATGAACTCCTGTAGCAGTGTCTCGCTGTCCCGGGCTTTTCTGAGTTTCTGGCAGAATGCTTCGTCACTGAACAGGGTGGCCAGTTTTGCCAGGAGTTGCAGATGTTCTTCCGTCGCCTCTTCCGGTACCAGGAGGCCGAACACCAGGTCGACCGGTTGCTGGTCTATAGCATCGAAATCGGCGCCAGACTGGAGCTGGATGAAGGCGCCCCGGGCCTCCGTGACACCGGCAACACGGGCGTGGGGCAGTGCAATGCCATGCCCCAGCCCGGTGCTGCCCAATCGCTCCCGCTCGAGTAGTTTGTCGAACACTGTACCTTGGTTAAGCGCCTCCGAGGCAGAGGCTAGCAGCCCGGCTGTCTCTTCGAGTATGCGCTTTTTACTGGCGGCCGGATTCGCGGCACTGATGCGTTCGGCACTTATGAAATTTGCGGGAAACATGATTTTGCCTGTTGATTAGATTTCGGCGTTAGCGGGATCGATACCCTTCATGCCCACACCATTGCGATGGTTGGTGCTCTTCTCCTTGAGCTTCTTCACTTGACGGTCGATTTTATCCACCAGACCATCGATGGCGGCATACATATCCTCTTCTTCACACTCGGCAAAGACATCGGCGCCATTCACATGGAGAGTGGCTTCCGCCTTCTGACGCAGTTTCTCGACACTCAGAATGACATGGATTTTGGTGACATGATCAAAGTGCCGTTCCAGCCGCTCGAACTTTGTCTCGACATAGTTGCGCATGGCTTCGGTGATGTCCACATGGTGACCGGTGATGCTGATTTGCATGATTTGCTCCTTGGTTACTGGCCTCTAGACGAGGCGCTTTCGCTCGTTTGATGGCGGGATCGCCATGGACTCGCGGTATTTTGCTACCGTCCGCCGTGCGACCTGAATGCCCTGATCGGCGAGTATGCTCGCCAGTTTGTTGTCGCTGAGTGGCTTGTTGGGCTTCTCGGCAGCGACCAGTTTCTTGATCAGTGCGCGTATCGCGGTGGCGGAACACTCTCCGCCCCCAGCCGTGCTGACATGGCTGGAGAAGAAATACTTGAACTCCAGCGTACCCCGGGGGGTATGCATATATTTTTGCGTGGTGACCCTGGATATGGTGGATTCGTGCAGTTCCAGTGCCTCGGCGATGTCCCGCAGTACCAGCGGTTTCATCGCCTCTTCGCCATGTTCGAAGAAGCCGCGCTGCAGTTCGACAATCTTGGTTGCTACCCGTAGCAGCGTTTCGTTGCGGCTCATCAGGCTTTTGATAAACCAGCGCGCCTCCTGCAGATGATTCTTCAGGTAGTTGTTGTCGTCGCTGTTGTCGGCGCGCCTTATCAACCGCGCATATTCCGGGTTGACCCTGAGTTTGGGGGCGGCATCGGCATTCAGGTCCACATGCCAGATGCCGTCCCGGCGGGTCACGAAGACGTCGGGAATGACATATTGGGGTTCGGTTTCGGCCACCAGGCTGCCGGGGCGTGGTATCAGCGAGCGGATTAGCTGATTGATCGATTTCAGGGTGTCGTCGTCAATCTTCAGCTTGCGTTTGATCTGGTTGTGGTCCTGCTGGGCCAGCAGATCAAAATGGTCCCCGACCAGTCGTCGGGTGAGTTCCATGGCCGGATGGGGTTCGGGAAATTGCCGCAGTTGGATCAGCAGACACTCCTGCAGATCGCGCGCCCCCACGCCGGGTGGATCAAACTGCTGAATCCGGTGCAGCACCGCTTCGATCTCATCCAGTTCAACCTCGTCAGCGGCCATGCTGTCAAGAATTTCGTTTAACTCCATTCTCAAGTAGCCGTCTTCATCGATGCCGTCAATGATTGAGACGGCAATCTCGCGGTCCAGATCGCTGAACGGGGTCAGGTTCAACTGCCAGGTGAGATAGTCATAGAGGGTGCGGGCACTGCGGCGCTGGGCGAGGTAGTCACTGTCGCCGGCGTCCCGGGATGCCATGCCGGAAGAGGGTGGTAGCGTGCTGTCGTAGACATCGTCCCAGCCGCTGTCCACCGGCAGCTCTTCCGGTATGGAGTTGGCCTCGCCGTTGACCTCTTTTTCGTTGTTGAGATCGTTGCTGGTGGCTTTGTCCGCCTTCAGGCTGTCGCCATTGAGCCGCTCGATGGCGCTCTGTTGCTCATTCCGGCTGGCCTCTTCACGGGCGCTGTTCTCCTCTTCGGTCTCCAGCATCAGGTTGGAGTCGAGCGCCTCCTGAATCTCATGCTTGAGGTCCAGCGTGGAGAGTTGCAGCAAGCGGATGGCCTGCTGCAACTGCGGCGTCATGGTGAGATGTTGGCCAAGGCGAAGCTGGAGCGTCTGCTTCATGCGGGTATCTGGATCTGGTACGTAATTTGTATGGTTTTCACAGTTTCATTCTAGCGTAAAAAATGCACAGACGCACAAGGAGAAAAGGGTTTATTGCCGTCAGTCATGTCAATCAGCCTAGAGGCTGAACTCTTTCCCCAGGTAGACCGAGCGCACTTCCTGATTGGCCAGAATCTGCTCCGGCTGACCCTCCGCCAGCACCTTGCCCTCACTGATAATGTAGGCACGCTGACAGATGCCCAGGGTCTCCCGGACATTGTGATCGGTGATCAGTACGCCGATTCCCCGGGATGAGAGTGTACGGATAATATTCTGTATGTCCTTGACCGAGATCGGGTCGATACCGGCAAAAGGTTCGTCGAGCAGAATGAAACGGGGCTCCATGGCCAGCGACCGGGCGATCTCCAGGCGGCGGCGTTCACCCCCGGAGAGACTCATTGCCTGGTTGTTGCGCAGGTGGGTGAGATTAAAGTCCACCAGCAGTGCTTCGCAGGCCTCGATCTGTTCGGGTCGCCGCAGATCCTTGCGGGTCTCCAGGATGGCGAAGATGTTGTTGAATACAGTCAGTTTGCGGAAGATCGAGGGTTCCTGGGCCAGGTAACCCAGGCCGAGGCGCGCACGGGCGTGCATCGGCAAGGTGGTGATGTCGTGGCCATCGATGCGGATGGTGCCGCCTTCCGAGGGAACCAGTCCGGCAATCATGTAGAAGCAGGTGGTCTTGCCGGCGCCGTTGGGCCCCAGTAACCCCACCACTTCACCGCTCGAGACGTTCAGGGAGACACCGTTCACCACGGCGCGGCGGCGATAGTGTTTCGCCAGGTTGTCAGCAGCCAGCAGGGTCATGGATCGATTACTTTTTTCCACCGATGGTGACCTTGACGCGCTCTTTGCCCTTGGCGCTGGCACCGGCCTTCACTACCGCCCGTGCGCGATCATAGATGATCCGGTCGCTCTTGAAGGTGTCCTGACCCTGGGTGAGTACGGCGTCACCGATCATATTGATGATTTCGCTGTTGGCCGAGTATTCGGTCTTCTTGGCGCGGCCCTTGATAGTACCCTTGCCGTCTTCGGTATCCTGCTGAAAAGTGACCGGCTTGCCGACTGCCTCGATCTGATCAGTTTCGTTCTGGCGCTGGGTAACTGTTACCTTGTCGGCCTTGATAACGATGCTTCCCTGGGTCAGTTCCACATTGCCTTTATAGGTGCTGATGCCGCTTCGGTCATCGATATCGACCGCGTCGGCTTCAATATAGATGGGTTGGTCCTTGTCCGACTGCAGGGCGGATACAACTCCCGGTAGTATCAGCAGCAGGGCGATGGTGAACCAGCGCCGGCCAGTGTGATGGGGCTTAGGGATTGACTTCATAGCGTCCTCGTACATTGGCAAGTAGTTTGATGCGGATCGGCTGCTGGAGCCAGATCTGCATGCCTTTGGCGTCGATGCGGTCCTCGTTACTGCGGGCGATCACGTCAGCGTCGGTCTCCACATAATTGTCTCGCGGCTGAACGCGCAGATCGTGGGTTGTGATATGCATCGGCCGGACCCCCGGCGCCGCGGAACGATCGATTTTAACCGCACCCTGCAAAAGAAGCACCTCCCCATCCCCCGATAGCCAGCCGGTCTCGGAGTTGACCCGCCAGGGCGGGCGGTCCAGGTCATACAGGGTGAGGCGTGGTAACTGCAATTCGGTACTGTCGTCGTCCATAAAATGGGTCATGCGTTCGGCAACCAGGCGCTTGCCCGGTCTGCCGGAGAGATCCATCAGGGTGGAGTCGACCCCTTCCAGGTAGTAATCGACCCGGTGTTCCTGCGCCGTGTAGGCTGGCGCTTCCGGCGTGCTCTGCCTGGCCAGCCAGAGGGTGCCTGCCACCAGCAGCAGCAGGATGCCGCCGATCATCAGGTTTTTCTGTTCAATCATAGAACCCGACTTCCCGCCTGAAGGTTAATGTATTACTGGAGGTATTTCTCAAACGTCTGCTCCAGGGTTCCCTGCGCCTGCATCAGCATTTCGCAGATCTCGCGGGCGGCCCCACGACCGCCGCAGGCCCGGGTCTGCCAGTGGGCGTGTTTTTTTACCAGTGCATGGCCGTCCTGCACGGTGATCGCCAGGCCGACCTGGCGCATGATGGGGAGATCGACCACATCATCACCCACATAGGCGATCTGCTCATTTTTGAGGCCCAGTTTGTCACGCAACTCCTCGAAAGCAGGCACCTTGTGGCGCTGCCCCTGATAGACGTGGCGGATGCCCAGGCTCTCCATGCGGATGTCCACTACGTTGGAGGTGCGGCCGGTGATGATGCCGATCTCCACGCCGCTCTTCTGCAACAGCTTCATGCCGAGCCCATCTTTGGAGTTGAACGCCTTGTACTCCTGCCCGTCATCCCCCAGATAGAGGCTGCTGTCCGTCAGGACCCCGTCCACATCAAAGATGATCAGGCGGATCTGTTTTGCCCGGTTCAGGGTCTCCTGCATCGTTTTAATCCCTTTTACTGCGTAAAGTGAGTCGCCCGCCGCACGGCATGCATCGCTCAGACGATGCCGGCCAGCAACAGGGTGTGCATGTTCAGGGCGCCGATCGGTATCAGCCGGTCGTCCACGATAAACAGGGAGTTGATCTTCTTCTCCTGCATGATTTTCAGCACCTCGGCGGCCAGCATATCGGCGCTGGCCGTAGTACTGCCGTGGGTCATGACCTCGGAGATTCGGCAGTTTTGTATATCGATCGGCCGGTCCAGGGTGCGCCGCAGGTCGCCATCGGTGTAGATCCCCTTGAGGCGCCCCTGATCATCGATCACCGCCGTCATCCCCAACCCCTTCCGGGTCATCTCCAGAAGGGCATCCTTCAGGCTTGCCTGATCGGTCACCCGGGGTATCTGTTCGCCCGTTACCATGACATCACTCACCATCAGCAGGAGCCGGCGTCCAAGACTGCCACCGGGATGGGAACGGGCAAAATCCTGCTCGGTGAAGCCGCGCGCCTCCAGCAGTGCGATGGCCAGGGCATCCCCCATGGCCAGGGTGGCGGTGGTGCTGGAGGTGGGGGCCAGATTGAGCGGACAGGCCTCCTGTTTGACACTGACGTCGATATGCACGTCGGCCTGTCTGGCCAGATTGGATTGGGGATTGCCCGTCATGGCAATCAGCGGGACACTCAGACGCTTGATCAGCGGCAGGATGGTGAGCAACTCGCTGGTTTCCCCGGAGTTGGAGAGGGCCAGTACCACATCCTTGGCGGTGATCATGCCCAGGTCGCCATGGCTGGCCTCACCTGGGTGAACAAAGAAGGCCGGACTTCCGGTACTGGCCAGGGTAGCGGCGATTTTGCTGCCGATATGACCCGATTTGCCCATGCCGGTCACCACGATACGGCCCTCGCAGTTCAGCATATAGCCGCAGGCGTGGGCAAAGTCACCGTTGATTCGGTCGGACAGCGCCTGGATGGCCGAGGCCTCGTTATGAATGACGGCCAGTCCCAGGGCCTGGAGTTTTTTTGCCTCTTCGGGAGAGGGCTTGCAGTCCTTGTTCATGTCGGTTGCTGCTCTACTGTCTGTTGATAGGCTGCAGGTTCAGTGGCTGTGACACTGTCCGTGTGCATGAAGAGTACCCCCTGATAGGCGAGAAAGGCCAGCACCAGCAGGAGTCCTTCGATTCGGTTGATACGCCCGGCACCGCCAAAACCGTAGCTGATGATAAACAGCGCCAGGGTCAGGCCGATCATCATCGGCATGTCCCGGGTCAGGACCAGCGGATCGAACGGACCGGGAGCGATCAGCCCCGGCACCGCCAGTACCGCCAGCAGATTGTACATATTGGAGCCGATGACGTTGCCGATGGCAATGTCGTGCTCATTCTTCAGGGCGCTGGCGATACTGGCCGCCAACTCCGGCAGGCTGGTGCCCAGGGCCACAATGGTCAGGCCGATGATCAGGTCGCTGACACCATAGGCGGTGGCGATATTAACCGCGCCCCAGACCAGGATGCGGGAGCTGAACAGCAGCAGGGCCAGGCCCAGACTGAAGTTGAACACCGCCTTGGCGGTGGTCATCGCCTCGGGCAGTTCATCCAGGATCTCGGCGGTTATCGGGTCGCTGGCCAGACTGCGTCTGCCGATCCTGACCATGGCGACCAGCATCGCCACCAGTCCCACCAGCAGGACCAAACCATCGATTCTCCCCAGCACACCATCCAGCATCAGCAGCAGGGTGCCGAGGCAGACTGCCAGCAGGATGGGGTATTCCCGGCGCAGGGTGTCTGACTGGACATTCAGCGGTGCAATCAGCGCGGTGATGCCCAGGATCAAACCGATATTGGCGATGTTGGAGCCAAGAGCGTTACCGATGGCCAGGCCGGTGTTGCCCTGTATGGCGGCCGTACCGGAGACCAGTATCTCCGGTGCCGAGGTTCCGAATCCAACGATGGTGAGTCCGATAATCATCGGCGGTAGCCCCAGGTTGCTGGCGATTCCAGACGCACCGATGACAAACCGGTCGGCTCCCCAGACCAGCAGAGCAATACCGGCAATAATGGCAACAATGTCTAGCAGCATAGAGAGAATCGTGAGGGATGGTCGGGTTAAAATTCAACGGCTTTTTATGGCGCAGGCATTGTTTCAGACCTTGCCGGGATTGTCCAAGTTTCTTGCTGCTGAAGAGGCGCGGTCATGGCCTGATCGGGTCGATCCGCTGCGGTGGTTACTCGGCCCGGTTGCGGGTGGCGTCGCAGCGACTGCAGCGGTAGCGACTGACCAGCCGGCCCTGCTTGACATCAAACACCTGGGACTGATCGAGTGTCCATTTGTGATGGCCGTTACGGCAAAGGGTATTGCCCTTGTGGCGTTTGCTGGCGCGGATCTTTTTGAACGGGAGTATGTTGCCCATCTCAGTCGATGTAGAAATCCTGGGACAAGGTGGCGTCGATCGAGCGCGAGTTGTCTTCAGGGGTCACTTCAAGCATGAATTTCAAGGTCTCCCCATCGACAATGGGAAAATCACCGATGTAGTAGATGGCATCAGCCTCGCGGATCTCCCTGAGGTCTATGCCATGGCGCCTGCCGATCAAATTCAGCGCATAGGCCGTCACCCTGGCTGTTACCGGCTGGCCGGTCGTGCCCGGGACATCCCGGATGACGCTGATATTCAGCAGCCCCCGGTACTTGCTGCGCACAATCCGGTAATTGCTTGCCACCTCGGGGCTCAGCAACGCCGTTGGAATGGCGTTGTGATGGATGGTGTAACCATTGGCCCGGGTACTGTTTTCGGCAGTCGCCAATGTGGTGGCAAGTAACAGTATCAGGGTGATGATAATTGTGTGAATCCGGACTCGCATGGTGCTGTCTCTCTTCTGAACCCATTGGAGTGAGGGATAACGCATCCTGTCTTAAAGGATAGCGTTAAAGGCCCGTTAATGAAAATACGCCGTTGCCGGCAGCCGGGCAGTGGTCGGTGCGGGACGGCGGTCAACTGGCGGTTTTTCTGGTCGCCACCAGTTTGGGTTTCGGGCGGGTCTCTTCGGCCTGCGGATAGCTGGTATTGAGTGTGTTGTGAATATTACGCAAGACGGTCAACTGCTTGGCCACGGCATTGTGCTGATTCTTCAGCTCAGTCACCCGTGTATCCAGGGTGTCCCGTGACCGGCTGATCTTCTGCAGGTCCAGCAGGCGGCGCTCCATCTGCTCCTTGTGTTCGCGGATCTGGAAAGTCAGGGGTTCCAGGGCGGTACTGAGCCAACTGTCCACTTCCTGCCGGGCCTGAAAAAAGATATCCCTGGCCCGGCTCACCATGGCAACAAAGAACCGCTTTACCACGAAATGTTTTTCAGTCATGGCGGTGACCGGGCTTTTGCGGAAGATCTCCGCCTCCTGATAGAGCATCTCCAGTTCAACCCGGTAGCGCATGATGGAGAACATCTTCGGCTGCACCACCGAGAAGCCGTGCTCATTCTGGAATCGCCGGTAGATGCTGCGGATCAGTTTGCGCGCCTGCTCGCTCTGGTCCACGACCACCTGCATGTCGCTGCGCATGTCGTCGAACAGGTTGCGCATGCTCGATTTGAGGCCGAGGGTGGTCCAGTTATCCGCCATGGTGTTGTGGGTGGCGGTGATGGAACGCTCCAGTTTTTTCAGGTCCAGGGCATCGCGCAGGGTGGTGGCCTGCTCTTTGAGGATCTTGCGGCTGGCCTGAAAGCTGTTGACGTTGCGCATGTAGTCCGCTTGTTCGGCGCGGGTTTTGGTCATCATGTGTTCGATCATCTCCTGACTCTTGCCGCTGAGCTGGCGCAGTTCTTCCAGCTGTGCCTGGATGCCGTTCAGTTTGGTGGCGACAATGCCGCGAGTGATTTCGACCATCTGGCTGATTTCGGCCGTGACCGTATCCTTGATGATCTCCTGGCGAGCGTCGAGGATGTCGTTTGAGAGGTAGTGCTCCAGCCTCGGCAGGCGGCTCTGCTCCATCAGCTGGTCGTCGCCCTTGATCTTTCCCAGCAGGCCCTTATGGGCCGAGACCGGAAATATCGCCTTGCGGTTGACCCCCAGTATCTGGGCGGTGTGATTGTGCTGGCGGTTGATGGCGTCATTGATGCTTGCCTCATCCTGCAGTTCATCCCAGAGCGTATCGATCTTGTTCAGCACCACGATCAGACCGCGCTGGCGACTGCGCTGAAAGCCCTTGATATGGTTCTGCCACATCTCCAGGTCACTGCGGGTGACCCCGGCATCGGCGGCCAGTACAAACAGCACCGCCTGGGCGGAGGGGAGCATCTTCAGGGTCAGTTCCGGCTCGCTGCCCAAGGCATTGAGTCCCGGGGTGTCGAGGATGGTCAGCCCCTGCTTCAACAGGGGATGGGGAAAACTGATCATGGCATGACGCCACTTGGGTATCTCGACAAAATCGGGAGGGCGGCTCTGGTTGGGGTGTTGCTGCGGATCATACATGCCCAGGCGGACCGCCTCGGCCAGGGTGACCTTGCGGGTCTTGACCACCTCCTGCAGGCAATCCTCAACCTGATCCGCCGAGTCCAGGTCCAGCGGATAAGTCACCCAGAGCGCCGGCTTCCGTTTCAGATCGTGAATGCCGGTGTCCTGTAAACGGGTTTCGATCGGCAACAGCCGGACGTAGGATTGGTCTGCCTGCTGATCATAGAACAGCTCGGTTGGGCACATGGTGGTGCGGCCGGCGGTGGAGGGGAGCAGGCGACGGCCAAAGTCGGAGAAAAAAATGGCGTTGATCAGCTCGGTCTTGCCGCGGGAGAACTCGGCCACGAAGGCGATGGTCAGGCGATCGCTGTAGAGCGATGCCAGACACTCCCGGATGCGTTTTTCACTCTCATCCGTTGCCAGGCGATGTTTGCTCAACCAGCTGTAGTAGAGCTTGACCGTACGTATTATGTCCGCCTTCCATTGCTCGTAGGCCTTCAACTGTGTTTCCAGTCGCGATCGCTCCACAGGATGCTCCTTCTGTTTTTATTGGCCGATCTTACTACAGGGTTAACTGAAGTTTCGAGAAATTATAGGCAGTTTCACGGCTAGCGCCTTGAAATTTCAGATAAACCGTGGATGTTTCTTATGGTTTTGTGAGGGAGATCGGGAATTTTTGCGGTCCCTGGATGCGGAAGCCCTTGTTTTTGCAGCTGTCACCGCTGATCAGGCTGACCTGCTCCCGGCCGACCCCAAAAGCCTTGGCGAGGAAACGCAACAGGTGCTCATTGGCCTTGCCCTCCACGGGTGGAGCAGTGATGCGCACCTTGTACTGGTCACCATAGGGGCCGACAAACTGATCTCTCCCCGCCCTGGGCTGCACCCGCAGCCGAAGCAGCAGGTCATCCCCCTCCCAGCGATACCAGTCAGCGCTCAAGATGGTCTTCTTCCCCGGTCAAAGGAGCAGGCCCGCGGTTAACATCTGCAACGGAGGGATCAGCAGCATTTTCAATAGTTGCAGCCCCACCAGTACCGCCATGGGAGAGAGGTCGATGCCGCCAATGGGGGGGATCAGTCGCTGGGCTGGTCTCAGCAGGGGTGCCGTGATGCTCTGGAGCAGATCGGTGGCCGGGTTGTAGTTGCCGGGATTGACCCAGCTCAGGATCACCTGGATCAGAATGGCAATCAGGAAGAAGTTGATGGCCAGGTTGATCAGCTCCGGCAGGGCGATGGCCATGGCGGCCAGGGGCTGGACCCCCGTTCCCGAGACCAGCATGATCAGGATCAGTTCCAGGGTCTTGAGCAGGATCATCAGCACAATCGAGGCGATATCGATGCCGCCCACACCGGGGATCACCCGGCGCAACGGGCGCAGCAACGGCGTGGTCATCTTCACCGTGAACTGGGAGATCGGATTGTAAAAGTTGGCCCGCACCAGTTGCAGGATGAAGCGCAGCATCACCACCAGAATCATCAGATCGAAGATGACCTGGATCAGGAACGCCAGTGGATCGGTCAGGTAATTGCTTCCCATCAGTGATTCCCCAGCATTTCCGACAACTCCCGGGAGCGTTCACAGGCGCCGCTGATGGCCTCTTCGAACAGGATCCTGAGATTACCCTGTTCCAGAATTGACAGGGCTCGCTCGGTGGTGCCGCCGGGTGAGGTGACCTTCTGCCTTAAGGTGGCCGGACCGTCGCTGCTTTCAATGGCCATACGCGCCGCACCGAGGGCGGTCTGGATGGTGAGCAGGCGTGCCGTGTCGGCAGGCAGGCCGTTGCTGATGGCCGCAGCCTCCATCGCCTCCATGACCAGGAAAAAGTAGGCCGGGCCACTGCCGGAGAGGGCGGTGGCAGTATCCATCAGGGTCTCGTCGTCGACCCAGCGCGTCAGCCCTACCGCACGCAGAATGGATTCCGCCAGGTCCCGTTGTGCCTCTGATACGCCACGGCCGGCATGCAGCACGGTGGCGCCCGCCTGCAGCATGGCGGGCGTGTTGGGCATGCTGCGTACCAGGGCGATGTCACCGCCCAGCCATGCCTGCATGTCCGCCTCCCGGATGCCGGCGGCAATCGACACCAGCAGCGGCTGGCGCTGCTGCACGGCTTCACGGATTTCACCGCATAGCTGCTCGAGGACTTGCGGCTTGACCGCCAGGACCGTTACATCCGCCTGCTGGATGGCAGTGCTGTTGTCCGCGGCTGACTGGATGCCGAAACGGGCCGAGAGATCGGCCAGCTTGCCGTCGTCAGGGTCGCTGGCAATGATCCTTTTCGGGTCGTAGCCGTCGGCGACCAGCCCGCCGATCAGGCTGGTGGCCATATTGCCGGCGCCGATAAATGTAATGGTGTTGCTGCTCATGTCAGTCATCTTAGTGGATTATTGTGGTTGATTTAGCCCTATATCCTAGCGCATTCGGATCGGCTGATATATGCCGGATCATGCTTGGCCGGGATAGTGTCTCGGGCCGAAGATGGCGGTGCCGATACGAACCATAGTGGAGCCTTCGGCAATGGCCGCCTCAAGATCATCCGTCATCCCCATGGAGAGCATCGGCAACGGCAGTTCCGCGGTGGCCAGTTCATCCCGGAGCTGGCGCAGCCGCCGGAATGGCTTGCGTTGGGCGTCTAGCTGCTCCGATGGTGCCGGGAGCGTCATCAGCCCCTGCAGCACGAGTCTGGGGTAGTGGTGCATCGTTTTTACCAGTTCCCGCGCCTCTTCATGCGGGATGCCGGCCTTGCTCTCTTCATCGTCTATCTTGATCTGCAGACAGATGTTGAGCGGTGCTAACTGCTCCGGCCGCTGGTCATTCAGGCGTCTGATCTGTTTGGCACTGTCAATACTGTGAACCCAGTCGAAGTTTTCCGCTATGGCGCGCGTCTTGTTTCCCTGTATCCTGCCGATAAAGTGCCATTCAAGCCCCAAATCGCCGAGTTGCTCGATTTTCCCCAGGGCTTCCTGGATATAGCTCTCGCCAAACCGGCGCTGTCCGGCCTCGATGGCCTGCAGAATATCTTCCACGGGACGGGTCTTGCTGACGGCCAGCAGTTGCACCGCATCGTCGCCGCGCTGGTACTTTATCGCCGCCCGCCGGATCTGTTGTCGGACGGATTCGAGTCGGGATTGGATAGGGGGCATGATCTTGATAGGCCTGTGTGTCTATAATGGGTTGGGAATGGGGTGCGGTTGCAGTCCGGATATTAAAACAAATAAACGCCAGTTTCCCCAGCATCGGCCGTTAATCCATAAACGACAGGTGCGGCGGCAGTGGCTGGGTTGGCGTCACGGTGTGCCATACAGATAACAAGATAACGGGAGAAGGGTTGTATGGATATTGCTGAGCTGCTGGCCTTCAGCGTAAAGCATGAGGCTTCGGACTTGCATATTTCGGCGGGATTGCCGCCCATGATCCGGGTCGATGGGGATATTCGCCGGATCAATGTGCCGGCGCTGGATCACAAGATCGTTCATGGTCTGGTCTACGACATCATGAATGACAAGCAACGGAAAGATTACGAGGAGTTTCTGGAAACGGACTTCTCCTTCGAGATACCGGGTCTCGCCCGCTTTCGTGTCAATGCCTTCAATCAGGATCGCGGTGCTTCCGCGGTTTTCCGTACCATTCCCTCGAAGGTGCTGACCCTGGAAGATCTGGGCTGTCCCGAAACCTTCAAGGATATTGTCAATGTGCCCCGCGGGCTGGTGCTGGTGACCGGGCCGACCGGTTCGGGTAAATCCACCACGCTGGCGGCGATGATGGATTACAAGAACGACAACGAGTATGCCCATATCCTCACCATTGAGGATCCAATCGAGTTCGTCCACACCAGCAAGAAGTGCCTGATCAATCAGCGTGAAGTGCACCGGGATACCCTGGGCTTTTCCGAGGCGTTGCGTTCGGCACTGCGTGAGGACCCGGACATCATCCTGGTGGGTGAACTGCGTGACCTGGAGACCATCCGGCTGGCGCTGACGGCGGCCGAGACCGGACACTTGGTGTTTGGTACCTTGCACACCAGTTCGGCGGCCAAGACCATTGACCGTATTATCGATGTGTTCCCGGCCGGGGAGAAATCGATGGTCCGTTCCATGCTGTCGGAATCGCTGCGTTCGGTGATTGCCCAGACCCTGCTGAAAAAGGTGGGGGGTGGCCGTACTGCCGCCTGGGAGATCATGGTCGGCACGCCGGCGATCCGCAACCTGATCCGTGAGGACAAGGTGGCGCAGATGTACTCGGCGATCCAGACCGGGCAGGCTCATGGCATGCAGACCCTGGATCAGCATCTGCAAGAGCTGGTGAAGAAGGGTTTGATCAGCCGGCTGGATGCCCGTTCCAAGGCAATGAACAAAGAGATATTCAGTAGTTAATGCATGCGTGAATCATGGAGCCGGTGCAAATCGGTAGCGAGGATAAAGTGGACTTTAATGCAATCTTGAATCTGATGGCCCAGAAAAAGGCCTCCGACCTCTTTATTACAGCGGGTATGCCGCCCTGCATCAAGGTCAACGGCCGTATCATGCCGGTGGCCAAGACCAAATTCAGCGACGACCAGTCCCGGGAACTGGTGATGAGCATCATGTCACCGGCCCAGCGGGAAGAGTTTACCCAGACCAACGAGTGTAACTTTGCGGTCAGTTCCAAGGGTGCGGGCCGGTTCAGGGTCAGCGCCTTCGTGCAGCGGGATGCCGTCGGCATGGTGCTGCGGCGTATCGAAACCCGTATCCCCGAGATCCAGGATCTGCTGTTGCCCCCCATCCTGAAGGAACTGGCGCTGGCCAAGCGGGGTATCGTGTTCTTTGTCGGCGCCACCGGAACCGGCAAGTCCACCTCGCTCGCCTCCCTGGTGGGCTACCGCAATCGCAACAGTTCAGGTCATGTCGTCACCATTGAGGACCCGATTGAGTTCATCCATAATCATGATGGCTGCATCATTACCCAGCGCGAGGTGGGCATCGATACGGAATCCTATGAGGTGGCGCTGAGGAACACCCTGCGGCAGGCCCCGGATGTGATTCTGATCGGCGAAATCCGTACCCGTGAGACCATGGAACACGCTATTGCCTTTGCCGAGACCGGCCACCTGGTGCTCTCCACACTGCACGCCAACAATGCCAATCAGGCGCTGGATCGGATTATCAATTTCTTTCCGGAAGATCGCCGCGACCAGGTGTTCATGGATCTCTCCCTGAATCTGCGCGCGATCATTGCCCAACAACTGATCCGGCGCCCGGACGGCAAGAGTCGTCGGCCGGTGGTGGAGATTCTGGTCAACACGCCTCTGGCCTCCGACCTGATCCGCAAGGGTGAGGTACACAAGCTGAAGGAGCTGATGAAACGTTCCACTGAGCAGGGAATGGTCACTTTCGATCAGGCGCTCTACCAGCTCTACACCCATGGCGAGATCACTTATGAAGATGCCATCCTGTATGCCGATTCGGCCAATGAGGTGCGTCTGATGATCAAACTGGGGGGGGGCGACGCGGAACGTCATGCGGCCAGGATGAACACGGTCTCTCTGCTGGACGAGGAAGATCTGTAGAGGCAGGCCCCTGCTTCTGTCCTGAACCGCCGTGGTCCCGTGCCAGGGGCAACCACGGGGGGTTGCCCCTACGGGCCATAGGGATCAGGACGGAAACACCGCACGTGCGTCGAACACCGGCCCATCCACGCAGACCCGCTTCATAGCAGGCCCTTGGTCAGTCTGCACCTCCACCACACAACCTGCACAGCCACCCACGCCGCAGGCCATGAACTCCTCCAGCGAGACTTGACAGGGGAGGTTGAATTCATCGGCCAGTCTGGCCACGCTCTCCAGCATCGGATGGGGTCCGCAGGAGAAGATCTCCACCTGGGCCAGTTGATCCGCGGGCAGTGCCTGCAGCCAGTGACGGGCCAGGTCGGTTACATAGCCTTCATGACAACCGGGGAAACCCTGCAGGCTGGCCAGCCGGCTCGGTATGTGCCAGTCATCCAGCAGCGGCATGCTGGCGATCACGCCGTCCGGCATTTCCGGCATCAACAGAGTTGAAGGCTGGGGCTTGAATGGGAAAGGCACTTCGGAGCCGAGGATCACCAGTGGCTGGAACTCGCGATTGCCTCTCAGTGCCTGTGCCATAAAAACCATCGGCGGCATGCCGACCCCGCCGCCGATCAACAGTGGCCGGGAGCGCTCCGGATTGAACTTGAACGGGACGCCGATGGGGCCGAGGACACTGATCTGCTCGCCCGGTTTGCGCCGGGCCAGCAGGCGGGTACCGTCACCCACCGCCTTGTACAGGAATTCCACCCAGCCCTGTTCGGCGGATGTACGCATGATGGAGATCGGCCGGCGCAGGGGCTTGGAGGTGTCGCACTGAATATGGGCAAAACTCCCGGGCAGCGCCGTTTCGGCACAGCGGGGTGCCTGCAGGCGCAGGATATATTGATCACCCTCGAATACCTGGTGGGAGATGATTTCCGCCTCTTCCAGGAAGATGGTATCTCTGTGGGGTCTGCTGTCGGTCATGTGCTGGCTCAGGAGTGTGTTGAAGTGTCGGATTGAAAAACGCTACGGCCCTCAAACAGGGTATGGGTTACCTGGCCCTGGAATTCCCAGCCGATAAACGGGGTGTTGCGCCCGGAACTGGGCATCGCTTCACGTTTGAGAACCCAGTGTCTGTGGGGATCAAATATACAGATATCCGCGCTGCTGCCGGGCTGGAGTCTGCCGTAGGGGAGGCCCAGTATATCGGCCGGACCGCAGGTGATGCGGGCGATCGCCTCGGAGAGCCCGAGTACCCCCTCGTCCACCAGTTTAAGGGTTAGCGGCAGCAGGGTCTGCAGACCGGCCATGCCGGTGGCGGTGGAGGGGAAGGGCGCCTCCTTGGCGTCCGCTTTCAGCGGTTGGTGATCTGAGCAGATGGCGCCGATCACCCCCTTGGCCAGGGCGTTGCGCAGGGCCTCCCGGTCTGCCAGGCTGCGCAGCGGCGGATTGAGGTGGCAGTTGCTGTCGAAATCCTCGATATCCATCTCAGTCAGGTGCAACTGGTGGGCGGCCACATTGGCCGAGACCTGCAGGCGCTGCTGTTGGGCCTGTTCGATCATGCGTGCAGCGGTGCCGCTGGAGAGCAGGTGGAAGTGAATGCGGCAGCCGGTGTGCTCGGCCAGGGCCAGATCACGCGCCACTGCCACCGACTCGGCCGCCTCGGGGATGCCGGGCAGCCCCAGCCGGGCGCTCACCGGACCCTCATGGGCATAGCCGTTGTTGCGCAGATGACGGTCTTCCGGACGCAGGATCGCGGTAATGCCGAAAGTGGCGGCATATTCCAGGGCGCGCCGCTCTACCAGGGTGTTGGCGAGTGGCGCATAGCCGTTGCTCATGGCGACACAGCCGGCCCTTTTCAGCGCCACCATCTCGCTCAGGTATTCGCCGGCCAGCTGCTGGGTCATGGCGCCGATCGGCAGCAGTCGGGCCCGTGCGGAGCGTTTGGCGCGTCGCAACAGCAGGGTGACCACCGCTGGTGTGTCGATCACCGGATCGGTGTCCGGTGGGCAGCAGAGGGTGGTGATGCCGGATCGGGCGGCCAGGGCGGTTTCACTGGCAATGGTGGTGATATGTTCCTCGCCGGGTTCGCGCATCCGGGCGCTGAGATCCACCAGGCCGGGACAGACGATCTGTCCGCCGGCGTCGATGGTGTGGTGAGCGGTGAAGCCCTCCGGCGGCTCGCCAATGGCGACTATCTTTCCATTGTGGATGAAAATGTCCGTAACGCGGTCGATACCGTTGGCCGGGTCAATCAGGCGGCCGCCGAGAATTTGGGTGCTGTTGGGTGAGTTCATCGTGCCGCTGCTCCCTGGGCCTGGGTACCCATGGTCATGGACATCACCGCCATCCGCACGGCAATACCGAAACTCACCTGTTGCAGAATCACCGAGCGCGGCCCGTCGGCCACCTGGGAGTCCATCTCCACGCCCCGGTTGATCGGTCCGGGATGCATCACGATGGCGTCCGGCTTGGCCGCCTTGAGGCGCTTCTCGGTGAGTCCGTAGAGTTGGAAGTATTCATGCTCGCTGGGCAGCAGGGCGCCGGTCATGCGCTCTTTCTGCAGTCGTAGCATGATGACCACGTCCACGTCCCGGATGCCTTCTTCCAGGTCGTGGAAAATATGCACCCCCAGGGTGCGGGGGTCGGGTGGCAGCAGGGTGCGCGGGGCGATCACCCGGACCTCCGATGTGCCCAACGTGTTCAGGGCCAGGATCTGGGAGCGCGCCACCCGTGAGTGCAGAACATCCCCGACAATGGCTACCCGCAGTCCGGTGAATTCCCCCTTGTGGCGGCGGATGGTGAACATATCCAGCATCGCCTGCGTGGGGTGCGCATGCTGGCCATCGCCGGCATTGATGACGCTGATATGGGGGGCGGCATGGGTGGCGAAAAAGTGCGCGGCCCCGCTGTCCGAATGGCGGATCACGAACATATCCACATGCATCGCTTCGAGATTGCGCAGCGTATCCAGCAGTGTCTCGCCCTTGGTGGTGGATGAGGTACTGACATTGAGATTGAGTACGTCCGCCGAGAGTCGTTTGGCCGCCACCTCGAAGGTGGTGCGGGTTCGGGTGCTGTTTTCGAAGAACAGGTTGCAGATGGTCTTGCCGCGCAGCAGCGGTACTTTCTTGACCACCCGTTCCGATACCCCGGTAAAGGATTCGGCGGTGTCGAGGATCTCGGTCAGCATCTCCCGCTTGAGGCTGTCAATGGTGAGAAAGTGCTTGAGTCTGCCGTGGCTGTCGAGTTGGATATTGGGCTTGCTCACGATGTTCCCCTGGTCTCCTGTTTAGAGGTGCCGATGATCAGCTTGAGCGGGTCCGGTCCGGTCAATGTTATCTGTTGTTCGCTGGTCAGCGGCGGCCGCACGCCCACCACGCTGGGCTGTATCGGCATTTCGCGGCCGCTGCGTTCCACCAGGGTGGCCAAGGTAATTGAGGCGGGTCGTCCGTAGTCGAAGATCTCGTTCATCGCGGCGCGAATGGTGCGGCCTGTCTGCAGCACGTCATCCACCAGGATAATGTGGCGGTCTTCCACCTCGAAGGGAATTTGTGATGGCTTGACTTTGGGGTTCATGCCGATACGGGTGAAATCATCCCGGTAAAATGAGATATCGAGTGTACCCAACGGTTGCTGAATCCCCAGTAGACGGTGCAGCCGCTCGGCCAGCCAGACCCCACCGGTGTGGATGCCGATCATGACCGGCTCCTTGACTTGCTGAACCTCAAGGCGGGTTTTGATGGCCTGTACCATTTCGCCGATCAGCCCATCAATCGCTTCGGCTCGCATATAGATTTTATCGTCGTTCACTTAACCAGGTTTCCAGTATCAGTTTTGCTGCAATAGCGTCCAGTTCTTCATATTTTTTTATCTTACGCCCCAACACCTGCCGGGCTACCTGTGAGGTCAGCCGCTCGTCGGCCATGTGCACGGGGAGCCGGTAGCGACCTTCCAATTGTCGGGCAAAGCGGCGCGCCAGGGGCGCAATCTCGGTCTCTGTGTCATCCGTGTCATACGGTAAGCCCACCACCAGTGCTTCCGGTAGCCAATCGTCGATCAACCTGCCGATCGCTGTCCAGTCAGGCTTCTGCCGGATGGCCCGCAAGGTCGTGAGTGGATTGGCCGTTCCGGTCTCGGTCTGGCCGACGGCAATGCCGATCTTGGCGGTGCCGTAGTCGAAGCCCAATAGTGTACCCATTTTTCCGCGCTGCTTCAGCGTCCAGTCCAGCAGGCGCCTGGAGATCTGCGGCCAATTTTGCACCGCCCCGGGGAGGGGTGGGCAAGCGCGGAACAGCCATCCTTACGCGGGGAGATCCGTATGAAATCCGCCAGGTTCCTAGGCATGCCCGGCTTCACCCGACAGCAGATTCAGGTCAATACCGAGGGCTTTTGCGGCGGCTTCCCAGCGTGCTTCCGCCGGCAGATCGAACAGCACATGTTCCGGTGCCGGCCCGTTCAGCCAGGCGTTAGCGCTCATCTCCTGTTCCAGCTGGCCTACTCCCCAACCGGCGTAACCAAGGGCAATCAGAGATTTTCCCGGTCCCTTGCCCTGGGCGATGGCGTCCAGGATATCCCGTGAGGTGGTGATACTGATGGTGGAAGTGATTTGTAGTGTTGAATCCCATTCGCCTCCGCTGGTGTGCAGCACAAAACCGCGGTCGGTCTGGACCGGGCCGCCGATATAGATCGGTTGCTCGGCGGCGGGGAGGGGGCTGTCATTAATCTCCAGCTGTTCAAGGATGTCGTTGAGCCGTAGGCCGGAAGGGCGATTGATGACAATACCCATGGCGCCCTCTTCTCCATGCTGGCAGAGATAGGTCACGGTGTGGTGGAAATTGGCATCTTCCAGTCCTGGCATGGCGATGAGGAACTGGTTGGTCAGGGATTCGGGGTTGTTCATAGCTATATAGTATCGGTTGCGGGGGGAGGCTCCGCAACCACCAGCGGATGCTATTTCGAAAAAAGTTGGTCGTTATTGCGGAACTGCCAGGTCCGAATGATATCGATAATATCGGTCTCTTTTCTGATCTCGGCCGGGAAGGGGGCGAAGGGGGCGGAGAGTTTGACAATGCGGATGGCCGCGTCATCCAACAGTTTATGGCCCGAGGATTTGCGTACATTGATCGCCTTGACGCTGCCGTCGGGGCGGATCGCCACATGCAGTACCAGATTGCCGTACAGCTTGCGCCGTTTAGCTTCATCCGGATAGTTCAGGTTGCCGACCCGCTCCACCTTGCGCCGCCATGCATCCAGGTAGTTGGCGTACTTGTACTCCTGGGTGCGCGCCGACAGGGTTTTGCGCCGGGGCCGTTTGGCGTAAGCATGGGTTTTCTTGTCCAGTTCAGCGGTCAGCCGGGTAATCTCTCTGGTGGTGCTGGCCAGCAACTGAGCGGCAGTCACCTTTTTTTTCTCGGTTGGTTGTGGCTGTTTTTCCGGCGCCGTCTCGACCTTATGTTTGTCCGGTCGCTGCCGGGTAAGCACTTTCTTCGGTTTTTTTGCCGTCGCTTTGGGTGTCGGGGGTGGTGTCGGCGCCGTCGCCTGAATCTGTTCCCGCCGCCGGGGCGGTGTCGGGGGGGTGATCTCAGTTTTGGGGCGCACCTTCTCAGTCTGGTCTCCACCCCCCTCCTGGCTGGACTGGGCAAGAAAATCGGCTTTTTCTATCGGCTTTTTTGTCTCGGTCTTTTTCGGATTCTGCACCACCATGATCTCCAGGGTGCGATCAGGTGTGACAGGCTTTGCCGGCGTCTCCAGGGTGAAACTGATGCCCAGAATGATGGTGGCATGCAGGGTGACCGCCACAAACAGCGTCAGGCCCAGTCGGTCTATCGAGGTGATTATGCCGGAACGCTTCATCTTGCCTCGGCCGGTCAACGCTCGGGTTTGCCTGTGAGCGGGGGGCTCAGCTTGATGGTGTGACTGTTGTCGGTCAGTTCAACCCGTGTCTGCATGGCCGGATTCATGTGCAGGGTGCCCTCGGCATCCACCAACAGTACATAACCTATGCCCATGCGCCGGGCAATTTCGTACCAGCGCGAGGGACCGGCAATGAACAGGGCGGTCGCGGCCGCATCCGCGGTGGTGGCGTCATCATGGATTACGGTCACCGAGCGAGTGCCGATGGAAGGGTAACCGGTTCGGGGGTCGATAATGTGATGATAGCGTTTGCCTTCCCATGTGAAATTTCGTTCATAGTCGCCCGAGGTGAAGATGCTCTCACTCCCCGTGGTTGCAATAATGCCCAGGACGCCTTCTCCGCTGGGGTCACGGATGGCGATGCGCCAGGGTTCGCCGTTCTTACTGCCGATGGCTCTCAGGTCGCCGCCCGCATTGAGAATGGTGTTCTGAATGCCCAGCTCTTTCAGGTGTTCCACCGCCAGATCGATGCCGTATCCCTTGCCGAAGGCACCAAAATCGAGTTTCACCGAGGGGTTGCTGCTGCGCATCCGGATGCCGTCCAGCTGCAGGTCGCTCATCTTCGGCGCGGCGACCAGCAGTTGGTCGATGACTGACTGTGCGGGAGGTCGATGCCCGTTCGGATCGTTGCTGTGAAAACCCCAGGTGTCGATCAGTTGGCCGATGGCTGGATTGAACAACCCATCACTTTTTTCCGATAGTTCAATGCCGCGTATGATCAGCTGCAGAACAGACGGCGGGGCCGAAAATGTCTCGCCGGTCTGAATCAGCCGGTTGACCCGACCGAGCGGACCGGGGTCCCAGGCGTGCCAGGAGCGGTGCATGCGCTTGAAATCATCTTCGATGATGTCGGTTGCAGCCTGGGCCTCCTGCTCAGGCAACCCGGCGATGGAGATGTCCACCAGGGTGCCGAAGGCGAGAAATTTTCCCTTGTAGACCGGGGGCGGGGAGTCGCAGCCGGTCAGAAACAGCAGCATTACCAGCCAGGCAGCGGTTTTCAGACACTTCATTGAGCCAGTTTCTCTTCAATACAATCCATCAGTTGGGCGCTGATATTGAGCCCGAACTGGCTATCCAGTTCCCGGATACAGGTCGGGCTGGTGATGTTGATTTCGGTGAGGTAATCGCCGATCACATCCAGGCCGGCGAACAGGATGCCGCGTTGTCTCAGGCTGGGGCCGACCTGTAGGGCGATCCAGCGATCCTGTTCTGATAACGGGATTCCCTGGCCGGTGCCTCCGGCAGCCAGATTGCCGCGGGTTTCACCCGGTTTGGGAATCCGCGCCAGGGCATAGGGTACCGGCTCGCCGTCCACCATCAGGATGCGTTTGTCGCCCTGGCTGATCTCCGGCACAAAGCGTTGTGCCATGCTGAGTCGTTTGCCGTGACCGGTCAGGGTTTCGATAATCACATTGGCATTGGGGTCGCCCTGGCGCACACGGAAGATCGAACTGCCGCCCATCCCGTCCAGCGGCTTGAGGATGATATCTTTCTGCTGTTCCATGAAGCGGAGAATCTGTTCCCGGTTACTGGTGACCAGGGTAGGTGTGCAGCACTGGGGGAACCAGGCGGTGAACAGCTTTTCGTTGCAGTCGCGCAGGCTGGCGGGGTGGTTGACGATCAGTACGCCACGCTCTTCGGCTTTCTCCAGCAGGTAGGTAGTGTAGATGTAGTCCATGTCAAAAGGTGGGTCTTTGCGCATCAGGATGACATCCAGTTCATCCAGCGTAATGGTTTCATCGCCAACGAAACGGAACCACTCCCGGGGATTCTCCTCCACCACCAGTGTCCGAACCCGGGCGCAGGCGCGGTCATTGTCCAGGTACAGATCCTGCTGCTCCATGTATCGCACGCCCCAGCCACGTCGCTGGGCTTCCAGCAGCATGGCGAAAGTGCTGTCTTTTTTTATGGTGATGGAATCAATGGGGTCCATCACGACACCGAGAGTAATAGTCATTTTCCAATAATACCCGAGGACGGTCTGTTTGTCGGCGACCTTGTGGCAACTTTCCTTCTTCATGGTTGCAGTGGGGGTTATCTGTTGCTATTTTCTCTCAGGTTATGATCGTAATAAAGCGCCATAGCTAGAAAAATCAGATTCACACAGGGACCCGATTATTACAATTACACCCAACGGAATGGGCGTCCGGGAGTAGTGAAGGACTGTCGGACGTGGGGTTGTGAATCTCTAATATATGGGTGGTTTGGGAGGTGTGATGTGTTATGAGGATGTGGCGAATTCGTGGTGAAGCAGGCCGGATTGTTCCAGCACTGCACGGGGTATGCTGGGCAATTTTCGGTTTTGTGACCTCGTTCTCAGTGAGTGCGGCCGGAGACGATGATTATTTGAGCGCTCTACAACAGGAGGCCGGCAAGGTAGATGAACGAGTGGCTGGCGCAACCTCCTCCGCATCGACGGAAGAGCGGCGTTCCCGTGAATCCTTTGAGAGCGAGTTGAAGGAAAAATATGCCGGCAGTGCCGTCTTTTACAGCAAGCTGGCGCCGGGCAGTCAGGAAGAGATATACCAGGAGTACCAATCCGGTGCGACTATTTCTGAACTGAGAAAAAAGATCATGGATCGTTTCCTGCACCGATGATATTGAAAAAATAGTGGGAAACATTCAGGTTACGCGGTTACCGGACGCTACACCAGAAAGCAACAGTGAAGTGCCAACAATCAAGCTACGTCAGATAGCGGTTCTCTATGGGGGTAATGTATGAGGAAGTTAATGGTCGTTATGGCCGTTTTTTCTGCCCTGTCACTGGCGACAGGGACAGGATTTGGTGCGGAAGATGAAGCGAAGGTGGGTGCGGATGACAGTGCAATCATGCTCTACAAGGGGAAGCCTTATCTCCACGTGATACACAAAGGTCGTTCGGTCAAGGTACAGCGGGTGCAGGACCCGGATTATGAACTGCGTGGCTACTACGCCAAGACCGCCCGGCCCTGCCCGCCGTTCTGTATCGGACCGATGGAAGTGGATCGCTCGGTCAGGACGATCGGTGAAATTGAACTTTTTCATTTTATGGAGAATCAGCTGCGGGATGGTCTGGGGCTCCTGATTGACGCCAGAACGCCGGAGTGGCACGCCAAGGGCACCATCCCGGGATCGATCAATATCCCATTTACAGATTTGAGTAAAGACGTCGAAGACATAGAAATGATAGAGGCGCTGCTGTTGTTCGGCGCCAAGCAGAGGGAACCGGTCGGGGCGCTGACGCAGACGCTGGAGCAGTGGGGGGTCCTGGACGCCGACCATATGACCGATAAGTGGGACTTCACCGACTGCCAGGAACTGGTGCTCTGGTGTAACGGTCCTGAATGCGGACAGTCACCCAGAGCAATTCGCGGCCTGCTGGCGGCGGGTTATCCGGCAGAAAAGATATATTACTATCGTGGCGGGATGCAGCTCTGGCAGCTGTGGGGACTGACCACGGTGAATTGAATATGACCGCTCGTTGGATGCGGAGGAGTAAAGATTTCACCGCGGGCCAACGGCGGGGACGGTGCTGTATCCTTCATACCAAAGGGTTGTGCAAATCAAAGGAAACTGGGTAATGAATGAAGATGTCGATATCTCCGGTCGGAAGGTGATGGTCATCGATGATAGCAAGACAATCCGCAGGACCGCCGAGAGCCTGCTTAAAAAAGCCGGCTGTGAGGTGTTCACTGCCAATGACGGCTTCGAGGCGTTGTCGGTAATCGCCGACTCAAGCCCGGATATCATTTTTGTGGACATCATGATGCCGCGCCTGGACGGTTATCAGACCTGCGCGCTGATCAAGCATAACAGTGAATTCAAGAAGACACCGGTCATCATGCTCTCTTCCAAGGATGGCCTGTTTGATCGTGCCCGGGGACGTATTGTCGGTTCCGAGGAGTACCTTACCAAACCGTTTACCAAGGATGAGCTGCTGGGTGCCATTCGAAAGCACATTGCCAGGGCCGCCTGATGAGCAGTCCCAGGACCCGTATCCCAATAAAGCCGCAGAGATGAGATTATGAGAAGTTTTTTTAAGAAAAACAGTGCAGGACAATCCGGTGAAAATGCTGCAGTGGATGCAACCATTCTGATCGTTGATGATTCCCCGACCGAGACGCACATTCTTAAAGGAATTGTTGAAAGTGGCGGGTACAAAGTGATAACCGCCTCGGATGGCGAGTCGGGGGTCGCGGCGGCGAAAGAATCAAAACCGGATCTGGTGCTCATGGATGTGGTGATGCCGGGACTGAACGGTTTCCAGGCGACACGCCAACTCAGCAAATTGCCGGAGACCCAGCACATTCCGGTGATTGTGGTGACGACCAAGGATCAGGAGACCGATCGCGCCTGGGGATTGCGCCAAGGCGCCAAGGAGTATGTGGTAAAGCCCGTGGCGGCAGAGGAGCTGCTCGGTAAGATCGGGACCATTCTTGCCGGTTGATTGAATAATATGACGCAAACTACATCGGCCGATCTGCTGCAGTTGTTGCAGGCCATCGAAAACAGAAGTCAACAATATGCGGTAGGCCTGCCCAAACAGAAGATTCAACAGTATTGGGAAGGTGTGCTGTTCAGCATTTCCGGCCTGGGGGTGATAGCACCGCTCCATGAGGTCAAGGAGATTCTTAACTATCCGGAGGAGCTGACCCAGGTGCCGGGGACACAGGCTTGGCTGCTCGGGATGGCGAATATTCGCGGAAATCTGCTGCCGATTATCGATCTTCAGCAGTTCCTGGGCGGGGCGCCGTTGGTGATCGGGCGGCGCAGCCGGGTGCTGGTCATCAATCACCAGGGGTTGTATTCCGGGCTGCTGGTGGGGAATGTCCAGGGTATGCGCCATTTTCTTGAGGAACAACGTACCGGTGTTCCCATCCTGCCGGAGTATATCCGGCAGTTTATCCAGGGCGCCTACGAGGCTGAGGGTGCCGTCAGGCCAGTATTCAGCATGAATCTGCTGGCGGAGAACACTGAGTTCAGGGTGGCCTCGCTATGATTCCAGAATGATGATTTTTCAGGCGATTTCCGTGTGTGAAGTATTGTCTTTTGTGGCAACGGAAACCTTACAGGAACAAGCCTCTTGCGGGAGAGAGACTCAATGAATACCAGGGTTACCAGACGTACAGGTGGTGGAGCGGCCTCAAACAGGCTGGTGGTTGTGCTGTCGATCGGCTTGCTGGTCACGCTGCTGGCGACACTGCTGGCATTTGCCAACGTGGCAAAGTGGTCGGCCAACGACGCCATCTATATTATCCGTTCTGAAGAGCAGCGGGTGGTCTCCCAGGAGATCGCCAAAAGTGCCCTGTCGGCGGCAGCCGGTAATAAGGTGGCATTTGCTCAGCTGCGTGAGTCCCGGGATACATTCGAACGCATCATGTTGGAGTTGAAGCAAGGCGACCCGACGGTGAATTTGCCGCCTTCGCCCCAACCGGTCGCAGCCCAGCTGCGCGAGGTTGAGAACGCCTGGCTGGAGTTGCGCCAGAATGCCGATGACATCCTGTCAAACCGGGACGCCATTTTGTCAGTGCAGGAGTTTATCAGCGTGATTACCGAGTTCATGCCGCAGTTGCAGGAACTCTCGGAACAGGTGGTCGATGATCTGGTGGCAGCCAGGGCCGACCCGGTGCAGATCTCCATCGCCTCCCGCCAGTTGATGTTGTCCGAACGTATTGATAAAAACGTAAATAAAGTGTTGGCGGGCGGACAAGCCACGGCGGCGGCCATCGATCAGTTCAGCCGGGACTCCGATCACCTCGGACGGGTACTGGACGGCATGCTGGAGGGTAGTGACTCACTGGGTATAGCCAAGATCACCAGCCCGGAGATTGTGCAGAAGCTGCGTGAAGCGGCCATGCTGTTCAGCTCGATTAACGATCACGCGGACGAGATTATTGAGACGGTACCGGCGGTGTTGCCGGCCCTCGAAGCCGCCAGCCAAGTCACCTCGGTATCGGACCGGGTGAACGATTCGGCGCAACGGCTGGTGGAGGCATACGGGGACAGCCCGGGCCTGATCAGCATCATGGGAATCAAGGCGGGTCCGGTACTGATCGCGGTGCTGGGTGGTCTCTCCATCGCCATGCTCATCTCACTCGGTTATGTGCTGCTGTTGATCGCCCGTCGCCGTGAGGTGGAAAGTAACCAGCTGAATGAACGAAACCAGCAGGCTATTTTGCGACTGCTGGATGAGATGGGTGATCTGGCGGATGGTGACCTGACGGTGACGGCGACCGTAACCGAGGATGTGACCGGCGCCATCGCCGATTCCATCAACTACGCCATCGAGGCACTGCGCAGCCTGGTAACCACCATTAACGAGATTTCCGAACAGGTATCCACTTCTGCGCAGGAGAGCCGTGCTACCGCCATGCACCTGGCGGAAGCAAGTGAACATCAGGCTGACCAGATTACGTCGGCAACCACGTCAATTAATCAGATGGCTTCGACCATTGATCAGATGTCCCAGGAAGCAACCGAGTCGGCAACGGTGGCACAGCACTCGGTGGACATCGCCGCCAAGGGTAATGAGACGGTACGGCGAACCATCCGTGGTATGGATACGATCCGCGAGCAGATTCAGGAGACGTCCAAGCGAATCAAGCGGCTGGGTGAAAGCTCCCAGGAGATTGGCGATATCGTGGAACTGATTGATGACATCGCCGACCAGACCAACATTCTGGCCCTGAACGCGGCCATGCAGGCGGCGATGGCGGGTGAAGCCGGTCGCGGTTTTGCGGTGGTTGCGGACGAAGTGCAGCGACTCGCGGAACGTTCCGGTAATGCAACCAAGCAGATTGAAGCGCTGGTGAAGACCATTCAGGCCGATACCAATGAGGCGGTCTCTTCCATGGAAGCAACCACCACCGAAGTGGTGACCGGTGCTCAACTGGCCGAGGATGCCGGTGAAGCGCTAAAGGAGATCGAGAGTGTTTCGAATCACATCTCCGAGCGTATTCAGCGTGTTGCCGACACGGCGCAAACACAGTCCAAAGAGGCGGCGCGCGTGAACGACACCATGAGTGTTATCCAGGAAATCACCACCCAGGCATCGGATGGTACCAATCAAACGGCGGCGGCGATCGGCACCCTGGCGGACATGGCGGATGAACTGCAGCGTTCGGTTGCCGGTTTCCGCCTCCCGGAATACAACTGACGGACTCTTGATCCGGATGGAAGGATTCCGTAGCAGGACGTTGGCAACAATGAACGACCATTGGCGTATATGAAGGCCTGGTATGAGTGATGTCCAAGATCATAGTGTGCTGAAATGGATCAGGGTTGAACTTGATTTGTCTCTTGAGTCGGCTCGGCATGCGTTAGAGTCGTATGTGAGTGAAGCGGGTCCGGAAGCGGAGCTGGAGAGCTGCATCGTCCATCTGCACCAGGTGCGCGGAACCCTGCAACTGATGCAGTTGTATGGCGCGGCCATGCTGGCGGAAGAGATGGAGTTGGTGGCCAAGGCCCTGGGGTCGCTCGGTGAGAAGCGGCGCAAGGAGTCCGCCGAAGCACTGATGGTCGGGTTGGCGCAACTGCCCGAGTATCTCGAAAAGATCGAGTCGGGCTCAGCGGATAGTCCTATCCTGCTGTTGCCCCTGATGAATGAACTGCGGGCGGCGCGGGATGCCTCGCTGTTATCCGAAGTGGCACTGTTCGCACCGGATCTGGAAGGCAAGCTGTTGCCTGCCGACGGGACTCAGGATGCCAACCCCGAACTGCCGGCGATCACCAGAAAACTCCGTTACCAGTATCACAAGGCATTGCTCGACTGGTACCGGGGCGAAGATTCTACGGGTGGTCTGGGACGCATTGCCGGGATATTTAGGGATCTTGAAGAGAGCGCCTGGACCGATCAGGTCAAGCGCCTGTTCCGGGTCGGGCAGGCGGTGGTCAATGCCCTGCGTGACGGGGGCCTTGATTCGGGTATTGCGACCAAATTACTGGTCGGCAAAATTGACCGGGAGATCAAGCGGGTCATCGATGCGGGGGAGCAGCTTGTCGCTGAAACACCGGCCAATGACCTGATGAAAAATCTGCTTTATTACACCGCCTGTGCGGACTCATCCGATCCGGTGGTGGCGCAGATCCGTCAGGAGTTTGATCTGATTCACGGTCCGCACGGCCAGCCAGGCCTGGCGGGAGAGCAGGCTGACCTGCATGCGCCCGGCCGAGACCTGCTTGAATCCCTGCGTGCGGCCATCAGTGCCGACCTGACGTCGATCAAGGACCAGCTCGACCTGTTTATCCGCGGCAAGCGCGGTGATCTCAGTCGACTGCAGGCGCAACAGGAACCACTGAAGAAACTGGCAGATACCCTTGGTATGGTCGGCCAGGGTGAGTTGCGCTCTCGCCTGAAGCGTCAAGCTGACAAGATCGAGGAAATCGTCGCCGCCAACAGCCAGCCTGATGAACAGGACCTGATGGCCATGGCAGGCGATATCCTGTTTATTGAAACCTCATTGAACAATCTCTCGGTCGTCAGGCGCTATGCCCAGCCCCAGAACGACCAGGCAAAATCCAGTTTGCCCGAGGGCGAGTTCGAACGTCTGGTCGACTCGGTGATGCACGAGGCTGGTATCGATATGGCCCGCAACAAAGAGGCCATTATCAGCTATATCGAAACGCCCGATAACCGGGCGCTCCTGATGGATGTGCCACACCGGTTCAATGGGATTGCCGGTGCCTTTAGCGTGCTTTCACTAACCGACGCGGCGGCCCTGATGGGGCGGTTGAACCGCTATGTCGAGCAGACCCTGCTCGGTGACGGCGGCATTCCCAGTGCCGATGATCTGGACGCCTTTGCCGATGCCGTGACCGGTATTGAGTATTTCATGGAAGCGGTTACCGAAGGGCGTGGCATTCACCTGGAAATCCTTGATGTTACCCGGGATGCCCTGGCGAGTCTCGGGGTGCCGGAATCGCCTGTTCAGACGGAATCACAAGCCGCCGAAAACGAGTTTGATCAAGTTGAAGAGACACCACATAAGGATGCTGTTGCCCCATTGTCAGTGGAGAGCGAAAGTCCGGTCGATGCTGTAACGGAAGCCGCGCCCGCCCATACGGCCTCAGCCGACAAGCCCGCGCTTGAGGATATCGATGCCGAGATCCTAGAGATCTTCATCGAGGAATCGGAAGAGGAGCTGGCAGTCATTCAGGAGTACCTGCCGCGCTGGTGTAAAAACCAGGATGACCGGGATGCGCTGACGACCTTCCGCCGCTCTTTTCACACCCTGAAGGGGAGTGGGCGGCTGGTCGGTGCAAAAACCATCGGCGAATTTTCCTGGGCCATTGAGAGCCTGCTCAATCGTGTTATTGATCAGACGATTGACGTATCGCCCATAGTTATCCAGTTGCTGAACGAGGCAGTCGAGATACTGCCCGAGTTGATTGATTGCCAGAAACGCGGGGTTGTTCCCGCTGTGGCCACGCAACCGCTGATGGACCGGGTCGAGGCCCTGGCCCAGCGGGGTCCATCAGCGGCCGTGCCAACATCCGACGATGCTGTTGGTGGGGTGGATGAACCGCTGACGTCTGAAGAAAAACTGGATGCGCTTGAAGACGAGATCAGTGCGGATGAGTCCTTGGAGTTTACCGCTTCAGACGATCTGGATATGGAAACGGCCGCGGAACAGGTGGCGCAATCTCCGGCCGTTGACGAAGAGTTGTTGCCGCAGTCGGATGAGGCCGAAATTGAACTGGCAGTCGAGGCCGAGGCTGACGATAGCGCTGAAACCGCGGCGGCTCCGATCAGCATGGACGAGATGCTGCTGGAGATATTTGAGGCGGAATCCAGGACCTATATCGAGACCCTGGGTCAGTTTCACGCGGCATGTAGCGGCAATCCGATCGCCTGCAGAATCGACAAGGAGATGGTCCGGGCGCTGCATACCCTGCACGGTAGTGCCGAGATGGCGGGGGTTGATTCCATCGCCCAGGTCAGCTCGGCGCTCGAATCCCTGGCGGCGGATCTGAAAAGCATGAACCGGCCCGCCGATCCGATGGCCCTGGATCTGATTGGCCGCAGTGTTGATCAATTCGGAACAATACTTGGCGCGATCAATGTCCCCGGGGCGCAATTGCCGGACTGGCAGGTGCTGGTAGGTGATATTTACGCCTATGGACGCACTGCTGTAGTTCTCCCGTCGCCGGATGAAGATGACCGTCCGGCAGTCGTGCTCACTGCTTCGGTTCACGATGCCGTTTCCCTTGTTGATTTGTCCGAAGAGCCTGATCAGGCGATTGAGGATGTCGCCGGTCAAGAAGAGTGGGCGGATGAGGCCGACGATGGGGATGTGACGGAAACAGATTCAATCCAGCCCTTGGAAGCGCTTGCTGGAGAGTCGAGCGCCGACGCGTCGCAGATTGAATCAGGCGGCGAGACGAATGAGCCGGTGGTAGCGGAATCCATGCCTGCTGAAACGGCCGTCGCCGCCCACGAGGTGCCGACCGAAGAGTTGGAGATGGTCGATGAACGCGCGGATCAACCGGAAACACAGGACCGGTTATCACCGGTACTGTCGGCCGAAGCAATCCCGGTAGAAACCCCGGATGAGGCGGCAGTGCCGACCTCGGCTGATACGGAACAGGCACTGCCTGTTGCCAGTCAGGAAACAGGCATGGACACGGCCGGCCCGGTCATGGTGGATCTGGACGGTGATCCCGAACTGGTGGATATTTTTCTGGAAGAGGCGAGAGAGCTGCACGAATCCCTGGAAGGGGCGCTGCAGGCGGGGGCGTTCGACCTGTCCGACAAAAAGCTTTCGGAAGAGTTGCAACGTACCCTGCACACCCTCAAAGGGGGCGCGCGATTGGCGGGGGCGATGCCGATTGGCGATCTCAGCCACGGTTTCGAATCACTCCTGACCGCTGTCGACCAGGAGAAGGTCGCTACCGGGGATCAACTGGTCAGGTTGACCCATGAGGTGGTAGATCGTTTGGCGGAACAGATTGACGATTTGTCCGGTGGCCCCAGGCTACGCGTGGCGAATGATCTGGTCCAGAAGATGGATGAGTGGCTGGCTGCGGGTGGGCCACCATCAAGCACCGCCGATCTGTCTGCTAGTAGTGACGATTCCGGGATGCCGGTTGTCGGCGCCGAAGGTGTAACAGCGTCGGTCCCGGTCGAGTCCATTCCGGAGCCCCCGGCGACAGAGATACCTGCCGATCAGGCGCCTGTCGACGAGCCGGTGATAGAGCTGCTCGAAACCGGAGAATCGGATGTGGAAGCGGAACTTCCGCAGCCGGATGCGGTTCAGCCGGAGATTGTCGGCAAGGCCGCTCCCATCCCGGATGTACCTGTTGATAAGTCTGCACTATCCGATACCACCCTGAGCGTGGTCGCCGAGGAGGCGGGTTCGCTGCCGGGGCGTGCGCAACGTGAGCAGGTGCGTGTCCGCTCGGACCTGCTGGACAGGCTGGTCAACTATGCGGGTGAGGTGAGTATCTACCGGACCCGTATTGAACAACAGAATGGGCAGCTGGGATTCAACCTGTCCGAGCTGGAGCAGACCGTCAGTCGCCTGCGTGATCAACTTCGGCAGTTGGAGATTGAAACAGAGGCACAGATCCTGTTCCGTTATGAGCAGGATCGAGGCGAGGAGCCGTCCCATGATGCCTCGTTTGATCCCCTGGAACTGGATCGATTCTCCGCCATGCAGCAGGTCTCCCGCAGCCTGATGGAGACCGTGAACGACCTGGCCAATATCAACGGCTTCCTGGAAGAGTTACAGGCGGAGACGGATACCCTGCTGCTGCAGCAGTCACGTATCACCACCGATCTGCAGGATGGGCTGATGCGCACCCGCATGGTGCCGTTTTCCCAGATCGTACCGCGTCTGCACCGGGTGGTACGGCAAACCGGCAACCAACTGAATAAACATGCTGAACTGGTGACCCAGGGTGCGGAGAGCGAGATCGATCGCGGTATCCTGGAACGTATGATCGGTCCGCTGGAACATATTCTGCGTAACGCCATCGCGCACGGTATCGAGGCCCCCGCCCAGCGCATCGCCGCAGGTAAGCCGGAGACCGGCCAGATCCAGTTGCGGCTGTCCAGGGAGGGGTCGGATGTACAGATCGTGGTCTCGGATGACGGCGCCGGGGTCAATATGGCCAGCATCAGGAAGCAGGCGATCAACAGCGGTCTGCTTGATCCGAATGCCGAAGTGGCGGATTCCGACGTCCTGCCGTTCGTGTTGGAGCATGGATTTACTACCGCCCGGGAGGTGACCCAGATTTCCGGGCGTGGCGTCGGGCTGGACGTGGTGGTAAGCGAGGTCAAGCAGCTGGGCGGCTCACTGGATATCAGCTCGCAGGCGGGACAGGGGGTCAACTTCACTATCCGTCTGCCGCTGACGCTGGCGATTACCGACGCCCTGCTGGTAGAGCTCGGTGGGGAGATTTACGCCATTCCCCACACCAGTGTCGAGGGCGTGGTACGGGTCTCCCGGCAGGAGCTTGAGGCGTGCTACAGCGGCCGGCAAACGGTCTACAGTTATGCCGGGCAGGATTACCAGGTCCGCTATATGGGCAGCATGCTCAATGTGGGGCAGGTCAATCTCTCGGACCAGCGCAAGTGGTATCCACTGCTGCTGGTGCGCGCGGGCGATCACCATGTGGCGATGCAGGTGGATGGTCTGCTGGGTAACCGCCAGATTGTGGTCAAGTCGGTCGGCGTCCAGGTCTCCACCGTGCGCTGGATCTCCGGCGGCACCATACTGGGGGATGGGCGCGTCGCGCTGATTCTGGATGTGACCGCGCTGGTGCGTTCCGATGTGGCCCAGACCGCGGCCCCGCAACCCGAAGTGGCCCGGGTCGATGCAATCGCCCCGGAACCGGGAGTGGGTCGTACGGTCATGGTGGTGGATGACTCGATCACCGTGCGCAAAGTCACCGGGCGACTGCTTGAACGGCATGGCATGAATGTGGTGACGGCGAAGGATGGAGTGGATGCCGTGGCGATGCTGCAGGAGCAGCGGCCGGATATCATGTTGCTGGATATCGAGATGCCGCGCATGGACGGCTATGAGCTTGCCCGGCACATGCGGAATTCGGATGAACTGAAATGGATCCCGATTATCATGATCACCTCGCGCACCGGTGACAAGCACCGCAATCTCGCCATAGAGCTGGGAGTGAAGCGCTATCTCGGCAAGCCGTACCAGGAGAGTGAGTTGCTGGACAATATCTATTCCGTACTGAACGAGGAGGCGCTATGAGCGGCGGGCGGGCCTCCGCTGAGGTGAGGGGTGTATTGCTGCCACTACAGGAAGGACAACTGCTGCTACCCAACGCGGCGGTATGCGAAGTGGTCAGTTATCGAGCTCCCGATGCAGCGTCCCCGAAGGCCCCCGATTGGGTGCTGGGAACGTTCGGGTGGCGCAACCATGTCCTGCCTTTGATCTCCTTTGAGCGGTTGCTGGGCCGGGATGCCGGAGAGATGGGTCATCGCGCGCGGGTGGCTATCTGCAACACCCTGAACGGCAACGACCAACTGCCCTATATCGGCATCCTGCTGCACGCGGCCCCCCATCTGGCGCGGGTTACGGAGACCTCGATTGTGCCGTTTTCCGGAGACGAACCACCGCATGAGATGGTCGCCAGCCGGGTGATCATCAACGGCGTGGATGCCTGGATTCCGGATCTGGATGCCCTGGAGTCGGCGCTGTCCGCATTGCCGCTGTAATCTTGTAACGTCGGCCAGGGTGTCGCGGTCCCGACCGACCGGGACGCCACCCTGTTTTTTTTCAGCCCGCGCGTGTAATATCCACCGTTTTTACCCCCACCGCTGCGATAAGTCTCATGTCAGAACTCTCGGAAAAGACCCGAAGCTCCAATAATTTCAACAAATTGAAAAAACGGCTGGAGCGTGAAGTCGGTAAGGCGATTGGCGATTTCAATATGATCGAAGCGGGGGATCGGGTCATGGTCTGCCTCAGCGGCGGCAAGGACTCCTATACCCTGCTGGATATCCTGCTGACGCTCAAGTCCCGGGCGCCGGTCGATTTCACCCTGATCGCCATGAACCTGGATCAGAAACAGCCCGGATTTCCCGCCCACGTATTGCCCGGCTACCTGGAGCGACTGGGTGTCGAGTACAGGATCGTGGAGGAGGACACCTACTCCGTGGTGCAGGAGAAGATACCGGCCGGTAAGACCACTTGTTCACTCTGTTCACGCCTGCGCCGCGGGATCATCTATCGGGTCGCCAGTGAGATGGGAATCAGCAAGATCGCCCTTGGTCATCACCGGGATGATATTGTCGAGACGCTGTTCCTGAACATGTTCTTCGGCTCCAAACTGAAGGCAATGCCCCCCAAACTGCACACCGATGATGGCCGCCATGTGGTGATCCGTCCACTCGCCTACTGTGCCGAGAAGGATATTGCCCGCTACAGCCGGGCCCGTGAATTCCCCATTATTCCCTGCAATCTCTGCGGCTCCCAGGAGAACCTGCAGCGCAAGCAGATCAAGCAGATGCTGGCGGAGTGGGAGCAGCAGTATCCGGGACGCACCGCCAATATCTTCAGCGCCCTCTCCAGCGTGGTGCCGTCCCATCTGGCCGATGCTGCGTTGTATGACTTCAAGAATCTTGGGGCGGCGGACGGAGAGGGTGATACGGTGTTTGATCCCCCTGAGATGGTGGGGCCGTCACTCGGCATCTATAAGATTGGTTGAAAACACTGTCGGGTCACGCCTGCATTAACGACCTGCGACTGCTCTTGTTCGGGTGTAGGATGCTGTGAGCCCTAATGGTGGGTACAAAAAACGTGCCTACCCTATGCAGCTGAGGCATTGATGGTTTTTTGTAGGGGCAACCCCCGGTGGTTGCCCGTTTGTTTCAGTTATTCCCGAACCCGCCAGGCGCAGGGGTCTGCCCTTACCATAGCGATAGTTCAACGACACCCTCTCGGGTTTGATAGGGCCTAACCCTGGGTCAGCGAAAATCCCCCCACAAGGTCTGGATAGCGGCGATGGCGGCCAATGGAGCGGTCTCGGTACGCAATACCCGGGGTCCCAGGCGCACGCCGGTGAAGCCGGCAGCCGCGGCCCGGGTTCTTTCATCTGCCGACAGGCCGCCTTCGGGGCCGATCAGCAGGGCCACTTCACCTTTGGGTGGCTCCAGTTCGTGCAGTGCGTGTTCGGCGCGGTGATCCAGCAGTAGGCCGCCCGATGGGGTTCGAGAGCGGAGCCAGTCGGTCAGTTTCATGGCGTTGTTGAGCGCGGGAATATAGCGACGCCCCGACTGTTCACAAGCGGCGATAATCACCTGCTGCCAATGCTGCAACCGCTTCTCCTGGCGGTCATTGGGTAGACGCACCACGCAACGCTCGGTAATCAGCGGGGTGATGTCGGCAACCCCCAGTTCGACTGCCTTCTGGATGGCGAAGTCCATGCGCTCGCCCTTGGAGATGCCGATAGCGAGGTGGATCGGCAGGGCGGCAGGCGCTTCGGCGGGTTCCAGACGCTGGTCCACCTTTGCACGGGTGGTGCGTCGGGATGCCTCCTCCAGGTGTGCGTTGTAATCATGGCCATCGCCGTTGAATAGGGTGATCGCTGCCCCCGCCTTCAACCGCAGCACCTGGACCAGGTGGCGGGCGGGACTCTCCTCCAGCATTATGCTGATTCCCGGCTGAAGCGCCTGGCTGGTGTAGACACGGTGCTGCTGCATGTCAGTCGCGGGTCGCCAGGTCGATACCCTCGGTGGCGATTCGCGCCAGTTCCCGGATCTGCTCTGGGGTGATGACATAGGGTGGCATGAAGTAGGTGACATTACCGAGTGGTCGCAGCAGCGCGCCCTGGCTGAGGGCGTGTTGGTAGACCTGCAGGCCGCGTCGTTCCTGCCAGGGGTAGGGGGTACGGCTGGCTTTGTCCTTGACCATCTCGATAGCGAGGATCATGCCGTGCTGACGCACCTCGGCCACCTGGGGATGATCGTTCAGGTGTGCCGTGGCCTCTGCCATCACCTGGGCCAGTTCCCGGTTTTTTTCGATCACGTTGTCCTGTTTAAAAATTTCCAGACTGGCCAGCGCCACGGCACAACCCAGGGGGTTGCCGGTATAGCTGTGAGAGTGCAGGAAGGCGCTCAAGTTTTCATAATTGTCGTAGAAGGTCTGGTAGGTCTGCTCGCTGGTGAGTACCAGGGAGAGGGGCAGATAGCCGGCTGTCAGCCCCTTGGAGAGGCAGAGGAAGTCCGGGGTGATGTCCGCCTGCTCACAAGCGAACAGGGTGCCGGTACGGCCGAAACCGACGGCGATTTCATCGGCGATCAGATGCACCTGATAACGGTTGCACGCCTCACGCAGCAGCTTCAAATAGACCGGGTGATACATGCGCATGCCGCCGGCGCACTGCACCAGCGGCTCGACGATGACGGCGCTGATTTCATGACTGTGCTCGGCCAGCACTGTTTCCATCTCGGCAAACTGTCGAATCGAGTAGGCCTCCCAGGACTCCTCCGGCTCCCGGTTAAAACAGTCCGGTGACGGTGCGGTAAAAACCTCCATCAGTAGCGGCTCGTAGGTCTCTTTGTAGAGTGACACATCGCCCACTGCCAGAGCGCCCAGGGTCTCACCGTGATAGCTGTTGGAGAGGGTGACGAAACGGTGTTTGCCTTTGTAGCCCTGGTTCCGCCAACTGTGGTAGCTCATCTTTAGGGCGGCTTCGATGGCGGAGGAGCCGTTGTCCACATAGAAACAGCGATCCAGTCCTGGCGGGGTGAGTGCAACCAGTTTTTCGGCCAGCTGTATCGCCGGCTCGTGGGAAAAACCGGCCAGCATGACGTGTTCCAGCTGATCCACCTGGGCCTTTAGGGCGCCGTTAATACGCGGGTTGGCATGGCCGAACAGGTTGACCCACCAGGAGCTGACCGCATCGATATAGCGGTTGCCGTCGAAATCCTCCAGCCACACTCCCTCGCCCCGTCGGATGGGGATCATGGGTAGCCACTCGTGGTCCTTCATTTGGGTGCAGGGGTGCCACAGCACCGAGAGGTCGCGCTGGGCGATTTGCTGATTGTTACTCATAACGGTTGATACCTGATTTGCGACTCAGGAAGGATAATAACAGTTGCGCTCAGGATTTCGAGCGGAGGGAGAAAAGCACCGCGCTGAAGAAGTGGAGGAGCGCGAGCAGAACCGGGATTACGCCCCAGCTCTGGCCGCTGAGAATCAGTATGCCACCCAGCAGAAACAAGACGGCGCGCACGGCGCTGTGGCGTCCCAGGCGCAAACGCAGAACCTGTTCTCCGGTGTTGTTGCCGGCTGCCGTGAGCCAGAGCGGCAGCAGATGAGTGGCCGCGCCGGTCACCAGGGGCAATAGAAATAGCGGAATAAAGGCATGGGTGGCGGGCGTTGGAGGGAGCCCGCCGAAGCCGTGGGCGGCACCGCTCAACAGAATAATCGACAGACCCACGGTGGCGCTTGCCAGTGCCGGGGGGGCGCCATGCGCTTGCCAAACAGTCGGTCGATGGGTGATGAGCAGTGACTTCAGCAGCAGTCCCAGCGCAGGCAGCCACAGCAACAATCCGAGCAGGGAGAGGGTTGCCGACCAGGCGGCACCGGCCGCAATCATGACGACGCCGGCTGTGATCCAGGGCCATTGATGCATCAGCCAGGGGCCTGCCTCGGGATCGGCATAGCCGCCGGTGGTCGGAAGCAGTACCCGCAGGGTGCCCAGGGCGGTCAAGCCGATAAACCCGAGGAGATTCAGGTGCAGGTGCAGTCGCCGGAACTGGGGCCACTGATCCGGCAGCAGATAACCGGCCAGAATGGAGAGCAGCCCGAGCATCAGCGCCAGCAGGGCCAGTTGATACCAGAGCAACCCCGGATGGGCGCGCCCCAGGGTCTGCCGTTTGCGCCGCTGCATCCAGATGCTCAGCCAGAGTGCGGCGGCCAGGCCAGCGATGGCAGCGACGGGGTAGAGTGAGAAAGAGAAAAACAGGCTGAAGCTGAGTAGCAAACCCGCGCCGAGTGCCAGCAGGGCCGGCACCAGTGACAGGGGCTCCGCTGCTCGGGTACGGGTCAACACCGGGACGAAATAGGTCATGGCGCCCATGATCAGCGGCATGATCCCCAGGGCGAAAATCAGGTGCAGGGGTGCGGATGGGCGCAGCGGCAGCAGGTGTGGCAACAGCAGTCCCGCGGCGAACCCCGCCAGGGCGGTCAACAGCAGAATAATCAGCAGGGGGTGCAGTCTCACCGTTACTCCTTAATATTTACCTGATCCTGATTATCCAAAGTGCTCAGCCAGGTTCGAATGCCGGTATGATGCCGCGCGCGATAATTCACGCTGAAAAGCGAGATAAATGCCTTCTCCAGATAATTTAACATGCCTGAACATAATTCCAATAACTGAAAGTGGTTCCCGTTTGTTCAAACCCAGTAGGGTGGATCCAGATAGAACAGCGCATGAGATCTGTCATACCGCATTACTACGTCATTCCAGGGCAGGTTCTCAACGTAGGTCCCGTGCAGCCTCAAATGGGCTTGGCTCAGGTCCTCCTCTAGCCTCATAAAACTCAACCTCGGGCCAGATGTCGTGGCTGTGCCGTAGCTCTGTCCGTCTACTCGGCCTCCAAATGCCTGTTTCTGGAGGTAGTAGAATCTGGCTGCTCTTTGGATATCAGTCAGGGTCTCCGGATCTTTCTTCTGCTCCCATTCGTAATACAGCCGGCTAGACAACGCCCATTTGAACTGTCGGATCAGCTCCTCAGGGTGGTGCTGGATGACCCGGTACATATTAACCAGCTCTCCATTGATGTCGTTGATGACTTCAACCTTACTGGGCGGCTTGGCAAAGAAGATCGCCGCAGCTCCGCTCTCAGTAGTAGGGGTAAGTCTTTATCCAGACAGGGAGCTGGTTCTGGATGATCTCCTGTTTCATTCGTTGTTTTTGTTCTGGGCTCAGTTTCTTGGCATCGGGGCCTGTTGCACAGCCACTCAGCAATAGGCCGCTGACTATGATGGTGCATAATACTTTTTTCACAGTTTCCGCTCCGGTTTGGGTTTCGGGAAAGTGTCCTTGACGGCCATCACTTGGTTGAGCATTTGAACGGTTTCGACAGGCAGGTTGATCCCATCTGTGTGCAGTTCCTCAATTACCTTCCAAAAGGCATCTAGCTGATCTGACAGATCGGGATAGGCACCACGTCGCCGCTGGGCATAATCAGATTGGTGATTGACCTTCAATTTCTAATACCTTTTCGTGATATGAAATCGCAGCGCAGACGATGCGGTATGGGCCAGGTAGATCCACAGTGGTAGAGAACTCACCATCATCTACCTGGTACACCGTTTCCTCGACCTGCACCAGGCAGGGGATGGGTAGCCCGCTGATATTAACGGCGTCCACGCTATCAGCCACCAGCGTCGTCTTATCGATCACAGCAGGCATTTGAGCCTTATCTGTGATCTCGCCGGTATCCAGATCGACGTACTGAGTGACATCGTTGGAATAGCCTGGCGTGTACCATTCTCCTGGCAGCAGTTGGTTCCTGACGATAGACTCATGGCAGGTGACACAGCGATGAATTTCGCCAGTATCGATATTGAAGATCGTGGCAATCATTTCTTCGTCTCTATCAACATAAGGCTGCGCTTGGCGGCCTTTACTCCTCCGAAGGCACGCTGAATTTGGACGGTGTAGGTGTATGTTCCTGATCCAGGTTGGTCTTTGAGTGACCCAGAGATCATGTCTCGTTCATCCAGGCTGCTCAGGTTGTAGCCCCTCAGATACGACTGATAGATCTCGCCGCCGTTTCTTAGAATGCGCATTTGAGGCCAATTGGAGCTGTACTGTAGGCTCACGAATGAGAACCAAAGATAGATTGGTGCCCCTGTAGATACGATCGTTGCTGACTGCAAGGTGAGCCATGATGAACCCGTCGTGGACGTAGAGGCACCTGTATGCGCTGAAACTGGTATCGTTACTGCCTGATCCTTCAGCTTCAGTGTATCGACCGCGAGATCCTGAATATTTGCTTCACCTACAGCGGCTAGGCCCAAATATGCTTGGCTAATGGCAGCCACACCGATGTACTGATCGATGTTGCCGGCCTCAATAAAGACACTTGGGTTTAGCTGAACATTTACGCCGTCTATTAGGACGCTCTTACCAGAGCCAGTCGGATCAGCTTGAACAACAACCTGCATCGTATTACCAGCCCAAGACTCTGGCACGTCAAAATCAAATCCGTGGTTCGTCCATGAAACATTTGGTGTAAATTCATTCCATCCGCTATTTCCTACTGGAGTCCGTACCATCAACTTAAATGTTGCAGATGGATTTGTGGCAGGCTGCCTAGCATAAACAGAAACTCTAACGCGCTGACCAATAAATGACTGTGCTATTTCATCTGATATCAATACAGATCCACACCATGTAGTACCAACCACATCATGCTGTGTGAACAGACCTGACCAAGTACCGCTATGTGAGTCAACATTTTGAACCACCGTGTTTGTTAGGTAATCGGTCCAATCGCTAAACTCATAGTCTTCAAAGCCATTTCTGAATGAAGTGGCCGAGGCCTGACGCAGGTAGCTGATCAGGTCTTCAGAGGTGATATATTTCGCAGTACCGCTGATACCCGCCGTGGCACTGGTTGGGTACCAGGTAGAGAAATTCTCGCTGGTATCGACAGAGCGATACCAGGTGTAACGAGTTTCACCGGCTGGTGTTGGGTGTAACAGTGTATTGCTCAGAATGCGACCCGCACGGGTGGCCGTATTGCGATCATTGGTTGCCGAGACCCATATTTCTGTATAGAGATCATCGGCATTGCTCCATTCCAGAAATAGTGCTGCCGTCTTCGGTGTAACTGTGGCAGCTGAAGGGGCGGTGGGGGCCAGGGTTTTACCGGCCCCGGTGATGGTGTTGGCAGGCACCCAGGGGCTGGTACCACTATATTTATTAATGGCCCTCAGCTCTACGTCGTAATCAGCACCATCCAGGATGGGGCTGAGATACTCCTCTTCAGCATCAACACCTAACAGACGGCTTAGCCATACGCTATCGGTGGTGGCCTTCCACCGAATCTCGTGGCCGATGAGGAACGTATCAGTTGATTTGGTCCACGTCGCTTTGATACGAGGCACTACCGTTCCATCACCCTGGATGAGTGCCACTGCATCACCGGTGGCCAGGGTCAGATTAGTCGGAGCCTCTACCAGGTGTGGAGTCGGCAGAATGGTGTTGGGTGCGGTATCAATGGTCGTGGCTTCACCATAGACCCAGTCGTAGTTGGCATCGGAGTATTCCTGGAGCACAACATCAACGCCAAGCCCTCTACCAGCCGGTACCAATTTCCAATCGATAATCCGAAAGAGCTTGTTCACCCACCCCAGTGGGCTCAGCGTAACCCGCACCACTTGCCACACCTTAAATTTGAGGCCGGCACTCAGCATCAACGGCATGTTGACGGTGATACTCTGGCGGTGGTTCTCCAGCTCGATCTTGGCGTTGCGTTGAGCCTCTATGCCGTCGATCGTGAATGACAGTGTGACATCCTTATAGATGCGTTCACCGTCCTGAGACTCATAGAGGCTGTTGATGATAGGGGGGAAGTCTGTCGGCTGCCAGTAATCTGCCGGATTGACGTAGGTGCCTCGCACCGCGTTGAACAGCTGATCGCGCCCCGGTCTCGGGCGATAAGAGACAGTACCCCTAATATCATCCTCAGTGATATCACCGGAGGCGAGCACCGCCGCACCGGCGTGTGTCTCCCACTGGCCCATCGACCAAACTACGGCTCCCGCCATGCTGGTCTTCAGTTCATGCAATATATCGAGTGGCGCACGGTCTAACGTGAACGAACCGTTACAGGTGTAGCGGGGCTGCACATTGCTCTGGGCATCGATCACGACATCTTCGTCGCAGATATTCGCGTCAGCGATTAATTTGGTGTCGTTGATCTCTGATTCAGGAGAACCCACCCCATACTGCCATGTGAGATAGTCTCTAATGCAAAGCGCTGGGTTCTCACTGTAGGCCGTCAGAGACGTTCTGGGGTCGTAGACTTTGTGCCCTTCTGTGTCGACCTTGATGTTTGGAATACCAGTGGGGAATACATCGTAGGATTTCTTAAGCCGAACATAGATATAGGGGCGACCCCTGAGACGATGATTGACAGTCCAGAGAGTGGATTCGGCCACCAGGTCGGCGTCGGCAAGCTGGTCGGGACTGCCCAAGTGTCGGTTGATACGAACGTAACCGCTGAACCGAGCACTACTCACGGCTTCATCGTTAAAGTACACTTCGCCGATATTCGAGATTTCCCGTCCCGCCAGCACAATGACCAGGTGCAGATACTTATCATCGCCGCTCTCAGTGACTTCAGCGAATACCAAAGTGCCCGAAACGCGAGCACGTCCGTAGATGGCCCGATGAGGTGAGATGGGGGAGCGAACAATAACGTTTCGGTCGGTTGCCTCACTAGTGAAAGCAGCGGCCCTGGATGGCGTCTCTGCAAGTAGACCACTCACCAGCGCCATTGCGCCACCCATAATGGCACCGCTTACTGAAAAACCGATACTAAATCCAGCGGCCAGCGAGCCGGTAATCTGGAGGCCGCCCATAAGAGCACCAACCGCGACTTGTGGCATTAGGAAACCTCCCTCATGTCACAGGCCCAGGCCTTCAACCACAGGGCGCGGTCAATCGAAATCAGCCCTTTTTCCACTGCTGTCGAAACAGCCACCGACCCCATACAGACGGCCACGGCAGGTCCATAAATGGACTCAACTAAAACCACATCACCACGCCCCGCCTGGCGAATGTCAATAGGCGGTCCGAGCAGCTCTGTCCAGGTGCTCTCCAGATCCCCCGCGCCATATTTCTTAAGCGCCTTAACGGAACCTTTGGCCGTGCTGTAGTGGCCTCTGAAATCAGCTGCCAGGTCTACTCCGGTTATCGCGTTAACTGCGTCAGCAGCGAACAGGGCGCAATCGAATACACCCCACTCAAATGGGCGATCTTCAGAGTCCCTGATCAGCTCCATCAGGCGCTTCTCCCAACCAGACAGCCTCACCACACCAACTCCTTCTCGACCATTTGAGAGACAAACTCCATACCCAGGTCACCGGGATATTCGGATTGTTGGTCTTCGTTGGTGTAGCGACGGGTCTTGGAACGCTCCCAGTCGGCCAGACGGTTCTTAATCGTCAAAATGATTTTTCCCGACTCGCCCACTTCGCCATCCATCGTATCCATCGTGCCTGAAAAAGGGCCTACAGGTTCCCCCACGATCTGATAGTCGCTGTCGAGAACACCCAACCAGATCTTTGCGGGACGCCCCTGAAAATTCTCGCTGAGCGCCTTTCCAATAATCACCGGATCCACCCCGTTCAACCCAAGCTGAATATCACTGCTCTGCAGCTCATCACCTTCCTGGATCTCAGAGATCTCCCCCTGGTCACCAGCACCCACCCATACCTCGCCGTTCCAGTTAACTTGGCCGGTACCAGAATGCCAACGTGTAACGCCTGATTCAAAGTCCAGCTCAGCAAAAATGGCCAGGGGAATATTGGATTCATCCAATGCAGCTTCAGTATCGGGATGTGTGACTCGAGAACTCATCAGATATCCTCCATCACATCAATGGTGAATGAACCGAGCGGCCCTTTGTAACTGAATGCAGCCTGCTCATCGTCTACCAGCAGAAACCTTGCGGTGGGTCGAGTGAGGATGACCGGATCATTGTCCGGCGGTGAGGCACGCAACGGGGGTTCGAATGAGAGGGTTGCCTGGCCTGTGGCGTCAGTGTCTGCATCGTCCACAACCATCTTTAACTCGTCATTCACACCGATATAATCTCCCCCGAGCAGAATACCCGCTTGGTTTGGCGTCCAGCCATCAGTCATCAAACTGGCTCCTTCCTGGCCAGCGCCATTAACTAATGGTGTACCTGTTGCGATACCCAAGGGGGTTTCCCTGGCGTGATTCCAGAGATAGAAACGGCCTGCACTCCCGCGCAGTGAGACCAGAAATGCCTCGTATGCTTGCATCTCATGACGCCGCCAATCTTCATAGATGAGCGTCGCCATCCATTTGGAACCGGGAAACTCCTGCGTTTTGACTTTGCCACTGAAGGGTGAAACAAACTTCGCAGTATTGGGCACTGGCCGCCACACCATCTCAGATGGGCGCAGCGCCGTTGGCCAAGTTCGAATTACCATTAGCGACGCCTCCCGACTATCTTGGCCGTGTTACCACCGCGATTGATCTGCTGCATGAGTTTTGCGACTGCCTCGTCTGAAGTGCGCCGGGCGATGGCATAGATCTCTGCCTTATCGGCTCCACTCCCGGCAGTAATGTTGTAGTTGGGTGAGAACACGATGGAAGGAGATCCGCCACCGGTCATCTCTACCGGCACACTGCGACCGTTCGGCAGCGGGATGATGGCCTCGGGTTGATAGCGTTCACCAGCAACACGAAACTGAGGGCCATTAACAACGCCACCATCACCATATTTCTGCAGCGGCATAGGACCTGCGGATGTCATGATGCCGCCATCGCCAAACGAGAAAAGTGATGTCAGACCTGAAAGCCATGACGACCCCTGGATTGGTGTAGCGCCACCAAACGAGCCCAGGTCAATGCCAGGTGTCGATGAGAAGTCACCACCGCCGCCAAACATCCCACCGAACAATCCGCTGAACAGACTTGTCCCACCAGATGCGAAATTCTGCCTGAATAGCAGGCGCAACATTTCATCCAGTATCGTGTCAATCAGATCTCTAATCTCTAACTTGCCGGTTTTGGCAAAATTCACAAAGGAGTTTTCTGCTGACCACATAGCTCGGTCGGTGGATTGCTGGATGATGCGCATCGCCTTGGAGGTATCCTGGGCCATGCTTTTCATGGTTTTTGAACTGGTCTTGCCTGTTTCTTTGACCTCTTCATCCAGATCCAGGTACTGGATGGTGAGCTGGTCGATCGCCTCCTGCTCTTTCTCTAGGTCAATCAGTCCAGCCTGGCGCATCTGACTGATGGTATTCAGCTGTTCAGCATACTGGTCAAACGATGCCTCCTCGGGGAACAGGGTCGCCATCAGGGCTTGTCCAGACTTCTCCTGCTCTTTAGAGAGTTTTTTGACCGCCTGTGATGCTGCGGAAGCACCCACCACAATCTGCTTGAAGCCCTCTCTTCCCGTTACGGTAAACGTCTCAGCCTCACGCTTTGCGAATTGATAAGCCTCACGTAACCCTCCGATATTGAATTGAACCTGTCGCATGTCCTCAGCTGCTCTGGCATAGGCTTCGCCATACGAGCCAGGCAGTACGCTCATCGCCTCATAGATATTGCTTAAACCGCCAGCAATCAGCTGGGCACCTGATAGGATGAAGTCACGTAGGCTATCAAAAGCATCTTTGGCGAATTCAATCGCACTGGGCATATTCACATTCAGCCAGTTGGTCACACTCTCTATGGTTGGTCCAAGGTGAATCGCCAAGGTATTCGCCAGGGCGGTACCAGATGCCGACATACGAGTGATGGCATCATTTGCTGCCGCCATCTGATCGACTTGCTCACGGGATAGCGTCAGGCCGAGCTGATGAGCCTCATCACGCATTTTTCGCAAGCTCTCACTGCCCCCATCTACGGTCTGCAAAAGAGCAACGCCTTCTGAATCCCATAGCTTCATGGCCAGGCGCACACGATCTGATTCTGACTCTACATTACTCAAAGCATCAGCCAGTATCTCGAACTGCTCCTCCGGCCTGAGCTGGGCTAGGTCAACCGCGGAGAGACCCAGTTCATGAATTGCATCCTTGGCCTCACCAGCGCCATTGGCGGCTTCTGCAATTCGGCGTGTTTGTCTCTGCCATGAAGTGGTTAGCTGTTCAAAACTGACGCCCGTCAGTTGAGCTACATGATTGTATTCTGATAGGGCCTCTGTTGAGGCTCCCAGCCTGATAGAGAGCTTTTGTATACCATCACCGAAATCCAGAGCACGTTTGACAGCCAGTGCCATTGCACCCGTCGCCAGACCAGATACAATACCGGCCACCTTGGCTACCGTCCCGCTCATCTTTGCCAGTCGGCCCGACAAGTTATTAGATTCACTGGATAGTTTCTTAGCCGAATGTGTGGCTTGATCTTCGCTAGTGGCTAGTTTTTGAAACTCTTTTTGTGATACGCGAACCTCACCATTGAGATCACCGGCATCACCCTCCAGCTTGATGGATAGGACTAGATCATTCATATGCTAAATGTCTTGCATCTGCGGAAGTTCCAACCATCCGGCGCATGAATCCAGATCAAAAATGATGCCGTCACTAACCATTCTGCCGCCTTTTCTCTGGGCTATTACTGGCTTCCAGCCTTCGCACACCGCTACAACATATCTCCCTTCAGGTATTTCCTCGGCAACGGTGTTCCACTCCTTCTCTGCATATTGCTTTCTGCCTTCCCTTCTGTGTCTCCAGGTGGTAGCCCAGAATAAATGGCATTCAACAAATCTCAATGCAGCACTTGCTAGTATTGCGACACCTACCACCATCACTACAGTAATGCTGAGTCCTTCCATAAAATTACCCAGGGCAATTAACCAGTCATTCATTGGATTCCTCGCTTGCTCAGATCAGCATGATTCAGTTGATAAACGCCCCTAAAACCAGCAAGACCGATCACGTAAAGCGGTTATTCAAGACCTCCAAAACCGCACCTTCCATCACCTGCAGCTTTGAAAAGATTTCGGGTGTCAATTCGATATTGGCCATCCTTAGCCCCGCTTCCATACCCTCGTACCGGAACCCTGTACGAGTCATCTGGGTCTGTACCGTTAACCAGGCCAAAACGGCAGGCCAGTTCTCCTCGAGCACGTAGAAATTATCGGGCTTTGCCTTGGCGCTTTGTCTGATCGCTGCAGGCGCATTCATTGCAGCCAGGTCTGCATCCACTTCATCGGCACCGCTTTTTTTACCCTCTGCGGCCCAGTGCCTGGCCGCGCCGATCAGTTTTTTCTTACCACGCCTCCAGCCATCTCGTAATAAGCACTTATCAACGCCCTGCAGATATAGGGGCGACGGGTCATCTCGGCCAGGGGTTTCTTGCCGAACTTGATCGCTTTGCCATCGGGGTCTTTCACATCCTCACCCCAGCCCACCAACACCCCACGAATAAAGGCGGCGTCCCCTTGGATTGCCAGGGCGTCAATCTCATCTTTCCCCAGCATGACAAACTGCGCAGTAAACTCTTGACGGTCGGTCTTACCCCCATCAACGGGCACCTCAACCACTACCGGCCAGTTAATGGGTGTATCGTGTTTCTGAATTACAAACATGCTTATTTCACCGTGATCTTGAAGTCGTCATCACCCGCGCTGGTCGGAATCACCGACAGCCCCATCTGCAGCGTGGCAATACCATCACTGTCCCCATACTTCGGCTGCAACACCTGCACCTGCGCCGCGTCAAACTGGACGATATGCCCCGCGGTTACACCGTGAATCAGCTGCAGCGCGCCGGTCGTGTTGGCCTTGGCAATGGTGAAGAAGTTCTTGGTGGCCAGGACCGGCGCCTCGATGGTCACCTGGCCTGCGGGAGCCCGATCGGTGATCTGCACGCTCTCTTCACCCACGACATTGCGATACACCACCTGGTTGGCCTGGTCGAAAGAGAAACCGATCTTGTTGGGCGAGATGCCGTGCAGACTAAACGTGGGCGTATTGTCGTTAGTGACTGCCAGGGGCACCTGAAAGGCCGAGAAGTCCGGAGTGGGATCGGCAACCGTTGCTGGATCTACCCATAAACCCGTCATCATGAAGTGGAACTTTGGAATGCTGCCGGGGTCGCCTTTCAGGCTGAACCCTCCACGCACTCCCAGCAGAGCATGTTTCTGGCCATCAATATGGAAATAGAGCGACCCGGACTCCTCATTGCCGGAGACCGGATCATATTCAACACTGGTCCCGGCATTGATCGTCTCGGCCAAGCCGCACATGCGCAGCACCGGACCATAGGCCGGTGCGGTACCGGCCGCGCCGGCGCCGGCCATCTCCACATCAAACTCCAACTTGACATGGGTACCCACGTGGATCTGCAGATCGTTACCCAATGTAGGGCGCACCAGATCACGATTGACCGTGCTTCCTTCCATTGGCGAAATGGCCAGATCACTCACCTGGATTGCGTTGGCGGCACCCGTGGGTGTGGCGTCGGTGCCATACACGGTCTCGAGCTTCGCCAACAACACCTTCTTTCTGAATTTCATAGCTTACCCCTTGGCCTTTTTGTCCTTGGGCTGCTGTTTAGGAGCCACACCCATCGGCTGGCCATCCGCAGTCCTGGGACGGTTTCCGTCCGGATGATCCTGGGTGCCTTCAACCCTTTTCAGGTCATCACCCTTGCGTTCATATCTCCCGCCTGTTCTCACAGATAAACCCTCGTGTTGAGCGCCAGTGTGGCGCTGTGACATAACACGCCGGCGAACATCACCGGCCCTGAATCCTGAATCTGTATGCCGGCTTCCTCCCCAATAATGCAGCTGTCGACTACACCCCCCAGGGTGTCGTCAGCCCGAAATGCGGAGCAGATGGACTCAATCAGCGTATCGAACAGCAGTTCGCTCTGATCGGCATCATCCAGTGCCATAAACCCTCTGATCTGCCAGCGGTAAACCCGCACGTAGCGCCCCAGGGATTTGCTGGTCTCACGGGTACCCACCCGGCGCACATGCCAGCCTTTCAACCGGTTGTCGGCGACGTAGTACTCCACCAGGTCTGGCTTGTTCTTCGCGTACCGCTCATAGCCATGTACCTGGCCGACGTCGGTCACACCGACCAGCTTGGCAACGATGGCGCTGCGGATGGTTTCCAGGTCAGACATGGAGCAATCCCTCGGCAATACGCTTTCGGGCCTCCTCGTACATCCGGTCGATCTGTGGTCGCAGCTGATGGAAGTTGCGGTGGAACATGCCTACGCCCAGGGTGCCGCGCACCGCTATCTTGCGGGCAATCGCCAGGGCCACTCCCGTGGCCTGCTCCTCGTCCCGGATATCCAACTTGGCCTGAACCCAGTCAATCAGAGGTTCGACCGGTGGAAAATGGGGACGAGTTCCTAATTCAACCGGCAGGGCATGCATCGAGGACGTACCCACCACACCAATCACGGTGTTGGCCAGCGTCCGGGGCGCTTCCGAGTGAATCGACTGGCGCAGTGAGCTGGTCGCGCCCACCGGCGTGTCTTCCTTGATCTCCCGCTCCAGGAGCATTTCGGCCTCATAGGTGGTGGCGACCAACTCCGCCTCCACCACGTTAGGCACCTGCTCCCAGGCTGCGGCGAGTTGGCCGATATCCCCCGCATCAATCGAGATCTTCAACGCAGCCTCCCCGGGTGCAACAGCCGGTCATGCCCAAGGCTGTTCGGCATATCCAAATCCACCACCACGCCAGCCGCGGCATTGCTCTTGGGATCGATGCCCAGATCATCAAAATAGCGCTGGCGCAAGGTCTTGGCCCGTGAGGCGTACTGCCGAGACTTCCCGCCATGATCCACGCTGTCAGCCTGGATAGTGGATTCCGAGTCCCCGCTGTAGCGACTGGCCAACTGGTCACAGACCAGTGCAGCTGCCCAACTGGCCACCGCGTCACGGTCGACCAGCGGCACGGTGTCGGTGGTCTCATCCAGAAAGTGAAACACGCTATACGAGACCCGTACCACGGCAGCCGCTGGCAAGCTGTCTGCGATCAATACCGACTCGCCGGCAGGTGCCTGGTAGATCTCCCACTCATCCAGGGTCGCTGGCGGCACCTGGCCAATCGGATACTCCAACAGCTGAACCATCGAGAAGCCGGGCACCCAGTCACCGGGCAGGTCCAGCACCTGGCCACCCGGCGCGGTGACATCCTCGACCAGCGTGCGAGGCCGGTCCTTGCTATAGCGGATCACCGCCGCGTCAATGGCATCCGTCAGGTCGGACGGCAGGATGTCACCCGCATCCGCCCGCACCTTGCGTTCAATTAAACTTTGATAATCACCAAGCATCTTCGTCTCTGTAAAAAGAGCCCGGGCCGCTGTTATTGTTATGCCGGCCCGGGCATCAGTCCCACTCTCAGGTTACTTAGGCGACCACGCCTTTGTAGTGCCCCCGGAAATCCGGAATTGCGCCGGAGTAGATATGCCGGATCTTGTAGGTGATCTGGTCATTACTGAAGAGCGATCCCTGGCTGGGGTTGTCCTGGATGAACAGCTCCGGGTCCTCCTGGCCGTTGTAGAAACCGACCTCCAGGAGTGGAATCTCGCGCTTGTCGGCAAACCCGCACCAGTCGTTGGCATCGGTCCAGTAGGGGATTTCGTGCACCATCGGCTTGCGGGACTGCACGAAGGTCTCGTCATTGTTGGTATTGCGGACGAACATATCGAACGCGGTTTCCAACAGGTCGGACGGTACGGCCAGGTGCCGCAGAATCAGCCCCAAGGGAGCGGCGGAATCCAACTCCGCCTGCTTGGACATGGCCAGGCGGCCCGCCGCAAAGCTGGTGGCACTGAGTGCAGCTGTCCCCAGGTTGCCATGACCGACGGTGTAGAGCGCCGTGGTGTCATAGATGGTCGCGTTGGTGCGGAAGAAGTCGAAGATGAACTTGTACAACGTCCGCTTCGCCGCCTGGCTTAGTTTGAGCGGCATCCGGGAGATCACCCCAACATCATCATTGGCGATAGTCTCGAGACTGATGGTCTCCTTACCGCCGCGCTTGCTCAGGGCGTAGGTCGCCTTCTCGTCACTGGGGCTGGTCAGCGCGTCGTAGGACCCGTTCTCAGCCACGGCAGGCAGATCGCCATAACCACCCACCCGGGTGCGTTCCTGGGTGCGGAAATCGGTCACCGGCACCACGTCGGCCAGCCAGCGCCAATTGCTCCACATATCCTCGGTGGCATATTCGCGCAGCATGGCACGGGTAATGGAATCACCCAGCACATTGCCTAAGGTGGCGGCACTGATAGCCTCCCGGAACGATGTCTCGCCGACCGCCTCCCGCAGACGGGTCACGTCCACATTCGACATCAGGCCGGTTACACGCCGGTCACCGGTGATCTCGACATAGCACTCCCGGAATGACATAGCCGGCTTGGACGGATCGAAGAAGTCATCCAACATCTGGGTAACCTTCTCGGAGCGATCCTGTCCGTGACGAATGTCGCCGCCCAGGCCCTGGACGTGTCCGGACTCGGTGAACTTGGCGAGGTAGTCCCGCTCATCCCGGATGGCCTGTTCAACCTGGGCCTCGGTGAAGCATACGTTCTCCGCGCCGAAAAGCTGCTGCAGCCGCGCCTTTGCCGGCTCGGGCAGATTGCTCCCGGCGATGGCGATACGGGCATGGCCGCGCGCCTCCATCATGCGGATGCGCTCATCCACGTCACCCATCGACACCCCGGCTGGGGCGGCCTGGCCACCCTGGCCCGGCTGCGCCCCAAGCTTCGCTTCCTGCGATTTGGCGGCGGTGGTGGTTGTATCCTCGGTCAGCGCTTCGCGGTAGGCTACCTCGAGCGCCTCGTCATCGTTCACATCCAGCCCGTTGGGCAGGCTGCCTTTGTTGGCCTTTTTCACGGCCTCGATCATGCGGTCTCTCAGCACGTCGTCGGTCTCCTCTGTATTCACTGCCTCAAGCAGCTTGATGATTCGCCCGCCTGCTCCGGGCTCGATGATGAGGTCCACGGACTGGACCTTGGTGATCTTCTGGGCCTCGCGGAACCCCCGGCGCTTCTTGGCCGTGCCATCGGCATCGATGGAGAAGCCAAACAGGTCATCTGCCATATTCCGCTGTACCGCCTCACGCAGTTTGGCAGTTACCTCGGCGGCATCGAGCAGCTCCAGGTCTGCCTGGATCTCGCCGGAGTCCGGGCCCCGTCCCTCCACGAACTGCGCGTTACTCAGCCGGCCAATCAGGTTGCGGAAGTCCTTCCCTTTACCTGCTAAATGCTCCGCATCCGACTTGACGAATACCCGAACCCCATTGAACAGCGGGGTTGCTTCACGCAGCACTGTGTCGGGATAAAGGGTCTTGTTACCAGAGAGTCCGGCGCGGATGACGCGGATGCGGAACTTGGAGCCGGCCTCACCATCCAGCGCTTCGACAAAGATCGAATCGACCGCCTCGCGAAACACCGGCTTGTGGTCGGTCACTACCTCAACCGGCGCACCGAACGTCACTTGGTTGTCGTCGCTCAGGGTGTAGGGGTAGGCATGCAACAGACCGGGCTCAGTGTGGACAATAATCCGGTCAGGATAGTAAGCCTTAGCGGCAACGTAGCCATCTGAGGCCAGACCAAGATGCTTGCGCAGTGCGTTGCGCAGCATATCAATCACCTGGTTCAGTTCACTGGCAGCAGCCTCGCGCAGGGCTTCGCCCTGAATCCCGCCTTTGGGGATGCGCCGCTTCACTTGTCGCCCCGGAATTTCTGACCGTCTTTGGTGACCACCACCACATAGGTGTCGTAGTCTTTGACGTCCAGGATCTCATTCACTCCGATGGCCGCAGGGCGTGTCTTGTCGGTAGGCTTGCCGTCTTTCATGACCGGCACTTCGCGTTTGACCAGCTTTGCCGCCTGGGCCGGTGTCAGCTCTGCAGGGGCGTTGTCCTCGGGTTTCTTTTCTGCCACGTTCTCTCTCCGGATAGGTTCGGAATCACATTGGTGTGTCCAAACTACCGGGAGGTGGCGGGCGGGTCTTTTAAAGGGGTTTAAAATAAAACCGCCCGGGAGGGCGGTTTAGGGTAGGGATAGTACGATCAGCTCGCTTGGCGCTCTGGCGGCTTCGGCCGGGTCTCCATGCGCTGGCCGTCCAGGCCCAGTTCATGCAGGTTATAGCCGACCGTCTCGGCCATATCCTCGGCGCGGTTTAGCACATCGGCATAGGCCATTGCCTCGCCCTGGGACAGCAGGTCGGCGTCACTGGCAGCCCCTTCCTTGAGACGCTCCAGGGCGACGCTCAGTACCTCGTCGAGTATCAGCGCAAGTTTGGCTTCATTGTCCAGGGGTTTACGTTCATTCATCACGGCTCTCCAATATGCCCTTCAGTATAGCGAGTTTTTCACGCTGGCGCGCGACGTCGTTGGGCCAACGCTTTTCCAGCAGACCAGTCTGTTGCGCCTGGGGCAGTTCGTAGAAAGATTTAATGCCCACTTTCAACTTGGACCTTGGCAGGCTGCTCGGGTTGCTGATCCACTTCTGGTGCTTGGCGATCTGCCTTTCCAGCGAGGCGATACCCTTGCGTAGTTGCTCACTGGGCTTGTCTACATACTGGCGCAGCATGCCCGCGTGCTTGCCCCCCAAGCTGGCCTGGTTGTAGGCCTGGCGCTGAGCGGCGGCATTGGCCCGCGACAGCGCCGCTTTGCGCGGATTGAGCTGCTTTTCCAGATCAGAAAACGGTTTGCGCTCTGGATGCTTAACCTCCCAGTGATCCATGTACGGGAGGCCCTCGCAGCCGCAGTTGATAGTCTCGGCCGCCGGCGCCGCTGGGTCCCGGGGGTGCTGCAGCTCCACGCCATTGGCCAGCTGGAACGGCTCATCCTGCTCACGGATCTGGCCGTCAATGGTGTCGTGATTGGTGCGGGAGTGGATCTTGCCCGATCGCCGCCACTGCTTTTTCAGACCCGGCAGCACCTTCCTGGCCTGGGCCATGCGCTGGTGGGTGGCCACCGCATAGGCCCGGCCCAGTTCGGTGCGCACGATGGTCAGCGCCCGGGAGCGGCCCTGGTTTTTAAACAACCTTTGAATATGAGTAACCGTGTCGCCCACGCTCTGCGTGCCGATCATCGCCAGGCTGAGCTGGGTGCTGACCTTGTTCGCCAACTGCATCGAGACATCCTTGATGCGGTCGACCGTGAAAACGCGCATGGCCAACAGCTGGTCGGTGGAGATGGCCGGCACCAGGCCGGCGATCTCCACGCCGCCGGCGGCCAGGGGCTGGTCCACCAGGTCGAGCCCCGCCTGCCAGGAATTGTCCATGCCAGCCCCGGCGATCTCGGCGGAGCGCGCCTGGATTTCGATCAGGGCACGCTTCACCTGGCGCTGCAGCTGGGGCAGGTAGTGGCTCTGGTAGTCGGTGGGGGTGGCGGCCAGGGTCGCCTGGATCTCGGTCTCCGCCTGATTCAGCAGATGGACGATCTCATTATAGGTATCCTTGCGGATCAGCAGGCCGGCCTTCAGCTGCGCGGTGCGCGCCTTGTTGAATGCCCGAGTGCGTTTATCGACCATCGGCTACTGGCACAAAGCGGCGGCTGGCCCCGTGCTCCAGACGGTCAGTCGCGGCCGATTCCCAGCAGCCAGAGCCCGCAGGCGCGCCAGGTACTTGCAGTCATCCGGATGCTCGATGATCAGCAGCACCCCTGGACAGCGGCCGGTCAAGCGGGAGTAGTGCAGAGCCTGCCCGACGCCCTCATACCACTTGTGGGCAAAATCCACCTCAATAGCGTGATCAGGTGTCAAGCAGTCCACGCGGGTGCCATCTTCCAATCGGTGCTCGGCGATCCACTCACACCACTGCGCCTGGTACCAACGTTCTGAGTGCAGGTGGCCGGCATTCAACCATCCTGCATACCCGAGCAATAGCGCGAAAACTCCCAGTCTGATCATGATTCACCATCCTTGGTTGGATCATCTGAATAGATGTCACTTTCCGCTTGGTCGTCCGTCTCTTTCATTGCGGCCGCCAATTCGTTTTCAGCGTCGAACTCCACACCCAACCGTCCACTGATGGCATTTATCTGGCGCAGGGCCAGTCCCTGGGTAATCAACCCTTCATTGATGGCCATCACCGCCGCGGCGGTCACCTGCTGCAGCGCGGCGGCATAGCGGGTAGTGTCGCGGGCCGTCATCTCCGGCCACACCGCTTCGGGGACAAGGTCAGGATCCGGGTCATAAGGGTCGATGAATACTTGCCGGCCATCCGGGTCCAGCTTGCGATTGATCACAAACGTTCCGATATCCTCCAGAATACCGCCGATATCGCTCTGCAGAGAGGACAACACCTTGAACGTGGGCTCAGACATCGATTCACCGGTGGCCCGGTTCACGTCATCCGCACCGCCATACCAGTGCTCCGGATAGGTAGCGCCACCCAGCATGTGATTTCTGAAGAGCTTTGCATTTTCCGCACTCTCGCCGGCGCCAAGTTCCGGCGTCACGGCGGCCCATGACTCCGCATCGTTGTGCACCCGCACGCTGTTGGGCTTGGGCGCCGTGATCTGCCGGGCGCGGGCCTTGATTTGCTCCTCGGTGGCACCGGTCATGGTCACATCCCACATGAAGGCGCGCAGAAACTGACTGCGATCCATCTCGCCAAACAGGAACTGGTCATACGCATCCAGCCAGTCGATTTGCGCCAGCAGGGCGGAGCGCCCGCGGGTACCGTTGCTCAGTTCATTGATGCGGTTGAAGAAGCAGAGGCCGTCGTTAAAGCTCTCGCGGATCTCCCGGGTGCGGCGTGTGAACAGGTCTTCCTCGGTGCCGTTCAAGACGACCCGATAGCGCCGCGCAACACCCTTGTTGTTTTTGACCGTGACGATGCCGATTGGCTGCTCGGCATTGTCCGGGTCCATCACCACCGTCTCGATCAGCGCCGGATCCAGGTAGCCCAGTCGCACGTGGCCATTGTGCTCATTGACAAAGACCGGCCAGCACTGCTCGCCGAACAACAGCAACTCACGTACCTTCTTCTTCAGCTTGCGCTTCATATTGTTGATGGGGTCATTCCAAAAGGCGGTGAGATATTTCTGCGCATCCGAATCGGTTACCCGCAGTTCCACACCCTCGGCCAACAGGTACGCCACCGGCAATTCGATCAGCCGATTGGCCAGCAGGTTGCTCTCCCACAGATACAATGCCAGGTTCTGCATGCGCGTGTGGGTCATCGGCGCGAGGTCCCGGTTAGTGCTCCCGGTCAGTCGGCGCCACTGATCATCATCGGCATCCACGGTGGCGCCGGCAGCCTCCACCATCCTCACCTGATCAGCCTGGGCCAGGTTCTGCTCAATGATATCGATAGCCGCTTGGAGTGATGAATCCCCCAATGTGCTGGCAATGCGTTGTCTGATGTCGTCTGTAGCTGTGCTCATGTTCAATAATCCGCCTCAGATGCCTTTATAAAGCTTTATAAAGGCTATATTGCCTTTTCCACGTGCCATCACCGCGCCGGGGCTGCTTCTGCCCGGCCTGCGCGCCGTTTGGTCAATGACCGTGCCGATCGATCTTGATGACCAACTGCTCATGCAGCGTCTCGCCGGCGGAGGTGGTGATCTCCACCTCCAACTCAACATACTGACCCTCAACACCGCCCGAGACCTTCACGCCCGTCATCTGCCCGTTGATAGCCTGATCCGCGATCGTCAGCGTGCTACCGGTACTCCAGTCGCTGGTGAGTATGGCCGCACCCTGCAACTCCTGGTCGTGCCATTTCAGCCAGTACCACTTGGCACTGGCCGGGTGCTTGGGCGGCACGTCTGACACGGGGATCATGCGGCGGTATCCCAGCCCAGGCGAATGGTGGGGCCGTCGTCGTTGGCGGCTGCCGCCGCTACCGATACCACCCGCTTGATCCAGATCGCTTTCCATTCACCCGGCGCGAGGTTACCGATCACCAGGGCGGCACCTGAACCGTTAGCCTGGGCAAAGGTCACGCCGATCGGCGCGGTGTCTTCGTCGGCCACGGTCTGCTCGGTGCCCGAGATCGCGCTGGTGCCCAGGCCGATCTCTTCATCGGTGTCGGCGCTGGCGGATTCCGAATTTACCCATACCTTCAGGTTTTGGGCCGTCAAGGTGGCATGAGTGTTCTTCACGTAGATACAGCGGTACTCGGTATCGCCGGCGCTGGCTTCGGCACCGTCCACTTGGTCGAACAGGTTGTGCAGCGGCGTGCCGCTGAGTTCCACGCTGGAAATTATGCCGCCCAGGGCCGCGTTGGGGTCGGCATTTGCAGCACCTCCGGAGAGGTAGGATTTCATGTCGGTAGCTTCCATTGGCACGGTTATGCCCTCCTGACGGTTAAGGTACGGTTTTCGGCGGGGATTGAAATCATCCGGTTTTCGCTCGCCAGCGCGATATTACGGCGCTCGGCCTGGACCGGTATGAATGAAATGGGTGTGATGGTTTGACCGTCAACCGACCACTGCAGGGTCAGGCTGTTCTGCCTCACCTCGAGGCTGTTCCAGCGCAGGTTGAAATCGGTTACCACCTGGTGGCGGATATCCCAGCGGGTATTCAGCTCGGTAACCACCGCATTGGCCACGCCCCAGCGGATATCCTGGTCCTGGGTGACGGCCTCCAGCAGATCCCACTGGGTGTCGAATGAGCGGCTGATGGCCTGCAGCAGGTTCCAGCGCAGTCCCAGGTCGGTGGTGATCGGCGTCAGCGTGCTGGCCACGTTCCAGCGCAGATCCACATCCTGCTCCACAGACTCCAGGATGTGCCAGCCGGCCTGCATGTCCCGGGTCATGGCGTTAAGCAGGTTCCAGCTCATCGCCGTGCTGCGGTTGACGCTGTTCAGTAAGTCCCAGGCGGTTTGCTGATCTTTCTGCACGGCGTTAATAATGCTCCAGCGCAGATTCATATCGCCGGTGATGTGGAACAGGGCGGCAATCACGTCCCAGCTCAGGTTCACGTCGCGAGATAGCTGCTGCAGCACATCCCAGCTGGTGAATTCGTCTTTTGTGACCTGGTTGAGCAGGTGCCAGGCCGTTTGCAGATCGGTGTCCACGGTGTTGAGGATTTGCCACCGCATGTCGTTGTCGGTGGTGAGCTGCTGAAGGATGTTCCATTGCAGGTTCAGATCGGTGGTGATGGGGGTGGTACTGCCAGCCGCCACATAATAATCAAACCCGATATCCCACGCTGCATTCGGCCACGCCTCGCCGTCTATATCGACATCGCTACCGTCCGTGTAGAGATTCGCGCCTGCGCCGATCAGTTGTGATGTTGGGGAAAGATGATAATCATCGTTGGCAGCGTCTGCGAAATCCGCGTTGGATAGCGCTGTGATTGTACCAATCCCAAGCGATGTGACAGTTGCGTCATCCGATGCGTTATTTGTTGATGCTCCGCTCCAGGCACCTCCTCCGCCAAACCCTGTTGTGCAGCCCAGTGCCCAGTTGTTTCTGGCTGTTATTGTGGAGTTACTACCGACGCTAAACCCACTCACACAATTGGCTGCCCCGCAGCAGTCTAGTGTAATGGTCTGGTACGTGTTTGTGTTGTATCCGATAGCTGCGCCGTACGCGAGTAGATACCGTGCATCCAAATTCGATTGCAAGTTGTAAAATGCGCAACTGCCAGACCCTGTTCGTGCTACTGAGATAAGCCGTCGATGTTTGGCACTGCCGCCGAGTGCTGTTGAATTAGCAGCGGTGCCAGATTTGGTGTTTCTGACTTCTATCTCATCGGTGTCACACGATTCAGGGGATAATATATAGCCATATGCGACACTGCCGGTTACAAAAAATCCGGCACCTTTCGTCATGTTGTGGCCGTTGCCTGCTGCAGCACGGAGAATTGGGCGGTAGGTGCTGTTCCGAGCGAACACAGCGCCACCAGCCAAGTTGACAAAACTTTCGGCTAAACCCGTTGGCCAGTCGTTATAGCACTCCAGTACGGGGCTTGTTGCATTTGCAACGCAGTCGAACTCTTTGCACTCAGTATTCCACCAGGTCTGAATGCTTGTGTAATCACCACCAGAGGCGCGTAGTGTTTTCACACTCTCAGTCATCGGTCACACTCGACATGATTTCCCACTTTGCCATCGTGCACTCATGCTCAATCTCTGGCCCAGCGTAAACGCTACCTATCAGACCTTCGCCCTCTGGAGCCGACATATCAGGACAACGGATCAGATAGAGCTTGTTATGCCAGTCGCCGAACTGACGATGTGAGTTTACAAATGCGGAATAAGTTTCCATCGCGCCCCATGCAAAACCATCCTCAACACACCGGATGATGCGGTTGTCGGAACATCGGACGAGGAATTCACACACGACTACGGTTCAATCACGTTGTTAATGACAGTGACGATGGAGTCAATATCAGCCTGATCGAAAATTATGGTTGCATTCGCTTCATCCAGGCTGATAGCCGTGCCGCTCTGTGCGCCAGCGGCGATGACAGCACCTGTCTGTTCCGCATATTTGAGTTGGATAGGGCCAGCGACAGCAGCAATCTGGCCCACATCCATCAGTGCAGCACCGACGTTTGCTTTCCAGGTAGCTTCTCCATCAAGCACACCAGACTCATACGCCTGTTGCAGATTTGCGGAGATTCGCTCCAACTGGGCGAACAACTCTCTGGCGGTTTTCGCGGTGAGTCCGGTGGTCAGCAACGGGAGTGCAGAGTTAATAAACGGGCGCAATGGAGATAACGCACGATAGGCGACATCGGCACTGTAGTGGGCGGGTGGCGTGAGGGTGGCTGGGATCATGATTTGCTCCTGAACATGGCTATCGATTTCCGCCCCCGGGCGCTCTCGGGTGCATAGAGGCGATTCACGTCCTCGCTGTCGATGGTTTCTCCGTAGGCGGGTTCGCCTTCGTCCAGCGCCGCCATCCAGGCGAGCAGGCCAGCGACGGCGGAATCACCATGCCTCGGCATGCCGTCACTGCCCTTGTCTCTCCCATCGTCCATGTGGGGCCTGCCCTTATGCAGTACCACGCGTCGGTGGTCTGCAATAATGTCTTCGCTCTTCGGCACGGTGAGATTGCGGCCTTCATAGGCCGACTTGTATTTCGGGAAAGCCACTGCGTACCACTGTGCAGTGAGCATGACGCACTCGATGCGATTAGGACCAAACCGCTGCATTGCACCTTCAGCATGTGACTGTCCGTTTCCTCTGGCGTCGAATTTGGCAGCGTGAAGTAGAGGCAGCTCACTAAGAACGTAATCACGAATAAGTGCTTGTACATCGAATGGGATCTTCCTCAGTTCAATAAGCAGTGCTGTACGCCAATGGAGGGGTGCATCATTTTGCAGCACCCAGATCACTGAAAGGTCACCATCACGACCAAAGTCCTGGCCATAAACCGTTCGCTGATCAGTGGGCAGGTCATTTATCAGCGGCTTGATAGTGTCTTTTAACCAGCGCTCGGTTACTTGTATGCGTGAGGGATCTATGACCCACTCCTCCGGCTGGACCCAGCGAACAACGGGAATACCTTCCTCCTGGCATTGCTCGATAAGAATCCGGCTGAAATATACACCGCTACCACGCTTTGGAATGCACAAAAGCTCTTCATTGGCGTCAGCTTCATCGGGATAGTCGGCAAAGGCCTCCTCTCGGAATCGCGCCTCGGCCTTTTGACTCCACTCCTGGCCGGTAACCAGGCAGATGCGCCGGTAAAATCCGTCACGCAGCGCCTCGTCAAAGTCCACATGATGCAGACTCCATCCCAACTTGCCGGCCTTGATCTCCCGCACCCAGAGGTTGAATTGGTTGTCATCACCGTTGTGGGTACTGACGATGGAGATACGCCCACCCCACAGACGAAACGCCAGAGCGGCCTTCACCACCTCCTGGAGGTTGTCATGGAATGCGGCCTCGTCAATGCGAGCATGGCCCTGGCGACCGCGCCAGTTGTGGGGGTTGGATGAGAGCGCCTCGTAGACATGGCCGGAGGCAAACTGCACCTTGTAAGTGGTGATGTCACGCTTTTCGTTACGGATCACCTGGCCCTTGGCATCGGTCTGAATGACATGCTCCCGGTGTCGCTTTACGCCAATCTCACTGACTGCGAAGCCGTAAGCATTGGCGAAGAACACCACGTCACCGATATTCTCGGCAGCCATCGCCATGTTGTAGCCCATGTAGAACTGATCCATCCCCTTGGGGTGTCCCTGGGGAAGCGCGGCTTCCAGTGCCCCCTCAGCGGCCAGAGCTCCCCAACTCCAGCCGATACGCCGGCTCTTTTCCGCCAACCGCACCACCGAGTCGTCGGCATGCCAGCGCGCCTGGTAAGACAGCAGGATCTTCGGCACATTTTCGGCTGGTATCAGCCGGCCCAAACGCGACTGCTGTTTCTCCTCCACCAAGTCGAGCAGATCCTTGCGCTCGCCCTGGGAAATTTCGAGTGGTTCCTCGGTGATGTCAGTCGTCATCACTGTCTATCTCGCGCACGGTATCCGTGCCGCCGCATCCAGGGCACTCAAGCGCCTCCGCACCGAGAGGCCATACGGCGGCCAAGGCCGCACCGCAGTTCAAACATTCGTCGGTGCCGGAACACCACTGCCCGGAAACACTCACGCCTCCACCTCAATACCCAGAATGTGCGCACGGATCTCTCCCCAGTCCGCGTCACTGAGGCCATTGCGCCGGGCGACCGTTTCCGCCTTGGTGGCTGCCGCCTGCTTGGCCGCATCGAGCTTGGTTTTCACCTCCGCCGCCCAGCGCTTCTGACTGACACTGGCACGGGCCAGGTCGGATATGGCCCGGGCGGCGTTAGAGATCAGCTTCACCCGCTTGGCGGGATCCGCGTCCTCGGCGTCCTGGAGGTCCATCAGCACATCGAACATATCGGATTGCACCATCGAGATCACCGCGGCGCTGCGCGCGTCCGCATCGTCCGGCGCGGCTTCAGCGATCGCCTTGGCGGCCTCCGTGCTGCTTTTGATCGAATCGATCTTGCGCTGCAGCTGCTGACCGTAGCGGTGCACGGCGCTGGTGCTGGAGTCGACGCCTCGTGCCTTGAGCTTCGCCACCAGGTCCTCATAGCCGGCAAAGCCACCCCGGACCAGCTCTTGATCCAGCCAGGCCTTATCCGCAGTGCTGAGATCGACCACAAACGAGCGTCTAGGCATCTGAGGACACCTCCAGCCATACGCCATCATTCGGATGCATGATCCCTTCAAGGATCCCCAGGTCGGCGTTCAGCCAGTCGTTGCCCCACTCACTGATCCGCGCGAACGTGGTGGCCTCATCATCCAGCCCGTCCACTACCCGTACATCGGCCAGCCCCTGGTCTTCCAGCCAGATCAGTGAGCGCAGCACCTTCACCAGGTCGGGGTTGAGATCGGGGTCATCCTGCAGCAGTTTCAGCAGTAGCGGGGCGGCCAACCACTCGCCTTCGACGTGTTGCAGCCATTGCAGGAGGCGCAGACGGCGGAGCTGTTTTCTTTTGACAGAGTCAATCATGATTGGCGCTCGATGGCCTGTCTGATCTGCGCGACCAGGTTGGTGATTTCATTGTCGTGATTGGCCCGGAGCGTGCCCATCGCTTGGTTGACATCACGCGAGACAGCCGCCAAGCGCCGATACACGCCATCTATTTTCGCATCGATGGAGAGCTCCATCTTCTCGATTCGATCCAACCGGGGATAGTTCTGATGCAGGTCAGATCGAGTCAAGCCGATCAGTTCATCGAGCTTTTCCAGCCTGGCAGAATGGCGGTCCAACCGCTCGGCATGACCCTTCAGAATCCGGTCATGGCCATCTTTCAACTCGCCGCGACGGTTATCGTTGCGCACGATCACCCACTTATAGAGTGCGAACAGCAGAGTGATAATGCCCAAAACGATAAAGACCCAGTCACTCCACTTCATTACCGATAGCCCCTTTGTTTTTGTTCTTTGATCTGTTTGCACTCGATACAACGCACGGAATCAGGTCTGGCCGCCAGGCGTTCTTCCGGGATGGGTTCTTCGCAGTCAATGCAGCAGCGTCTGCCATCGATGATGAGCGGTGGTTCGGACTCCATGTGGGCAGCGAGCTCGTTCGCCAACGCGCGGTCGCGATGCGCCATCTCGCGTTCCTTGGCCCGGTCGGCGTCATCCATTGAAATGGGCCTCCATGTAGCGGATCCAGCGGCCGATGTTGGTTGGCAGAAAGTCATCCGAGTGGCGCCACAACTCATGCCGCAGGTAATCCGGCGCCTGTATATTCATGCACCGGGGATCGAAATCGGGGTGATCCGAGTTGCCGGCATGTAGCCCCAGGCGACCTGCATCACCAAAATCGTGCCAGGGCAGCCGGGCACCCAACCAGATCGCGCGATCCCCCGGGTGGTGGATGATGATCAACCGCTTGCAGCCGTGGGCCGGAATGTGCATATCGCAATTCATCGCCGGCCGGAACCAGAACACTGTGGAGAACCGGGCGCCGAGCTCCATCATGCGCAAATTCACCAGACAGCCACGGCTGTGGGCGACCACCGCATCCCCGTCGCACTGCTGATCCATGACTAACTTGGCATCCCTGTACTGCCGAGCACGGCTGCGGGCCTGCAGTAACCAGCGGGTGACCGGGTAGTCCGCATCCACAGCATCAAAGCCGCGTTTTCGCAAGCAGGAGAGCGCCCGGTCGGTGCTCTCCTCGCCATTGGTCCGGATGCCGTTGATGCCCAGGATGCGCATATCAATTCGGCGTCAGCGACTGCAACAGCAGCTTGCCCAACTGATTCTGGGCATCGGACGATAGGATGCGCACGACAGTCCCGTCCGGTCGCTGGATCTCTACGTCAGGTGCCCCGCGTAGTGAGCGGGTATCGACAGAGACCGTCCCGTCAGGTGCGACCTCGTACTTGTGCGTGCCCAAAGCGTTGCCGTCCCGCTCCAGTCCAACACCTGCACAGCCGGTTATAGTCAAGGCGATAAATACGGTAATCAGAAGTAGCATAAGTCTCACAGGGAACCTCCCAGGTTTTGAATGGCCCGCTGCAGCAAGAACAGCCGCCGCAGCCAGCCCCGGTAGAATTTTGATTGGGTGTGATTGGATAACGTGATGTCGTGATACAGCTGGGCACGCCGAGACAGGTAATCTATGAGTAGTGCGGGCAGGTAGGACCGGTATGCCGCAGCTTGGGTGACTGGCCCGTTGATACCGTCGGCCCTCACGCCGAGGGACTGCTGCATCAACCCAATGGCCACGCTCATCTTGTGATTCACCACGCCGTCAAACAGCGCCCAGCCCAGCTGGGCCGGAAACTGGTCGCAAGCAGCAGTCAGCCAGTAATCGCGGAAATAGAGGGCACGTGCCTGATCTTCCGTCAGGTTGGCAATGTCCAGATCGGGATACGCCCGCTTGGAGATGCCGAAGTGGGTCTCACCGCCGCGATCGTCGGGATCATTGACATAGCCGCCCTCGATTTCAGGAGAGAGCAGCCAGTTGCAGATCAGGCTGAAGGATATTGGATATTGAGACATGCCCGACATGATGCCGGGGCATGGGGGGGATGTATTTTAAACGGGTTTAAAAAGGATGCGGGTTATCAGCAGGCCGTAAGCCTCTACTTTACTCCCATTTGAATATCGGTCGATAGTCGCAAATGCAATCCGCACCGCAGGGCAGCGGCATCTCGGACAAGGCCTCATCAATCGTGAACTGACGTCCTTGAAAACGGTCGCACTGCGCGCCGGTGCGACGGTCCTCGCCGTAGGGGCCGGGCTTGGGCTTGCTAACGGTAACACCCCTCGCTTGCCCCCGTAGCTGCTCCAATTCCAGCCGATAGACCGTCTCCTTGTATGGCATGGGGTCGCGGTCTTGCCGACGCCGTAGCGTGGCCATCGCGCCATTCGCCATCTTCATCCTCTGCAGATCGCCACAGAACATGGCATCGTTCAGCGCCTGCTCTATAGCTAGGTCTGGGGCCATACCGGCGGCCACATGCTTCTCGAATAGACCCAGGTCCCCGGCATCCGCCACGATGCGCCGCCAGAAATCGAGTTGTTGGCTGGCCTGCCATTTTGCTTCCTCTTCCTGCGCCTGTTCAGCGGTGAGCAGGGCTTTGGTGCCTTTCGGTGCACCGAACGGGCGCTTTACATGAATAGGTTGCTCACAGTGAGGGCATTTGGTTTTGCGCTGTGGGCGTTTGGCCAAGGCCTGGTGGCAGTAGGGACAGGTGCTTTCGGGCTCCATTGGTGTACCCCATTGTCTGGTTGTTGGGGCAGTCGAGACTGCTCCTTTCTGACCGCGCAGCGGTAGGGGCGATGCCCCTACACCCTGCGGGGCTGATTTAGATGGCGCCGTTCCGGCGCGCTGCTTTTTTCTTCTCCGCAACCGCCCGATATACGGCCTCCAGCTCCAGCTCGGACAAGTCTTTCAGCGATCGACCGCTGTAGCGATTTGCCAGCAACTGGGGCAGCTCATCCTGCTGCCCGATCTCTTTGAGGGCAGCATGGATGTAGCGATAACGGCTGTTACGCCAGTTGGGGTCTTTTTTTGGGGCACGTTTGGTCGAACGCAGTCGGGCAGACCAGGTCATCAGATACTTCTCTGCCCGGGCGAAGGCGGTGGCAGGGATCAGGTGGTAGCTGGTGACCTTAAGCTTGCGGGTCAGGGCCGACCATACAATGGCGTGGCGCTTCGGGGTGCGCTTGATGGCCGCCTCTAATTCGATCACCTCGTTGACCAGATCCCGCAGCCGAACTTTCTGCGCATCGGTGATGTGCTCCGGACCGGGCTGGATGACCACCTTGATTCTTGGTTGAGCAGGCATTTGCAGATGAATGTCTCCCGTCTGCCCGATGATATTCTGGCCGCCGTTGATTGCACCGGTCTGGATACGAGTGCGGGGCGCTTCGTTAATGATATCGTTGCCTGCTGCTTGGCCATCCGTCACGGCCACATTGACTTTCTTGCTCAAGACTTCCCTCCCTTCTTATTGACGATCTTTCGCCCGGCAGCTTGACCGCCGCTGGCGCTGACATTGACCTGCTTCTTGACCGGTGCCGCGCCCATCGCCCCCTGAAGGGCGCCCACTGCGGCCATCTTCCCGGTCAGTGGTGCGGATCTGTAAAGCGCGAGAAGCTCGCGCTCATCGGATGATAGGGTTGAATCACAGGGTGCCTCGCCCTCGCCGGTGAGCACCCAGCCAGGATCAACGCCGAATTTTTCTCGGAGAGCCAATAAAGAGGCTCCATCAGGGAAAGCTTTATCAGCCTCCCATCGAGTTACCGTCTTCCGGTTTACGCCGAGAGCTCCAGCGAACTCGGCCACTCCACGTGATCCACGAATCGACTTAATGCGCTCCCCTACTGATAGAGTCATAAAAGCCCCTTTACAACGGGACATTAATGTCCCATAATCCTTCTTAACCTGTTTTCGCGTTATTAAATTTTCCAAATGCGTCACGTCTGCGCATTTGGAAACCTAGAATCTAATTCACTCAAATACGACATGCTGTCGCATTTGAAACCGGCCGCCAGCGGCCGATTTGGAGACCACCCATGTTGACCGGTAAAGAGATCCTCCAGGCACTGAATGACAAGCAATTGACATTCACTGACATCGCCCGGTTGCTGGGCGTAACCCCCCAGCACATCCACAACGTCGCCCACCGAAAGGCCTACTCGGCGCGCATCGCCCGGGCCCTGTCCATCGCCATCGGCCAACCCTTTGAGAAGGTCTTCGACGACCAGCCCCAGTACCACCAGCAATATCGCCAGCGGCCGGTGGTAGACCTTGTGGCCCGTGCCAAACACCGCCAGGCCGCTCAAGAGGCGCTCGCTGCCGCCGGTTACCTCCTGACCAACCGCCGGGAGTCCAGCCGATGAAGTCGCGTGATACAACCCCACTTGATGACCCATCGCTTAACCGCATAGCGGCCCTGGTACGACAGGGTATCCGCAGGAACGGCAAGCGTTATATCTCGAATGAGACTGCCGAGAGGGTTATTGCCGCCGCGCCTCCCATAGATCAAGCGTCAAGTCGACCTGATGAAAAAGCCCAATCATGTCGTACTGCGCATGATCGCCAAGACCAGACTGCTCGTGCACCTGCCAGTACCCCGACTCAAGTGCGGCCCGATCAATCAGGCCGTTGTCCTCCAGGTGAGCAACCAGCATCGCCAGCAGCGTGCGCTGAGCCCCCAGTCGTTCTTCAAGTACGGTTGTGCCTAGTTCCTTGCCCATGTGCTGCAACCTCTTGTTCTTCCGCCTGTAGGAAAGACTAACGGTTTAGAAATGATTTTGAAATATCCAAATTCCTTTTATTTCTGCAAGGGGGGTATTCGTGGGGGTTCCAATGTACCGGCGTAATTGGAAGCGCCTGCAGCCCAGCAGCATGGGCCATGCCATGCGGCTCCTGCTGGAGTACGCAAAGGAGGTCCACAACCTGTCTGTGGAGCGGGTGGCCGACCGCATGGGTATCAAGCACTGGACACTCTATAAGTATGCGGACGGCGGCAGCCTGCCCAGCCACCTGATCCGGCCCCTGGAGCATGCCTGCGAGTGCCCGTATCAGTACTTGACGCGCTACATCGCCCACAGTGGCCACCTGATGACCATTGCTATACCTACCGGTCGCAAGGCAAAAGCCAAGAATATCAACGCATTGCAGAGTTCATGCACCACGGCTATCGACGCCCTGTTGCGATTCGCCGAGCGGCACATAAGCGCCGACGAAACCCTCCAGGCCCTGACGGCCACGATGGAAGACCTGGCTTGGCACCGCGCTGAGGTGGAACGGACCGATTTACCTGAACTGGACTTTGGAGAGTAACCCCATGAGACCCACAACACTCAAACCCGGCGACCGCCTGTCCATCCGCATGCCGCTGAGCAGCAGGGAAACGGCCTATTTCGTCAAGCGCCGTCCCGCGGCCGGCGGTCGGCCGGCGGTCAACCTGCTGCGCTTCCCTGCCTATGCCGGGCTGAATGGCCCCGACGACGACGGCACCTGCGGGATGAGCGACTACGACCTGTCCCGGCGCGGGGAGATCGCCCATGACTGACCGGTATATCAGCAACAGCCAGCAGCGAGTTCTACGCATCCTGGTGCACCTGGGCGGGCACGAGGTGGACGGCCTGGCCCCGGGAGAGATCAGCAAGTCCCTGGATATCAACCCGGCCCATGTCACCCACGACCTGGCCAACCTGAAGCAGGCCGGCCTGGCGGAGAAGCTGCCGGATACCAACCGCTGGCGGTTGACGCCGCGCATCCCCCAGATCGGGGTGGCGATGCTGAACGGTATCAGCCGCCGCGAAAACAAGCTGGCGGAAACCAAAAACCGCTTTACCCGTAACCCCTACTGAGGAGTAAGCAATGGCAAGAGGAAGAAAACCCGCAACGCCGCCCGCCGACCCGATGGACGCCGTGGATGTCGAGGCGATCAACGAAGTGACGGCGGCCAGTGATGAGCTGATCCAGCGCCTCACGGTGATCGATGCGCAATACGGCGATGGCCTGCCGTTCGATCAATTCCGGTTAATCAACGAAGTCAGGTTTTACTTTCAGAACTCGGCGGAATCCATGCTGGAAGCGGGGAAACGGCTGATTCTCTTGAAGGAGCATCTGCCCCACGGTGAGTTCCTGCCAACGCTGCATGAGATCGGTGTGTCCCATCGCATGGCACAGAGGTCAATGCAGGCCGCAATCAAATACAGCGGTCCCAAGAAAGCGGCGCTGGCCAACCTGGGCAAGTCAAAGCTCCTGGAATTGATGGTGGAGGATGACGATGAGCTGGAGGAATTGGCCGAGGGCGGCACCATCGCCGGGCTGACGCTGGATGAAATCGACCGGATGTCGACGCGGGAGTTGCGCGAGAACCTGCGTAAGGAAAAAGACAAGCGGGAACAGGACAACGAGGTCCACGAAAAGCTCCTCACGCAGAAAGACGCCAAGATCAATGAACTGGACAAGCAGCTGCACGGCGGTCGGAAGTTGCCCAGCTGGCCAGAGCTGGTTTCCGAAACCCAAATCCAGACCCAGACCGCCGCCTTCCAGGCGTTGGAAGCATTCGACAAGCTGGCCGTGCTGCGCGATCAGATTCTCAACGGTGACCTGGGCGATATGACCGAAGAAGAGGCGGAGCCCGGTATCGAGGCAATGGCGGTGACTTATCACCACGTGATTACCCAAATGTGGGCGCATGTGGGCGATCTGATGGCTACCTCTGAAGAGGTTTTTATCGGCTACAAGATGCGCGCCGATGAGCGTGAGTTGAACGCACCCGGGGTGGTGGATTAACAACCTCAAACAACAAGAAGCGGACCCAATAATAAAAAGGGCTCAGCAGTTATTAGGGGATAATAAGAATGGCCGTACAACAAACAGCTCAGCTGGCGGTGCAGGATGCGCTGCGGGATCTTGCATGCCGCCTGGATGCCGCCGCATGGGGCACCAAGACCGAGATCAAGCAAGCGTTCTGTGATCACTACGGCTGGACCCTGCAGCGACTGCATCGGGAGTTGTCGAAGGTCGGTTGGCAGTCCGGTCGCAAGCGCCGGGCTGATGCCGGCACCACGAGCCAGGATACCGCGTCATTGACCGCACTGGGCGCCACTCTTCGCCTGGGTGTGCGCAAGAACGGCAAGGCGACGATGGAGACGCCTAATGCCAGGGCATTGTTGGCGGCCAACGGCCACCGGTTCGATGTGAGTAACAGCCGCATCAACCAGCTGCTTCGCCAGAGGAAACTGGACCTGGCCAGTCAGCGCCAGGCGTCTCCTCATGTGAACCTGCGCAGCCTGCACCCGAACCATGTGCACATGGTGGACCCGTCGCTCTGCCTACTGTTCTACACCCCGGACGGCAAGCAGCACATGATCCGCGATGACGAGGCCTACAAGAACAAACCAGAATTCCTGGAGCGGGTGGGCGAGCTGAAGTGCTGGCGCTATGTGCTGGTGGATCACTACTCGAATACCGTCATCGTTCGCTACTACCAGAGCAAGGGCGAGACACAGGCCAATCTCTACGATTTCCTCCTCTACTGCTGGCAAAAACTGGGTGATCGCCTGTTTCACGGCGTGCCGCTGCTGCTGGTATGGGACAAAGGTAGTGCCAACACGGCTAGCGCCATCAAGAATGCGCTGCGTGCGCTGCAGGTGGCCACCTACGAGCACAAGGCGGGAAACCCCCGCGCCAAGGGCGGCGTGGAGGAGGCTAACAATCGGGTTGAGAAGCTATTTGAATCCCGTCTGCAGTACGAGCCGGTGCAGTCGATCGATGAGCTGAACACTGCCGCCGAGAAGTGGGTGTTGGCCTACAACGCCGACTGCATTCCTGAATATGACGCCAGGCTTAAGCGCCCGGGCATGGCGCGGGGTTTTGCCCGGTTCGAGATCTGGCAGCGCATCCGCAGAGATCAATTGCGGCTGCTGCCCGATCTGGAGGTGTGCCGTTTCCTGCTGACCGCAGAGCCGCAGTCCCGCAAGGTGCGGCCGAATCTCACCATCACCTTTGTTCACCCAGTGGCCAAGCAATCACTCACGTATGACCTGCGCCATGTCGATGGGGTGTATCCCCGCCAGGAGGTGATGGTGTCGCCGCTGGTGATGGGTGACGCCTGCCAGGTGATTGTCGGCATAACCGATTATCGCGGCGAGACTGCGGAGCACATCATCGAGCCGGTTCAGTTCAATGAGGCCGGGTTCCGAGTGGATGCACCGGTATGGGGAGAGGCGTTCGACAAGATGCCGGACACCCCCATCGAGAAGGCCGGCAAGGCGGCTGACCGCGCCGCCTACCCGGATATGACACAGGAAGAGATCGAAAAGTCCAAGGAGAAGAAGGCGAAACCCTTCGGCGGCTTGGATGCCCATACCCACTTGGGCAAGGTCTACCTGCCCAGCTACATGGACCGCCCCGGCACTGAGTTGGAGGTGCCCAACCGGGCGCAGGTCGAAATCAAACCCCTTTCACATATCCAGGCCTGCCGGGCTCTGGTTGGCAAGTTGGGCCGTAGCCTGTCGGCGGAGGAGAACGCATGGATTCGTGCCACCTTCCCCAACGGTGTGCCCGAAGAGGAGCTGCCGGACCTGGCGACGCGCCTTAATCAACCGATTGAGATGCAGCGACCGGGACTGGCCGTCGTGAAATGAAGGAGGTAACGCAATGTACCCAAAAATCTATCAAGAAGGATGGGAAGTACGTCGTATGAGAGAACCAACACCCTTGAACCTCAAGCGCATCCTGGCCCAACAGGGCGTGTCGCAGGTCAGCCTGTGCAATGCCCTAACGCTGGTTGACGGCACGACGCCCAGTGAGGCGACCGTGTCCCAAATCATTCGGCGGGATATATGGCCCCGGCGCACACCGAAGTCATTCTTAAAGAAGCAGATTGATGATTTTTTGCGCACCCACGAGGTGCCGGAACACGAGATCAGCACTGCGCTGGAAATTGACGATGATCCCAGTGGCTACGCTGCCCGGCCAGGCAACACGCGTAAGTCCACCGGAACCACCGCCCCGGTTATCAATGAAATTCAACTCCCGGAGAACGAGATGTTATCACAACAGGCAAAACGCCACTTTAAATTGTTCAATGACCCTTTCATCGACGACGTGAAGGGCCCGGACGATGTCTACCTCAGCGAGGATCAGCGCTACATCCGCGAGGCCATGTACTACGCCGCCAAGAACGCCGGTTTCCTGGCTGTGATCGGCGAATCCGGGGCCGGTAAGAGCACGCTGCGCAAGGATCTTATCGACCGTATCACCCGCAATGCCGAGCCGCTCACCGTCATCCAGCCTCGCATCATCGACAAGGGTCGCCTGACCGCTGGTGCGATTTGTGATGCCATCATCGAGGATGTCTCATCCGAAACCCCGAAGCGGACTTTAGAGGCCAAGGCTCGGCAGATTGAACGTCTGCTGACAGGCTCAGGACGCAGCGGCAACGCACATGTGCTGATCATCGAGGAGGCCCATGACCTTACCGTCGCCACGCTCAAATACCTGAAGCGTTTCTGGGAGCTGGAGGACGGGTTCAAACGCTTGCTGGGCATCGTCCTGGTCGGCCAGCCGGAACTGAAAGGGGCGTTGGATCTGCGCCGCAACTGGGATGCCCGCGAGGTGATCAACCGCTGCGAGATCGCCGAACTGCACCCGCTGAACGGCAACTTGGAGGACTACATCCGCGCCAAGCTGAAGCGGGTTGGCAGAAGCCTGGGCGACATATTCCATCCCGAAGCATTCGACGCCATCCGCACCCGCCTGCAGATCCCCGGCCGTAGCCTGGGCGCCACCGTGTCGATGATGTATCCGCTGGTGGTCAACAACACCGTCAGCAAGGCCATGAACCTGGCCGCCGAGATCGGCGAGGAAAAGGTCAATGCCGAGATCATCAAGGGGGTGTGACATGGCAACAACCTACAGAGACGAGTACATCGAGTTCTACGGCAATCTCTATCTCGCCAACTGGGCGCTGCTGCAGGCTCGGGGCATCCTTTTTATCACCTTTCTGCACGCACCGGACGAGATCCTCGCTGCAGCGGCCTTCAATCTCCCAATGCCGCTGGAGGAAGGCGAGAAGTTTCGGCGCCTACTGCCGGTCCAGGAGGAACTGATGGAGCGTATTTTCAACGAAGAGGCCGATCGCGAAGATGAGGCGTTGGCCGCTGTGCTTGAGCACGTCGATACATCCGGACCCCACCCGGTAAAACGGAACGCCGGCCGCTTATATGAACCGCTGGAGCATAACGCCCATCCGGCGAAGCGGGGACACCGCTGCGGCTTTCGGCGATCTGCGGAGGTGCTCGGGTGAGCAAGTACCAGGCCATGTGCCCCGTCTGCGGAGCGTTCGGTGCACCCGAGATCTTCCTGGCCGAGGCGGTCAAGCGTGAGGCCATTTTAAAGGCCTTGCGCATGCCGCACCCACTGGCGATGCAGATCCAGGTCTATATCGGATTGTTCAGACCAGCAAAGCGCGGACACAGCATGGATCGCGTCGAACGGATTCTGACGGAGCTGCTGGAGCCGATTGAGGCAGGCAAGCTCCGCCGCAATGGCCGCGACTGGTCGGCACCGGTGGAGATCTGGAAACACGCACTCGACCAGGTCATATCGCGCCGCGACAAATTGACCTTGCCCCTGAAGGATCACGGTTACCTGTTCGAAGTGGTTGCCGGTGAGTCCGACCGGGCGGAGGCCAAGGCGGAAAAAAAGCTCGAGGAGCAACGCAAACACCAAGTGCGTACTGGCCCGAAGGATTCATCAGTTCCGCTGGGATACAACCCGGCGGAGGCCTGGAAACGGGACATGGAACGGCTGGGACGCACGGATCTGGTTGAAAAGGTGGAGGGAGTAAAACGTGAAGAATGATATCTCATCGGATTCCGTTATAGAGGTGCTTTCACATCACATCGGAAAGTGTAAGGGGATCAGTGCGCAATCACTGGCTGAGGCTTGCCTTATCCGTCCAGTATCACCTCACGATCTCCGCCATCTGCGGAAGATCATTCAGCGGCTGCGGGGCGATGGCCACCACATTTGTGCACATCCAGCGACCGGATATTTCATCGCAGAGAATGCCGAGGAACTCGATGCCACCTGCGAATTTCTCTATGAACGCGCCATCTGTAGCTTGAAGCAGATCTCGCGCATGAAAAAGGTCGCGATGCCTGATATTCGCGGTCAACTGAGGCTGCCCACATGAACCACATCGAACAACAACTGGTAGACATTGCCACGGCGGCAGTGATGCGCGCGGGTCACGAACAACCAGCGGCCGGGGTTATTGCCCTGGAAACCGTGGCGGTTCATCTCACCCAGCAATCAAAGCGTATCCGCGAAAACGCAAAATACGCCGAGGGTAACACCTACTATCGGGAACAAAATCAGGCGAATGAACTGCTCTCCCGTGCAAACAGCATCATGAGCCAAGCCGTTGAACTCCGGGAGAAGAACATATGACCTCACTCACCGATATTGAGAGTCTGGCGGCTGAATTTGCTGCTGCCCGTATCAATCTAATCGACCGCGCCGCCGTCCTGAAGGCGGAGATAGAGCAGGTCACCCAGCGTGAACTGCCGGGCCTGCGCCAGGCTGCCGAAAAGGCCGCAGAGGCTGAAGACCGCCTGCGCAATGCCATCGACGCTGCCCGCCAACTGTTCGAGAAACCGCGCACCCAGGTCATGAGCGGAATCCGCTGTGGCGTAAAGAAACAGAAAGGCCAGGTGGTGATCGACGATGAAGCCGCCACCATTGCCCGGATCCGCAAGCAGCTCCCGGAAGAACAAGCGGAACTGCTGATCCGTCGGCGGGAAAGTGTGCATAAGCCCAGCGTCTACGACCTCACCGCCGCCGATCTGAAGCGCTTGGGCATCCGCATCGAGGACACCGACGATGCTGTTGTGGTGAAGCCCGTCGCCAGCGCCCTCGACAAACTGATAGACGCATGGCTGGCCGAAGCCAGCGAGGAGATGGCGTGAACACTCAAACACACAAATCAGCCTGCCCATTCTGCGGCTCGACCAAGCTCCGCGTAGTGCCCTGGTCTGACGACACCGGCGAATATGACGCCATCGAGTGTAACGAATGCCTGGCCGCGGCCCCATGCAATACCTGGAATAAACGCGCTGAAATAGAGGCACTGGCCGACTTTGCGCAAGAGGTGCGCAGATCAGGAGATACGCGCCTGGCGAGCATGGCAATAGCCGTTCTGGCCAGGGTGGAAAAGGCGGCAACAGCACAATCGGAGCGGGGCGCAGGGGTGCACAATTTCTGGTACACCTTGGCGGCGGCTCGCGAGGAGATCGCTCAGCGTAACGCTAAGCAGGTACCGCCTGAGCCAGACCTGTTCCACCTGCTCAGCCACCGCGAAGCCCTACTGCTTGCCGAAAGCGAGCTGGCCGGCAGTTACGGCTCAGTAGACCAGTGGAAGACCACACTCGGCGACTCTGAACGTGAAGTACTCGAATCCTACGATCTGGAGGTACAGCAGGCCTTCGATAACATCACATTCATTGCCACTGGAGGTCTCAGCGGAACCGAACGCCCTCGCGACAGCCCGAGGGTGCTGGCCATGATTAGCCGCTTGCCGAGGAACGAGCCCAACCATGTGCCTGATCCACAGGAGGAGCAATGAAACTACAGATCAATGAGAGCGGTGCGTGGCGTAACTGTCTCAGCTACCCCGCCGAGCGCGGTGCCGAAGTGCGGCACGCCGCAGAACAGTTGGCCAGAGTCGCAGATGTGAAACTCCGGATCCTGGATGACGAGGATCAAGTTGTCGCCTGGTGGCAGTCAGATGAGGGATGGACCACACCCTCTAGGAGGCAGTGATGCAGGCTGATTTGTTTGGCCCAAACTGGTTCGATGCTAAAGAATCGTTGCCAGAACCAGGCAAATACGTGCTGTGCATCCACGATCATGGGGATGGCCCCTACATGGGGGTTAGTATGGTTGTTAATGATTGCTGCGGAAATAAAGACAACCCGTATTACGGGAGAGTTAATCATGGTCTTCTCTATTGGGCAGATCAACCATCTGCACCGATAGCAGTACGTTAATAATGGAGGCTTACTGATGGACAACCTCCGCATCGAAGTGCGCCCGGTGCACGAGGCGGCTGCAGACCGCGACCGGTACAACGGCAAAATGGAATTGCTCATTTCCTGGCAGAACAACAGGACATGAAACCCATGCTAAGTACCAGACGCACCGATCTCGCAAAGATCCACGAGGAACAATGAAAGATATGAATCAGACACCGACATATGACAGATACGGCCGGATGAATTACCACCCGGAGTACCACCCAAACCAGGGTAGGCCCTGGACCACGCGGGATCAGAAATATCTTATCGAGTATTACGAGAAGCTAGGCCCAGAGCAGGTGAGCCTGGCTCTTGGGCGGACTATTCACACTGTTATGCAACGGGCCTGTGAACTGAGGAAGACCGGCGCCATGCGCAGGCCGACCAACAGGACCTGTCACCCCCGGACGCGAACGATCACGTAGCGATCGAATTTTGGCGCGGCGGTTTATGCCGTCGCAAACAATGGCTTGTTACGAGTTGTAGGAGGCACCGATGGGAGCAGAACAGAACATTAAATTTCTCGGGTTTTGGTTTGAGCGACAACCGGGGAAGTATTGGAGATTGAGCCGGAAGACTGCTGATGGATGGCTGGTAATTGCAAACAGCCGCTAAGCAATACAACAACAGGATGCAAAGCATGCAAGGTACAAGACGCACCGATCTCGCCAAGATCCATATCGCAAAGAAGGATCTGGGAATGGACGATGAAACCTACCAGGCCATGCTATGGACAGTGGCCCGCGTCCACTCGGCCGCAGATCTCGACGAGGCTGGCCGCCAGGCCGTTCTCTCTCACCTGGTGGCCAGAGGGGCTAAAGTCGGCTTACGTCGCCCCGGTAAGCATCGTAAGCCACCGCCCAGGGCAGGGCTCATCTATCACATCTGGAACCGCCTGGCGGACGCGGGCTCTGTTGAGCATAAGTCTGGGCTGAGGGCATGGCTGATATCGAATACCCGGCGATCCCACCCGCAGGGAACTGGGTGGTCCAAACCGGAATTCCTGCCGGATGACCAGAAGAACCAAATCATCGAGCAGCTGAAACAGTGGGCTGCAAGGGATGGCGTGAAATGGCGGTAAAGAAGGATGCGCGTTCACGAGGCTGCGAACTGCTGTCTGATTTGGGTGACCACACAATCGCTGTATTGCAGGCCACTACCGAACTACCTGTCGAACAGGTAAAGTCGGCTGCAAGGAAAATCGTTGATGAAATGCGGGCCAACTGGGGCGGCCAGCTGATCTACTTTCCCAAGGGGAAGGATCTTGACATCGATGAGCGCGATCGCAGCATGTGGGAGGATTTCAACGGCTCCAACCATGCCGAGCTGGCCCGGAAGTACAACCTCACCCTCCAGGGGGTCTATCAGCGCCTCCGCTCCATCCGGCAGGTCATCCGCGCCGAGGAACAGCCCGATTTGTTCGGTAGCTGAGGCCGCCCGCCTTATTTGATATTTCCAAACTCTCTTTAAATTCGGCTTCCCGTATCTTCCCGTTTCTTTTAAGCTCTTCCCGATTTATCTCAGTTATACCCCTGGATTTATCTCAGGTTGGTTCACCGGTATTAAAGCCGCGAATCAACGCAAATAATGTCATATCGTAAATATCTGACCGCCGATCTTTAAGGAGCCAATTGTTTTCGGCAATGGTTCTGCAACCCGCGTGGTGGTTATCTTTATCCCTGTTTGCGTGTATTCGCGTTCATTCGTGGCTTAATATTCACGCCGGTTCCGCTGGTTCGCTGGTCACTCAGGCAGTCCGAGATTGTCCCAGATCTTCAGGGTCGCCGCGGACTGGTTCATGGTGTAGAAGTGCAGGCCGGGCGCGCCCTGGTCGAGCAGGCGTCGGCACAGCTCACTGACTATATCCACGCCAAAGGCGCGGATGCTCTCCACGTCATCGGCATAAGCCTCCAGGCGTTTACGAATCCAGCGCGGAATTTCCGCCCCACAGGCGTCGGAGAAGCGGCTCAGGCTGCTGAAGTTGGTGATCGGCATAATGCCCGGCACGATGGGAATCCCGATAGCCATTTTTTCGCAACTGTCGACAAAGCGGAAATAGGCGTCGGCATTGTAGAAATACTGGGTGATGGCGGCGTTCGCCCCGGCATCCACCTTGCGCTTGAAGTTGTTCAGGTCCGCCCGGGCGTTGGCTGCCTGGGGATGGAACTCGGGATAGGCGGCCACTTCAATGTGGAAATAATCACCGAATTCACGACGAATCAGCGCCACCAGTTCATTGGCATAGTTGAGTTCACCCCGGCCGCCCAATCCGGTGCCTGATGGCAGGTCGCCGCGCAAGGTGACCAGGCGGTGGATGCCCTGTTCTTTATAACGGTTCAGCAGCTGCACTATCTCAGCCACACTGCTGCTGATACAGGAGATGTGAGGCGCCGCCTCGATGCCCTCGGACACCAGCCACTCGACACTCTGGAAGGTGCGCTGCTGGGTGGACCCGCCGGCCCCAAAGGTGACGGAGACATAGAGCGGATTGACCCGGGCCAGTTTTCTGACCTGGGTCTTCAGCTTCTCCATGCCCTCCTCGGTCTTGGGTGGGAAGAGCTCAAAGCTGAACAGTTTCTGATCGGTCTGTTGTGAATGCATCGGTTTCTATGGATCTATGAAAATCGGCGGGCCACCTTGATGAACAGTGTTCGAAGGTGGGGGCTGCCATAGTGAAATCAGGATGGCCCCGCTGTACCAGCGGGGCCGGATCGGTTGCCGATCAGTAGCGGTAGTGCTCGGGTTTGTAGGGCCCTTCTACCGGTACACCGATGTAGTCCGCCTGTTCCTGGCTCAGGGTGGTCAGCTTGACGCCGATCTTCTCCAGGTGGAGGCGGGCGACCTCTTCATCCAGCTTCTTCGGCAGGGTGTAGACCTTGTTCTCGTATCCGCCGGTGTTATTCCAGATCTCCATCTGTGCCAGGGTCTGGTTGGTGAAGCTGTTGGACATGACAAAACTGGGGTGGCCGGTGGCGCAGCCCAGATTGACCAACCGGCCCTCGGCCAGGAGGATAATCCGCTTGCCGTCCGGGAAGATGATGTGATCCACTTGGGGCTTGATGTTCTCCCACTGGTACTGCTCCAGGCTGGCGACATCGATCTCGTTGTCGAAGTGGCCGATATTGCAGACGATGGACTGGTCGCGCATCTTCGCCATGTGATCATGCTGGATCACGTGGTAGTTGCCGGTGGTGGTGACAAAAATATTGGCCTCGGCGCAGGCCTCGTCCATGTTCACCACCCGATAACCTTCCATCGCCGCCTGCAGGGCGCAGATCGGATCGATCTCGCTGACCCAGACGGTGGCACCGAGTCCTTTCAGGGATTGAGCGCAACCCTTGCCGACATCGCCGTAGCCGAGCACCAGGGCGATCTTGCCGGCGATCATCACGTCGGTGGCGCGCTTGATGCCGTCGACCAGGGATTCGCGGCAGCCGTAGAGGTTGTCAAACTTGGACTTGGTCACCGAATCGTTGACATTGATAGCCGGGAAGGGGAGATCGCCACGCTCCTGCATCTGATAGAGCCGGTGCACACCGGTGGTAGTCTCTTCGGTAACGCCCTTGATGTTCTTCAGGTTGCTGGAATACCAGTTGGGTTGCTCCGCCAAGCGGGCGCGGATGGCGGCATACATCACCTTCTCCTCCTCGCTGCCCGGGTTGTCCAGCACGCTGATATCCTGTTCCGCCTTACTGCCGAGGATTAGCAGGCCGGTAGCGTCACCGCCGTCATCCAGGATCATGTTCGGGGTGCCGCCGTCGTGCCACTCCATGATCTTGTGGGTGTAGGCCCAGTAATCTTCCAGGCTCTCACCCTTGAAGGCGAAGACCGGTATGCCCTGGTCGGCGATGGCCGCCGCGGCGTGGTCCTGGGTGGAGAAGATATTGCAGGAGGCCCAGCGCACTTCGGCGCCCAGTTTCACTAGGGTTTCGATCAGTACGGCGGTCTGGATGGTCATGTGCAGACTGCCGGCGATGCGTGCGCCCTGGAGCGGTTTGCTCTCGCCATACTTCTCCTGCAGCGCCATCAGGCCCGGCATTTCGGTATTGGCGATGGCGATCTCCTTGTGGCCCCAATCGGCCAGGGAGATGTCGGCGATCTTGTAATCGGTAAAGCTGTTTTCAACTACGGCGTTCATGATTAGTCTCCTTGGTTAGAGTACTAAGCGCCGTTCATTACTCGTGCTCCCCCTCCCGAGCCTGGCAGGTGACCCTGTTGCAGCGCTTCTCAGGAGGAGGGTATTGCGGCCTGATTTGATTTGTAGGAGCGGCTTCAGCCGCGATATCCAATGTTCCGCGACTAAAGTCGCTCCTACAACAGGATCAATCTGTTGGCCATTCTGTCAATTTGTCCTAAAGTCCGGCCTCTGCCCGTAGCGCCTCCGCCTTGTCGGTCCGCTCCCAGGTGAACTCCGGCTCCTCACGGCCGAAGTGTCCATAGGCGGCGGTCTTCTGATAGATCGGTTTGACCAGATCCAGCATTTGCAGAATACCATAGGGCCGCAGGTCGAAGTGATCCCGCACCAGCCGGGCGATCTTCGCTTCATCGATCTTGGCGGTACCGAAGGTCTCGATCGAAATGGAGGTGGGTTCGGCCACGCCGATGGCATAGGAGACCTGGATCTCGCAGCGGTCCGCCAAGCCTGCGGCGACGATATTCTTTGCCACATAGCGCCCGGCATAAGCGGCCGAGCGGTCCACCTTGGAGGGATCCTTGCCGGAGAAGGCGCCACCGCCGTGACGGGCCATGCCGCCGTAAGTGTCGACGATAATCTTGCGCCCGGTCAGGCCGCAGTCGCCCACCGGACCGCCGATCACGAAGGAGCCGGTGGGGTTGATATGAATCTTGTTCTGCGGGCATTTGTCCAGCCAGGCCTTGGGCAGCACCGGCTGCAGGATGTTCTCCATCACGGCTTCGTACAGATCACTCTGCTTGATTTCGGGGTCATGTTGGGTGGAGAGCACTACAGCATCAATGCCGGTCACCACGCCATTCTCATAGCGCAGGGTCACCTGGCTCTTGGCATCGGGCCGCAGCCAGGGCAGCACCCGCTTCTTACGCATCTCCGATTGACGCTCCACCAGGCGGTGGGCATAGGTGATGGGGGCAGGCATCAGCACATCGGTCTCGTTGGTGGCGTAACCGAACATCAGACCCTGATCGCCGGCACCCTGCTCTTCCGGGGCTGTGCGGTCCACGCCCATGGCGATATCGCCGGACTGCTTGCCGATCAGTGACATGACGGCGCAGGTGCTGCCGTCAAAGCCCACGTCGGAGCTGGTATAGCCGATATCACAGATCACCTTGCGTACCAGGTCATCCAGATCGACCCAGGCGTCGGTGGTGATTTCGCCGGCCACAATGACCACACCGGTCTTCACCATGGTTTCACAGGCCACCCGGGCATGTTCCGGGTTGGGATCCTGGGCAAGGACGGCGTCCAGCACCGCGTCGGAGATCTGGTCTGCAACCTTGTCGGGATGGCCTTCGGAGACCGATTCAGAAGTAAAGATGTAGTCACTCATAATTTATTTCTTCCAGAAAATAGAAAACCCGTCTAGCGATTGCTAAAGACGGGTTCACAGTGATCTTTAACTGTTCCCTCGCTTTAGCTGCATTTATAGAGCGCCCGCAATCTGAGTCAAATTGGCGCTGCCCTAAGTTAGCCTCAGCCTGCATCAATGTCAATTAATCCACAGTAATAGCTTCCATAAGAATTTTATATCAATCTTGCCATTCTTTTAAGGTAGGATTATGTTCCTTTAACTTTGTGCCTGTTTGGATCGGGAGGGTGCGACATGGTTTCTCTGCAAACTCCGGTATGTGAATTTGGCCTGCGGGCGATTGATTTCGATCTCCCCGGTGTGGACGGGAAACGCTGGACCCCGGCGAAGTGTCGGGGTGAAAAAGGGTTGCTGGTAATGTTTATCTGTAACCACTGCCCCTACGTCAAGGCGGTGCGCGAGCGCATTGTGCGCGATACTGCGGCGCTTCAAAGGCTGGGGATCAACTCGGTAGCGATCATGTCGAATGACCCCGCGCTGTATGAAGAGGATTCATTCGAGAACATGATTCGGATCTCCCGGCAGTACCGCTTTCCTTTCCCCTATCTGCTGGATGAGAGTCAGGCGGTGGCCCGGCAGTATGGCGCGGTCTGCACACCGGATTTTTTCGGCTACAACGCCGATCTGCAGTTGCAGTACCGGGGTCGACTGGATGCCAGCGGCATGGCCGCCGCGCCGGAAGATGCGCGACGCGAGCTGTTTGAAGCGATGCGGCAGGTCGCCGAGACCGGAAAGGGGCCGGAGGATCAGGTCCCCAGCATCGGTTGCTCGATTAAATGGCGTGATGCCTAACCGGCGCCGCTGCAGTTTCGTCAGGTTGTGAGCTGTATATATAGTGTGGAATCAGCATCTTGCGCCGAAGGGAGGATGCTGTTTTTACCCCTATAAGCGGATCTGGCTTGCCCCACGCAGATGATGGCGCAAGAATGGCACACCGGGGCCGGTTTTCCGGGGTTGTATCGCCGTGTGGTTCGACTGTCATGCAATGGCCCCGGACCGGAGATGTGACCGGATCCGTTCAGTCAATAAATTATCGGGATGCGCCTCCCTGGCAGGCGATTCCCGCCGCCGAAACCGGTACTACCCTGCCGGACGGCATACAGAATTACTAAACCATCCTAAGACAGGAGAGACAAATGTCCTCACGCAGAAATCTCGCAAACGCCGTCCGTGCCCTCAGCATGGATGCGGTCCAGAAGGCCAAGTCGGGCCACCCCGGTGCGCCCATGGGCATGGCGGATATCGCCGAAGTGCTTTGGAACGACTATATGAAGCACAATCCGGCGAACCCCAAGTGGCCTGACCGGGACCGCTTTGTCCTCTCCAACGGGCACGGCTCGATGCTGATCTATTCCCTGCTGCACCTCACCGGCTATGACCTGAGCATCGAGGACCTGAAACAGTTCCGGCAACTGCACTCGAAGACCCCGGGGCATCCGGAGTACGGTTATGCGCCGGGAGTGGAGACCACCACCGGGCCGCTCGGCCAGGGCATCACCAATGCCGTCGGTATGGCCATCGCCGAACGTTCACTGGCGGCCGAGTTCAACCGCGACGGTCACACCATCGTCAACCACAACACCTACGTGTTTCTCGGCGACGGCTGTCTGATGGAAGGCATTTCCCACGAGGCCTGTTCACTGGCCGGTACCCTCGGGCTGGGCAACCTGATTGCCGTGTGGGATGACAACGGCATCTCTATCGACGGCCATGTGGAAGGCTGGTTCCTGGATGACACCCCCAAGCGTTTTGAGGCCTACGGCTGGCATGTGATTCCCGATGTGGATGGGCACGACCCGGAAGCGGTCAACAAAGCGCTGGAATTTGCCAAGGCGATGACCGACAAGCCGACCCTGATCTGCTGTAAGACCACCATCGGTTTCGGTTCCCCCAACAAGGCCGGCAGCCACGCCAGTCACGGGGCGCCGCTGGGTGAAGAAGAGATCAATCTTACCAAGGCGGCCTTGGGCTGGGACCACGGGCCGTTCGAGGTGCCGGCGGATATCTATGCCGGTTGGGATGCCAAAGAGAAAGGCGCCGCCGCCGAGGCTGCCTGGAACAGCAAGTTTGCCGCCTACCAGGCGGCCCACCCGGAACTGGCCGCGGAATTCAAGCGTCGCATGGCGGGTGATCTGCCGGAAGACTGGGCGGCCAAATCTGCCGAATTCGTGGCCCGGATGGATGCCGAGGCGAAGAGTCCGGCGACCCGGCAGGCCTCGCTGGCTTCGATTGAAGGCTATGCCGCCCTGTTGCCCGAACTGTTCGGTGGCTCTGCCGACCTGGGCTGCTCCAACCTGACCGAGTGGTCCGGCCACCAGCCGATGCGGGCCGAGTCGCCCGCCTCCAACTACATCAACTACGGGGTGCGGGAATTCGGCATGTCGGCCATCATGAACGGCGTGGCCCTGCATGGCGGCCTGATCCCGTTTGGCGCCACCTTCCTGATGTTCTCGGAATATGCCCGCAATGCCCTGCGCATGGCGGCACTCATGAAGCAGCGTTCGCTGTTTGTCTATACGCATGACTCTATCGGTCTGGGTGAGGACGGTCCAACCCATCAGCCGATCGAGCAGATTGCCACCCTGCGCATGATCCCCAACATGGCGGTGTGGCGTCCCTGTGACACCGTGGAGACCGCCGTGGCCTGGAAGGCGGCGATCGAGAGAAACGGCGGCCCTTCCTGTCTGATCTTCTCCCGTCAGGGGCTGCCGTTCATGCAGCGCAATGAGCAGCAGATCGGTGATATTGCCAAAGGCGGCTATGTGCTGCGGGATAGTGACGGCACGCCGGATGCCATCCTTATCGCGACCGGTTCCGAGGTTGGGCTGGCGGTGGACGCGGCGGCGGTGCTGGCCGGCAAGGGCACCCGGGTACGGGTGGTCTCGATGCCGTCGGTGGATGCCTTTGAAGCCCAGGATGAGGCCTACCGGGAGTCGGTCTTGCCGACGTCGGTCACTGCCCGCGTTGCGGTCGAGGCTGGTGTAACAGATGGTTGGTACAAGTATGCACGCACGGTGGTGGGTATTGACCACTTTGGTGAGTCCGCGCCGGCCGACCAGCTGTTCAAGGAGTTCGGCTTTACCGTTGAAAATATCGTCAAGGCAGTGGAAGAGACGCTTTAATTTAAATAGTGCCGAGGGCGTCCCGGGCGTCCCCGGCCTGAAGATCCGAATGCAGTAAATAACAACTTATCTGGAGGTTTTTCTAATGACTATCAAAGTAGGCATTAACGGTTTTGGTCGAATCGGACGCATGGTGTTCCGTGCCGCGGTACAGGATTTTTCCGATATTGAGGTTGTCGGTATCAACGATCTGCTGGATCCCGATTATCTGGCCTACATGCTGAAGTACGATTCAGTGCATGGGCGCTTCAAGGGCGATGTGGCGGTTGATGGCAATACCCTGATTGTCAATGGCAACCGTATTCGCCTGACCGCCGAGCGTGATCCGGCCAACCTGAAATGGAATGAGGTGGGTGCCGATGTGGTCGTGGAGTCCACCGGTCTGTTCCTGACCAAGGAGACCTGCGAGAAACATATCGCCGCCGGTGCCAAGAAGGTGATTCAGAGCGCGCCCAGCAAGGATGACACGCCGATGTTCGTCTATGGCGTCAATCACGACAAATATGCCGGTGAGACCATCATCTCCAACGCCTCCTGTACCACCAACTGTCTGGCGCCGATCGCCAAGGTGCTGAACGACAGCTTTGGTATCAAACGTGGCCTGATGACCACCGTGCATGCGGCGACCGCCACCCAGAAGACCGTGGACGGCCCGTCGATGAAAGACTGGCGCGGTGGACGCGGTATCCTGGAAAACATGATCCCCTCATCCACTGGTGCCGCCAAGGCAGTTGGCAAGGTGATCCCGGAACTGAACGGCCTGCTGACCGGCATGGCGTTCCGCGTACCGACCTCGGACGTGTCGGTGGTTGACCTCACCGTCGAGCTGAACAGTGAAGCCTCTTACGAGGAGATCTGTAGCGCCATGAAGGACGCCTCCGAGGGCAAGATGAAGGGGGTTCTGGGCTACACCAACGAGAAGGTGGTCTCCACCGATTTCCGCGGTGAGTCCTGTACCTCCACCTTCGATGAGGGCGCCGGTATCGCGCTGGACGGCACCTTTGTGAAAGTGGTCTCCTGGTATGACAACGAGTGGGGTTACTCCAGCAAGGTGCTGGAGATGGTCCGCGTCATGCAGAAATAGTTGCATGGCCGGGTGGGGCGGGAGTTTATCTCTCTCCGCCCGGTACCTGTTGCCCCGGTGCGGATAGTTCGCGCCGGGGCAATTGTTTCGTTGTCAGAGGTATTAGCTGAAACCGCCGTTTCATCTAATCCCTTTATAAATAATAATCAGACCTTCTCAGGAGATCCTTTCCATGTCCGTTATCAAAATGACCGACCTTGACCTTGCCGGTAAACGGGTGCTGATCCGTCAGGATCTGAATGTGCCTATCAAGGCGGGTAAGGTGGCTTCGGATAAACGTATTCGCGCCTCCCTGCCGACCATCGAACATTGTCTCAAGGCGGGGGCGCAGGTGCTGCTGATGTCCCATCTGGGACGCCCCACCGAGGGCGAATATGCAGAGGAGTTCTCACTGCAGCCGGTTGCCGGCTACCTCTCCGAGGCGCTGGGCAGGGATGTGCGGTTGGTCAGTGACTATCTGGAGACCGCCCCGCAGATGGATAACGGCGACGTGGTATTGCTGGAGAATGTCCGCTTCAACGTGGGCGAAAAGAAAAACGACGAGGCGCTGTCGCGCCAGTATGCCGCTCTGTGTGACATCTACGTGATGGACGCTTTCGGCACGGCGCATCGTGCCCAGGCCTCCACCCATGGCGCCGGCAGCTATGCCCCCACCGCCTGCGCCGGTCCGCTGCTGGCTGGCGAACTGGATGCCCTGGGGAAGGCGTTGGACAACCCGGCCCGCCCCATGGCGGCCATCGTCGGCGGCTCCAAGGTCTCCACCAAGCTGACCGTGCTGGACGCCCTGTCCAAGATCGTGGATCAGCTGATCCCCGGTGGTGGCATCGCCAACACCTTTATCGCGGCAGCCGGTTACAACGTGGGCAAGTCACTCTATGAGGCCGACCTGATTCCGGAGGCCAAGCGCCTGATGGCGGCAGCCAAGGCCAAGGGTGGCGAGATTCCGGTGCCTACCGATGTGGTCTGTGGTAAGGAGTTTTCGGAATCGGCCGAGGCGACCGTCAAGCGGGTCGAGGATGTGGCGGACGACGATATGATTTTCGATATCGGTCCGGAGACCGCGGCGCGCTTTGCCGAGCTGATGAAGTCCGCCGGCACCATTGTCTGGAACGGCCCGGTGGGTGTGTTTGAATTCGATCAGTTTGGTGCTGGAACCCAGACCCTGGGCATGGCGATTGCGGACTCTGCGGCGTTTTCGATTGCAGGTGGCGGCGATACCCTGGCTGCCGTGGATAAATATGCCATTGCCGATCGTGTCTCCTATATCTCCACCGGTGGTGGGGCTTTCCTGGAGTTTCTGGAGGGCAAGAAACTGCCGGCGGTGGAGATGTTGGAGTCGCGGGCGGCTGGATGATGAGCTGAGGGGCGCGTCCGAGAGAATCGGATGGTGGCCCCGGAGACACTATGTTAAGAAGAACCAAAATATTAGCCACACTGGGTCCGGCTACCGACGACCCCAAGGTGCTGGATCAATTGATCGGCGCCGGTGTGGATGTGGTGCGCCTGAATCTCTCCCACGGTACTCATGAAGAGCACCGGCAGCGTGCTGAAACGGTGCGGGACCGGGCGCGTGCCAGCGGTCGGCAGGTCGGTCTGCTGGTGGATCTGCAGGGTCCCAAGATCAGAATCACCGGCTTCCGCGAGGGTAAAATCTTCCTGGAACCGGGGGATCAGTTCATTCTGGATACCCAATGCGGGCCCAAGGCGGGCGATCAGCGTCGGGTCGGTCTGACCTTTCCCGAACTGATCCGGGACGTGAAACGGGGAGATACCCTGGTGCTGGCCGACGGGGCCATCGTGCTCTGGGTCAATGAGGTGAGCGAGACCGAGATCGACTGCAAGGTGGAAACCGGCGGTGAGCTCTCCAACAGCAAGGGCATCAACAAGCAGGGGGGGGGGCTGTCTGCTCCGGCCCTGACCGACAAGGACAAGGAGGATATCCGCTTTGCCGCCAGTATCGAAGCCGACTACCTGGCCGTTTCTTTCGTGCGTAACGCCGCGGATGTGGATCAGGCCAGGGCGTTGCTGCGCGAGGCGGGCGGGAGTGGCGGCATTGTCTCCAAGGTGGAGCGGGCCGAGGCGCTGGAGGTGATCGACGAGATTATCACCGCCTCCGAGGCGATCATGATCGCCCGCGGTGATCTGGGGGTTGAGATTGGCGATGCGGAACTACCGGCGGTGCAGAAACGGCTGATCCGCCTGGCCCGTTCACGTAACAAGGTGGCCATCACCGCCACCCAGATGATGGAGTCGATGATCGAACACCCGATTCCGACCCGGGCCGAGGTGTTTGACGTGGCCAACGCGGTACTGGATGGCACTGATGCGGTGATGCTCTCGGCGGAAACGGCGGCCGGCCACTATCCGGTGCAGACGGTGGAGGCGATGGGCAAGATCTGCCGCGAGGCGGAGAAGCAGCGCAAGGTGCGCAAGTCCCATCATCGCCTGAACAGCGTGTTCGGCCGCATTGACGAGGCGATCGCCATGGCCGCCATGTATACCGCCAATCACCTGAACGCGGCGGCCATCGCGGCCTGGACCGAGACCGGTTATACGCCGATGTGGATGTCGCGCATCAGCTCCGGTATCCCGATCTACGCGCTGACCTCCCATGTGGCGACTCGGCGTAAAGTAACCCTGTTCCGCGGCGTCTACCCGGTCAGTTTCGATGTTTCCAACGATAGCGCCCAGGATATCAATAAGGCGATTGTGGACGAGATGCTGCAGCGGGGTGCGGTACGCAATGGCGATCTGCTGATTATCACCAAGGGCGATACCAGCGGGGTCATGGGCGGCACCAATGTGATGAAGATCTTACGCGTCGGGGAGCACTGCTGAGCCGGCTTGATTTGTTTATGAATAACAGAGGCTAGGGTGGGCACAAAAAGCGTGCCCGCCCTAGCCACTCGAGTTACAAGACGGACGGGATTTCGTCCGACGGATTTAACAAAAAATCATCTAGAGAAGGAGAACATCATGCCTCTTATTTCCATGCGACAGCTGCTGGATTATGCCGCCGATCACCAGTTCGGTATGCCGGCGTTCAACGTCAATAACATGGAGCAGGTGCACGCCATCATGCAGGCGGCGCACGAGACCGACAGTCCGGTCATTATGCAGGGCTCCGCGGGTGCGCGCGCCTATGCCGGTGAGACCTTCCTGCGGCACCTGATCCTGGCGGCCCTGGAGGCTTATCCGCATATCCCCATCGTTATGCACCAGGATCACGGTACCTCCCCGGCCGTCTGCCTGCGCTCTATCCAGTCCGGCTTCTCGTCGGTGATGATGGACGGCTCGCTGATGACCGATGGCAAGACCCCTTCATCTTACGAATACAACGTGGACGTGACTCGTCGCGTGGTAGAGATGGCACATGCCGGTGGTGTGTCGGTAGAGGGCGAGTTGGGTTGCCTCGGTTCCCTGGAGACCGGCGAGGCGGGCGAAGAGGACGGCATTGGTGCCGTTGGCAAGCTGGATATGGACCAGCTGTTGACCGATCCCGAGCAGGCAGCCGACTTTGTCAAGCTGACCCAGGTGGATGCCTTGGCGATCGCCATCGGCACCTCCCACGGAGCCTACAAGTTCACCAAGAAACCGACCGGTGAGGTGTTGCGCATCGACCGGATCAAGGAGATCCACCAGCGTATCCCCAACACCCATCTGGTGATGCACGGCTCCTCCTCGGTACCGCAGGAGTGGCTGGCCATTATCAACGACTTCGGTGGTGACATGGGTCAGACCTACGGCGTGCCGGTGGAAGAGATTGTCGAGGGCATCAAGCACGGTGTGCGCAAGGTCAATATCGATACCGACCTGCGTATGGCCTCAACCGGTTCGATTCGCCGCCACCTGCACGAAAATACTTCCAACTTTGACCCTCGCAAGTTCCTGAAAGAGGCGACCAAGGGCATGACGGAGATCTGCAAGGCGCGCTATGAGGCGTTTGGTTGCAGCGGTCATGCATCGAAGATTCGTGCCCGGTCCCTGGAAACCATGTTCGGTCTGTACGAGAGTGGCGAACTGGACCCGAAGATCAGCTGATCCGGGATCTGCCGGTCGTTTTTTCGAAGGGGTGCCCAAAAGCACCCCTTTTTTTATGGGAATCAGGATTTAGATTTTTACTCCCATGTCATAGAATCCATCGGTAGTGCTCTGTCGGTGGCAAGGGTAGTGGATTGCGGAGGCGAGGCATAGGGCATGGTGAGCGGTCGTCAGGGGCGGTCCGCCGCATAACAACGACAACAGGAAGGAGAGAGATTGTGGTTGAGCACTACCAGGTGATCTATACCGGCCAGTTGCGGCTTGGCACCGAAATAAACGACGCGATTGAGAATTTTTGCCAACGCTTCAAGGTGTCTGAGGAGAAGGCCAGGAAGGTGCTTTCATCAGCCCGAGAAGTGATACTGAAAAAGGCGCTGGAGAGAGAGAAGGCGGAAAAATACCTGCAGGCGCTGGAGGCGGTCGGCATGATCGTACGCCTGGAACCGATGGAGCAGACCGCCAGGACCGATAGACTCTCACTGGTGCCACTGCAGGGCGGTGATACGGAAACCGATAGCCCCACCGTAGCCTCTTTGAATGCAACGGAAGAACCCACCCAAGCGGCGGCCCCGACCTGCCCCAAATGCGGCTCGGAACAGCTGGAGAACGACACCTGCCTCAGTTGCGGTATCGTGATACCCAAATACCTGGCCAGGCAGGCGGCTGCGGCTGAACAGACCACCTTCGTTGAATCGGCGAGTGAGGCGGAAGACCCCTATGCCGCACCCCAGGCCGAGTTGGTGGGTGAGGCGGAGCGTGGCGAGCTGGCCGGCCCGCACTCCCGGCCGATCGGCAACGGCTGGCAGTGGATCAGCCGGGGCTTCTGGCATTTCAAGCAGAACCCGCTGGCGTGGATTATTACCCTGGTGGTCTGGGTGGTGCTCTCGGTGGTGCTCAGTCTGGTGCCGTTTATCGGTTCACTGGTGATCACCCTGGTCTCGCCGGTGATCCTGGCCGGTCTGATGCTGGGGTGTGCCGCCCAGGAGCATGGGGATGACTTTGAGATCAGTCACCTGTTTGCCGGTTTCTCCTCCAGCGTCGGCCAGTTGGTGCTGGTTGGGCTGCTCTACCTGGTCGGCTTTATCGCCATCGGTTTTACGATTGCCTTGGTCAGCGGCGGGGTGATGATCGGCATGCTGGGGGGGATGGATGCCATGCAGAATTCCGATCCGGATGCGCTTCAGTCCGCCATGGGGGTCGGTTCGGTAGTGCTGGTGGTGCTGGTGGCGTTCGGTCTCTCCATCCCGTTGATGATGGCTTACTGGTTTGCACCTGCGCTGATTGCGATGGAAGGGATGTCGGCCCTCTCAGCCATGAAGCTGAGTTTTAGCGGTTGCCTGAGAAACATCCTGCCGTTCCTGTTGTATGGTGTAATCGCCCTGCTGCTGTTTTTCATCGGCGCTATACCGGTGGGGCTGGGTCTGCTGGTGGTGATGCCGGTGGTGACTGCCTCCATGTATACCGCCTATCGCGATATCTATTACCAATGAACCCGGTTTGATGCTGGACACCACCCGCAGCTATGAGACGCCGGAAGGGATAGCACTGGAGCTGCGCATCGCAGGCCCGGTAGTGCGCAGCTGCGCCTGGGCCATCGATATGCTGATCCGTGCCGGGCTCTACCTGGCGATTGCCATCCCGTTCTCGTTTCTGGGCGGCCTGGGGTTTGGCGTCAGCCTGGTGGTGTTCTTTCTGATTGAGTGGTTCTACCCGGTATTCTTTGAGTTGCGTCAGGGGGCGACACCGGGCAAAAAGGCCATGGGACTTGAGGTGATTCATGACAATGGGACGCCGGTCTCCTGGTCCGCCTCGTTGATCAGAAATCTGTTACGGGCGGTCGATTTTCTGCCTTTCCTCTATGCAACCGGACTGATTTCGATGCTGTTGAGCCGCAACTTCCAGCGACTGGGTGATCTGGCCGCAGGCACCCTGGTGGTCTATCGGGGCGAGACTGCTGTGCGTCATGAGCTGCCGGATGTGCCGCCTGTCCATCCACCCAATCACTTCGGCAGTGAAGAGGCCCGAACCCTGCTGGCATTTGCCGAACGCGCGCCGCTGTTGACCGCGGCGCGACGCATTGAACTGGCGGAAATTCTGACCGATCTGAGCGGGCGCCGGGGTGAGCCGGCGGTGTCCGAACTGCTGGCCTACGCCAGCTGGTTGGCCCAAGGCCAGGCGCGTTAGCATGCGACAACTGGGCTTCGAGCAGCAGCACCGGGATCAGTGGGAACGGTTAAGGCTGCTGCTGGATGATCTTGATCGCGCACAACGCCGACGACAGCACACGGCGGCTGAATTCGAAGCCGTGCCCAAGCTCTATCGTGAGCTCTGCAATCACTACGCGATTGCCCGCAGCCGTCACTATAGTCCGGCGCTGGAACAGCAGTTGCACGAGTTGGTGTTGCGCGCCCATCGCCGGCTCTACTCGGGCCGCAGCGCCGAATGGTGGCGCCTGGTGCAGTTTATCGCCTATGGTTTTCCCTGCGCCCTGCGTCGCCAGATCCACTACTTCTGGCTTGCTGCGGCGCTGCTGGTCCTACCTGGGCTGCTGCTGGGCGGCTTCTGCTATCTACAGCCGGAGGCGATCTACAGCGTGATGGATGCGGATCAGGTGGCCGGCATGGAGTCAATGTATGACCCGGCCAACCGCAAGCCGGGTCGATCCCCGGAACGTGGCGCGGAGACCGACTTGATGATGTTCGGACACTATATCTCGAATAACATCGGCATCGGATTTCGCACCTTTGCCGGCGGCATGCTGTTTGGCCTGGGGACGGTGCTGCTGTTACTGTTCAACGGTGTGGTTCTGGGGGCCGTGGCAGGTCATCTGACCCGGATCGGCTATCAGGAGACCTTCTGGCCTTTCGTCAGTGGTCACGGGGCATTTGAATTGACCGCTATTGTGATCTGCGGTGCCGCCGGGTTGATTCTCGGTCATGCACTGATTGCACCGGGGCAACTGACCCGGCTGGAGGCACTGAAACTGGGCGCCCGGGAAGCGCTGCCGCTGGTGATGGGGGCCGCCTTCATGCTGCTGATCGCGGCCTTTATCGAGGCGTTCTGGTCCTCCAGTCCGGTGGCCGGCGAAATCAAATATGGCGTGGCCGGGCTGTTCTGGATACTGGTATTGCTCTATCTGGGACTTGCCGGCAGGAAGGCGCATGGAACTGGATAGGATTGCGGTGATCGTTCGTCCCCGCACCCCCTGGGAGGCGATTGACCTCGGCTTCGCCATGGCCCGGGCCTGGTTTGTTCCGCTCTGGCTGCTCTGGCTGGCCCTGGCGCTGCCGGTCTATCTGCTGGCGGCAATGTTTTTTGCTGACCAGCCGTCCTGGGCGATCCTCATCGTCTGGTGGTGTAAGCCGGCCTACGAACCGCTGCTGCTGTTCTGGATGAGCCGCGCCCTGTTTGCCGACAGGGTCGGCACCCGCGCCTTGATCCGGCAGGCGTTCAGCGTCATCCGTCCGCAGCTGATCGCCAATCTGACCTGGCGCCGCTTCAATCCCAATCGTTCGTTCAACATGCCGGTAACGGTACTGGAAAAACTCAAGGGCAAGGCGCGCAAAAAGCGCATCGCGGTATTGAGTCGGGGACAGCAGGCGAGTACCTGGCTGACTATCGTCGGGCTGGTGTTTGAACTCATGCTGCAGCTCTCCTTCATCTTTCTGATCATCATCATGTTGCCGGAAGAGTTGCGCTGGCTCGATCTGGACAGCTTTTTGTTTAACCCCGGACCACTGGAGCAATGGTTGCAGCATCTGGGAGACCTGCTCGCCATGTCATTGATTGCCCCGTTCTACGTGGCGGCCGGTTTTTCACTGTACCTGACCCGGCGTACCGATCTGGAGGCGTGGGATATCGAAATCGCCTTCCGCCGGCTGATCGGCAGAAAGCACGGCGGAAAGCAGGCCCGTCATGTCGGGTTGTCGGGTAGGACAATAATCCTGCTGCTGTGTGGCACGCTACTGTCCTCTGGCTATACATCCGATCTGCAGGCCGCGGCAATGGACGCGACTGAGGCGAAGACGGTAATCGGTCAGGTGTTGTCGGATGAGGCGTTCGGCCGACACAAGCAGGTGACCTACTGGACGTACACAGGCGCTAAAGAGACAGTATCCGGCGACCCGGACGGTTTGCCGGGATTGGTAAAGTGGATACTGGAACTGCTGGAGGGCTTTACGCAGGGCTTTGCTGCGTTTGGGAAGGCGCTGCTGCTGATCCTGGCGGGGGTGCTGCTGGCTTGGCTGCTGTATAAAGCCTGGGCCAACCGGGAGTATCTGGCCATGCGTCAGCCGACGCCTGCAAGGCAACGGCAGCGGCCGGACAGCCTGTTCGGTCTGCCGCTGGAGCGGCATGACTTGCCGGCCGATATTGCCGGAGAGTGTCGGAGTCTATTGCGACAAGGGGAGGTCCGGGGGGCCTTGAGCCTGCTCTACCGGGGGGTACTGGTGGCGCTGCTGGAGCATGACCAACTGGAGATACCGGACAGTGCCACAGAGCGGGAGTGTGTCGAGCGGGTGCGGGCGGTCTGTCCCGCGGCCGAGAGCGCATACTTTGCGCGTCTTACCGGGCTGTGGATAGGGGCCGCCTATGACCATCAGACACCCGATGAGCAGCAGATGACCGGCCTCTGTGGTGAGTGGGAAAGGCTGTTTGGCGGGGTAACTGATGGTGCGCATTAAGCTGAAACGGATGCTGATTGTCGCATTACTTTTGCTGCTTGCCGGCTGGGGCATACAGTGGTTCTTTGGCAACTTTGAACAGCGTACCCGGGAAGTCGTTGAAGGGATGTCGCCGGCGGCAAAAAGAAACCCGCTGCTGGCGGCCGAGCGCTTCCTGAACCAAATCAACGTGGTAACGGAGAGTATCAGTGGCCGGGATCGCCTGCTGACCCCGCCGGCGGAACAAGGGCTGCTGCTGGTCTACCGGCTGGGTGCGAACCTGCCGGCCGAGCGGGAGCAGGCGCTGCTGGCGTGGGTCAGGCAGGGTGGTCATCTGCTGGTTACGCCACCGAAGGCCTGGGATGCCGAGGCGGAAACCAGTGGCAACAGCCTGCTGGATAGCCTGGGCGTCCAGCCGGTTTTTCAGGACAGCGGAGAGGACCAGTCCGATACGCCAGATGCGGACCTATCGTCCCGGGGCGCGGCAAAACCAGCGCCGATACGGTTCGAGATGCCTGGGGTAAACGAGCCGATTGCCGTGGCTTTTGATGGGCAGCGCGTGCTGTTTGACAGCCTGGGGCGCGCCGACTGGACGGTGGAGACGGAAGCGGGCGGGCACCTGCTGCAATATGCGCTGGGGCAGGGCAAGATTACCGTGATCAGTGATCTGCGGCCATTTACCAACGCGTCGATCGGTGAGCATGATCACGCCCTGCTGCTGGCCCTGCTGGTGGGTGATCAGCGCCATGCCTGGCTGCTCTACAGCAGTGCCGTGCCGGCGCTGCCGATACTGCTCTGGCGAAGGGCTCCCGGCCTGGTTATCTCACTGCTCGCGCTGGGACTGCTGCTGGTCTGGTGGTTGACCCGGCGTAGCGGTCCGGTCAGGCCCATGGGGCAGCCGGTACGGCGCAACCTGATGGAACACCTGGCTGCGGTGGGTCGTTACTTCTGGCGTATCGATCAGGCGGCCGCCACCTTCCGACAATCGCAAATGGCGCTGGAGCAGGCGTGGCGTAGGCGTCATCCCGTCCTGGAGGCGATGGAGCAGGCCGCGCGTTGTCAATGGATCGCAGGACATGCCGGGTTGTCCGCGCGGGCTGTGCAAAGGGCACTCTATGGCAAGTATCAGGGGGAGCAGGGATTTATTCAGGTGACGGCGACACAGCAGAGACTGGCAGTGCAGCTGCGCATGCAGAAAGAACAGCATTCAACCGGGGGGAAGGACAGTGGATGAAGCGATGAACGGGACAGAACAGACGGCCGGTGGCCTGTCTCAGGAAATAACAGAACAGGTCCAGGGGCTGGAGCGCGAAGTGCAACGGGCCGTCATCGGCCAGACCCGGGTGATCCGCGAGGTGATCATCGGACTGCTGGCAGCCGGTCATGTGCTGGTGGAAGGGGTGCCGGGGCTGGGCAAGACGCTGCTGGTGCGGGCGCTCGCCGCGGCCGTGGGCGGCCATTTCAGCCGGGTACAGTTCACTCCGGATCTGATGCCCAGCGATATTAGCGGACACGTGATGTTCGATATGAAGCGAGATGCCTTTCGGGTGCGCAAGGGGCCGGTATTCTGTAATTTTCTACTGGCGGACGAGATCAACCGCGCGCCGGCCAAGACTCAATCCGCCCTGCTGGAGGTGATGCAGGAGCAGCAGGTTACCATTGAGGGCACCTCCTATCCGCTGGATCTGCCGTTTCTGGTGTTGGCTACCCAGAACCCGATCGAGCAGGAGGGCACCTATCCCCTGCCACAGGCCCAGCTGGACCGTTTCCTGCTCAAGGTGTTTATCGATTATCCCGCCCAGGCGGAGGAGCAGGCGCTGGTGCATCATGTCACCAACGGCGCGGTAGGTGATCAGCTGGATATCTCGCCAGTGCAGACGCTGTTGCAGCCGGCCCAGGTGCTGAACCTGCAGCGGGCGGCGGCCGGACTGCGGGTGGATGAACAGATAGTCGCCTACGCGGTACGGATCGCGCGGGCGGCCCGTGACTGGAGCGGCGTCGAGGTGGGACCGGGCCCGCGCGGCAGTATCTCCCTACTGCGTGCCGCCCGTGCCCATGCCCTGTTGACGGGGAATGCCTTCGTCACTCCGGACGATGTGAAGGGGGTCGCGACGGCCGCACTGCGCCACCGCATGAAGTTGACCACCGACCTGGAGATCGAAGGTTATCGTCCGGATGATGTACTGGCCGATATCCTGGTCAATGTGGATGCGCCCCGGATATGACTCCCCGCCGGTCGCTACTCTGGGCCGCGCTTGGCATCAGCCTGATGGCGCTGTCGGCGGCCTTTTATCCGGCACTGCATGAGTTCTGGTGGGCGCTGTTCTGGGTCGTGGTCGGGGTGGTGTTGCTGGATGCCATGCTGGCAAGAAGAGTGCCGGAGTTGATGATCAGTCGCGCCCTGCGACACGGTATCCCGGTCGGGGTGTGGTCGAAGGTGGGCTTGACCCTGGAGAATACCGGCCCCCGCCCGCTCTGGCTGTCGCTGCATGACCACCATCCACCCGGATTCGACAGCGAGGCCATGCCCTGTTCACTGAATCTCCCGGCGCACGGCTCGGGACGGGTCGAGTATCGGGTCAAACCCCGCCGGCGCGGGGATGCCGAGTTCCGTGGGTGTGATGTGATTGCCGCCTCACCACTGGGCTTCTGGCGCAAACGACACTTCTATCCATTGGCCGAATCGGTCAAGGTTTTTCCGGATTTTCAGGAGATCGGGCGTTATGCCCTGCTGGCAACCGATCATCGGCTCAGTCAGATGGGTGTGCGGCGGCGCCAGCGGCGCGGTCAGGGCAACGATTTCCATCAACTGCGTGAATACCGGGCCGGCGACGCCCTGCGCCAGATCGATTGGAAGGCCAGTTCCCGCTATCGCAAACTCATTTCCAAGGAATACCAGGATGAACGTGATCAGCAGGTGCTGTTCCTGCTGGATTGCGGGCGTCGTATGCGGCATGAGGAGGCCGGCCGGGTGCATTTGGACCAGGCGCTGAACGCCCTGCTGCTACTGGCTCACGTGGCGTCCCAGCAGGGGGATGCGGTGGGTCTGCTCACCTTCGGCGGCGCCGATCGCTGGTTGCCACCGCGCAAGGGGAGCGGAGTGGTCAGGGAGCTGCTGTTGCGTACCTATGATCTGGCGGCGGGAGCGGATGCGGCTGATTTTCTGTTGGCGGCCAAGCAGCTGATGTCATTGCAGCAGCGTCGGGCGCTGGTGGTACTGATGACCAACACCCGGGATGAGGACCATGCCGACCTGGTTGCCGCGATTCAACTGCTGAAACGGCGACATCTGGTGGTGGTGGCCAATCTGCGCGAGTCGATACTGGATGAAGTGCTGGAGCGGCCGGTGAGTGATCTGGATGCGGCGCTGGAGTTTCACACGGTTAATGCGTATCTGGAGAGTCGGCGGAAGAGCCTGGAGAGCCTGCGGCATCAGGGGGTGCTGATCCTGGATCTGCAGGCACCCCAGTTGCCGGTGGCCCTGGTGAACGGTTATCTGATGATCAAGGCGTCGGGTTCACTCTGATCGGGTTGCGGAACAAGAGCACGCCTTTTCGGAGGTTCAGGGCGGCTGGGCGAGTTGGTGTCGGATTCTCTTCCCGGGCATGGCGGGTGGGTTGGCGGCGGGCACCGCCCGCCCAATGGGTTGAGGAGAGCGATGGGCACGCAGGCTTTGCCCATCCTACCGCCGCGAAGGCGAGCTTTGGGGCGCCCTTGTGAGTGCCATAAAGATTGGCTTCGGGCAAATCAATAATACGGCAGTGGCGGCTCATCCAGTAACCGGAGTTGCTGCTCCAGTTCGGCCAGGTGCGACTGCCAGTACTGGTGGGTATGGAACCAGGGAAAGGCCTGGGGAAAGGCCGGGTCGCCCCAGCGCCGGGCCAGCCAGGCGGCATAGTGGATCATGCGCAGGGTGCGCAGCGGCTCGATCAGTGCGACCTCCCGGCTATCCAGTTCCCGGAAGGTTTCATAGCCCTCGCGGATATAACTCAACTGCAGCGCCATCTCCTGGCGGTCACCGGACAACAGCATCCACAGGTCCTGAATCGCCGGGCCGTTGCGGCAGTCATCCATGTCCACGAAGTGCGGACCCTGCTCGGTCCAGAGAATGTTGCCCGGATGGCAGTCACCATGCAGGCGGATCACCCGGCAATCCCGGGTGGCGGCAAACGCCTCGTCGATGCGCTGCTGCAGCGCTTCGGTGATTCGCCGGTAGCCCGATTCCAGCTCGAGTGGTATACAGCCCTCGGCCAACAGGTAGTCTGCAGAGGCCCGGCCCATCTGATCCGGGTCGATGATGGGGCGATGCTTGAACGGCTGGGCCGCGCCGAGCAGGTGAATGCGGGCGATAAAGCGGCCGATCCACTCCAGGTTGTCGGGGTTCTCCAGCTCCGGCCAGCGGCCGCCCCGGCGTGGGAACAGGGCAAGGCGATAGCCCTGGTAGTGATGCAGTGTCGCGCCGGCCGGGTCCGGCAGTGGCGCGACGACCGGTATCTCATCGGCGGCCAGTGCCAGGGTGAAGTTATGCTCCTCCTGGATGCTGGCATCGCTCCAGCGCCCTGGCCGATAGAACTTGGCCACCAGGGGCGGCGCTTCCTCCATGCCGATCTGATAGACGCGGTTTTCGTAGCTGTTCAACGCCAGCATGCCGCCGCTGGGTTGATAGCCGACGGATTCCAGGGCACAGAGGATGGTTTCGGGTGTCAGGTCGGCGTAGGGTGTCTCTGTCTCAGACATCGAATCCCGCCTGGCGCAGCGCCCGCTGCAACTGGCGCGGCTCGAACCCTTGGATCTGCTGTTCGCCAACCGTGATCAACGGCACGCCGCGTCCGCCGACGCGCATGAAATCGAGCTGCGCGCGCCGGTTGCGCTCCACGTCCTGCTCGCTGAAGGGGATATGGTGCTCCTGCAGATAAGCCTTGGCACGCCGGCAGTGGCTGCAATTGCGGCTGCTGTAGAGGGTGATCCGCGTCTGTCGCTTTTTCATGACTAAATCACCCGGAAGGTCAAGGTCAGTCTCGTAGGGTGGGCAGGTCTTTTGTTGCCCACCCTGTATGATGCTATGCGGTTTCATTCGCGTGGGCACATAAAGCGTGCCCACCCTTGCCCCGACGAGATCAGCGGCCGGTGAGGATGCTCTCGGCCTCGCGGTATTTTTCGGCCGTCCGGGTGATCACCTCGTCCGGCAGTACCGGCCCCGGCGGGGTTTTATCCCAGTCCAGGGTCTCCAGATAATCGCGCACAAACTGCTTGTCAAAACTCGGTGGGCTGATGCCCGGCTGGTACTGGTCGGCCGGCCAGAAGCGGGAGGAGTCGGGTGTCAGCACCTCATCGATCAGGTAGAGCTGGCCCTGGTCATCCAGACCGAATTCGAATTTGGTGTCGGCAATGATGATGCCTTTCTGCAAGGCGTAGTCGGCGCACTCGCTGTAGATGCGCAGGCTTACGTCCCGCACCTGTTTGGCCATCTCTTCACCGATCAGATCCACCATCTGGCTGAAGCTGATATTCTCATCGTGATCGCCCACTTCCGCCTTCGAGGACGGAGTGAAAATCGGCTCCGGCAGCTTGTCGGCCTGGCGCAGACCCTCTGGCAGGCGGATACCACAAACCTCACCGGTTTTCTGATAATCCTTCCAGCCTGAACCGATGATATAGCCGCGCACGATCGCCTCCACCGGCAGGGGTCGCAGTTTGCGCACCACGATGGCCCGATCACCCAGTATCTTCCGTTGTGCCGCGTCCGGTACCACCTGCTCCAACGGCAGGTCTGAAAGATGATTGGGCAAAATAGAGCGGGTGCGCCCGAACCAGAAATTGGCTACCCGGGTCAGCACCTCGCCCTTGCCGGGGATCGGTTGCGGCAGCACCACGTCGAACGCCGACAGGCGGTCGCTGGCGACGATCAGCATGTGCTTGTCGTCGATATCAAAAATGTCCCGGACCTTGCCGCGGTTCAGCAGCTTCAGGTGGGGCAGGTCGGTCTCAAACAGTGCGTCAACTTGGCTCATAATCGTGAAACTTGGTGACTGAAAAGGGGTGCAGATTATACCCCGATACGGCGCCTCTTTATAATCCCTTAATACATTTTGATTATAAAATTTCCGATGGTCATGAGAAACTCCGGTCCCTACAGCAGAAGAGGGAGGGGTGGGACATTATGTCATTGGAAGAGAAGGACTTTATGGCGGCCTTTCGGGGGAGTTTTATCGCCGCCCTGCGCTGGCCTCAGCTGGACGCTCTCTGGTCGGAGCTGCAACAAAATGGCGCCAATGACTGGTTTATCTACGCGATTGGGGAACCGCCACCGGAAAGTCCCGCGACTGCGCAGGATTTGCAACGTTTCTTGTCTGAGATGGCTGTTTTTCTGCGCCGCGAGCATGCTGAGGATTACTGCGGCATCGTTTATGCCGACCGTCTGGAGCGACCGGCAATGATCAAGATCTATGATCCCCACAATCTGGGCGTCTCCTGTGGTTACAGCAACAATCCGCCAGCTGCCGGGCTGGGTGCTGAGCAAGCTCCCTCCCTGTGACCTGCCGTCAACCCGTATTCTGCCAAATAACCGTCGGCGCTGGTGGCGCCAACTGTTTGGGTGAAGCAAAGTCGCTTCATTAGTGTTACACTAAAAACCCAGTAAATAACTCAGAAATTTAAGTGGCGGGAGGTTGTTTCATGAATGCAGTAGCCATGAATCAGGCAATACACAATACAAGAGAGACCATGGATGTCCTGCGGGTCTGGCGGCTGGGCGTCGAACAGGTCTGTTTTATCTTGGGTCTGCCGGAAACCCGGTCAAGGAAACTGAACCGTCTGGGCCAGCACGAGGCATTTCCGGATGATCCGGCTATCCAGCGTCGTGCCGCCTATGTGCGGCGTATCGCCCAGGCGCTGCACACCAGTTATCCCACCAACCCCACCATGGGTGGCCGCTGGCTGCGCCAGACCCACCGCCGTCTCGGTCAGGCGCCGCTGGCGCTGATTCTGGAGCAGGGCGAGGGGGGATTGGAGCAGGTATTGGCGGAGCTGGATTGCACCTTCTGCTGGGAGTTGAACAGCACCCGGCCTTCCTGAGGATCAGGGGGTCGCCTGCAGTGCCCCGGCCAGGCCAGTTTGCCAATCATCGACAAACTGTTCGATTGACGCTAGGAAATCCGCATCGTGATCGGGGCGGTTGATGGTGCAGTGGATGGTGACGTTTTGCGCTTCCGCGGTGATGGTCCAGGCCAGGGCGTTGGGGCAGCCCGGCAGGGTAAAACGGACGCCGTTTTTGATCGGCTCCCGGTTAACTTGGAAGCTTCCCCACAGACAGTAGATACGCCCCTGGTCTCCCTGCTGTTCCAGCAGTTCGTCGATCGAGTCGCACAGCTGTGGTAGCCTTCCCAGGCTCAACAATGCCTGCAGTTGGGCCTCATCGCTGCAGCGCTCCAGTTGCCGATAAAACTCCATCTGTTGTTACCGCTGCTTTTCCCGACGTTTTAGCCAGATATCCAATCCCTGGGCGCAGAGGTCGATATCCATGCCGAGTATCTCCTCGATCTCCGGGTCGCTCAGAGTGGAGCCGTGTTCCCGGAGTCTGTCCCGGTAATAGCGGGATAGCCCGTCGCGGATCTGTTGTTCACGTTGCTCGTCGTTGGCGTTGAGCGCGATGGCGACATAGTCGTCGATCTCCCGGTGCAGGGCCCGGGCGCGCAAGGCGGGTTGGTCTATCCGGCAGAAATGGGTCAGGAACAGCTGGGTTGGGTTGAGGGCCAGCAGCCGGTCGAGGGATTCGTGCCACGCTTCGGGATCGAAATCGATGGGCGTGGATGGCAGGATCATGAATGGCCCCCGGTCCGTGTCCAGTTCCCGGTAGGACATGCCGAAGGTGTCTCCTGTGAACAGGCCGCGACTCTGGGCGTCCCAGACGCAGAAATGGTGACGGGCATGGCCCTCGGTATGGATGCAGCGCAGTGTACGACCTTCCAGCGCTACCTCGAAGCCGTCCCCGGCCTCAATGGTGCGCTCCTCCGGAACCGGCAGGATGGTGCCGTAGCGCTCCTTGAATACCGCCTCGCCATAGACGGCGATAGTGGCGGCGATGATCTTCTCCGGATGGTTCATGTGCCGGGCGCCCATTGGGTGGATGATCATCTGTGCATTTGGCAGCAGTGCCATCAGTTGTCCGGTACCGCCGGCATGGTCCAGGTGGACATGGGTCGGGATGACGTATTTCACCTGTTCGGGCGTCAGGCCGCGCAGTTTCAGCAGTTCCATCACGGCCGGTGCGACATGGGACGTGCCGGTATCGATCAACGCCGCCTCGTCGCCCTGCTGGATCAGGTAGCAGCCATCCAGATTGGGTCGATAATAGAAGGTGTCGATACAGCAAATGCCCTGTCCCAGGTCTTGATAGGAGAGTTTCACGATGTCAGCTCACGGGTTGCCTTGCGTCAGGCGGTGGACTTTGCCATGGATGGGCGGGGCGGGCAAGGTGCTATTGCCCCGGTATTTTTTGTGTTTAAGCCGTTGGTAACAATTCGGCTCTCGTTGGATACAAGGAAATCCGCTGGATCTGGTGAGTGGAACAAACCGCATTGATTGTGATGGGTGATAATGGGCATGCAGGCTTTGCCCCTCTACAATCAACTATGGTAGTTAACGATTCATAACCTGGAGATTGGACATGGATTCACATATTTATAAAAAGATCGAACTGGTGGGTTCATCCAGCGAAAGTTCGGACAAGGCGGTTGAGAATGCCCTGGCACATGCGGCCAAAAGCATGCGTAACATGGACTGGTTTGAAGTGGTCGAGACCCGCGGTCATGTGGTGGACGGCAAGGTCGCCCACTGGCAGGTGGTGATCAAGGTGGGGTTCCGGCTGGAAGATTAGTGGGGGTGGCGCGCGCTGCGCCCGGATGGAGAAGATCAGCGGCTCAGCAGCATCTCCAACAGCGCCTTCTGGGAGTGCATACGGTTTTCCGCCTCGTCCCAGACCACGCTATCCGCGCGATCGATTACCGAGGCGGTCACCTCTTCACCCCGGTGTGCCGGCAGGCAATGCATGAACAGGGCGTCCGGCTGGGCCTGTGCCATCAGTTGGTCGTTCACCTGATAATTGGCGAAAGTGATTTCGCGCTGCCTTTGCTCCTCTTCTTGACCCATGCTGGCCCACACGTCGGTCACCACCAGATCGGTACCGGCAACGGCATCCATCGGGTCGCGGATCACCTGGCAGCGATCACCGGCCGCCTGCAGGATTGCCGGGTCAGGTTCATGCCCCTCCGGACAGGTGATATTCAGCTTAAAATCAAACTGCCGGGCGGCATTGATGTAGGAGTGGCACATGTTGTTGCCGTCTCCTACCCAGACGACGGTCTTGCCGGCGATGTCGCCGCGATGTTCAAAATAGGTCTGCATGTCCGCCAGCAGCTGGCACGGGTGCAGCAGATCGGTTAGGGCGTTGATCACCGGCACCCGGGAGTGGGCGGCAAACAGCTCCACCTTGTCATGCTCGAAGGTGCGGATCATGACGCAGTCCACCATCCGGGAGATCACCCGGGCGCTGTCCTCGATCGGTTCACCGCGCCCCAACTGGGTGTCCCGCGACGACAAAAACAGGGCGTGCCCGCCGAGTTGGGTAATGCCCGCCTCGAAGGAGATCCGGGTGCGGGTCGAGGATTTCTCGAAAATCATCCCCAGGGTCTGGTTTTTCAGCGGCTCATGAAGCTCCCCGGCACGCAGAATCCGTTTCAGCTCGGTGGCCCTGTGGACCAGTGCTCGCAGCTCGTCGGACGAGAGATCCAGCAGCGACAAAAAGTGTCGGACGGGTTTATTGGCTAGGGCTGTCATAATCGTCTACCTTGCGCAGGCGCAACTACGCCTCAATCGTTCTGCTCAGTCAGGAAATCCCGGATCAGGGCGGAGAGCGTCTGCACCAGTTTGGCGCTCTCCTTGTCACTCATGATCAATGGTGGCAGCAGCCGGATCACCTTGTCGGCGGTGACATTGATCAGCAGGCCCTGCTCCAGGGCCCGTTTGACCAGTTCGCCGCAGGGGCATTCCAGCTCGATACCGATCAACAGACCCTGTCCACGAATCTCTTCCACGCCCGCAACGTCCGTCAGGGCATCGGCAAAATCAGTCAGCAGTTTCGCGCCCAGCACTTCTGCCCGGGTAGTGAGATTGAGCTGCTCAACGGTTTCGATCACGGTCAGTCCGACCCGGCAGGCCAACGGATTACCGCCGAAGGTGGTGCCGTGGTTGCCCGGTCCCAGAAGGTCGGCCGCCCGTCCGTTCACCAGGCAGGCGCCGATCGGCATCCCGTTGCCCAACGCCTTGGCCAGCGTCATGACATCGGGCACGATCCCCTGGTGCTGATGGGAAAAGAATTTGCCGCTGCGGCCGATGCCGGTCTGTATTTCGTCCAGCATCATCAACCATTCGTGCTTGTTACAGATCTGGCGAATCTGCGTCAGATAGTCATCGGCCGGGATATTGATGCCGCCCTCGCCCTGCACCGGTTCCACCAGTACGGCGACCACGTTTGGGCTGTTCTCGGCAACATTTTTCAGGCTGTCGATATCACCAAACGGGATGCGTATGAAGCCCTGTACCAGTGGCTCAAAACCGGCCTGCACCTTACGATTGCCGGTGGCGGTCAGGGTGGCCAGGGTGCGGCCATGGAAACTCTTTTCCATGACCACGATAGCGGGGTTTTGAATGCCTTTCCGGTTGCCATAGAGACGGGCGATCTTGATGGCGGCCTCGTTGGCCTCGGCGCCGGAGTTCGCGAAGAAGACCTGTTGCATGTCCGCCAGCGCGGTCAGTTTCTCACCCAGTTTCTCCTGTAAAGGGATCTGGTAAAGATTGGAGGTGTGCAACAGCTTGGCGGCCTGATCGCAAATGGCTTTCTGGATGGCCGGATGAGCATGCCCAAGACCGCATACGGCGATGCCGGAGAGGGCGTCCAGATAACGTTTTCCTTCGGTGTCCCAGAGCCAGACCCCATCACCCCGTTCAAAACTGACGGGGAGCCTGCTGTATGTGGCCATCAATGCGTTCGGCATGGTCGTTATCCTTAGGCCTCCAAATCGGGAAGCGAAATATTCAGGCGCCTTGAGTGGGGCGCAAATAACCAAGAAAACCGTTAATACTATGAGTATTGATCGTGGATGGCAAGAGAGATGGTCTGTCGAATTGGCTTGCACAAGTCGGATGATGGGACTACCCTCCAGGCCGGGAGTCGGCCGGATGGTCGCTGCCTTGCAAAAGGTGGAGGAAAGTCCGGGCTCCGATGGGCAGGGTGCCAGGTAACGCCTGGGGGGCGCGAGCCTACGGAAAGTGCCACAGAAAATATACCGCCACCGATCTGCGGACCGGTTGGTAAGGGTGAAATGGTGCGGTAAGAGCGCACCGCGCTGCTGGTAACAGCAGTGGCAAGGTAAACCCCACCCGGAGCAAGACCAAATAGGGGGGCAGGCAGCCTCGGTTGCCACGTGTGGCCCGCACGGTCCCCGGGTAGGTCGCTTGAGGTGCACGGTGACGTGTATCCCAGATGAATGACCATTCAAGACAGAACCCGGCTTACAGGCCGACTCCCCCCTTCAATCCCACGGCAGGACGGTGATATCCGCTCCTGCCGACATCATTATTCCCTCCCCGGCGATGCAGTTGCGCTGGCCCTTTCTCTCCATGCCGCCTATCCGGTTTGAATGTGGGCAGTGGGTCACGGGTGGGAAATAGGACTTAAATCCCGTGTATCTTTACAGTTTACTTTAACTCCACAATTTATCGCTCTGTTTTTTATTATCTTGTGCCCCGGTTTTTCTTCAGGATCTGTCCCTAACCCTCTGTCTTTAAAGGAACTTTCTCCTCTTTTGGTGGGGTGATCTCCTTGACAATCCCTAATTTGAGTACCTATTATGGGAATAAGTGGGTAAAAGTGGATTTTTCTGGAAATTGGAATTCCAACAAAAGGGGGGCTCGTTCGTTGTTTCGGGGTGTCAACAGGCTCAATTTGGATGCCAAAGGACGTTTGGCTGTGCCGACGCGTTATCGCGAGCGGCTACAGGAGCGCTGTGCCTCGGAATTGGTGGTGACAATAGACCGTGATCATTGTCTATTAATCTATCCACTGCCGGAATGGCAGGAGATTGAACGAAAGTTGATGAAACTTCCTTCCTTTAATAAGGCGGCGCGCAATCTGCAGCGTCTGCTGGTGGGGCATGCCACCGAGGTTGAGATGGATGGTCAGGGCCGCGTATTGTTGCCTCCCGCGCTGCGGGATTTCGCTCGACTGGAAAAGCACGCGGTATTGATCGGGCAGGGCAACAAGTTCGAGTTGTGGGATGAGGAGCGCTGGAACAGTCAACGGGATGGCTGGCTGGACGAGGTGAACCTGGATGACCTCGATCTGCCGGCCGACTTTGAAACACTCTCGATATAACCATGGCCCAAACGGACACACATCTGCCGGTGCTCTTCCATGAGGCGCTGGAGGCGCTGAATATTATCCCGGATGGCATCTACATCGACGGCACTTTCGGGCGTGGCGGTCACAGTAGGGCGATATTGAAGGCGCTGGACATGTCGGGGCGGTTGCTGGGGATCGATAAGGACCCGGAGGCTATCGAGTGTGCCCGAGGCATGTTTGTGGCTGATGAACGGTTTGAGATCAGGCAGGGCTCTTTCGCGGAGTTGGAACGATTCGCCTATGCAGCGGGATTTGCAGGGCGGGTTAACGGCGTGTTGCTGGATCTGGGGGTCTCCTCGCCGCAGCTCGACAGGGCAGAGAGAGGCTTCAGTTTTCTCAACGACGGCCCCCTGGATATGCGCATGGACAACCGTTCCGGTATCAGTGCAGCCGATTGGTTGAAGGCGGCCGAGGCTGATGAGATGGCGCAGGTATTCAAGGCTTATGGTGAAGAGCGGTTTGCCCGACGGATTGCCCGTGCCATTGTCGAGGCACGGGCGGAACAGCCGGTCGAGACGACACGCCGCCTGGCCGAAATCGTCGCGGCTGCCAACCCCTCTTGGGAAAAGGGCAAGCATCCGGCGACCCGCTGTTTTCAGGCTATACGCATCCATATCAATCGGGAACTGGATGACCTGAAGGCGTGTCTCGATCAGTCGTTACAGGTGCTGGCGCCGGGCGGGCGCCTGGCGGTGATCAGTTTTCATTCGCTGGAGGACCGCATCGTCAAACGCTTCATGCGCGATGCGGAGCGGGGTGACCGGTTTCCTGCAGGCATACCGGTGACGGAGCAGCAGCGCAATTCACGCCTGGCCCTGATCGGCAAGGCGACCAAGCCCTCCCGTCGGGAGGTGGAGCAAAATCCGCGCGCACGCAGTGCCGTGTTGCGGGTGGCGGAGCGTAAACCGTGAACCGGGGTCAGCTGATTGTATTGCTGTTTCTGGCCTTTGGCCTGCTGGCGACCGCTACCGGGGTGGTGTATTCGAAATACGCCTCCCGTAAACATTTTGTGGCGTTGCAGATGCTGCGCGCCGAGCGTGATGCGATAGAGGTGGAGTGGGGGCGGTTGCAATTGGAACAGAGTACCTGGGCGACCCATGCCCGGGTCGAACGAATTGCCCGCAAGCGGTTAAAAATGCACATACCGACGGCCGGCGAGGTTGTGGTGGTGAAACCTTAAATATGAGTGGGAAAACCAGAAACAGGCGCCAGAAGCATGCCCGCCGGATCGAGCAGGCGTTGCCGAGTTATCGTGCCCGGCGCTGGACCCTGCTGGGTCTGTTGGCGCTCTCTGCCTCACTGTTGGTCTGGCGTGCGGTGGATCAGCAGATTTTTGAAACCGATTTTCTACAGAATGAGGGACAGCGCCGTTATCTTCGGGTGGTTGAGATGCCGGCCCATCGTGGCATGATCAAGGACCGATTCGGTGCGCCCGTGGCCATCAGCACGCCGGTAGATTCCATCTGGGCCAATCCCCGCACCCTGTCACCGGACCGTCGGGTGCTGGTGCCGGTGGCGAAGATCCTGAAGATGGATCTGGATCATCTGCGTCAATTGTTGGCGCGCCGCAGTGATCGCTCGTTTGTCTATCTGAAACGGCGGGTCAACCCCGGCAGGGCCAAGCAGCTGATGGACTATGTTGCGGAAAACGATATCTCGGGCATCGGTCTGCAGCGTGAATATCGCCGCTATTATCCGGACGGCGAGGTGTTCGCCCATGTGGTGGGTTTCACCAATATCGACGATCAGGGGCAGGAGGGGCTGGAACTGGCCTACGACGAGTGGCTGCAGGGAACGGCGGGCCGCAAGCGGGTGATTCAGGATGGGCGGGCCCGGGCGGTGAAGGATGTGGAGAACATCCTGGAGCCACAGGCCGGTAAGGAGCTGGTCACATCGATCGACCGGCGTCTGCAGTTTCTTGCCTATCGTGAACTCAAGGGCGCGGTGCGCCGCAACAAGGCCAAATCCGGCTCTGCGGTGATCCTTGATGCGCGCAATGGCGAGATCCTGGCCATGGTCAATCAGCCGGCCTACAACCCCAACGGCACCAAGTCCGGTAAGGCCGGGCGTTTTCGCAATCGTGCGGTGACCGACGTGTTTGAGCCCGGCTCGACGGTGAAACCCTTCACCATTGCCGCCGCGTTGGAGTCGGGGCGTTACACCCCCGGCACGGTGATTGATACCACGCCGGGCACCTTCCGGGTCGGTCGGCATCAAGTGAAGGACCATCGCAATTACGGTCCCATCGACCTCGCCCGGGTGATCCTGAAGTCCAGCAACGTGGGGGTCAGCAAGATTGCCCTGGATCTGCCCAAGGAGGAGTTCTGGGGCTTCTTCTCGCGGGTCGGTTTTGGTGATCCCACCAGCACCGGCTTCCCCGGTGAAGTGACCGGTCAGCTGGCGCCCTACCGGCGCTGGGCCGAGATCGATCAGGCGACCCTGGCCTTCGGCTATGGTCTCTCCGTGACCGCTCTGCAACTGGCCCGCGCCTATGGCGTGCTGGCCAGCGACGGTATCCGCTATCCCGTTTCCCTGCTGCGCCAGGATGCGCCGGTCAAGGGCGAGCGGGTGATGCGGGCCTCCACGGCCAGGACGGTGCGCAAGATGATGGAGGCGGTGGTGACGGATGAGGGCACGGCCCCGGCCGCAGCCGTTACCGGCTATCGTGTGGCCGGCAAGACCGGGACGGCGAAGAAAAGTGTCAGTGGTGGCTATGCCGACGATCGCTATATCTCGGTGTTCGCCGGCATTGCACCGGCCAGTGATCCGCGCCTGGTGATGGTGGTAATGATCGATGAGCCGACAGCGGGGAAATACTACGGCGGTTCCGTGGCCGCGCCAGTGTTCTCGCGAGTCATGACCGGCGCCCTGCGGCTGCTCAATATTGCCCCGGATGCCCTGGATGATTCAGTGGTCAAACTGGCCGGTAACGGAGGTGGCAGGTGATGGCCTCCGTGTCACCTATCAGCGGTTGCCGGCTGCCACAGCTGCTCGCCGGCTGGGTCGACCGCGCCACGCTGGTGGATTGTGAAATCACCGATATAACCCTGGACAGTCGGCGGATCCGTGAGGGCTCGCTGTTTATAGCCTGTGCAGGGATCGCCCATCACGGGATTGAATTTCTCCAGCAGGCGCAGGATCGCGGCGCGGCAGCGGTGGTTTGTGAGCCGGATGACCGCTGGGCCCTGGACGAAATACGGGCATTGGCGGAGACAGCACAGATACCGCTGTATGCGATCGAGGGATTGAGCCAACAGGTTAGTGCCATTGCCGGGCGTTTCTATGCCGATCCCAGTCAACGGTTGACCGTGTTCGGCATTACCGGCACCAACGGTAAGACCAGTTGCAGCCATTTTCTGGCCCAGGTATTTAGCCCGGAGCATCGCTGCGGGGTGATCGGGACCATCGGCAACGGTCTGCCGGGTGCGTTGGAAAGCGCCAGCCACACCACCCCCGACGCGGTCAGTCTGCAGGCCCAGTTGTGGGACCTGAAAAATCGTGGCGCCGATCTGGTGGCCATGGAGGTCTCATCCCACGCTCTGGACCAGGGGCGTGCCGCCGCGGTGCATTTTGATGTCGCACTGTTGACTAACCTGACCCAGGATCATCTCGATTATCACGTCAGCATGGAAGCCTATGCCAACGCCAAATTACGCCTGTTCACGGCCTGTGAGATCAATTGCGCGGTGTTGAATATGGACGACCCGTTCGCTGCCCGGGTGCTTGCCGCGCTGCCAGAAGGCGTGCAAAAGATCGGCTACAGCACGGATGCGGCAAACGCTGTGGCGATGGAGCATTGGGTGCAGGCGAGCCGTATAGTGCCGGATGCTGAAGGCATGTCCCTGACCATCGACAGCAGCTGGGGACAGGGACAGCTTGTCAGTCGGTTATTGGGCCGGTTCAATGCGAACAACCTGCTGGCGGTGCTGGCCGTGCTGCTCTATCGCGGTATGCCGTTGGCGGCAGCGTTGGAGAAGCTGGCGCGGGTGGAGACGGTGACCGGCCGCATGCAGCGTCTTGGCGGTGGCGAACTGCCGCTGGTGGTGGTGGATTATGCTCACACGCCCGACGCCCTGGAGCACGCCCTGACAGCGCTGCGTGAACATGTCGGGGGGCGGTTGGTCTGCGTGTTCGGTTGTGGTGGTGACCGGGACCGGGGGAAACGCCCGCTGATGGGGGCCATTGCTGAGCGGCTGGCGGACCAGGTGATTGTCACTGACGATAACCCCCGCAGTGAATCGGGTGACCGCATTGTCGCCGAGATTGTCGCCGGTATGGCTCACGCGGATCGTGTCCGGGTCGTGCGGGACCGCGCGGAGGCCATCGCCATGAGTATCCGCGAGGCGCTGCCGGGCGATCTGATCCTGATTGCCGGTAAGGGGCACGAGACCTATCAGCTGGTGGGTGACGAGGTGCTCCATTTCAGCGACTGTGAGCAGGTGGAAAAGATCTTGCCGGAGGTGAAGCGATGATCGCATTCACGCTCACAGCAATGGCGCAAGCCATCGATGCCCGACACCTGGGAGGTGATGGCCGTTTTACTGCCGTCAGTACCGATACCCGCACCCTGCGCGAAGGTGACCTGTTTGTGGCCCTGAAAGGCCCCAGTTTCGACGGCCATGATTATCTGCCGCAGGCGCTGGCGCGGGGTGCGGTCGCAGTCGTGGTGGATCATGAACTGTCCCTGGAGTGTCCACGGCTGGTGGTGGATGACACGCGCATCGCCCTCGGACTGATGGCGGCGGCGTGGCGCCAGCAAAGCGCGGCACAGGTGATCGCGGTGACCGGCAGCAACGGCAAGACCACGGTCAAAGAGATGATCGCCGCCATCCTGAGTCGCAACGGCACGGTCTTGGCCACCCAGGGCAATCTGAACAATGACATTGGCCTGCCGCTGACCCTGATGAAGCTGCAGGGCGAGGATTTTGCGGTCATTGAGATGGGGGCCAACCACCCGGGTGAGATCGGTTATCTGAGCAAGATCACGCACCCCGATGTGGCGTTGCTGAACAACGCCTGCCGCTCGCACCTGGAAGGCTTCGGCACCCTGGAGGGGGTGGCGAAGGCGAAGAGTGAGATTGTCTCGGGACTCGCCGAGACCGGCTGTTTCGTCTTCAACGCCGATGACAATTTTGCGCCGTTCTGGCGCGGCGTCGGCGCGGGACGGCGGCTCTGCACCTTTGGGGTTCGCCAGCCGGCCGATATCAGCAGTCTGGGCCGCCTTGAGCTGCAGTGGCATGCGCAGGGCTTCAACAGCCGCTTTGCAGTGGATATCCCGAACGGCCGGCTGGACATCGGGCTGGCGCTGGCCGGGGAGCACAACCGCATGAACGCCCTGGCGGCCATTGCGGCCTGTCTGCAGGTCGGAGTGAGCAAGCAGAGTATCGTTGACGGACTGGCGTCAATCCGTCCGGTCAAGGGGCGATTGCAACCGCTGCAGGGTCGGCAAGGCGTCTGGCTGATCGATGACAGTTATAACGCCAATCCCGATTCTGTCGGCGCCGCCATCAGTGTTCTCGCCCAGGCGCCGGGCCGCCGTTTTCTGGTGCTGGGCGAACTGGGCGAATTGGGGCCGGGCACCCTGGGCTTCTACCGGGAGCTGGGACGGTTGGCGCAGGCGGCCGGAATTGAACATCTCTATGCCGTTGGCGAGGCCGGTGAAGCAGCCCGGCAGATGACCCGGGGCGGCGCCGTTTTTGAGCATCGTGAGGCTTTGATTGAAAGGCTGCAGCAGGAGTTGCGCCCAGGCGACAGGGTGCTTGTCAAAGGCTCCCGTCGCGCCGGAATGGAAAAAGTCGTTAACGCACTCGTCGACCGGGAGACAGACTGAGATGCTTGTTTATTTAGCCGATTATCTGACCCAGTTCAACAGTGGCTTCAGTGTATTCCAGTACCTCACCCTGCGTGCGATTCTGGGCATACTCACGGCCCTGGCGATCTCCTTCATCGTGGGGCCGGTGATGATCCGCCGCCTGACCCACCACCAGATCGGTCAGACGGTACGTAGCGACGGGCCCCAGAGTCACCTTTCCAAGGCGGGTACACCGACCATGGGTGGAACGCTGTTGTTGGTGGCAGTGGCGGTCAGCACCCTGTTGTGGGCCAATCTGGATAACCGCTATGTCTGGATCGTGATCCTGGTGACCCTGTTGTTCGGCCTGATCGGCTTCTATGACGATTATAAAAAACTGGTATTGAAGGATTCCCGGGGGCTCTCGGCCCGTTACAAGTATTTGTGGCAGTCGTTGGTGGGTGCCGGGGCCGCCTACGCGTTGTACAGCAGCGCCACCCTGTCGGCCGAGACTCAGCTGATCATTCCGTTTGTGAAGAGCGTGGTGATCGACATGGGTCCCTGGTTTGTCCTGCTCAGCTATTTCGTGATTGTCGGCACCAGCAACGCGGTCAACCTGACCGATGGTCTGGATGGCCTGGCGATCATGCCGACCGTACTGGTGGCCGGCGCCCTGGGTATTTTCGCCTATGCCTCGGGCCACGCCCAGATCGCCAACTACCTGCTGATCCCCCATCTGCCCGGGGTTGGTGAGATGGTGATTTTCTGCGGCGCACTGGTAGGGGCGGGACTCGGGTTTCTCTGGTTCAACGCCTATCCGGCCCAGGTGTTCATGGGTGATGTGGGCGCGCTGGCGCTGGGCGCTGCGCTCGGCGTGGTGGCGGTGATCGTGCGCCAGGAACTGGTGTTGGTGATCATGGGTGGCGTGTTCGTCATGGAGACCGTCTCGGTGATGCTGCAGGTGGCTTCGTTCAAGCTGACCGGTCGGCGCATCTTCCGCATGGCGCCGCTGCACCACCATTTTGAATTACAGGGGTGGCCGGAACCCCGGGTGATTGTGCGTTTCTGGATCATCACCGTGATTCTGGTCCTGATCGGGCTGGCAAGTCTGAAAATACGTTAACGGCGCTGCATATTGAAGCGGCAAGAGTATATGAAACAGCAACGGGTGAGTAACAGAAAGAGTCTGATCGTCGGTCTGGGCAAGACCGGGCTCTCCTGTGCCCGCTATTTGTCGGCTGGAGGTGTTCCGGTGGCGATCACCGATAGCCGGGATACACCGCCAGGTCTGAGTGAACTGCGTCAGGAGTTGCCCGATATTGCCCTGTTTCTGGGAGGCTTCGATCCCGATGCCTTTGCGGTGGCGGAGCAGCTGGTGGTCAGCCCGGGGGTGGCGATGAGTGAGCCGCTGATCCAGCAGGCGGTGGCCCGCGGCGTGCCGGTGATTGGTGACATCGAGCTGTTCGCATTGGCGGCAAAGGCGCCGGTGGTTGCCATCACCGGCTCGAATGGTAAAAGCACTGTCACTACCCTGCTGGGCGCCATGCTGCGGGATGCAGGCGTCAAGGCCGCCGTCGGCGGCAATCTGGGCGATCCGGCACTGTCGCTGCTGCATGATGATGTGGCGCTCTACGTGCTGGAGCTTTCCAGTTTTCAGCTGGAAACCACCTTCAGTCTGAAGCCGAAGGTGGCGATCGTCCTGAATATCTCTCCGGATCACCTGGATCGCTACCAGGACCTGCAGGCCTATACAGATACCAAGGCGACCATTTACCGGGATGCCGCAGCCGCCGTGTTCAATCTGGATGATCCGCAGGTGATGGCCATGAATCGCCAGGTAAAGGGCGATCTGTTTTTTACTCTGGGGCAGCCACAGGAAGGGGTGTTCGGGATTGGCGAAGATGCGGGTGAGCGTTGGCTCTGTCACGGCAAGGAGCGGTTGATCCGGGCCTCGACGTTGAAAATACCCGGCACGCACAATCTTGCCAATGCCCTGGCGGCGCTCGCCATCGGTACCCTGTTGCAGTTGCCGCGCGATAGCATGCTGAAGACTCTGGCGGGCTTTTCCGGCCTGCCGCACCGCACCCAGTTTATCAAGGAGTCCGCCGGGGTGCGCTGGTACAACGACTCCAAGGGCACCAATGTTGGGGCTTGCGCGGCGGCGTTGGAGGGATTGTCCACAGGGGATGCGGCGCGCACGGTCTTGATTGCCGGCGGCGACGGCAAAGGGGCCGACTTTTCCCCGCTGACACCGGCAGTAGCCCGACATGCCAGGGCCGTGATCCTACTGGGAAAGGATGCACCCCGCATCGCCAAGGCGCTGGCAGACACCGTGCCGTTGATGCATGCCAAGGATATGGATGATGCGGTGCTGCTGGCCGCCGGCTACGCCGAACCGGGCGACCGGGTACTGCTGTCGCCGGCCTGCGCCAGTTTTGATATGTACAAAAACTATCAGCAGCGCGGCGAAATGTTCGTGGATGCGGTGGCGAGGTTGATCCCATGAACCTGACCACGCATCGGCAGGCCACCAGCGGAGCGGGACGCAGACTGTTGCCGGCGCTGGATTATCCGCTGCTGATTGCCGCGTTGATCTTGCTGGGTCTCGGACTGGTGATGGTCGCCTCGGCATCCCTGCACCGGATCGGCGAGGCGCCCTTCTATTATATGAATCGTCATCTGGTGGCCATCGGGCTGGGGCTGCTGGGGGCGCTGGTTGTCTCCCGGGTGCCGGTGTCACTGTGGAAGCGCTCCGGCACCCTGCTCTATTTTGTCGGGCTGCTGCTGCTCGCGCTGGTGCTGGTGCCCGGCATCGGCCGTGAGGCGAACGGCGCCACGCGTTGGATACCGCTGGGAGCATTCAATCTGCAAAGTTCCGAGTTCATGAAGCTGTTCATGGTGATCTATATCGCCGGTTATCTGGTGCGTCGGCAACTGGAAGTTGCCCACAGCATCTGGGGCTTCATCAAACCGATGCTGCTGCTGGTGATTGCCTGTTCGCTGATCATGGTGCAGCCCGATTTCGGTACCACCACGGTGTTGCTGGCCACGGCCATGGGCATGCTGTTTCTCGGCGGTGTCCCGGTGTGGCAGTTTGCCATTCTGATCGGTCTGGCCAGCTCGGCGCTGGTGGGCCTGGTGCTGGTCTCTCCCTACCGGCTGCAGCGGGTGACTGCGTTTCTCGACCCCTGGGCTGATGTGGAGAACAGCGGTTATCAACTGGCACAGGCGCTGATCGCCTTTGGCCGTGGCGAGTGGTTCGGGGTCGGGCTGGGGAATGGCATCCAGAAACAGTTTTATCTGCCGGAAGCCCACACCGATTTCCTTATGGCGGTAATCGGAGAAGAGTTCGGGCTGTTGGGCACGCTGGTGGTGATTACCCTGTTTGCCGTCATCGTCTGGCGCGCCTTCCGCATCGGCGCCCGGGCCGAGGCGCACAACCGGCGCTTCTCCGCCTACGCAGCCTATGGCTTCGGGCTCTGGATCGGCATGCAGGCGTTCATCAATATCGGTGTCAATGTCGGTCTGCTGCCGACCAAGGGCTTGACCCTGCCGTTCATGAGCTATGGCGGTAACAGCATCATCGTGGCCATCCTGGTGGTGGCCATACTGCTGCGTATCGACTACGAACTGCTGCGGCCGGAACCGGTTGAGCAGGAGGGGGCGGCATGGCAGGAGGCGTAATGCTGATGGCTGGCGGTACCGGTGGGCATGTGTTCCCGGCGCTGGCGGTTGCCCAGGAGTTGCGTGATCGGGGCGTGGCGGTCTCCTGGCTTGGCAGTCCGGACAGTTTCGAGTCTCGGGTGGTGCCGGAGCACGGTTTCGAGATCCAGTTGGTGGCGATCAAGGGGTTGCGCGGCAATGGCCTGAAGCGCTGGCTGTCGGCGCCGTTCAAGCTCAGTCGCGCCATGGTTCAGGCCGGGCGGATTTTACGAAATCGCAAACCCGGGCTGGTGCTGGGTATGGGCGGCTTTGTCGCCGGCCCCGGTGGTCTGATGGCGCGTCTGCTCGGGATACCGTTGGTGATACATGAACAGAATGCAGTACCGGGGATGACCAACAGCTGGTTGTCGCGGGTGGCAACAAGGGTGTTCGAGGCCTTTCCCGGCAGTTTCAGTCAGGGCGTCGGTGCTGTGGTGTGCGGTAATCCGGTACGTCGGGAGATTGCTGCATTGCCGGGTCCTGCGGTGCGCATGCAGGGGCGAAATGGTCCGGTGCGCCTGCTGGTCATCGGTGGTTCGCTGGGGGCGTTGGCGTTGAATCGGTCGATACCGAAGGTGCTGGCTGCCCTGGATGCCGGGGAACGGCCGCTGGTGCGCCACCAGGCCGGGCGTGACAAGAGTGAGACCACCCGTGCGCAGTATCAGCAACTTGGTGTGGCGGCTGAGGTCAGCGACTTCATTCAGGATATGGCCGGGGCCTATGCCTGGGCGGATCTGGTGGTGTGTCGAGCCGGTGCGCTGACAGTGAGCGAACTGGCGACTGCCGGGGTCGCCTCGATCCTGGTGCCGTATCCGCATGCGGTCGATGATCACCAGACCCGTAACGCCGGTTATCTGGTGGGGGCGGGCGCGGCCCGACTGCTACCCCAGGCGGAACTGGAGCAGGGCGGCTTTTCCGAGGCGATGCGGAGACTGCTGGTGGATCGTTCGTCACTGCTGGAGATGGCGGTCAAGGCGCGTGCCCTGGCCATGCCCGGTGCGACCAATACCGTGGCGGATTATTGTGAGGAGATCGCGGGTCGATGAAAAAGAGTGGAGCAACACAGCGTCGTCTGGCCGCCACCACCATGGGGCGCATCCGCCACCTGCATTTTGTCGGTATCGGTGGTGCCGGCATGAACGGTATCGCCCAGGTGATGCTCAATCTCGGCTATCAGATCTCTGGGTCCGATCTGAAGAGCAATCCCGCCACCAGCCGGCTGACCAAGCAGGGGGCGACCATCCATATCGGTCATGCGGAGTCCAATATCACGGGTGCCGATGCGGTGGTGATCTCAACCGCAGTCAACGAGGACAACCCCGAGGTGCGCATGGCCCGGGAGCAGCGTATTCCGGTGGTGCCCCGGGCGGAGATGCTGGCGGAGCTGATGCGTTTCCATTTCGGTATTGCGGTGGCGGGCACCCACGGCAAGACCACCACGACCAGCCTGGTGGCCAGCCTGCTGGCGGAAGGCGGTCTGGATCCGACCTTCGTGATCGGCGGCCGGCTCAATTCAGCTGGTACCCACGCTCGTCTTGGGGGCGGTGAATATCTGGTGGCGGAGGCGGACGAGAGTGACGCCTCTTTCCTCTATTTGCAGCCGATGATGGCCATCGTCACCAACGTGGATGCGGATCACATGACCACCTACGGCGGTGATTTCAACCGGTTGCGCCAGACCTTTATCGAGTTTTTGCATCACTTGCCGTTCTACGGCCTGGCCATTCTCTGCATTGATGATGAAGAAGTACGCGGCTTGTTGCCCCAGGTGACCCGGCAGGTGATTACCTATGGCGAATCGGCGGATGCGGATTGCCGCGTCAGCGGGATCAGGCAGGAGGGATTGCGTACCCATTTTAGCGTCACTTTCAGCGGTGAGCCGGCATTTGATGTGACCCTGAACATGCCCGGGCGGCACAACGTGCTCAATGCACTGGCGGCAATTGTGGTGGCCCATGAAGTGGATGTGGATGTGGCGGCGATCACACGCGGTCTGGAGCAGTTTGAGGGCATCGGACGGCGTTTCAATGCCACGGAATGCGCGCTGGCCGATGGCCGTCAGTTCATGCTGGTGGATGATTACGGGCACCACCCGCGCGAAGTGGGGGCGACCCTGGATGCCGTGCGTGCCGGCTGGCCGGAGCGGCGCCTGGTGCTGGCATTCCAACCGCACCGCTACAGCCGGACCCAGGAGCAGTTTGATGACTTTACCCAGGTGCTCTCGTGGCCCGATGTATTGGTGCTGGGGGAGGTCTATGCCGCGGGTGAGACACCCATAGCGGGGGCGGATGGCCGTTCCCTGAGTCGTGCGATCCGGGCGCGGGGACAGGTCGATCCGGTGTTTGTCGATCCGATCGGTGAACTGCCGGAGTTGCTGAACGGCATGATTCTGGATGGTGACATTGTGTTGACCCTGGGAGCCGGGGATATCGGGCAGGTGGCCGCCATGTTGCCGGGCTGGTTTCAACAGCAGGGAGGTGAGGCATGATTGACGGGGTGATCCGACGATTGCACATGGGCTGTGGTGAGCCGCTCTGGGCGATTTTTTCACTGCGCGACAAGTCACCAGTGGCGGTTCGGCCCCCGGCGGTTCCCGGCAGGCGGCTGCAACGGCAACGACCGCACAGAGGCAAGGGCGCGTAATGATGGCGCAGGATAAACCCTCCCTGCGTGGCGAGAAGCGATTCAACGAACCGCTGGCCCGTTACACCACTTGGCGGGTGGGTGGTCCGGCGTGCCTGCTCTACCGGCCGGCCGACAGTGCCGATCTGTTGCAGTTTCTCGCCAGCCTGCCGGCAGGCGAGCCACTGTTGTGGTTGGGACTGGGCAGCAATCTGTTGGTCCGGGACGGGGGGTTCAACGGCACGGTGATTGCGACCCAGGGTCGCCTGGATGACATGGAGTTGGTTTCCGCCACCCAACTGCGCATTGAGGCTGGCGTCAGCTGTGCCCGGATAGCGCGGTTTGCGGCGCGCCAGGGACTCTGTGGGGTCGAGTTCCTGACCGGTATCCCGGGTACCTTCGGTGGCGCCCTGGCGATGAATGCGGGTGCCTTCGGTGGCGACACGTGGACTCACGTGACATCAGTAGAGACGGTGGACAGAAGCGGTCAGTTACACAGGCGCCTGCCGAGCGAGTTTAAGGTGGGCTATCGGCGGGTGGAGCGCCCGGCCGAGGAGTGGTTTATTGCTGCAACCCTGCTTCTCGTGCCGGGTGATGTCAGCGAAAGCCAGCAGCGGATAAGGACGTTGCTGGAACGGCGCAACAGCAGTCAGCCGATCGGCCAGCCAAGTTGCGGTTCCGTTTTCAGGAATCCACCCGGTGACCACGCCGCGCGTCTGATCGAGGCGGCTGGCCTGAAGGGGACGGTGATTGGCGGGGCGCAAGTCTCGGAAAAACACGCCAACTTCATTATTAACCGCGGTAATGCCACGGCCATGGATATTGAGGCGATGATTCAACGGGTCAGAGAACAGGTAAAGGCGGACAGCGGCGTGGAGTTGATCGCCGAGGTACATATCGTCGGCCAGACGGAGGATCAGCCATGACACTACTGGCGGCAGATTTCGGCAAAGTGGCGGTACTGATGGGCGGACTTTCGGCCGAACGGGAGGTTTCGCTACAGGGAGGGCAGGCCGTGCTGGAGGCACTGGTACGTCGGGGTGTGGATGCGCAGGGCGTGGATGCCGGACGGGATGTGCTTCGCCTGCTGCAACAGGAACATTACGACCGGGTGTTCATCATGCTGCACGGTCGCGGCGGGGAGGATGGAGTGATCCAGGGCGCTCTGGAGAGTATCGGTATGCCCTACACCGGCTGTGGCGTCGCCGGTTCCGCCCTGGGTATGGATAAGTATCGCTGCAAGCTGCTGTGGAACGGGCTGGATTTGCCCACGGCCGATTTTGTCATGCTGGAGCAGACGGCCGATCTGGACCGGGCCGAGGCGCTCGGTTATCCGCTGATGATCAAGCCTTCCCGTGAGGGCTCCAGTATCGGCATGGCCAAGGTTGAGAACCGGCCGCAGTTGGAAGAGGCGTGGCGGCAGGCAGCCGGCTACGACATTGAGGTGATGGCGGAGCGCTGGATCAGTGGCGCCGAGTATACGGCGTCGATCCTGGATGACCAGGTGTTGCCGCTGATTCGTATCGAAACACCCAATACCTTCTATGACTACGAGGCGAAATATCAGGCCGACAGCACGGCCTATCACTGTCCTTGTGGTCTGGAGAGTGAAAAAGAGGAGGCGCTGAAGCGGCTGGCCCGGCAGGCATTCCGTGCCGTTGGTGCAACAGGCTGGGGGCGTGTCGACATTATGCTGGATACGGCAGAAAAGCCCTGTCTGCTGGAGGTGAATACGGTGCCTGGCATGACCAGCCACAGCCTGGTGCCGATGGCGGCGCGGGCGGCGGGGATCGATTTTGATGAACTGGTCTGGCGAATTCTATCGACTAGCCGGGTGGATGGCTGATGGCGCCGCAACTCCGCGGAAGTCCCCAGAAGAAGGCCGACGCGGCTGCCGGCACCGGCATGCCGCAGCGTCTGTTGCGCTGGCTGACCGCCCTCGTTGTGCTGCTGCTGTTTGCGGGCAGTGGTGTCTGGGGTGTGATTACTCTGCGCGATCCGGCGGTACTGCCGCTCAAGATTGTCCGGATCGATGGTGAGCTCAGAAATCTCGATCGCCGCGCGCTTGAGCAAGCCGTCGGTGGGGTGGTTGAGGGCAATTTTTTTACCGTCGATCTGGATGCAGTCAGAGCGGCAGCGTTGAAATTGGACTGGGTTGATCAGGTGACTGTCCGGCGTATTTGGCCCGATACCCTGAATATGTGGGTGGAAGAGCAGCAGCCGGTAGCGCGCTGGGGTGATTCGCGACTGGTAAATGGACGTGGGGGCGTGTTCACCCCCGAGCCAGAGGCGCTGAAGACGGAGTTGCCCAGTCTTGTCGGGCCTGACGACAGTGCTGCTGAAATGGTTGCCCGCTACCAGCGTATGAGCCGTCGGTTTATCGCCCTGAAGCTGGATATCACCCGACTGGTAAGGGATGGGCGAGGTGCCTGGACCGTGGGGTTTAAACAGGGGATGGAACTGAAGTTGGGTCATACGGACACCGAGGCGAGGGTGGACCGGTTCGTACAGCTCTATCCAAGGCTTGAGCAGGCGGAGAAGCGCAGGGTGAAGCGGGTGGACATGCGCTATGCCAATGGGGTGGCGGTGCTCTGGGGAGAAGCAAGTTGAAGGTAATGAAAATAAACGTCCCGACCAGTCACAGGGTAGAGATGTGCCCGGTTGCAGAGGAACGGTTTTAATGACCAAAAAGACAGAAAAAAATCTGATTGTCGGGCTGGATGTCGGCACCTCGAAAGTGGTCGCCATCGTGGGTGAGATCAAACTGGATAATCAGATCGAGATTATTGGTATCGGTTCACATCCATCGCGTGGGATGAAGAAAGGCGTGGTGGTGAATATCGAATCCACCGTCCAGTCGATCCAGCGTGCGCTGGAAGAGGCCGAACTGATGGCGGGCTGCGAGATCCATTCGGTGCATGCCGGTATCGCGGGAAATCATGTGCGCAGTCTCAACTCCCACGGCATCGTGGCGATCAAGGATCGGGAAGTGACCCATGGTGATGTGGAGCGGGTGATTGATGCGGCACGAGCGGTGGCGATTCCCGCCGACCAGAAGATTCTGCACATCCTGCCACAGGAATTCATTATCGATGAGCAGGAGGGTATCCGGGAACCGGTCGGCATGTCCGGGGTGCGTTTGGAGGCGCGGGTACACATGGTCACCGGGGCGGTCAGCGCGGCACAGAATATTGTCAAGTGTGTTCGGCGCTGTGGCCTTGAAGTGGATGACCTGATCCTTGAGCAGTTGAGTTCAAGCTATGCCGTACTCAGCGATGATGAAAAGGAGTTGGGAGTCTGTCTGGTGGATATCGGCGGCGGCACTACCGATATCGCGGTCTTTACCGAAGGCTCGATTCGCCATACCGCAGTAATTCCCATTGCTGGTGACCAGGTAACTAATGATATCGCGGTCGCCCTGCGCACGCCGACGCAGCATGCCGAAGAGATCAAGATCCGCTATGCCTGCGCCCTGACTCAGCTCGCGGCCAGCGATGAGACCATCGAGGTACCGAGTATTGGTGAAAGGCCACCCAGAAGGTTGTCCCGCCAGACGTTGGCGGAAGTGGTGGAGCCGAGATATGAGGAACTGCTGAGCCTGGTGCAGGCGGAACTGAGGCGTAGCGGATTTGAGGATCTGATCGCCGGCGGTGTGGTGTTGACGGGAGGCAGTTCCAAGATGGAGGGGCTGATTGAGCTGGCGGAAGAGGTATTCCACATGCCGGTAAGGTTGGGTGTTCCGCAGTACGTGACGGGGTTGGTGGATGTGGTGCGTAATCCGATTTACGCGACAGGGGTCGGTCTGTTGTTGTTCGGACAGCAGAATCAGACGGGACGATTGCAGGATCTCCCCGGGAGTAACAATTTCAAAGCGATCTGGACTCGCATGAAGAGCTGGTTTCAGGGCAATTTCTGAGTTTTTTGACATTTTTAAGTTTTTTCAGGTGGCCGTGTAGCAGGGCCTGGATCATGAGGAGAGAGTGACATGTTCGAATTAATGGATGCATATAGTCAGAACGCAGTGATCAAAGTCATTGGTGTCGGCGGCGGCGGTGGCAATGCGGTCAACCACATGCTGAATGCGAGCATAGAAGGGGTGGACTTTATTTGTGCCAATACCGATGCCCAGGCGCTGAAGAACAGTCAGGTGAGAACGCTGCTGCAGTTGGGCTCCAATATCACCAAAGGGCTGGGTGCCGGCGCCAACCCGGACGTCGGGCGCGACGCGGCCATGGAGGACCGGGAGCGTATCCATGAGGCGCTGCAGGGCAGTGACATGGTCTTTATTACCGCCGGCATGGGTGGCGGAACCGGTACCGGTGCGGCTCCGGTGGTGGCCGAAGTGGCCCGCGAAATGGGCATCCTGACGGTCGCGGTGGTGACCAAGCCGTTTCCGTTCGAGGGTGTGAAGCGGATGCAGATTGCCGATCAGGGTATCGAGGCGTTGAGTCAGTATGTGGATTCGTTGATCACCATTCCCAACGAAAAGCTGTTGGCGGTACTGGGGCGTGACATGAGCCTGCTGAACGCCTTCAAGTCGGCCAATGACGTGCTGCAGGGAGCCGTTCAGGGTATTGCCGAGTTGATCACCCGTCCGGGGTTGATTAACGTCGACTTTGCCGACGTACGTACCGTGATGTCCGAGATGGGTACCGCGATGATGGGTTCCGGTTCATCGAAGGGTGAAAACCGGGCGCGTGATGCCGCGGAACAGGCGATTAACAGCCCGCTATTGGAAGATGTCAATCTGGCGGGCGCCAAGGGTATTCTGGTTAATATCACTGCGGGTCTCGATCTCTCGATTGGTGAGTTTGACGAGGTGGGCAGCACGGTCAAGGAGTTTGCCTGCGATGACGCTACCGTGGTGGTGGGTACCGTGATCGACCCTGACATGAGCGATGAGTTGCGGGTGACTGTCGTGGCTACTGGTCTTGGTGCTGTTGGTGCGGCGGAAATCAAGCCGGCAGTGATCGAAGAAGCGGCACCGGTACGTCTGGTCAATTCAGACGTGGTGGCGCCGGGACCGGGTGACTACCGTGAAATGGATAGCCCGACCGTGGTCAGGAAGGCGGCCAAATCCTATGTCGCCGCTGCTCAGGAACACAACATGGACTATCTGGATATTCCGGCATTTCTGCGGCGTCAGGCAGATTGAAAGCGGGGTGCCGGAACCGGCAACCAGGCAGGTGGGTCCGCAATGTGTGTGAACCGGTTCCCGGAGCGGCCAGAAGTCGTTTCCGGGGGTGAAATAAACTTGCAATGCAAGGGTGAAACTGGTACTTAATAAGGGATTACCCTAATGGGTATCGGGGCGCAGGTATTCATCTGAGATATATTTGGGGCCTGGCACAATTTTTTAGAGCGCAATTCGATTAATGGGCTTTGATGTAGCTCAATTGGGCGGAATGTGTGGTACCATTCGGCTGTTTAGCCGCCGAGAAATGGGGAATACAGGCAACATGATACGGCAACGTACGCTCAAGAACGTTATTCGTGCTACAGGGGTGGGTCTGCACACGGGCGAGAAGGTCTACCTTACCTTGCGTCCCGCGGCGATAGATACCGGAGTGGTGTTCCGTCGGGTTGATCTGGATGAGCCGGTCGAGATAGCAGCGCGGCCGGATAATGTCGGTGATACCCGTCTCTCTACCACGCTGGAACAGGACGGCCTGAAGATCTCCACCGTGGAACATCTGCTTTCCGCCTTTGCCGGCCTGGGAATTGACAATGCATATGTGGATGTGAGTGCCCCTGAAGTCCCCATCATGGACGGCAGTGCGGGACCCTTTGTGTTCCTGATCCAATCCGCGGGCGTGGAAGAACAGAACGCCCCGAAACGCTTTATTCGCATCAAGCGCAAGGTAATGGTCAAAGAGGATGACAAATACGCGGCGTTCGAGCCGTTTGACGGCTTCAAGGTCTCTTTTGGTATCGATTTCAACCATCCTGCATTTGCCGAGCGCACCAAGTCCGCCACTATCGATTTTTCCTCCACCTCATTCGTCAAAGAGGTGAGTCGCGCAAGGACGTTCGGATTCCTGCGCGATATTGAAATGTTGCGGGAGCGGGAACTGGCGCTTGGCGGCAGCATGAGCAATGCCATCGTGGTGGATGATTACCGTGTGTTGAACGAGGATGGCTTGCGTTACGAAGATGAGTTTGTCAAGCACAAGATTCTGGATGCCATCGGTGACCTGTACCTGCTCGGGCACAGTCTGATCGGGGCGTTCAGTGGTTACAAATCAGGGCATGCGCTGAACAACAAGCTGCTCAAGGCACTGATTGCGGATCAGTCCGCCTGGGAAGAGGTGACCTTTGAGGAGGGCGATAGCGTGCCCATCTCATACATGAAGCCGGTTCAGGCGACCTGAGGGTTATCCGGCAACCAGTCGATGCGGTGAACTGCCCGGTTTGTGCATTGGGCTGACGGTTATTTATTCGGCTGTTTTAATGGCGTGTTTACCAAGGCGAGTCAAGGCTTCACTCAGATTGCGGTCCTCGATTCCGGCGGCTGTTTGATTGATCAGAGAGGCGTTTTCCACGCTTAGACGCCTGATTCTGACGCGCTCGGACTTGGGCGGTGTGCTGATGACCATTACCCGCACCGTGATGCGCTCGGTGGCAATGCCGTTGGCGTTCAGTTGCCGGGTAAGTTCACGAGCAGTGAAGCGCAGTCGACTGGCCCAGGTGGACGAGTCTACATAGAGCACCAGTTGAGAGCCTTTCTGTACCACTGCAATACAGTGCGTATCCAGCGGTGGCGGAATCAGGGCGCGAATACGTTGTAGCAGCAACAACTGCACTTTGGATTGTTCAAGTAATCCATGGAGTGTATTTGTGCGCTGAAAATAGTCTTTGATGAGACGCGGTGGTTTGTTCATGGATGAATTGTGTCACGGAAGTCGCTGTAGTGGTGATTTATCTTTCAAACAGGCACTTGTGAGTCCAACACGCTACCGGTGAAGATTATGCTTCTGTCCAGATTCTGCCATAAAAAAGGCAGCCGTCCGATCTCTCTGTACAGGTCGATGCTCACCCTTGTGCCGGTGTTGGCGTTGCTGATGGGCGGATCCCTGTGGGTAGGCTATCAGTGGGGTGTGGATGCGTCGTCACCGCCGGTTGCGACCGAGAGCACCACCGAAGTGGTGCGCAATCTGCTAGTGGCACAGCGCAATGAGTTGCAGGAGACCAAAGGGCGCACCCAGGAACACCTGGACGCCCTGGCGCTTCGGCTGGGCCAGCTGCAATCGCATATTTTAAGAATAAATGCACTGGGGGAGAGGCTCGCCAAGGTGGGTAAGCTGGATGAGGACGAGTTTGATTTTGCCGAAGAGCCTGCCCGTGGTGGCATCGAGGCCGTGGAGTCCGTGCAGTCAGTCAGCTTGTCCGACCTGGTAGCCGATATGGAGCAACTCTCGCTGGTGATTACGGATCGTGAGCATAAGTTGGATCTGATGGAGGGTCTGATGTTCGATAACCTTCTGAACGAAGCGATGCTCCCAGCCGGGCGACCGGTGGAAAAGGGTTGGATATCCTCCCGCTACGGTTACCGCAATGACCCGTTCAGCGGCAAGAAAACATTCCATCACGGAGTGGATATTGCCGGAAAAAAGAACTCGAACGTCATCGCTGTTGCGTCGGGTATTGTTACCTGGACCGGGGATAAGAGCGGCTATGGCAAACTGATCGAGGTGAGACACTCCGATGGCTACGTGACCCGTTATGGCCACAATGGCAAAATCCTGGTGGCGCCGGGCGATCTGGTGACCCAGGGCCAGCCGATCGCGCTGATGGGCTCCAGCGGTCGTTCCACCGGACCCCATGTGCACTTTGAGATAGCCCGCAACGGCAAGACAATCAATCCGTCCAAGTATCTCCGCACCAAACGCTGACCCACACGGCAGGCGCTTCTGCCATGCCAGCAAGATCCGCACTGGATAGCGTCCTGATTGTATGTAATGCCTGCTATCGCAGTCTTTTTACGGTATCATCACCGTTTTATTTTCTGTTCGCATCGGCCTCTACCGGTGTGGGCCTAAATTCATATCAGCAAGAGTTTTTCCATGGTCAGTAAGATTCTCAGGAAGGTCTTCGGCAGTCGCAATGACCGCCTCGTCAAGCGGATGTCGAAGGTGGTCGATCAGATCAACGGGTTGGAGCCGGAACTCCAGACCCTTACGGATGATGAGCTGAAAGCCAAAACCGGAGAATTCAGGGCGCGGCTTGAGCAGGGCGTCGACTTGAGCGCACTGATGCCGGAGGCTTTCGCGGTGGTGCGCGAGGCAGGCAGCCGGGTGCTGAATATGCGCCACTTCGATGTACAGATGATCGGCGGTATGGTGCTCAACGACGGTAAGATCGCCGAGATGCGCACCGGTGAAGGTAAGACGCTGGTAGCGACCCTGGCGGTCTATCTCAATGCGCTCCCAGGCAAGGGCGTGCATGTGGTGACCGTCAATGATTACCTGGCGCGACGCGACGCGGAGTGGATGGGGAAAATCTATACCTTTCTCGGCCTGAGTGTCGGGGTGATTCAGTCATCCGGCGCCGGACTCGAGGACTCCTCCTTTGCCTGTGATTACGACTACGATGGCAAAAGCGGCGGTTATCCTCATCTGCGTCCCATAAGTCGTCGTGAAGCCTATGCCTGTGATATCACCTACGGCACCAACAACGAATACGGTTTCGACTATCTGCGCGATAACATGGCCTTCAGCGCCGATCAGCGCGTCCAGCGGGAGAAGTTCTTCGCAGTGGTGGATGAGGTGGATTCCATTCTCATTGACGAGGCGCGTACCCCGCTGATCATCTCCGGGCCGGCCGAGGGGAGTTCGGACCTCTATACACGTATTGATCAGGTGATTCCGCGCCTGACCAGGCAGGAACCCATCGAAGCGGATGAAGATGGCAAACCCTCCTTTGGTCCCGGTGACTATTCGGTGGACGAGAAGGCCCGTCAGGTATACCTGAGTGAAGAGGGGCATCAGCATGTGGAAGAGATGCTGTTGGAGATGGGGTTGCTCGACCCGGAGACCAGCCTCTATGACACCGCCAATATCAGCCTGATGCATCACGTCACTTCCGCACTGCGTGCTCACGCCCTGTTCCAGAAAAACGTTGATTACATCGTGCGTGACGGTCAGATTGTCATTGTCGATGAGTTCACCGGTCGCACCATGCCGGGACGCCGTTGGTCAGAGGGCCTGCATCAGGCCGTCGAGGCCAAGGAGGGGGTTGAGATTCAGAAGGAGAATCAGACCCTGGCGTCGATTACCTTCCAGAACTATTTTCGTCTGTATGACAAGCTTTCCGGTATGACCGGCACCGCCGATACCGAGGCGCCGGAGTTCCTGCAGATCTACGGCCTGGAGGTAGTGGTGATACCCACCAACCGGGATATGGTGCGTGATGACATGGGCGATCTGGTGTATCTGACCGCCGCGGAAAAGTACCAGGCTATTACCGAGGATATACAGGACTGCGTCAAACGAGGCCAGCCGGCGCTGGTGGGTACCGCCTCTATTGAAACGTCCGAACTGATCTCGGAATTGCTGGATAAGGCGAAGGTGCCGCATCAGGTATTGAATGCCAAGCATCATGAACGGGAGGCCAATATCGTTGCCGAGGCCGGCCGTCCCGGCGCGGTGACCATTGCCACCAATATGGCAGGACGTGGTACCGATATCGTGCTGGGCGGTAATCCGGATATGGAGATTGCCGACCTGGGTGATGCGGCGACCCCGGAGGCTATCGAGAAGATCAGGGCTGACTGGAAGGAGCGTCACCAGCAGGTGCTGGAGGCGGGTGGTCTGCATGTGGTGGGCACCGAGCGGCACGAGTCGCGCCGTGTGGACAACCAGTTGCGCGGACGCTCCGGTCGTCAAGGTGATCCCGGTTCAACCCGATTCTACCTGTCCCTGGAAGATAACCTGATGCGTATCTTCGCCTCCGACCGGGTGTCGGCCATCATGCAGAAACTGGGCATGGAGGAGGGCGAGGCGATCGAGCACCCCTGGGTGACCAAGGCAATTGCCAATGCCCAGAAGAAAGTGGAAGGACGCAACTTCGATATCCGCAAGCAGTTGTTGGAATATGACGATGTGGCCAATGACCAGCGCAAGGTCATCTACCAGCAGCGTGATGAACTGATGGATACCGGGGATGTGTCCGACTCCATCACCTCGATCCGCCATGACGTGGTGAATGCCCTGATCGACCGTTACATTCCGCCGGAGAGTCTCGATGAGCAGTGGGATGTTCCCGGTCTCACCGAGGCCCTGAAGACGGAATATGAACTGGATTACCCGATTCAGGAGTGGCTCGATTCGGATGATAGTCTGCATGAGGAGACCCTGCGACAGCGGATTATCGGCCAGATGGAGCAGGAGTATGCCGAAAAAGAGGCGCTGGCAGGGAGTGAAAACCTGCGCATGTATGAGAAGGCGATCATGCTGCAGATCCTGGATGCGAGCTGGAAAGAGCATCTCGCCGCGATGGATTATCTGCGCCAGGGTATCCATCTGCGCGGCTATGCGCAGAAGAATCCGAAGCAAGAGTACAAGCGGGAAGCCTATGAGCTGTTCTCCAATATGCTGGACAGTATCAAGCAAGAGCTCATAGTGGTCCTGACCAAGGTGAGGATTCAGCCGCAGGAGATGATGGAAATGCCGGCTCATGAACAGAATGAAGCCGATTTCCAGTTCAAGCATGAAACCTTTGGCGGCTTTGGCGATGAAGAAGAGGCGGCGGCAAGCGGGGCGGATGAAGAGTCGCAACAGCCGTTTGTCAGGTCTGATCGCAAGGTGGGGCGCAATGAGCCCTGCCCCTGTGGTTCCGGTAAAAAATACAAACAGTGCCACGGGCGTATTCAATAGCAGGGCCAGCATCCACACCAGATATACCTGCGGATAGGATCGGCAGGGCAAGTAGGATGGTCAAAGCGCAGCGTGCCCATCAACTCGCCGATCGGGGTTGTGTCTGTGGATTAAGCAAAAACGAGAATTGGCGGAATCGAGTCAATGAACGAAGAGTTGGAGTTTCAGCCGGTCCCGGGTATTCGCCTCGGCGCAACAGGCGCGGGGATCAAGTATCGGGATCGCGATGATCTGGTGATTATTGAACTGGCCGAGGGCAGCACCTGCGCGGCGCTCTTTACCCGCAACGCCTTCTGTGCGGCGCCGGTGGTGGTCGCCCGGGAGCACCTTTCGGCCACCATGCCGCGCTATCTGCTGATCAACTCCGGCAACGCCAATGCCGGCACCGGCGATGCCGGTCTGCGTGCGGCCAGGGAGTCCTGTAAGGCGGTGGCGGCGGCAAGAGCCTGCGCCATTAATCAGGTATTGCCTTTTTCCACCGGGGTGATCGGTGAACCGCTTCCGGTGGACCGGATTGCCGTGGCGGTGCCTGATGCGCTCACCGCCTTGTCTGACCAGGGCTGGGCCAGGACGGCGCGCGCCATCATGACCACCGACACGGTCCCCAAACTGGTTTCCCGGCAGCTGGAGCTCTCCGGCAAGACCATCACGGTCACCGGCATGGCCAAGGGGTCGGGCATGATCCGCCCGGATATGGCGACCATGCTGGCCTATATCGCCACCGATGCGCTGGTCGACCGGCACCTGCTGCAGCGATGCCTCGAACTGGCGGTTAAGCCGTCGTTCAACTCCATTACGGTGGATGGCGATACCTCCACGAATGATGCCTGTGTGCTGATGGCATCCGGCGTCAGTGGGTGCTCACCCATAACCGACGAGACCTCGGCCGACTTCCTCAAGTTGTGCGCCGTGGTGGAAGAGGTCTGTATGCAACTGGCCCGAGCGATCGTGCTGGATGGGGAGGGCGCCACCAAACTGGTTGAGGTGCGGGTTGAGGCGGCCGGGAGTGAGCAGGAGGCCCGCGACGTGGCCTACACCATCGCCCATTCACCCCTGGTCAAGACGGCGCTGTTCGCCTCCGATCCCAACTGGGGGCGCATACTTGCCGCTGTGGGGCGCGCCGGCATCGAGCATCTGGATATCGACCGGATCAAGATCTGGCTGGATGATGTCTGTATCGTGCGGGAGGGGGGGCGTGCGTCCGACTATACCGAAGCGGCCGGCAAGCGGGTGATGGATCAGAGCGAACTGACTATCCGAGTGGCGCTGGGCCGGGGCGAGTCGATTACCCGCGTGCTGACCTGCGATCTCTCCTACGATTATGTGAAGATCAATGCGGAGTACCGCTCGTAGTAGATTCTGTGTTTCCGATCAAGCCACTAACAGTGAAATTGAATAGAATCGTAGGAGCGGCTTCAGCCGCGAAGGGTGCTCCAACAGTACACAGATCGCAGCTAAAGCAGCCCCTACACGTATAGCCCTGTGATTGAGCGATGGCCAGCCAGATTGTCGTAGCGGATTCAGCCGCGAAGAAAACGAGCCAAATGCTGATGTTGAGACGAATTAGTCCATGCTGCCGGTCCATGTAGCGGTCGCCGTAATCCAGGATGCCGCAGGTCGTGTGCTGCTGGCGCGCCGCGCCGAAGACGCGCATCAGGGTGGCCTGTGGGAGTTTCCAGGTGGCAAGGTGGAGAATGGGGAGAGTCTTTTCCAGGCGCTGCGCCGGGAGATTCAGGAAGAGCTGGGTATTGAAGTCAGTACTCACCAACCCCTGATTGATCTCACTTATAACTACCCGGATAAGAGTGTCCGGCTGGACGTACACAGAATTCTTCAGTACAGCGGTCACCCTACCGGTCTGGAAGGACAGCCCTTAGAGTGGGTATTACCTGAAAATCTGCACCAGTATGCCATGCCGGCAGCGGACCGGCCCATCTGCAATGCGTTGAAATTACCCCCGCTGTATCTGATCACCGGCCCAGATCCGGCGATTCCCGGCCAATTCCTGCGACGTCTCGAGGCGTCTTTGCTTCGTGGTGTGCGGTTGGTACAGTTGAGAGCGCCCAAGCTTGGACGGGCCGAATATGCAATGCTGGCCTCCGATGCGCTGTCACTGTGCCAGCAATATGGTGCGAAACTGTTATGTAACTGTCCGGTGGAACTGGCGATGGAGCTGAATGCCGACGGTGTTCATCTTAGCAGCAGTCGGCTGGCTGAGTTGAGTGAGCGACCACTTACCAATAGTAAATGGGTGGCCGCTTCCTGTCACAATCTGGAAGAGCTGCATCAGGCAATGGCGATAAACGTGGATTTTTGTGTAATCTCTCCGGTACTGGCTACCACTTCCCATCCGAATGCCGTGCCAATGGGGTGGGGCAAATTCTCCCAAATCGTCACGATGGCGAATATCCCGGTGTATGCCCTGGGTGGTTTGAGCCCGAATCATGTCGAGGTAGCTCTGGAAAATGGCGGCCAGGGCATAGCCGCCATCAGTGCGCTCTGGGCGGATGAGAATTCAATTGAGTAGCTTGATTGTCGGATTACGCAATCGCTAAATCGACCTATATTAGGAACCGGCAATCCACACAGAAGGTCACGTCAGCCGAAGGCGTAACCCGACAGCGTGGGAGGGGCGAATCCGGTACATTGCGCAGGAGTGCCCCAACCCCATCCTCATGCCTACATTTCTGGATCAGGAAAGGCTAACTGTAATCATCCTCAGGCGGCAGGAACGGGTTTGCCGGGGTATCGTCCGGAATACGGTGCTTCTCTTCCAGCCAGTCCCCCAGGTCGATAAGACGGCAGCGTTCGCTGCAAAAGGGGCGGGATTCCGGATTGCTGTGCCAGTCAAAGGCCTTTTTACAGATCGGGCAGCGTACGTTTTTCAGCGCATCAGACATGATCTTCAGAGAATACAACAGTTGAGGAAAAAGGTGGTGTCCAGCTTGGTCTGGGTGGCGCGCTCCTCGGTCGACTGCTCCATGAAGCGGACGGTGAAGCGGTGTTTGCCCCCGCTGATCTCCGCAAACAGATGGCTTTCCCGGGGTAATCCGACCCGAATCAGTTGGGCGGGTGACTGGGCATCCAGACTCTGTTGAAAAAAACCGTTGGAAGCAAGCTCTCGGGTGGGCGTGGTGCTGCCGCGGACGAGCGAGAGCAGCAGACTGACTGCGGTAAAGACCGGTTCCAGGGTCTGCCGCCAGGCAACAATCTCCTGATGACGCTGTTCGAAAGGTTGCTGCAGCCAGAAATGATACAGAGGCAGATCAAAGGCGCAACTTCCGCCAGGGATGCTGCTACGCTGGGTAATATTTTTGAGAAATTCATTCTCCCTAAGCTCTTGCCCCAACTGCCCGTTGTGTCGCTGGAGTTTACCGGAAACAGCGTTCAACTCGCGTAGAATCTGCTCCAGACGCTCTTCATTGACATCCGGAATGGCACGGATACTGGCCAGCTTCTCCTGATGCCGTTTCAACTCCTTGATCAGGTCGGTCTTTATGTCGGCCCGGGAAAAAATGGCCACCATGTCCATCAGGCTGGTAATGGCGGCCCGGCTGTCCCAGGTGCTGGATTGAGGCATGTGAAAATCGACCTGACGAAACAGATGCTCCAGACGCAGAAAGGTTCTGGTTTTCTCGTTGAGCGGATGCTCATAGATGATCTTGTCTGAAACGGCTGGTTGCATGAATCGATGTCTGTTTATAACCGCACCTGACCCGGTGCCTGGATACGACAATAGTTACATTATACCGATTCTGGCAACTATAAGCTTGTCAGGGGGCAAGTTTAAGATATTTCTGGTGGAGGAGTTCGACCATCGGGCGGAGATCATCCAGAGCCCCTGAATTGTCAATAATATCATCGGCTTTAGCCAGGCGGCTTTTTCGGTCAATCTGGGAGGCGATGATGGACTTTGTCTGTGCTTCGCTTGCCTGGTCACGCCGAGTGACACGGCTGATCTGCAATTCAGGCGCGCAGTCCACTACCAGTATGCGGTCGACGCCCTTGTCCTGCCCGGTTTCAAACAACAGCGGAATGGAGAAGATGGCATAGGGTGTCTCGAATTCATCCAGCCGGCGACGCATTTCAGCGCGTATCCTTGGATGCAGGATTCCCTCCAGGGTGGATTTTGCATCGGGGTTGGAGAAGATATGCTCCCGAAGCCAAGCCCGGTTGAGGGTGCCATCAGGGCACAGTGCATCAGTGCCAAACTGTTGGACAATCTCCCGTAGGGCGGGTTGGCCGGGTTCAACCACTGCCCTCGCCACCACATCGGCATCGATAATCGGCACACCCAATGCAGCGAAGCAATCTGTAACCGCGCTCTTGCCGCAGCCTATTCCACCGGTGAGTCCGACAACGAACATGGATCAATCCTCCGAAAAAATTGCATACATTCCACCTGTATTATGCCAACTGTGGTTTATTGGCCGCGCTGGTGTCTTGTGCTATGCTATACATGTTATACAAATATAGCACCGGAGATTATCATGCTTGCTATTCGATTGCCCGAAGAAATTGAGGCTCGCCTGACGGCGCTGGCAGCCAAGACCGGTCGCACCAAAACATTCTATGCTAGAGAAGCAATTCTTGAGCATCTGGATGACATGGAGGACAAGTATCTGGCTATAAACCGCCTGGAGAATCCAGGCAAACGCTGGACACTAGACGAGTTGGAGCGAGACATTGACCTGGATCGTTGAGTTCGACGATGCGGCTGCTAAAGAACTACGCAGGTTAGACCGACAAACGCAATGCTCCATTTTACGTTATTTGCGTGAACGCATTGCCACCGATGAAGACCCCCATCGCTTTGGTAAGCCACTGTCCCGTCGGCGTGTGGGGCTGTGGCGATACCGTATTCGCGACTATCGCGTAATCTGTAACATAGAAGACGACAAACTCATTGTGCTTGTCCTCCGTGTTGGTCACCGCAAAGATATCTACGAATAACCCAGAAAGTAAGTTGGGCAAAGCCCATGCTCTCAACTTTACTCCCCGGCTTAGGTTCCGCTCCTTCATCTATAAAGGCTAAGAAGCGTGCCTATCTTCCCTGATCTTGCAGTTTGTAACCGAGTGCCCGCCCGGCACAAGAATCAGGCCAATCCCGCCCACTGGAGGTAGGCCGCGTTGATCAGGTCACCCCAGATCAGGCTGATCCAGCCGGCTGCCGCGAGGTAGGGCCCGAAGGGAATGGGGATATTACGATCACGCCCCCGAATTATTATCAGCAGAATGCCCACTACCGCGCCAACCACGGAAGAGAGCAGAATAATCTGGATCAGGGACTGCCAGCCAAACCAGGCGCCAAACAGCGCGAACAGCTTGAAATCACCGTAGCCCATGCCTTCCTTGCCGGTCAGCAGTTTGAACAGCTGGAAGACTATCCACAAGGAGAGATAACCCACCGCGGCCCCGATAATCGCCGAGTGGCTGTCGGTGAAGATGCCGAACAGACTGAGCAGCAGACCGAGCCAGAGCATCGGGAGAACAATGGAATCCGGCAGCAATTGCTCATCAAAATCGATCAGGGTGAGGGCGATCAGGGCCCAGGTCAGCGGAAGGGCCGTAGCCGCCTGCCAACTGAACCCGAAATGAAGCGCTACCGCCAGAGAGAGTAGGCCAGTGGCCAGTTCGATGACTGGATAACGCAAGGAGATGGGTTTTTTACATTCGGAGCAGCGGCCCCGCAGTAGCAGCCAGCTGATGACAGGGATATTCTCCCACGCTCTGATTTTGTGCCCGCAATGGGGACAACTTGAGCCGGGGCGACTCAGAGTCAGGGGCGGGCTGGATGCTTCGGATGTGTTCTTGATATCCAGAAAATCATGGCATTGATTCCGCCAGTCGATCTCCATCATTTTTGGAAGACGGTATGCCACCACATTCAGGAAACTGCCGACGAACAGGCCGAGGAGCGTGCAGGCGACTGCAAAAAGCAGCGGGCTTTGCTGGAAAACCGATATTAAGGTCATTAATGTGGAATCAAACAACAGATGCCATTTTGAAGATCGGCAGATACATGGCGACCACCAGACCACCCACCAGGGTGCCGATGATTACCATGATAAAGGGTTCCATCAAACTGCTGAGGGCATCCACCGCGTTGTCGACTTCCTCTTCATAAAAGTCGGCCACCTTGGAGAGCATGTGGTCAAGTGAGCCAGACTCCTCGCCAATTGCCACCATCTGAACCACCATGTGAGGGAACAGTTGTTGTTGTTTCATGGTAAGTTGCAGAGACTGGCCCGTGGCGACATCCTCCCGCATTCGGAGTACTGCATCGCTATAGACAATATTTCCGGTTGCGCCCGCGACGGATTCAAGGGCTTCAACCAATGGGACGCCGGCCGCAAACATGGTTGCCAGTGTGCGGGAGAAACGGGCGATGGTGGCTTTATGTATGATGGCCCCAATGATAGGAATCTGTAGAACGATTTTATCTATTCGTTGGCGCATCTTTCTAGAACGTTTATAGGAAAAGCTGAAGGTATAAATGGCCCCCATAACGCCGATTAATAGCAGCCACCAATAGCTGGTCATCCACTTTGACATGGCCACAACCATCTTGGTGAATGCCGGCAGGTCACCACCAAAACTGGAGAACAGACTCTCAAACTGGGGTATTACGAAAAGCATGATCAGAACGGTTACAAGAATTGCAACAATAATGACTGCCGCCGGATAAAAGAGCGCCTTCTTGATTTTGCCCTTGATAGATTCGGTTTTTTCTTTGTAGCTTGCAATCTTGTCCAGCAGATCTTCCAGTACACCGGCCGCCTCACCGGCACGTACCAGGTTGCAGAACAGGTCATCAAAATAGAGGGGGTGCTTTGCTAGCGCTTCTGCCAGTGCAGTACCTCCTTCCACATCGCCCTTGATGGCGAGGATCAGATCCTGCATGGCGGGGTTGTTGTGACCGCGCCCCACGATGTCAAAAGCCTGGACCAGGGGGACGCCCGATTCCATCATGGTCGCCAGTTGTCGCGAGAAGACCGCAATATCCCCCGGGGTTATTTTTTTCTTCGTGTTAAAAAGCGCTGTGGCTTTTTTCTTTACCTTTAACGGATTGATGCCTTGTCGCCTAAGGTCAGCCCTTACCAGTGCGAGAGAGGCGGCACGGGATTCTCCCTTGATTCGCTTGCCCTTCTTGTCGGCGCCCTCCCAAGTGTAGACATAGGCCTTTTCGGCCTTGGGGGCTTTTTTTACGGCAGTTGCAGTGGCCATATCGGTTAATCCTTGGTAACCCTGTTAATCTCTTCCAGGCTGGTGACACCCGCCCTGATCTTGTTCAATCCGGCTTCCCTCAATGTGAGGATGCCCTCATCTCTGGACTGTTGTTCCAGTTGTAATGAGTTACCACCCTCCATTACCAGCTTTTCCATGGCGGATGAGATGGGCATGATTTGAAATATACCAACACGCCCCTTGTAACCCATAGTGCAGCGGTCACATCCCACGGCTTTATAGACGGTCAGATTTTTCAGTTCGTCTTCCTTGAACCCCTCTTCGAGCAGTGCCTCCCTGGGTAGGCCATCGGCTACCTTGCAGTGTTCGCAGAGCCGCCGGGCGAGTCGCTGGGCCATGATCAGGATGACAGAAGAGGCGATGTTGAAGGGGGGGATACCCATGTTGGCCAGTCGAGTCAATGTCTGGGGGGCATCATTGGTGTGCAGGGTCGAGAGCACCAGATGGCCCGTCTGAGCGGCCTTGACGGCGATTTCTGCCGTCTCCAGGTCACGGATCTCACCCACCATCACAATGTCCGGGTCCTGTCGCAGGAAGGCGCGGAGTGCTTCGGCAAAGGTCAGGCCGGTTTTGACATTGACGTTGACCTGATTAATGCCGGCAACCTGGATTTCCACCGGATCTTCTGCTGTGGATATGTTCACACCCTCGCTATTGAGCATATTCAGCGCGGTATAGAGCGAAACTGTTTTACCGCTACCGGTCGGGCCAGTGACCAGAATCATACCGTAGGGCTTTCTGATGGCGGTCTCAAACAGCCGCTGCTGTTCAGGCTCGAATCCGAGGGCCTCGATACCCAGTTGGGCACTGGCTGGGTCCAGGATACGCAATACCACTTTCTCGCCATACAGAGTGGGGCAAGTGTTGACACGAAAGTCGATGGCCCGATTGCGCGACAGCTTCATCTTGATGCGGCCATCCTGGGGGACGCGCCGCTCGGCAATGTTCATGCGGGACATCACCTTAATACGCGCGGTCAGGCGGGAGGCGATATTGACCGGCGGTGAAGAGACCTCATGGAGGATGCCGTCTTGTCTCAGTCGGACCCGAAAGGTCTTTTCATAGGGCTCAAAGTGGATATCCGAAGCGCCGCTGTTGATGGCATCAAGTAGCATCTTGTTGACAAAGCGCACCACCGGCGCGTCATCAACATCCAGGTCTCCCTCTTTCCTCTGGGTGTCCTGATCCTCTGAGGAGATATCGAGGTTATCCAGATCGGCATCCAGCAGATCTGACATGCTGGTGTCTTTCGCTTCCAACGCGGACTCAATCGCCCGAACCAGTTTCTCCTCTTCGACGACAATGGCTTCGATCGCCAGACCGGTGTGGAACTTGATCTCATCCAGACCCTGGATATTGGTCGGGTCGGAGACCGCCAGAAACAGTCGGTTGCCGCGGCGAAAGATCGGCAGGGCGTGATGAATCCGGATCAGTTTCTCGTCTACCAGCCCGATGGGTGCAGCCGTCATGTCCAGGGCTTCGAGTTGGAACAGGGGCACGCCAAACTCTTGTGAAGCAGAGAGGGCGATGCTGTTGCTATCCAGCAGTTTGTTTTCGACCAGGTAGGAGACGAACTGCTGGCGTTTCTTGGCGGACTCAAGAATCGATTTTTGCGCAATCTCTTCAGATAGCAGATTGTCCTCGACAATACGTCGAGGCAGTCCGCTTAATGCTATATTTTGGGTTGCTGTTGCCATTTATTCCGAGATTTCTGGGCGATGTTTTTGGTTGGGTCAGTGTATAAGTCTACCGTTGAAGCGCTACCCCGCGGGAGGTCTATCGGCAGTTTCCAATAATGTTTTAGCCCAACGCCAAAAGACTATACCTTAATCGAATCTAATAATCGATTATAGATCCTTTTTCAAGTTAATTGTGCGAAATTCAAGTCAAGTTATTGTCTTTTAATAATAAAAAAGGCTCCATCCCAGTTTCCTGTTGCATGAGAAGTGGCCTTTTTGTAGGCGCGGATTTATCCGCGAAATTGGCGGCTGAAGCCACTCCTACCGGGTGAATTGCCAAAACAAGAACAACAGATAATTGGGACAGAGCCATAAAAAAACATAATCAGTTCAAGTCTGACTCGGTCTCATATAGGTACCTATAATATTGATATGCGCATATTATATGGATAATATGATGCGCATATCTGATTCGACATGGACTGGGCGCCATCATGCTGAAAAGCGGTCAACCATCAACCGGCGATACACGCCGCGCTACCAATGTGTCACTCAGCGCACATTTACTGGCCGAGGCCCGGGCGCTTGAGGTCAATGTATCAAGGGCTGCCGAACAGGGGCTGGTACAAGCCATCGCCGAACGGCGGGCGGCCTTGTGGCTGGAGGAGAGCCAGGATTCGCTGGCAAGCTCCAATGCCTTTGTCGAACAACACGGCTTGCCGCTGGCGCAATACCGGGACTTCTGATGGCGCGCTTCGATGTATACAAAAACCCTGCAGGTAAGGGTTGTCTGCTTGATGTGCAGGCCGACTTACTCGGTCAGCTCAACACGCGGTTGGTGGTCCCCCTGTTGCCGTTGTCGATGGCGCCAAAGCCCGCGCAGACACTCAATCCATGCGTCGAGATCGGGGACGAGACCTTTGTGATGGCCACGCAGTTCATGGCCGCTGTTCCTGCCAGTATCTTGCACATACCAGTGACGAATCTTCAGTCTCGGCGCGATGGGATCGTAGCCGCTATTGATTTTCTACTGCAGGGATTCTGAAGTAAGGGAAACGGACTATTTAAAACCTCGATGGCAAGTCCCATCGGAATTGGAGCATGGTGTTGTTTATTTTGAGGGCAGGAAAAATGAAGGACCTGACCTTAGTCGTGCTCACGGGTTGGGGATTCAGTGGGGAATTCCCCCCTCCTGCCAGAAACGGGGGCCGAATGTAACAATATTGCCCTGTGACGGGGGTGTCTCCATCTCCATTCGAAGCACGATGTCCGGTACCACTGTCCACAACAGCCCAGCCATTGCAATGCCGGTGATAAGACGGAGAATGGTGGTCTGGCTGGTTGAGGCAGCGGAAGCCGGGGCCGGCAGGTAATAGAGCCCGAGCATCAGACCAGCGATAACCGAAAACATGGCCTGGCTGAGGGGCATGACGATCACGCCGCTCACCATGGAATAGGCCAGACCGGCCGTGATGGAAAAAAACAGCGCAATCCAGAGGTGTCGTTGCCCGTTCTCTTCCAGCATTTCTCTGTTTTTGAAAAAACTTGTGCACCAGGCCGCCAACCCCCAGCAGGTGAGTACAACCAGGATGATCGCGACGGGAAGCCCCCATTCAGCGGCAATCTGCAGCAGTGCATTGTGCGGATGGGCCGCGATGGTGTTGGGGTAGTAGGCATAGTGCATGGGGCCAACACCAAGCCATGGGTTGTCGGCAATCATGTTGAGAGCCAGCTCCCAGAGCTGCAGGCGTGCAGGGTCTTCGGTCAACTGGGCGAGGCGCGTCTTGGTCTCTGAATTCGGCGCGTAGACAAATAATAAGTAATAGGTCAACCACCCGCTTATGGCCGCGAGCAAGTTTGCCTTGATAACGGGCCAAGCGTCTTTTCTGAAAATAAGCAGTGTGGCAGTGCCTGCTAGGGCAATGGCCAACTGGGCGCCGCGGCTTTGCGAGGCAAGCAGTAATACCCACCAGCCGATGGCGAGAATAATTAACAGCCACCGGATGGATACAAAAAACCGTGGGTAAAGCAGAAGGGGCAATACCATGAGTGGCAAGGTCCAGATCTGGAACTGGTTGAAAAATCGAATGCTGGAAAATCCACTGAAAGGTTCCGGCAGGATCAAAGGGTTGCCTTGAATAAAAATGCCTACATAGCTGGTGAAGAATGTGACCTCATAGCAGAAGGCGCTGACGGTGATCGCGGTGATTAGTGTACCGATGATGGCGCGGTTGTAACGCTGAGCCAGGACGGCTACCGTAAATGAAAAGCTAACTAGGAGCAAAAAGAGGCTCAACTCCACGATGGCGTATTCGCTAGAGGGTGCTTGCAGGGATGAAAGGAGTCCCAGAGATGAGGCAATCGCCAAGCTCCACCGACTTAGGCGGGGGAGGGAGAGGTTTATTTGTAGTAAACTCTTTGCACCCTGTTGCGAGATCAGTATCCAGCACGTTGGTAGCAATAGTAGGGATGTCTGCACGATGCGTTTCTCATCGTAACGCTGTGCCCACGAAATTAGGTCGAAATTCGGTGCAAGGGCGATAAATAAACAGAAACAAATAAAAATAGAAAAAGCATAGTGAGCCATGCTCCTTTGAGCTGTACGCTTAAATTGGGAGACAATTTGTTCGACTGGCATGTCGATCTCGGAAAGCAAAAAGGCCACACCATTATATCGGTGCGGCCTTTCGTAGGATCAAATGTGTTAATCGGTGTTTTAGCTTCTGCAGTTTGCAGGAAGGTACTTGTCATCAATGCTGCCAGCAGCACAGACCCATTTGACACCTGCGCCAGAGCCAGTTCCAGTGAGAGTGAAGTTATCACCGGACGCCGTATCACCACCAACTGCATTAATATCGACGGTAATAACTCCGACGGAGCCATTGGTTTGTGCATAGTTTAATTCTTTTACGACGTCAGTGGCATAGCTTGTGCCGGTGGAGTCTATACCTGCAGCATCCTCAGTTGCAGGCATACTACCCATAGAAATATAGTATTCTGAGACTGAGTTCTTTGCTGCTGAGGCCAAGGACATGGCTTCGGTTAATTTTGCCCTAACGGTATAGTCCTGATAGGCAGGAATGGCAATAGCCGCCAAAATACCAATAATCGCCACAACGATCATCAGTTCGATCAATGTAAAACCAGCCTGTGCTTTTTTCATGGGTCTCTCCTTTTAATACTCAAATATTCTGCGGCAAATGCCTGGTGTAATGCGTCATCCCTTTCATCATGCGGCCCGGCAGTTGCCAGCCTCAGACTACTTGCCCGTTATTCAGCAATGGCTGTGCCAGTTGTGGGGTTCTGTTTTTGGATGGCATATAACAGGTTGATTCTAAAGCTAATATTTTTTGTTCGCTCGGTGGTTTGGTGGCCGGTGGTTGCGGGGTTGCTCCTGCTGTAGACCTTACGGGGAGTGTCAAAAAGTGACGTAAATTGTCACTCTAAAATAAAACAGGATCGGGACCGATCTGTTTTTCCGGGTTATGGGGTCAGGTCTTTCATCTTGCGTCATTGATCTCTTTTGATAGAGCGGGTCCATGGCAAGATCGTTATGCGTCTATCAGGGTGACGATAACCGACACCTATTCCTTGGTGTAATAGAGACTGTGTGTGAGCGCCCCGAGTGGTATTCCCCCACGTTCGGGGAGGAAGGGTGCAGCACTCTGTATGGTGTTCCCCGCACATGTTGGGGTACAGAGTGCCCTATCCCAGTTTGTCCGCCAGCTTCCCGGCATTAAAGCTCAAAGAAATGTCTCATCGGTTCCATCTGCTGATGGAGTATCCTGATGACAAAAATATCGTTCTCACGCCGCCGGTAAAAAATGGCGTGTCGTTGGTGATCGTGACGGCGAACCTGATCTGCTATTTCCGGGCATTCATGCCCCATTTGCGGAGAGCTGGATAGAAGACGAAAGGTGCTCTCCAAGTCATCGGTGTAGGCGTCAGCCTGGTGAGCACCAAAGTTAAGCAAGGTATATTCGTAGATAGCTGTGAAATCCTCTGCAGCAAGATTGGACAGCTTATACATGGTGTTTCTGTTTCACCTGAGCGGCAATGTCGCGCAGAGACAGATCACTTTCCCCGCTTCGTTCTCCAGCTTCTACGGCACCTCTCAGCGCAGCCATTTGATTTTCCTGACGCTCGAGCAACCGCAAGGCTGAGCGCACGACTTCACTGGTTGATCCGTAGCGCCCGGACTCAATCAATTTGCTCACAAAGTCGTCTAGTTGTGAGCCGATAGTGACGCTTGTTGTTCTAGGCATGGCATAATCTCCTGTGTGAATAATTAACACAAGCATAGCATCCTTGGAGACCACTTCAAAGAAAGCTGAAAATGGGGGCAGGTCTTTCATCTTGCGTAGGATAAAAGGTCAAGATTAAGTAGCAACGGGGCAAGTTGCTTGGTCAGCGTTTCAGATCGCGGTAGAAGTTTTCGTGGGGACCAACGGCTTCGAGATAGACCAGACGAAGATCGTCATCGCGAGTGTAGCCCAGCAAATAGAGCTGGCCGAGGCAGCGAAACTTGTAGACACACAGATCTGAGAGATCGCCTTTTTTCTTTTCCCCGATGTCGGGATTCCTGGCGACCTCACCGACGGCGCTATCCACTTCAGCCACGACGTTGTCGTGCAGCTTCTTGTAGATGCGTGTAAACCGACGGGTCTGGCGAACGTCCCACGTCATCTCTTGGAAGTTGAGCGTGGCACGAAGAGTGTGCTCTCCTCACGGGGCTCGGCCATGCTCATCAGGCTTTCGGCGATGAACGAGGCGGGCAGGTCGGGATTGTCTAAAGCAGCACGGCCCACCTTGGCCCAAAACTCCACTTGGCCCTGCACGGTGCGGAACTCCGCTTTTGCGGCTGTGCGTGCGGCGCTGACCAGTTCTTCATCGATACGCACTGATACAGTGCTCATCATCATCTCCTGAAATTCGATTTACCACAATTGTAGTCGGCGAGTGTCGATGCGTCAACAATGCTCTTGCGGAAGAAAACGGGGATGTGGGGCAGTCCGGTTGGGCGCGAAAAGAGTCGGCGAGGCAATGGCAGACGCGCTGTCGTCTGCCTTCCACATTCGCATTTCTTGCGGCCCACCCGTCATTTATTACTCCATGCCCAGCTTATCCAGCTTGTACCGCAGTGCCCGAAACGAGATACCCAATCTTTTCGCAGCGGCGGTTTTGTTCCAGTGGGTCGCTTCCAGCGCCGTGGTGATCATTTTGCGTTCCACCTGCTCCAGGTGTGCCTCAAGCGGTATATCTGGGTCGACACTGAGCTCGTTCACAGACTCCGCTCCCGCATCAGCAGGAATCAGCAGGTCCTCCAGGGTGATGGTCTCATTCTCACAGAGCGCCACGGCCCGCTCCAGGATATTCTCCAGTTCGCGGATATTGCCGGGAAAGCTGTATCTGAGCAGCGCCTTCAGGGCGTCCCTGTCGATGCGTGGCTTGGCACAACTGGAGTGGGCGGCGATGCGGCCCAGCATCATGTCCGCCAGTAGCGGGATGTCGTCCTTGCGCTCCCGCAGGGTGGGGATAGCCAACTCGATGACATTGATTCGATAGAACAGGTCCTGTCGGAAATTTCCGTTCTCCACTAAGTCAGCCAGATCCTTGTGGGTGGCGCTGGTGATGCGGACATCCACCGGCATCTCTTTCTGGGCGCCGACGGGTCGGATCGATTTCTCCTGGATGGCGCGCAGCAGTTTTACCTGCATGTTGAGCGGCAGGTCGGCCACCTCATCGAGGAACAGGGTGCCGCCGTTGGCCGCCTGGAACAGTCCCTGTTTGTCACTGATAGCGCCGGTAAAGCTGCCCTTGATGTGACCGAAGAATTCGCTTTCCATCAGCTCCTGGGGGATGGCGCCGCAGTTGACGGCGATGAAATTGTGATCGGCGCGTGGGCTCTGTTGGTGGATTTGCCGGGCCGCCAGCTCCTTGCCGGTACCGGACTCGCCACTGATGAATACCGGCGCCTGGCTTCTCGCCAGTTTGCGGATCAGGGTGCGAATCTGCTCGGCGGCGGGGGATTTTCCCAGCAGTTCAGATTTGCGGCCGGTTCCCCCCGGCTTTGTCTTGGTGGCAGAGCTTCGTTCCAGCTTCAGCGCGGTATTGACCAGGTTGCGCAGCATGCCCAGATCCACCGGCTTGGAGACAAAATCAAAGGCGCCCGCTTTCAGGGCCTGCACGGCGGAGTCCATATTGCCGTGCGCGGTGATCACCGCCACCGGCAGTTCCGGGTAGTGCCGGCTGATGCTCTCCACCAGTTCGATGCCGTTTCCGTCCGGCAGGCGCATATCGGTCAGGCAGAGGTCGAAGCGCTCGGATTCCAGCAATTGTCTGGCTGCCCGTAGATCTTCCGCTGAACGGCAGTCGATTTTCATCCGTCCCAGGGTGATCTCCAGGAGTTCCCGGATATCGGGTTCGTCATCAACAATGAGTGCCAGTGGATTATTCATCATCGGACCGGTTGGTTGCCCCTGCCGGGGAAGGTGATACGGAAACAGCTGCCGCCAGCGGGCACGGCAATATAGTCCAGCCCCAGGCGATTGGCCTCACAGAGCTCTTTGGCGATATACAGGCCCAGGCCGGTGCCGGCATTCCGGGTGGTGAAGAAGGGTTCAAACATCTGTCGCACATGCTCGGGGGCGATTCCCGGGCCGTTGTCGATAATATCCACGAAGGGGCCGCCTGATTCCCGGGTAATGCCGCCGCTGATCTGTATGCTCAAGGCTTCACGCTCCCTGTCGAAGTGTCTGATGGAATTCTCGCACAGGATAACAAAAACCTGACGGAATTGGCTCGGGTCGGTGCGGATGAGTGTGCTGTCTGGCTCGATCTGCAGCTGCAATACTCCGTCCGCTAGCTCCAGGGTACGGGCCAACTCGCCAATGAACTGATTCAGCCAGGGTTTCAACAGAAACTCCTTAGGCAGTGAGCGGCCGCGGCGTGACAGCTGCAGGATGTTTTCGATAATTTCATTCACCCGTCGGGTATTGGTGCTGATGATGTCGATCAGCCGTCTGTCTGCCTGCGGGATGTCGGGTGACTCTTTGAGCAGCTGTTCGGCATGGCTGATGGCGCCCAGCGGGTTGCGGATCTCATGGGCGATACTGGCGGTGAGCCGGCCCAGCGAGGCCAGCTTCATCTGCTGCGCCTGTTGGGTGACGGTGGCGGTATCCTCTAGAAAGATGACGGCCCCTCCCTTGTTGTTCTCTCCCAACATGGAAAAGCCGGCGGTCAGCTCCCGGCCGCCCGCCATGGGGCGGAACGGTTCGGGGGGCATGTGCTGTTTTCGGTCCCACTCCGAGAGCTGAACCGCCAGTTTGTGGCACGCCTGCCCCAGAGGGCTGCCGGTGCCGACCTCCGGCATGCCCAGTAGATACCAGGCTGACTCGTTCATCAGGCGGATAGTGCTTTGGGTGTCGACCACGATAATGCCGGTAAGCATATGCTGGATCACGTAGTCATTGAGCTGTTCCATGTTGGCCAGGTCCAGTTGCCGCTGGGTAGCGAGGGCTTCACTGGACTTCAGTTGGCGCGCCATGACCTGGGCGAGAATGGCGATGGCGAAGAACAGGGTGCCGAGCAGCCCCGCCTGGGTGTAGGAAGTAGTCTCAAAGGTCTGATTCAGATGGGCATAAACCTGTTCCGACAGAATAAAAATGGACGCCATAGCCGCTTCCAGGCTGGCGTAGGCGCCCCGGGTGATGAGACTGCCCGCGGCAATGGAGACGGCCAGCAGCATACCCAGGCCGGAACTGATCCCGCCACTGGCATGCATCAGCAAGGTGATGGCGCAGATATCCACAAAGACCATCAGAAAGGTCTGCTGGTGGAGCGAAAGCGGGCGGGCCGCGTACAGCAGCAGTCCGCTGGCGATCACCAGCCCGAAATAGATGATGACCACCAGGGCGAAAAGCCCGGGGTGGGTGTGCCCTAGCAGTGTGGGGCCGGTTTTGCTGAAATAGAGTATGCCGAGCAGGGAGGCAAGCATCAGCCGGTAATAGAAAAAAATTGCCAGCGGTCGTTCGGGTGCCGCGCCGGTATGTTGGGTATTGACCAGTTCCAGGTTTTGTTGTCGCGGATCAGCAAGTGCCATGTTTGCGGGGAGTCCTGGCCGGTTGGGTGGGTTGCATGATATGACTACTTTTCATTTTCCTGCTGCGTCAGGTGCTCGCGGGAACAGAAGAAGTCATCCTGGTGCTGCAAGGCCTCCGCCTCGGGCAGATAAGTGCCACAAACTTTGCACTGAACCATGTTGGTTGCAATTTTATTATGTTGGTTGACAGTCGATTTTCGGGAGCGTCTGATGTAAGCCCGTACTATAATGTACAGCGCCCACAGGGTGAGAAGAATCAGTAACAGCCTTATGCCCATAATCTCAGTTTATTAGGGTATTTCCTAGTTTTGCTTATTTTGTCGATTTCGACCAGAATAGCACTCTTTTTTATCACGTTGACCGGTTGCGAGAATGAATCTACACGAGTATCAATCAAAACAGTTGTTTGCAAAACAGGGTATTCCTGTCCCGGAGGGTAGTCCAGTCACTTCCGTCAAAGAGGCGCGTCGCGCGGCGGAAGCCCTGGGTGGCGGCCGCTGGGTGGTCAAGGCTCAGGTTCACGCTGGTGGCCGTGGCAAGGTCGGCGGTGTGGTGTTGGTGGACAGCCTGGACCAGGTTGAGGCCGAGGCACAGCGTCTGCTGGGTAGTATGTTGGTGACCAAGCAGACGGGCGAACCCGGTCTGCCGATCAACACCCTGTTGGTTGAAACCATCACCGATATCGAGCGCGAGCTCTATCTGAGTGTGCTGGTGGATCGCGAATCGAAGAAGATTCTGTTCATGGCCTCTCAGGCGGGCGGCATGAATATCGAAGAGGTTGCAGAGGAGACCCCGGAACAGATTCACATCATCCGCATCGATCCGGCGGCGGGTCTGCAGGGCTATCAGTGCCGCAGACTGGCGTTTGCCCTGGCCCTTGAAGGCACCCAGATCCGTGAATTCCAGAAGTTCATGTTCGCCCTCTACAACCTGTTTATCGAGAGCGATGCCAGTCTGGTGGAGATCAATCCGCTGGTGGTCACCAAGGCCGGCAATCTGATTGCGTTGGACGCCAAGATCAACCTGGACAGCAACGCCCTCTATCGCCAACCCAATCTGCTGGCAATGCGTGATATTAGTCAGGAAGATGAGCGAGAGGCAAAGGCAGCAGAGCATGACCTCAACTACATCACCCTGGATGGCAATATCGGCTGTATGGTGAACGGTGCCGGACTGGCCATGGCCACCATGGATCTGGTGCAGTTGAAAGGCGGTTCACCGGCCAACTTCCTGGATGTGGGCGGCGGCACTACTGCCGAACGTGTGGCAGAGGCGTTCAAGCTGATCCTGTCCGATGACAAGGTGCAGGCCGTACTGGTCAACATCTTCGGTGGCATCGTCCGCTGTGACCTGATTGCCGAGGGCATTATCGAGGCAGTGAAAGAGGTGGATGTCAAAGTGCCGGTGGTGGTGCGGCTCGAAGGCACCAAGGCGCCCGAGGGGCTGGAGCTGCTGGCCAACAGTGGCCTGGCTATCACCACCGCTGCCGATCTCTCGGAAGGCGCAGAGAAAGTTGTCGCTGCCGCCAAAGGCTGATTGTTTGAGCCGGTGGCGGCGTCCAACAGGCGCTGGGCCGGTATCACCAGATACAGGAAATGAATTGTGAGTATCCTTATTGATAAAGACACCCGAGTGATTTGCCAAGGCTTTACTGGCAAGCAGGGCACCTTCCACACCGAGCAGGCGATCGCTTACGGCACCAACATGGTGGGTGGCGTTACCCCGGGCAAAGGCGGTCAGAAACACCTGGACCTGCCGGTTTTCGACACCGTTCATGATGCCGTTGACGCCACTGGCGCCGATGCCACCATGATTTACGTGCCGGCAGCGTTCGCTGCCGATGCGATCCTGGAAGCGGCGGATGCCGGTATCAAAGTGATTGCCTGTATCACCGAAGGCATCCCGGTGTTGGACATGCTGAAGGTCAAGGCGGCCCTGGCCCACTCCGACTGCCGCCTGATCGGCCCCAACTGTCCCGGTATCATCACCCCGGGCGCCTGCAAGATCGGTATTATGCCCGGTATGATCCACAAGCCCGGCAAGATCGGCGTTGTCTCCCGTTCCGGGACCCTGACCTACGAGGCGGTGTTCCAGACCACCACCACCGGACTGGGGCAGAGCACCTGTGTCGGCATTGGTGGTGACCCGATCCACGGGATGAACTTTATCGATTGCCTGGAACTGTTCCAGGAAGATCCCCAGACCGAGGGTATCGTCATGGTGGGTGAGATCGGTGGTTCTGCCGAGGAAGATGCGGCCGCCTTTATCAAGGCCAATGTGACCAAGCCGGTGGTAGGTTATATCGCCGGCGTAACCGCTCCTCCGGGCAAGCGCATGGGCCATGCGGGCGCGATCGTCAGCGGTGGCAAAGGTACCGCGGACAGTAAGTTCGCTGCCCTGGAAGCGGCTGGTGTTGCTACTGTGCGCTCGCCGTCGGATATTGGCGCCAAGATGCTGGAACTGATGAGCTGATGAGCTGTTAGAGAGCTAGGATTCCCGAAATTGGGTATCATATGCCGCCCCGGTCGTCAGGCCGGTGGCGGTTTTTGTTTGGTTTTGTTCCAGTTATGTGTTGATGTCGATTTGGCTTTGAGATTTGCCCCGGGGAAGGGCTTATACCGGGAAGTAGGCCCGTAGGAGCGGCTTCAGCCGCGAAATTCGTGGATAAATCCACTCCTGCAAAAGTAGCGTCATTCAAACAACATGTGCTGGGATAGATCCTTTTATTTGTCGGGTGCCGGGTCTTGGTGTTACCTGAAGATTATAAAGGTAGGATGAGCAAGCATCGGCGTCACACTCGCGTTGTGGACCGAGGTGAGGGGCATGCCCATCCGATCCGGTAGATGATGGGCACGCTGCGCTTCGCCTGCATGGATGTAGATGAGGGGTGTTAGCTGGTGGTGGTAAGCCTTGTCCATTCGACCCATTGTCCCGCCCTATTTTCTGGAAAGTAATGCCGGTATTGTGCCGGCACTATCGGTAGGTGGTCCATTGAGCCTGAAAATATCCTTAGCACAAATCGACCTGATGGTGGGTGATATCCGGGGCAATGCCGATCGTGTCCTGGCGGCAATGCGGGTTGCCCGTGATCAGCAGAAGGCCCATGCGGTGGTCTTTCCAGAGTTGACTCTCACCGGCTATCCCCCGGAGGATCTGCTGCTGCGTCCGGAACTGATCGCCCGGGTGGAGGCCGAACTGGAACGATTATGCAGTGAATGTAACGGAATTGACCTGATTCTGGGCTACCCAAAATGTCAGGATGGCAAACTCTACAACGCTGCCGGTGTGATCCGGGACGGTGTGATCATCACCGAATACTTCAAGTCGCTGCTGCCCAACTACAGCGTATTTGATGAAAAACGTTACTTCGAACCCGGTGACCGACCCTGTGTGTTCGAGTTGCAAGGGGTCTCGGTAGGCGTCACCATCTGCGAGGATATCTGGTACAAGACTCCGGCTACCGCCGCAGCCGAAGCAGGCGCGAAAATCCTGCTCAATCTGAACGCCTCCCCGTTCCATTCCGGCAAGGCGCCGGAACGGGAGATCCTGCTACAGAAGCGGGCGCAAGAGACCGGACTCTCTATAATTTACCTCAATCTGGTTGGGGGTCAGGATGAACTGGTGTTTGACGGTGGCTCGTTCGTGGTCAATCCACAGGGAGAGATCACCCAGCGGGCGGCCTTCTTCCGGGAAGATCAGCCGCTCGTGGAGTTTATCCAGCAACATGGAGGGATAGTTCCGGTACCGGCTCATATTGCACCACTGCTCTCGGAAGAGGCGGCGGTCTACACCGCCCTGGTCAGCGGTGTCAGGGGCTATGTGCGGAAAAACGGTTTCAAGGGGGCGGTGCTGGGGCTTTCCGGCGGTATTGATTCGGCACTGACATTGGCTGTTGCGGTGGACGCCCTCGGCGCCGACCAGGTGGAAGTGGTGCTGATGCCTTCCCGTTACACGGCGGATATGAGCAATGAGGATGCCGTGCGGGAAGCTGAGGCACTCGGTGTGAAACATCAGACTATTCCCATCGAGCCGGCCTTCAATGCCTTTCTCGATCTGCTGAAGCAGACCTTTGCCGGCACTACGCGGGATACCACCGAAGAGAACATCCAGGCCCGTTGCCGCGGTGTGCTGTTAATGGCCATCAGCAACAAGACCGGAAAAATCCTTTTGACGACCGGCAACAAAAGCGAAATGTCGGTCGGTTACGCTACCCTGTACGGGGATATGGCCGGCGGATTCGCTCCGATCAAGGACGTGCCGAAGCTGCTGGTCTACCGGCTGGCGGAGTACCGCAACCGGGACAGGGAAGTGATTCCGCGCCGGGTGATCGAGCGGCCACCCTCGGCGGAACTGGCGCCGGACCAGAAAGACTCTGATTCACTGCCTCCCTATGAAATCCTGGACCCGGTGCTGGCGATGTATATCGAACAGGATAAAGGAATAAAGGAGATTGTGGCGGCCGGCTACAGTGAGGCCGATGTGCGCCGGGTGGTCCGACTGGTGGACCGGAATGAGTATAAGCGCCGGCAGGCCCCGCCAGGGGTCAAGATCAGTCAGCGCGCCTTCGGACGGGACAGGCGCTATCCGCTGACCAATGGTTTCTAACCACAAAGGAAGAATCATTCCACAATATTGCCGGTGTGATTATTTCCGGTAAGATGAGCATCCATGAAACAGTAATTTCGCCGCTGAAGCGGTAAGGTGACAACAGGAGCCTGGAAACAATGAAAAAAGTCGACGCGATTATTAAACCTTTTAAACTGGATGATGTCCGGGAAGCATTATCTGCTGTCGGTATCACCGGCATGACCGCCAGTGAGGTAAAAGGATTCGGTCGGCAGAAAGGGCATACCGAGCTTTATCGTGGGGCGGAATACGTGGTCGATTTTCTACCCAAGGTGAAAATCGAGGTGGTGATCAACGACAACCAGCTGGATGACTGCATTGACGCGATCACCAGTGCGGCCAAGACCGGCAAGATCGGTGACGGCAAAATCTTCGTCGCAACGGTGGAGAAGGTGGTGCGTATCCGCACCGGCGAGGAAGACGAAGCCGCGATCTGATTTTTTAGCAGGGCCAACAAAGAAGGGGTGCGTTATGCACCCCTTCTTTATGGTCTATGCGTCAGTTGATTTGTCGGGTTACGCCTTCGGCTAACGCCTACAGGCCGGATATACGGCAGCTAACCTGTCCCTGCCATCAACGAGAAAAAGCCTTGCAAATGGGGAGAAGACCATATACGGATTAGCGATAGCGTAATCCGGCGATCCACTCAGTTCTTGTCCAGCTCCAGGTAGTCCCAGACCGCCTTGCCCAGCGATCTCTCCTCTTTGTACTCGGTTTCGGCCACATCCAGCGCGCCGCTTTTCAGATTCAGCGCCAGTACCCGTTGGGCGTCGGCAGAGAGCTCTTCCAGACCCAGTTTGTCATAGGCTGAGATCATGATCTCCAGGGCATCCTTGACCGACGGTGTGCGCTGGTACTTCTCTACCACGGTCACGGAGCGGTTGGCAGCTGCCAGGTAAGCGCCGCGTTTCATATAGTAACGGGCCACATGGACTTCATGGCTGGCCAGGTTATTGCGCAGATAGAACATGCGCTTGCGGGCATCCTCGGCATATTGGCTTTCCGGGAAGCGGCGCACCAGTTCGGCAAAGTCATTGAATGAGTCAATGATTGAGCCGGGGTCGCGCTGGGAAGTATCGGTAGGAATGAAGCGTGTAATGAAACTCAGATTGCGATTGAAGTTGACGATCCCCTTGAGATAATAAGCGTAGTCCACATGGGGGTCGCGCGGGTGCAACCGGATGAAGCGGTCGGCCGCGGCGATGGCGGATTCATGGCTGCCGTCCTTGTAATAGGCGTAGGCCACGTCAAGCTGGGCCTGCATGGCATAGCGTCCGAAGGGGTAGCGGGATTCCAGGCCCTCGAAATATTTGATGGCGGTTTCATAGTCACCGTCCGACATGGCGAAGCTGGCCTCGGAATAGAATTTCTGGGCGCTCCAGCCGAGGGTTTCGTCCTTCTCCTTGGGCAACAGGGAGCAGCCCGAAAGCAGGAACAGAATGAGTAGAGCGGTGAAAGTGCGATATTTGGCCATTGGTGATCGTAACCGGATGATGACTAGAGCCGAAAAGTATACCCGAAAGGTCTTTGCCGGGCGACACGATACCAGCCCTGCATCCCGGTGACGGGATCAGGTCGGTCGGAGTGAAACACCTGACGTTGATCCCTGTTCCCCGGTTCGAGAAGCCCGGAGGGGCTGAATGGGTTACACTCACCCTTTTCATAAATCAGCGGGTGGTATGCGTGATCGGGAGCGGCGGTATTGTCTGAAAGAGTAGAGCATCTCAGTGCGCGGGTGGGAGTTGAGCTGGCCGGCAAACGGCTGGATCAGGCCTTGGCCCAGCTGTTTCCGGATTACTCCAGAAGCCGTCTGCAGCAGTGGGTTAAAGAGGGTCTGGTCACCCTGGACGGGGTAATCTGCCGGCCACGGGACAAGGTGCTGGGCGGAGAGTGGGTGGCACTGGAGGCGCATCTGGAGAATCAGGTGGAGTGTCGGCCACAGGCGATCGACCTGGATATCGTCCATGAGGACGAGGCCCTAATCCTGATCGACAAACCGGCCGGCCTGGTGGTGCATCCGGCTGCCGGCAATCCCGATGGCACCCTGCAGAATGCCCTGTTGCACCATGACCCGGAACTGATCCAGCTGCCCCGGGCCGGAATTGTTCACCGGCTCGACAAGGAGACCACCGGTTTGTTGGTGATCGCCCGGACACCGGCCGCCCATAAGTCGCTGGTGGAGCAACTGCAGGCTCGCGAGTTTGACCGGGAGTACCGGGCAGTTGCCAGCGGGGTGATGACGGCGGGTGGTTCGGTGGATCAGCCGATCGGCCGCCATCCGACCCAGCGGGTCAAGATGGCAGTCCATCATGCCGGTAAGGAGGCAGTCACCCACTATCGGGTATTAGAGCGTTTTCGCGCCCACACTTATCTGAAGGTCAAACTGGAGACCGGCCGAACACACCAGATCCGGGTTCACATGGCCCATCTGCGCTATCCCCTGGTGGGTGACCCGGTCTATGCCGGGCGGTTGCGTCAGCCGGCGGGTGCCTCGGAGCAGTTGCGGGAGACACTTCGCTGCTTCCATCGGCAGGCACTGCACGCTCTCAAGCTGGGGCTTACTCATCCGCTATCGGGTGAGTGGATGGAGTGGGAGACACCCCTGCCGGACGATATGCAACAGTTGCTGGAGGCCCTGAGAGAGGATCTGCAGCATGCCTGATGTACGGCCTGAACTGCTGACGCCGACATGGCCTGCCCCCGCCAGTGTGCGCGCCGTGATTTCCACCCGAATGGGAGGGGTGAGCCAACCCCCTTTTAACAGCCTGAACCTGGGAGACCATGTCGGAGACAATCTGGCGGCGGTGGCGGAGAACCGCCAGCGGTTGGAGGTCGCGGCCCGGTTGCCCGCAGCCCCGATCTGGCTTAATCAGGTGCATGGTACCCGGGTGCTGGATTGCGCCCTGCCGCTGGACAGTCGCGAGGCCGATGCGAGCATTACCAGCCGGCCGGGTCAGGTGTGCGTGGTAATGACAGCCGACTGCCTGCCCATCCTGCTCTGCAACCAGGCGGGCAAGCGGGTGGCGGCTGTGCATGCTGGCTGGCGTGGTTTGGCTGATGGTGTGATCGAGGCGGCGCTGGCCGGTTTTGATGATCCTGCCCGGCAGTTGTTGGTGTGGTTGGGTCCGGCGATTGGCCCGGATGCCTTTGAGGTCGGTGCTGAGGTCAGGGAGCGGTTTTTACAGGATGATCCCCAGGCCGCCAGCGCGTTTCGACCTGGCAGGCCGGGGCGCTGGGTGGCGGATATCTACCGGCTCGCTCGTCTGCGGCTAGAGCGGGCAGGGGTCGGTTTTGTCGGTGGCGGAGATTACTGTACAGTAACCGACCCTAAGCGCTTTTTTTCCTACCGCCGGGATGGGGTGACGGGACGTATGGCGTCGCTGATCTGGATCGAGTGACCTGATCTGGATACTTTGTTTACCGGATCGGGAAGCTGGTGGATGCGTCCGCGGGCTTACCCACTCTACGACGCTGAGTGACAATTCGAGATCGGGTGTAGGGTGGATAAGCGCAGCGCATCCACCATGGGATATTGATACAAGGTCCGTTTAACAGCGGGGATGAAATAGATGAATGACTGGAAAATGTTGACGTTGGTCGGCGCCGATCAGCCCGGGATTGTCGGGCAGGTGACTAATGCCCTGTATCAGGCGGGCTGGAACCTGGGCGAGGCCTCGATGCTCCGCCTGGGGGGCAACTTCACCATCATGATGATGGTCACCGGCGAGGGTGCCGTTGAGGCGGTGCTGCAGCCGGTGGCTGACACACTGGGGCTGCACATGCACGTGGATGAAATTGCCGGCTCGCTGCACCAGCATGTGGTGCCCAATATGCAGGTGCGAGTCACCGGGGCCGACCGGGCCGGTATCGTCGCACAGGTGACTGCAGTACTGGCGGCGCAGGGTTTCAATATACTGGAGTTGGAATCGGACGTGGCCGGCTCCAGTGAACGACCGGTCTACATCATGCATATCCAGGGTTATGGGGAGCTGCCGTTGGAGTCGCTGGAAGCGGCGTTGGATAGCCTGGGCGATATTGATGTGCACGTATCCCCGATAGAGACACTGATTGGATAACAATGGCAGTTCTGGAAATTTTAAAAATCCCCGACGACCGTCTGAAGCAGGTATCGGAACCGGTCAAACAATTTGACGATCAACTGCGTGCCTTTATCGATGACCTGGAGCAGACCCGCCGCGACGGTCCTGCCGCAGTCGGTATTGCCGCTCCGCAGGTGGGCCGGTTCCAGCGGGTGGTGATTGTGGATGTCTCCAATACCCGCAAACCGGTGCCCAATCACGGCTACATGATCCTGGTGAACCCGGAAATCACTCACTGGGACGGTTTCGAGATGGGCCGGGAGGGGTGCCTGTCGGTGCCCGATTATACCGGCAATGTGATTCGCGCCACCCAGATCAAGATCCGCGCCCAGGATCCCTGGGGCGAACCGCTGGAGTACCAGATGGAAGGCTACGAGGCGCGCGCTGTGCAGCACGAACTGGACCACCTCGACGGCCTGCTGTTCATCGACCGGGTGGTGAGTCGGCGTACCGACCTGTTTCAGCGCAAGGTCTACCAGAAGGGCGGCAAACCTAAAAAATAGCCTGATTGATTTTAGCTGCTCCTACGATCGGGATTATCTATCCGTAATCAGGGAGGGTGTAGGAGCTGCTTTCGCTGCGATTAAACTGCCACCCGCCTTTTCTCGTTTCTCGTTCCCACGCTCCGTGTGGGAACGCATACTACTCGCGATCATTCGCGACTTAAGTTTACGAGGGAGTTGTGCCATCCATCGCCGTTGTCGTTTCATTTCTGCTGATTGCCCTGCTGCTGTGGCAGCTCTTCCGGCTGCATCAGGCTTGCCGCCGTGCCAACAGGGTTGACTGGGGGCGCGGCTGGGTCAACCTGTTGGATGGGCTCAACCGCCTGTTCTGTTACCGCTATCACCGGCTCAATCGGATCGGCATGCGCCTGCCGAAAACCGGACCGGCGATTGTGGTGGCCAACCATGTCTCCGGGCTCGATCCATTGCTGCTGGTCGCCTCGGCGCGACGGCCGCTGCGTTTTATCATCGCCCGTGAGGAGTATCAGCGGTTCGGCCTCACCTGGCTGTTCCGGGCCATCGGCGGTATCCCGGTGGATCGGGAGAAACGCCCGGAGCAGGCGCTGCGGGAGGCGTTGCGCTGCCTGCGCAACGGCGAGGTGGTGGCGCTGTTTCCCCATGGCAGGATCCACCTGGACAGTGATCCGCCACGACGCATCAAGGCCGGCGCCATCCGCCTCTCCCAGATCATCGGCGCGCCGATCTTCCCCCATCGCATCAGCGGCATCCACGGAGCGGGTGGTGTGATTGGCGGGGTGCTGCTGCGCAGCCGGGCCCGAATCAGGGCGGGATCCGCGATCTATCCGGAAGAGTGGGGGCGGGACCAATTACAGACCCTGGTGCAGGGAATCCTGGAAGGTGACGAGGATCAAGAGGACTCCGTAGCGATCTGAGTTTCCCGTTGAATTTCGATATCGGGTGCCCCATCTGCTGAGTAACCCTAGAAAATATCGGAGTAATTTCCATGCGAATGGACAGACTGACTAGCAAGTTTCAGATGGCCCTGGCGGATGCCCAGAGTATGGCGGTGGGGCGCGATCATCAGTTCATCGAACCGGTCCACATGATGACCGCCCTGCTTGATCAGGAGGGGGGTACGGTGCGTCACCTGCTGACCCAGGCGGATGTCAACGTCAACCAGCTGCGGTCCGGCCTTGGCGATATCCTGGACCGTTTACCCAGCATCGAGGGGGCATCCGGGGACATGCATATCTCCAATGACCTCGGGCGGCTGCTCAATCAAAGTGACAAGCTGGCGCAGAAGCGCAAGGACCAGTACATCTCCAGCGAGCTGTTTGTGCTGGCGGCCCTGGATGACAAGGGTGAACTGGGTGATCTGCTGCGCAAGGCAGGTGCTGCCAAGGCACCGGTCGAAAAAGTTATCGAGCAGCTGCGCGGCGGCCAGCAGGTGAATGATCCCAATGCAGAAGACCAGCGTCAGGCGCTGGAGAAATACACTATCGACCTTACCGAACGGGCGGAACAGGGCAAGCTGGACCCGGTCATCGGGAGGGATTCCGAGATTCGCCGCACCATTCAGGTACTGCAGCGGCGCACCAAGAACAACCCGGTACTGATCGGTGAGCCCGGTGTGGGCAAGACTGCCATTGTGGAAGGGCTGGCGCAACGGATCGTCAACGGTGAAGTGCCGGAGGGCCTGAAAAACAAGCGACTGTTGTCGCTGGATATGGGCTCACTGATCGCCGGTGCCAAGTTTCGCGGTGAGTTCGAGGAGCGCCTGAAGGCGGTGCTGAATGATCTCTCCAAACAGGAGGGGCAGATCATCCTGTTCATTGACGAATTGCACACCATGGTAGGCGCCGGCAAGGCCGAAGGGGCAATGGATGCCGGCAATATGCTGAAACCGGCGTTGGCCCGCGGTGAGTTGCACTGCGTCGGTGCCACCACCCTGGATGAGTATCGCCAGTATCTGGAGAAGGATGCGGCGCTGGAACGCCGTTTTCAGAAAGTGCTGGTGGACGAGCCGACCATGGAAGATACCATTGCCATCCTGCGTGGCCTGAAAGAGCGTTACGAGCTGCATCACGGTGTGGATATTACCGACCCCGCCATCGTCGCGGCAGCTACCCTCTCCACCCGTTATATCACCGACCGTCAGTTGCCGGACAAGGCGATCGACCTGATCGATGAGGCGGCCTCCCAGATTCGCATGGAGATCGACTCCCTGCCGGAAGAGATGGATCGGCTGGAGCGACGCCTGATCCAGCTCAAGATCGAACGCGAGGCGTTGAAGAAGGAGTCGGACGAGGCGTCCAAAAAACGGCTGGCGCAGCTGGAAGCGGAGATTGAGAAGGCCGACCGGGAGTTCTCTGACCTGGATGAGATCTGGAAATCGGAGAAGGCCGCCCTGCAGGGTACCGCCCATATCAAGGAGGAGCTGGAGCGGGCCCGGCTGGATATGGAGACCGCCCGCCGCGCGGGTGATCTGGGGCGCATGTCGGAGTTGCAGTACGGGCGTATTCCGGAGCTGGAGAAGCAGCTGGATATGGCCTCCCAGGCTGAAATGCAAGAGATGAAGCTGCTGCGCAACAAGGTCACGGAAGAGGAGATTGCCGACGTGATCTCCAAGTGGACCGGTATCCCGGTCAGCAAGATGCTGGAGGGCGAGCGGAGCAAGTTGCTGCGTATGGAAGATGAACTGGGTAAGCGGGTCATCGGCCAGGCCGAGGGCATTACGGCGGTTGCCAATGCCATCCGGCGTTCGCGTGCCGGACTCTCCGACCCCAGGCAACCCAACGGTTCTTTCCTGTTTCTGGGACCGACTGGTGTGGGCAAGACCGAACTCTCCAAGGCATTGGCGGATTTTCTGTTCGATACGGAAGATGCCATGGTGCGGATCGATATGTCTGAATTCATGGAGAAACACTCGGTAGCCCGTCTCATCGGCGCACCCCCCGGTTATGTGGGTTACGAGGAGGGTGGCTATCTCACTGAGGCGGTACGCCGTCGGCCCTATTCGGTGATCCTGCTGGATGAGGTGGAGAAGGCCCATCCCGATGTGTTCAACGTGCTGCTGCAGGTGCTGGATGACGGTCGCCTGACCGATGGCCAGGGCCGTACAGTGGATTTCCGCAACACCGTGATCATCATGACTTCCAATCTCGGCTCCGACCTGATCCAGACGATGGCGGGTGAGGAACGCTATGAAGACATGAAGCACGCGGTGATGGATGTGGTGGGTCAGCACTTCCGCCCCGAGTTCATTAACCGGGTGGATGATATCGTGGTGTTTCATCCACTGGGACGCGAGCAGATCCGTGCTATCACAGAGATTCAGGTTGGCTACTTGAGGCAGCGTCTGATGGATCACGATATGAATCTGGAACTCACTGAGGTGGCGTTGGATCAGCTGGGTGAATCGGGCTTCGACCCGGTCTACGGAGCCCGGCCATTGCAGCGGGCCATCCGCCAGCAGTTGGAGAATCCGCTGGCCCAGGAGATCCTCGGTGGCAGGTTTGGTCCCGGAGATACCATTCGGGTTGATGTTGCGGAACAGGGGTTGCGTTTCAGCAAGACGTGAGCGCAGCCGGTAGGTCGATGAGATGGCCTCCTCCCTCCCGTACTCGGCGTCGATGCGCCATGATGGAAAGAGTACCAACCATCAAAGGTGAAGGAGAAGGCCATGAAACTGTTACTGGATGTTGACTTGGTAGGGTGGACACGCTTTTTGTGCCCACGGGGAGGTGATCACTCGGGGTGATGGCGTGGGCACGGAAGAGGCGCCCACCCTACTGTTTCATCGGGCAGTGATCGACGCAGTGCGACATCAAATCCACCGGTGTATTCCAGGATGGCCTGTTCGGCTGCTCCAGTTTCCGCTCTTGGCCATATTCGGGCTACTTTGATCGCAGCTAAAGCAGCTCCTACGGATCCCGGGTTGTAGGAGAGGCTTCAGCCGCGAAGTTTCAGCTCCCAGAACGTTTTCTGTGGATGCTTCAATAACTCGTCGACAAAACTGACAGTCTGTTTCAGATGTCCAGCTGCTTTTGGGCTGAGCGGCTGGCCCAGTTCGAATAGATAGCCTGGAATAGTAAGCAGGTAAGCGGGCGGCGGTGCGGTTTTATAGACATCCTCGAACACCGACAGCAGCGTTGCCGGGCTCAGGCTGTGGCTGCTGTAGCTGTGATCCCGCTGCGGGGTCAGGCTTGAAAATTCAAACGGCGGCCGGGCCGAGACCGAGGCATCGACAAATAGCAGCAGGTCCCGCTGCGCCAGGTCGGTGACATGTTCGATCTGCAGTTGGAAATCAGTGACTGATTCACAGGTACTTGAATAGATGCCCGACGTCTCCAGCCGCTCCAGCAGCAGGGGACCCAGGGCATCATCGCCCCGCGACGGGTTGCCGTAACCGATAAGCACAACCGGCGGCCTGCTCACCGGCTCAGGTCGCCCCGGGCATCCTTGATCAGCCGGTCGGTGATACGCCCGTCCGGCGCCTGTAGTTCAATGACCAGCGGCATCTTGCCCAGCGCATGGGTGGCACAGGAGAGACAGGGGTCATAGGCGCGCACCGCCACCTCAATGCTGTTCAGCATGCCCTCGGTGATCTCCCGGCCGTTAAACAGATCTGCCGCCACTGTTCTGACTGACTCGTTCATCGCGCGGTTGTTGTGGGTAGTGGAGACAATGAGATTGGCGCGGGTGACCAGTCCGTCCGGATCGATCTCGTAATCGTGGATCAGGGTGCCCCGGGGCGCCTCGATGACGCCGATACCGCGCGGCCGCATCTCACCGCTTTGCTTGAGCTCGCTGCCCAGCAGGTCCGGGTCGTCCAGTAACTGTTCGATTTTCTCGGCGCAGTGCAGCAGTTCGAGCATGCGCGCCCAGTGGTAGGCGAGGGTGGACTGCACCAGCCCGTCCGACTCCAGGGCGCGGAACTCGAGCCGCGCCTGTTCCGCCAGCGGGGTATCGATAAAATCGCAGCTGTTGATGCGGGCCAGCGGGCCCACCCGGTAGGAGCCGTGCTCCGGACCGAGCTGCTGCAGATAGGGAAACTTCATGTAGCTCCAGGACTTGACCTGTTCCCGGATATACCGGTGATAATCCCGGGAGTCGATCCGGTCCAGCAGTTTGCTGCCATCGCTGGAGACCACCCGCAGTCCGCCATGGTACAACTCCAGAGCTCCGTCGTCGCGGCAGAGGCTCATCATGGGGGTGTCGATGCGGGCAAACCGCCGGTGCTGTTCCCGTGCCTCCAGAAACAGGCTCCGGGCCAGGTTTAGTGCCTCCTGTGCCCATGTGATCATCTGCGGAAGATCCTGTTTCAGGTAGTCCCGTTCGCTGCTGTCCAGTGACTTGTTGACACCACCCGGGATGGCGCAGGTGCCGTGTATCCGCTTGCCGGCGGTGACCCGGATCACCTCCTGGCCAAACTTACGCAGCAGCACACCCTGTTTGGCCAGATCGGGATGCTGCTCAATCAGCCCCACCACGTTGCGCTGACCGATGTCGCTGTCGAACCCGAACAGCAGGTCAGGGGAGGAGAGGTGGAAGAAGTGCAGGGCGTGGGATTGCAGGATCTGGCCATAGTGCATCAGGCGGCGCACCTTCTCTGCGGTCGCTGTCAGCTGGTCCACCCCGACCAGTTGGTCGATCGCCTTGCCGGCCGCCAGGTGATGGCTGACCGGACAGATGCCGCAAAGCCGCTGCACCAGCACCGGCAACTCCCAGTAGGGACGACCCTGGATAAATTTCTCGAAGCCTCTGAACTCGACAATATGCAGGCGCGCCTGGCGGATCCGGTTGTCATCGTCCAGTAGCAGGGTCACCTTGCCATGTCCCTCCACCCGGGTCAGCGGTTCGATGGCGATACGCCGGAGTTGTTCCGGATGCTCTGCCGTCTCCAGATGGGTGATGTCGGTTGGAGTGCTGTCAGTCATAATGGATCTGCCGGTAGGCGAACTGGATCGGCTTGCCGGAGAGCAGTTCGTCCAGAAAAGTAAAAATCGTGTCGGCGGAGGGCGGGCAGCCGGGCAGGAAATAGTCTACCCAGACCACGTCGTGGATTGGATGCACCTGGTCCAGCAGCAGCGGCAACTCCGGATCGCTGGGGATCTGGGGCTGGTCGATGCCGCTGCCATGCAGATAGGCCTCTTCCAGACACTCGGTCAACGAATATTGATTGCGCATGGCCGGGATACCGCCATTGATGGCACAGGCACCCACTGCCACCAGGAGATTGCACTGTTGTCGGAACGCCTTCAGCACCTCCACATTCTCCGCATTGCAGACACCACCTTCGATCAGGCCCACATCGCAACGGCCGATCTGTTTGATGTCGGTCAGCGGGGTCCGGTCGAACTCGACATGCGCCACCAGATCGATCAGGCGCTCGTCAATGTCCAACAGTGACATGTGGCAGCCGAAACAGCCGGCCAGGGAGGCGGTGGCAATCCTGACTTTATCAGCCATCTTCGCGCTCCCGATGACTGGCCACGTCGCCGACTTGACTGATCGGCTCCTGGTCATACAACCGCTGTCCGATGGGGACTTCGTAGCCCCGATTCTTGGGCAGTATGGCACCCACCGGACAGACCCGGGCGGCCTTGTCGTCGGCGCTGAAACTGGAGTCTCCCAGCTTGCCGCTGGGTGAGTCGATGGTTAGATGGGCAGCAATACCCCGACCGCCGATGTTGAACACCGACTTGCCGTCATGATCCCGACTTGCCCGGACGCAGAGCTCACAGAGGATGCAGCGGTTGAAGTCGATAATCGTCTCGGAGTGCGAAGCGTCCACTGCCCGCTTCGGATAGAAGTGCACGAACTCCGGCGCCAGCATGCCGCAGTGGTAGGCCACCGCCTGCAACTGGCAGGCACCGCTCTTCTCGCAGGCCGGGCAGACGTGGTTACCCTCGACGAACAGCAGTTTCAGCAACAGGCGCCGCTGGGTGGTGATTTCATGGGTTTCGTTAGCCACCTGCAGACCATTGGCTGCCGGGGTGGTGCAGGCGGCGACCGTGCGGCCGTTTACGGCGACACAGCAGAGTCGGCAACTGCCGTGGGGTTGGAACTCCGGGTTGTGACAGAGATGCGGGATATAGATTTTCGCCGCCAGGGCGGCATCCATAATGGTCTGTCCTTTGGTGAACGGCACCGTCACGCCGTCGATACTGAAGGTGCCATTCATACACCGCCTCCTTCCAGGTGGGCGCCGGAGTCGCTTCGTCCGGTGAGGGTGCGGGCCTCTTCCAGTGACGCATCCAGGTCAAACGCAGGCTCAAAACTGGTGGAACGCAGACGTGACTGGAAGATGCCTGGAAACTTCTGCAGACCGTCGAGGACCGGGTTGGCGGCTGTATGTCCCAGGCCGCAATGGCTGGTCTGCCGCATCAGGTTACCCAGAGTGCCCAGTTCATCAAGATCCCTGATGGTGGCGTGTCCCACCATGACCTTTTCCAACTGCTTGACCAGCAGGGAAGTGCCGACCCGGCAGGGGGTGCAGAAGCCACAGCTCTCATGGCGGAAAAAGCGGGTAAAGTTGTCGATGGCCTTGAGCAGTTCCCGGCCCTGATTGAACACCATGAATGATCCCCCGGTGGCGAGGTCCTCGAACGCCAGGGTGCGGTTGAATTCGGCTGGCGGGATCAGGTGCCCCGCGGCCCCGCCGACCTGCACCGCCTGGGTATGGTGAGCTTGGCAGGCGACCAGTATGTCGTTAATCGATGTGCCGAAGGGGAACTCATAGATGCCCGGTTGGCCGCAGTCACCCGAAATGCTCAGCAGCTTGGTGCCGGGCGATTGGGTTGTGCCGACAGAACGGTACCACCCGGTACCCTGCTGGATGATCATGGCGGCGTTGATAAAGGTCTCAACATTATTGACCACCGTAGGCATACCCTGATAACCCCGGGTTACCGGAAAGGGGGGGCGGACATCGGGGATACCGCGCCTCCCCTCCAACGATTCGATCAGTGCCGACTCTTCACCACAGATGTACGCGCCGGCCCCCATCTGGATGGTGATGTCGAAGTTAAAATCATCCTGGCCGAGGATGGCATGGCCCAGCAGACTGTTTCCCCGGCGCTGTTGCAAGGTACGCTGCAGAGATTCCAGCAGATAGCGGTATTCGCCGCGCAGATAGAGGATACCCCGGGTTGCGCCGATGGCGGCGGCGCACAGGGTCATGCCCTCAAACAGCCGGTCGGCGTGGGCTTGCAGCAGATAGCGATCCTTGAAGGTGCCGGGCTCCCCCTCGTCGGCATTGCAGATCACGTAGTGTTCGATGGCCTGGGTGGTGGCGCAGAGTTGCCATTTTCTGGCTGTGCTGAAGCCGGCGCCGCCACAGCCTCTGAGCCCGGCCTGTTCCAGTCGGTTCAGCAGCTCCTCTGTCCCCTCTTCCTGGCAGCGCAGGATAGCGGCTCCCGGGACATAATTGCTGTTGAGTACGATGTCCCGGCGCTTAACATCGGCACTGACCTGAAACAGTTCGGTCGGCCAGTTGTCGAGTGGCACCGCTTGTTCGATCAGCGTAGCCAGTTGATCGATACGCTCGGGGGTTAAACGGGTGATGGTCTGGCCATTGACCAGTGCGGCAGGCCCCTGGTCGCCCATGCCGATGCAGGAGGTGTAGTCCAGACTGATGCGTTGATCGTCGCGGGTCTGGCCGACCCTAACACCCAGGTGCCTGGAGAGGCGTTCCGCCAGAAGCCGGCTGCCCTGCATCTGATCGGTGATATTGTCGCTGAACAGGATGTCGTACTCGCCCCGGGGTGAGCTGTGCAGAAAACTGTAGAACTGAATGACACCGAGGATGAATGCCCGGCTCAGATCGAGTGATTCCGCAAGATGATTTATGGCTTCGTCCGGGATGTAACGCGATGATTGCTGGAGCTTGATCAGTCGCTGTAGCAGAGTTGACGGATCGTTTTCCTGGTCAATGTGCATATCGGGCATAGTCTGCTTTGGATTATCCTCAACCATTGTGGATTCCATGGATTGCGGTGATATGAATGTGCAGGTGCTGGCATTCAACTCGGTTCACTATAGCGCAATTCGCTTGGCTCGGGGTCGGGTGATTTAATTCAGAAAGATTTGGGCTAGCGTGCCGCTAACCTCTGTACATATTGATTGAGTGTACAAATATCAGGTTATGCCACAGATTGGTCGGTTTGATGTCAAACAGAAATTGGGTGCCGGGAGCCAGGGCTCGGTCTATCGATGTGTCGATTCCGAGTTACACCGACCTGTGGCGATCAAACTGTTCGATCGTGTCATGCCGGGTGCCAGTTCGAGGGTGGAGAGTCTGCTGAGCGAGGCGCGCACTATCAGCCAGATTCAGCATCCCAATATTGTGTCGATTTTCGATGTGGGTAAGGAGCGGGCACGGCCTTATCTGGTATTCGAGTTTGTCGAGGGTGAACTGTTGTCGGACCGGCTGCGGCGGGGGGAGGTGAGTCTGCATGATGGACTGGAGATCATCACCGGTATTCTTTCCGGGATTGATCAGGTGCACCGAAAAGGCATCGTGCATCGGGATCTGAAGCCGGCGAATATTATTCTCAGCCGTGACGGTACACCGAAAATCATGGACTTCGGTATAGCCCGCTTGCTAGGTGGTGCGGTGAACCGGGATGTGGAACTGACCGGTACCCCGCGCTATATGGCGCCGGAATATATCGATCAGGGGAAGGTGAGCCCGCAGGCGGATGTGTTCGCCCTGGGGGCGATCCTGTACGAACTGTTGACCGGTAAGGTGGCATTTGATGCCCCGGATCAACCGACCCTGCTGAACAATATTCGTAAAAATACCGTGGAAAACCCCTCCTGTTTCAATACGGAAGTCAGTGAGCAGTTGGATGCGATCGTGCAGAAGTCACTGGAAAAAGAGCCCGGTTCGCGGTTCGCGGATGCCGGAGAGATGCTTACTGCGATTGTTGAGTACCGTAAAAGCCGGGATGAAGTAACCGGACAGGCGACCAAGGGGACGGTCGATTTTTTGTTGCGGCGAATGCAGCATAAAAGTGACTTTCCGGTACTCTCTGAATCGATTCGAACTCTCAATCGCCTGACGGAGTCGGATGACAAGGGCATGGATCATCTGGCCCGCATTATCATTCGCGACTTTGCCCTGGCGAGTAAAATTCTCAAGGTGGTGAATTCCGCCTATTACAGCCGTTTTGCCGGGCGCATCGGCACCATATCGCGGGCGATTGTGGTGCTTGGCATCCAGACCATTCGTTCCATTGCCGCTTCACTGATCTTTTTTGAGCATCTGCATAACAAGACTCAGGCGGTCAAACTCAAAAATGAGATCGCGGCGGCTATTTTCAGCGCAACCCTGGCGCGGCAAGCCGCGGAAGATGCGGAGATGGAGCATGTCGAAGAGGGGTTCCTCTGCGGCATGCTGCACACCCTGGGTAAAATCCTGGTCACCTACTACCTGAATGATGAAAGTGAAGAGATTCAGCGTCTGGTCTGTACCGAATCGGTGTCCCAGGAGACGGCGGAGCGCCGTGTGCTGGGTATGACTTTTCAGGAGATGGGGATTGCCGTCGCGGAGCAGTGGAATTTTCCCGCTACCATTACCCGAGGCATGGTCAAGGTTGATCCGGCCGCTCCCGGTGACCTCAAGGATACGGATGTCAAGCTGCGGCTGATTGCCAATTTTTCCAATGAGGCGACGCGGATTATCGGTGAGTCGGACGATGGCGGAGAGCGGCAACTCAAGCAGCTGTTGAAACGGTTTCGTTGCGGCCTGGCCATCAGTGAACGGCGCTTTTCAGGCATGCTGGACGAGGCGAGGCAGGAGTTTATCGAACTGAGCGGCAGTCTCACCGCCAAGACGGCCAATGATCCGTTTATGCGCCGGCTGTCCCGGCCGACCCATTCCGATACCTCCCCGGTGACCAAGGGTAAGGGGCGCAAGCAGGATATGACCACCACACTCGCACTGGAGCCGGGCAAACCCTCCTGCAGGGCAGACCCGATCGCTGAGATCACCCCGGATGACCCGGCGATCAATGCCGAGATTGTGCTGACTGAAGGGCTGCAGGAAGTGACCGATATGTTGCTGGATGACAATGCCAATATCATCCAGGTGTTCAACGTGGTACTGGAAACTATCTATCGCGCCCTAGCTTTCCATCGGGTGGTACTCTGCCTGCAGGATCGGAACAAACAGGAGATCAGGGCGAAGCTGGGATTTGGTGCTGATATCGACAACTTCATCACTGGTTTCCATTTTTCCAGGCAGTACAGCGCGAATGTGTTTCATGCCGCCTTGAAGAATGGCGTGGATCTGGCAATCTCCAATACCAGTGACCCCAAGATCAAGGGTGACCTGCCGATGTGGTACAAAAAGCTCCCCGGGGCCGGTTCGTTCCTGATCTTTCCGCTGGTCATCAAACAGCGCCCGCTGGGCCTGATCTATGCCGACCACCCGCAGCCGGACGGTATCGTGCTGACCGCCAAGCAGTTGAATCTGATCAAAACCCTGCGTAATCAGTTGATTCTTGCATTCAGGTCACGAATGTGAAAATGTTTCCACTCAGTTGTATCGGCAGGATCAAGGTTGTCCCCCATGTTGGAATATATCTTTTTTGATGAACGCCCCTGGCGGCAATTCATTGTCTTCCTGGAACAGAAGGGGTTGCGGCCGCTCTCTGCCCATGAGGATCAGGGCTTTATGGTGCGGTTGCCGGATGATACCGACGACAACCTGATGGATAACATCGAGGCCTTTTATGATGAGATGTTGGATATGAACGAGGCGCTGTTTGTGGAACAGGCGGATGCCACCGAGCATGTGCATGCCGCCGGTGTTAGCGTCAATCTCAGCGATGGGCGTTCGGTTCAGGCGCTGGTTGATCCCGCGCTGCTGAACCGGATACTCGGAGTGCTGAGTACCGACGAACTGGGCCGCTTCGTCAATTCCATCGTCGATGCCGTGGAGCATCCGGATGAGCGCTCCGTCTGTCGGCGGTTGTGATTTGGCTCTGTCCCGGTTACCTGTTGCATGAGGGACGGTGTTTTTTGTAGGAGCGGATTTATCCGCGAATTTCTCGGCTGAAGTTCGTAAGTTGGGGTGAGCCTGCGAACCCCAACAGAATTCACGCATGTGCACCATGGCGTTGGGGTTCGTTCCTCACCCCAACCTACGGGGTCGGTGAATGTCTCACCTGCATTCGGCAGTGTGGATGCTACCGCTGCGCTTTCTCCGTATGCTGCTGCTTTTCCTCTTCCGCCGCCTGTGCCTTGCGTTCCTGCTTTTTCTGTTCCACCAGTTCGATGTACTGCTTTGGCGTCAGAGTGGTGGCCCGCTCCGGGGACTCTTTCGGGGCGTAGTAGGCGTAGATAATGACACCGATCAGAACGGCGACTATCAGAAGAAATGGTTTCTGTTTCATATTCTCTGCCCGCTCAATCCGCACCAGTTAGGCCGACTATAGCATGCGGTTCATTCACGTAGCGTGATGATGGGCCAGCCATGGGTACGGGCGTACTGTGCCAGAATTTCATCGGGATCGACCGCAACCGGGTGATCGACCTGGCGTAACAGCGGCAGGTCGTTGTGGGAATCGCTGTAAAAACTGCTTCCGGCGAGATTCTGCTGATGCTGTTCCAGCCATTGCTTCAAGCGGGTCACCTTGCCCTCCTGAAAGCAGGGGGTTCCGGCTACTTCACCGGTATAGCGGCCATCGACCATCTCCGGTTCAGTGGCGATCAGATGGTCAATACCGAAGGCGGCCGCGATCGGTGCGGTCACAAAGGCATTGGTGGCGGTGATAATCATCAGGGTATCGCCCGCGCACCGGTGTTTGTCGACCAGCGCTCTGGCGGCCGGTAGCAGGATCGGTTCTATCTTTTCATGCATAAATGCCTGGTGCCATTGCCGCAACTGTTCCGGCGGGTGTTCGCTCAACGGCTTGAGAGAGAAACGCAGAAACTCGAAGATATCCAATCGGCCCTCTTTATATTCCTGGTAGAAACGGTCGTTCTCCTGCTCGTACCAGCCTCCATCGACAATGTCCTGTTCCGCCAGAAACAGGCCCCAGAGATGGTCTGAGTCGCCATTCAGTAAGGTGTTGTCGAGGTCAAATATGGCTAAAGGCAATGTCACTGCTCCTGCTGGGATGAGCGGTCATTTTAACCCGGAATCCCGGGGCGGTATAAGGCATGGTGACCCGGATATGGAAAAAGTGAGTGACTGGGAGAAGGATGCTAGTGGTTGCCGGGGCACGGTGGATTGTGGAACAATCAAGTCAGTTTATTGATTCTTATATAGGTTTTCCTTTGATTGATACAGAAGGGTATAGACCTAACGTCGGCATCATACTTTGCAATAATCAGCGGCAGCTATTCTGGGGAAGACGGATCGGACAGGACGCTTGGCAGTTCCCCCAGGGTGGGATCAACGAGGGCGAAACGCCGGAACAGGCGATGTTTCGTGAACTCGAGGAAGAGGTGGGCCTGCGACCGCACCAGGTGGAAATCATTGGTGTGACGTCGGGCTGGCTCAGATACCGTTTACCGAAACGGTTTCTGCGTCACCACTGCAAACCGCTCTGCATCGGCCAGAAACAGCTCTGGTATCTGCTGCGGGTGCTGTGTGAAGAGACAGATTTCTGTCTGGATCATGCGCCCAAGCCGGAATTTGATAGTTGGCGATGGGTAAAATATTGGCACCCGTTACGCGAAGTGGTCTATTTCAAACGCAAGGTCTATGTGCAGGCACTTGAGGAACTGGCTCCACTGCTGTTTCCTGAAGGCGCACCTGCCCGGACGCACGCCAACTATCTTCGTCAACACAGGCGCTACTAACCAGCCGCCGCTGTTCAGCCGTCCACCGAGGGGGCGGTTGAGCAGCTAGTTTCCTGATGCCCGGTTTTTTTAACGTGAGAGACGCCCGGTTCTCGCTTCTGCTCGGAAGCAGGCCCGGCATTTTCGTCACGTGACCTGAAAAGACAAAATCATGCTTGAAATACTTCACCGGATTGTACAAGAGGTCAATGCAGCGCCCGATCTGGGGGAGGCGCTAAAGCTCATTGTACAACGGGTAAAGCAGGCGATTAAGGCTGATGTCTGCTCGGTCTATTTGACCGATTTTGACCGGCGCGAGCATGTACTGCTGGCTACCGAGGGTCTGCGCCAGGAGGCGGTCGGCAAGGTCAGTTTGCCGATGCATCGCGGCTTGGTCGGCCTGGTCTGCGAGCGGGCTGAACCGGTCAATCTTGATAATGCGACGGAGCATCCCCGCTACCTCTTCATTCACTCAACGGGTGAAACCCAATACCGGGGGTTTCTCGGTGTGCCCATTATCCAGAACCGCAAGGTGCTGGGGGTGTTGGTGGTGCGGCAGGTACAGTCGCGCAGGTTCGACGACAATGAAGTGACCTTCCTGTTTACCCTGGCGGCACAACTGGCTGGTGCCATCACCTACGCCAGGGCCAGTGGCGAGCTGACCCAGCTACAACCGACCCGCAGTCCGCTGAATCGTTATCTCAGCGGCCAACCGAGCGCACCCGGGGTGGCCACGGGAAAGACTGTGGTGGCCTATCAGCTGGCCGATCTCGATGCGGTGCCGGATCGCACGACCGACAATATCCAGACGGAAGTGACCGCGTTCAAGGAAGCGGTTGCCTTGACCCGGCAGGAACTGAAGAGTCTCCAAGAGCGGCTCTCGGCCGAACTGCCGGTGGAAGAGCAAGCGCTGTTCGATGCATTGCTGCTGATGCTCGGCAGCGATACTCTGGTGAGCCAGGCGGTGGAGCGTATTGAGCAGGGGCAGTGGGCGCAGAGCGCATTGCGCAACACTATCGAAAGCCACGCCCGGGTGTTCGACAACATGGACGATGTCTATCTGCGCGAGCGCGCCTCGGATATCAGGGATCTCGGCCGGCGTATCCTGATGCACCTGCAGCTGGATAAGCCCCGGGAGATCCTTTACCCGGACAAGACCATCCTGGTGGGCGATGATATCAGTGCCGTGCAGCTGGCCGAGGTGCCGGCGGAGCGGCTGGCGGGTATCGTTTCGGCCAAGGGTTCCAGCTCCTCTCATGTGGCTATCCTGGCGCGCGCCATGGGCGCTCCCGCCGTGATGGGTGTGACCGATCTGCCGGTGGGCCGATTAGAGGGGCTGGAGATTATCATTGACGGCTACCGCGGCCGGGTCTATGTCTCGCCCGACCCGTCGGTCAGTGATGAGTATGCCCGTCTGGCCAAGGAAGAGTCGGAGATCTCCAGGGAATTGGAGATGATGAAGGGGCTCCCGGCGGAGACCACCGATGGTGTCACCGTGCCACTCTATCTGAATACCGGTCTGATATCGGATGTCATGACCGTGGGTCTGGAGGAGTCGGAAGGGGTCGGGCTGCACCGCACCGAACTGCTCTATATCGTGCGGGATCGTTTTCCGGGTGAGGAGGTTCAGGTTGAGAGTTATCAGCAGATGCTGACCTCGTTCGCCCCGCGCCCGGTGATTCTGCGCAGCCTGGATATCGGCGGCGACAAGCCGCTCCCCTATTTTCCTTTTGCGGAATCCAATCCCTTCCTCGGTTGGCGGGGCGTACGCATCTCGCTTGATCACCCGGAGATTTTCCTCACCCAGATTCGTGCCATGATGCGGGCCAACGTCGGGTTGAATAATCTGCGTATCATGCTGCCCATGATCAGCAAGGTCTCAGAAGTGGATGAGTTGCAGATGCTGATTCAGCGTGCCCATGATGAGCTGGTGGAAGAGGGTTATGGGGTAGAGATGCCGCCGGTGGGGGTGATGATCGAGGTACCGTCCGCGGTCTATCAGATTGACGAGATCGCGCGTCGGGTCGATTTTCTCTCCGTGGGTACCAACGATCTGACCCAGTATCTGTTGGCGGTGGACAGGAATAACCCCCGGGTAGCGGCCATCTTTGACGATATGCATCCCGTCGTCCTGCGGGCGCTGGTGCAGATAGTCGAGGGGGCAGCGATCTATCGCCGGCCGGTCAGTGTCTGTGGTGAACTGGCGGGCAATCCGCTGGCTGCCGTACTGTTGCTCGGCATGGGGGTGGACAGTCTCAGCATGAGTGCCGGTAGCCTGCTCAAGATCAAGTGGGTGATCCGCAGCTACAGCCGGGCCAGGGCGAAGAGTTTGCTGCAGGGGGCATTGCGCATGACCGATGCCCGGCAGGTGCGTGAATTGATGGAGAAATCCCTTGATGAGATGGGGCTGGGCGGGCTGGTGCGCCCGGGTAAATAGCCGCCGAGTTAACTTGGCGTCCTTTGGCCCGCGGACGTGCCTTCCGAAGGACCGAATCCAATTCTCGGGTGACCCCACCCGTAGGAGCGGCTTCAGCCGCGAAAGGCTTGTCGCAGCTGAAGCCGCTCCTACGGGCCGTGGATTCCGCCATTGAGAGCCGGTAGGGAGGGCTCGCTGCTTGTGCCTACGCGGATACTAGCGATACTGACGCAGATACCACCACTCGAACAGACGCTTCATCCAGTGGAATGCCCGCATCTGCGGGAGGGCGATGTTGTACTTCGGCGTGCGGGCCACCAGGCTGCCGCGGGTCTGGCTATCGACGATACAGAACAGCTCCACCTTGAAGGTTCGGCTCGGCTGCTCGCCGTTCAGTTCGGCCAGCAGGTTGGCGGCCGCCGCCTCGGCCTGCAGGTCGGCCATGTGTGCCTGTTTCGGCATCCAGTCGGGACCGGGATAGCTGCCGGAATCACCGGCGACATAGACCCGCGTCATCCCTACCACCCGGCACTGGGCGTCCGCCTTGATCAGGCCGCCTTCCGAGCGTGGCAGTTCGGTATTGTCAAACCACTGGTTTCCAGTCATGCCGGGCATGAACAGGATTAGGTCGGCGTCGAACTCCCCGCCCTCGGTGACCACCGTGCTGTCGGTGAACTGTTTCATCTTGTGCCCCAGATGGGTCTCGATATCGCGCTTTTTCATCTCCCGGAGCAGGCCCGCGACCGCCTTGGGACCGAGACGCTTGCCCGGTTTCGGTGCCGGGGTGAAGAAGACCAGTTTGAATCGATCCCGCCTGCCCTCACGCCGCAGTTGCTGGTCGATACCAAAGAGAAATTCAAACATCGGACCGCCACGCATGGCCGAGGGCTCTTTCGGATTGCCGGAGAAACCCACGGCGATGGTACCGCCCTGCAACGCCTGCAGCCGGTCCTTGATCTTTAGCGCCGCCGGGATGCCCTCGCAGGGGGTAATGGCGTGTTCGATGCCGGGGAGTTTTTTGATGAAGCGTCCGCCGGAACAGATGATCAGCCCGTCGTTTTCGATCTCGCCTTGATCAGTTACCAGAATGCGTCCCTCTGCCTTCAGTCCGGCGGCCGATCCCTGGTGGTAGTTCACTTGCATGCGGCGGAAGAAGTTGCTCAGATCGACCTTCAGGTCCTCGGGCTGACGCAGACCGGAGGGAATCCAGATGGTGCCGGGCAGATAGGAAAATTCAGGCGCCGGTGCGACCAGCGTGATCTCGGCGGTCGGATCGGCGGCGCGCAGCTTCTGCACGGCGGTCAGTGCCGCGAAGCCGGCCCCGACGATGGTGATTCTGTTCATGCCTATACCTCAAGGATATTGTTATTGGCCGGGAAGTGCCCCGAACGATTTGACCCATTATATCGATTTTGCCCGGGCCGTCTCCCTGGCATCCCCGGGGTTTACCTGTTCCCCATACCCGAAAGGGCGGAAGCGGCGTACTACCACATTTTTGTAGGTTTGGTTGTCCGGTTGATTTCATCGGCGGCGGCTCCATATAGGACCAATGGCTATAACAGCGGGTGCAGGATCTGTTCGGGCGGTTGATCCGGTCGTGCAGTTTCAACTATTGTTCGTCTGCTACCCAGATCGGCTATCCGGATTTATCGATAACCCATGAATGCACTTGACATCAAAGATCTGAGAAAGGTCTACAAGAACGGTTTTGAGGCCCTCAAGGGGATCGATATCACGGTCCAGGAGGGCGACTTTTTTGCCCTGCTGGGACCCAATGGGGCCGGCAAGTCAACGGCCATCGGCATTATCAGTTCTCTGGTGAACAAGACCTCCGGCCGGGTGGAGGTGTTCGGCCACGATCTGGATCGCGATCCGGAAGGCGTCAAGTCGTGCATCGGCCTGGTCCCGCAGGAGTTCAACTTCAATATGTGGGAGCCGATCGGTGAGATCGTGGTCAATCAGGCCGGCTTCTACGGTATTCCCCGTAAAGTGGCGTGGCAGCGTGCCGAGCAGAGTTTGCGCCAGCTGGATCTGTGGGATAAAAGACAGCAGATATCCCGTACCCTGTCGGGTGGCATGAAACGTCGGTTGATGATTGCCCGGGCGCTGGTGCACCGGCCGAAGTTGCTGATCCTGGATGAGCCGACGGCCGGGGTGGATATTGAGATACGCCGCTCCATGTGGGAGTTCATGAGCGAACTCAACCGCCAGGGCACCACGATTATTCTGACCACTCATTATCTCGAAGAGGCCGAGAGCCTGTGCCGCAATATCGCCATTATCAATCAGGGACGCATCGTGGAGCACTCACGCATGGATCAGCTGCTGCATCAATTGCGTACCGAAACCTTTGTCTTGAACCTGCGGGATCAGGTCACGGAACTGCCGCAGCTGCAGGGCTTTCAACTGAAACGTCTGGATGAGCAGCGGGTTGAGGTGGCGGTTAGCAGCGAGCAGAGTATCAACCAGCTCTTCGAGCAGCTCTCACAGCAGGGGGTGGGAGTCACCTCGTTGCGTAACAAGCAGAATCGCCTGGAACAACTGTTCATGAATATGGTGGAGAGTGCCAGGAATGGGGCGGTGCAATGACCCGTTACAGCCGTTACCGGACCGCCTTTCAGACCATTTTTACCAAGGAGCTGCTGCGCTTCACCCGAATCTGGCTGCAGACCATCCTGCCACCGGTGATTACCACCGTGCTCTATTACATTATTTTCGGTAATCTGATCGGTTCACGCATCGGCGAGATGGATGGCTTCAGCTATATCGATTTTATTGTGCCGGGTCTGATCCTGATGGCGGTGATCACCAACTCCTACTCCAACGTGGTCTCCTCATTTTTCAGCAGCAAATTTCAGCGCCATGTGGAGGAACTGATCATCTCGCCGGTACCCAACTGGATAATCCTTTCCGGCTATGTGGCGGGGGGCGTGGCGCGCGGCGTGATGGTGGGTATTGCCGTTACGGGCGTCTCACTCCTGTTTACCGACATCCAGGTGCAGAGTTATGGCTGGACCCTGACGGTGTTTGTCCTGACGGCGATCCTCTTTTCCCTGGCCGGGTTCATCAATGCGGTGTATGCCGACAGTTTTGATGACATCACCATTGTACCCACCTTTATCCTGACGCCACTGACCTATCTGGGCGGGGTCTTCTATTCCATTAACATGCTGCCCGAAATCTGGCAGCAGATATCGTTGGCCAATCCCATACTCTATATGGTCAACGCCTTCCGCTATGGTTTGCTCGGAGTCTCGGATATCCCCATGGGCTTGGCGCTGGGTATTGTGGTTCTGTTTATTGTGGCGCTGACCGGATTCAGCCTCTATCTGCTCAACCGGGGTATCGGTATCAAGAGCTGAGGTTCAGTCGGCCGGTGACATGGCCGGCAGCAGCAGACTGAACTCTACCCCGGTACCCGATTCCAGATTATGCGTCTCGGCATGTCCGCCGTGAAACTCGCTGATGAGCCGCACCAGATAGAGACCCAGCCCCAGATGTGGTTCGCCACCGCTGTTGTGACGGATTGAAACCATGGATGAAAACAGCGCTTGCTCCATTTCGTCCGGGAGCGGCGGGCCGCTGTTGCGGACGCTTAACTGGAGCCGATGACGGTCGGTTTTTTTTAACAGCAGTTGAATGGCTGTGTCGGCTTGATGGAAGTCCACGGCATTGCTGACCAGTTTATCCAGCGCCTGACTGATCAGATCGGGAGCGCCCTGGATAATTACCGGTCCTTCGCATCGGTCGAGCTCGAAAACCACCTGCGGGAAGGCGCTGCCATATCCTTCCAGGGCCATATCCAGCAGAGCCCCGAGATCGAATGCTACCATCTCCGTCTGCATCAGTTGTTGCTCCAGTCGGGTCGCTTCACGCATGCGATGCAGGATCAGCCCGAGCCGTTCAATCCCTTCCTGCGCCCGTAGGATATAGCGTTGCTGGTCGGCATCCACCGGGCGGGTCTGCAGATTTTCCAGCGATGAGCGGACGATGGTCAGCGGAGTTCGGAACTCATGAGCGAGCCGCGAGGCCATCGCCTCCAGATAGCGGTTGTACTCCGCGAGGCGATTCAGCACACTCGAGAAGCTGCGACTCAGATCGCCGATCTCATCGTTGGATCTGTCCGCCGCCAGTGGCCCCTGAATCTTACCGTCGTTGGTGACCGCTGTTTCAATCCGCTGACTGAGCCGACCAATGCGTGTCGTCAGCAGCGTGGCAAAACCAAGAATCGCAAGTCCAGTGAACAGAAACAGCACCAGGGTAATCCCGGTGATCTGTTCCAGCGCCCGATTCTGCAGAGTGAGGATTTGGTTGGTGGTCTGTTCTACCAGCACCGCCCCCGCCACACCGGAGGATGACCGGATCGGCCAGGCGGAGGAGAGGATCACCGCCCGCCCATCCGGGCTACTACGGCGGCGCGACTGTGGTTGACCCGCCAGGGCGGCATCGATCTCAGGGCCCCGCAGACGGGCACTGCGTGACAAGTCGTCCTGGAAGTGTGCGCTGGGCTGGTCCAGGATGAGTCGCATCAGCGGCTGTAGCGGGGAGTGTTGAACCGGCACCGTGTTTTCAATCACCGTCTCGGGCGGTTGCAGGCGACCGCGTCTGGCCAGTACCAGTCGCTGGTTGTTTACCACCCAGATGCGGGCATTCTCGTGTTCCATGCCGCCGATCAGGCGGCCGATCTCCGGGTCCGGACGCACGATACGCCCGAGTGGGGCGGGCTGGCCGCTACCGGTGGAATTGACCAGGTGACGGGACACCGGTTTGGTCGTATCGTCCAGATCCGCCACCGTGATGGCAATGCGGTCCCCGACCAGGTAGCGGGGAATCCTCAGTTCCAGAGTGTAACCACTCTCCCCGCTCTGCCACTCGCCCTGGATTCTGTCTTCGCGGCCAATCGGCAATGGGTTTTCAGCCCTGTCCGACATCGTGCGGGCGCTGACCCAGCCGGGTGAGGTGGTGGCGATGCGGTAGCGGGTAATCTTTCCCTCCGGCGATGCCAGTCGGATATCGATGTAATCCCCCTGGTCCAGTCGGGTGCTGCCTGGGGGGTGATACAGAACCCGTCGGTCATTCACCCGCAGCAGCAGATAGAGGTGGCCGCCGTACTCGCCCAGGATACTCTCGAACAGCCATTTACCCCGTTCTGGATATCGCTGCAGATTGCCCATGTAGGGTAGCCAGTCCTCGGTGTAACCATCCAACTGGATCGGCTGTTCCAGTTGGTTGACGTAGTGCAGTGGATCGCCAGATATTTCACCCGCCGTGTGCCGGGTGGAGTTGTTCATGGCCGGACTGTTGTGGAGAATGGCGGCCACCGCCTGTGCCATACCGAGCAACATGGTCTCCTGGGTCTCACGCAAGAACCGCTCGGTCTCCTGCAGGTAACGATAGCCGGCCCAGGGGATAGCCAGCAGGGCGAGGGAGACCAGCAGCAGCTTGAAGCGAATACTCTGAAAAAAACGCCGCTTGTGGGTCATTCCGGCGTGGCGGGGGAGGGGCTGTTCCAGCGATAGCCGATGCCGTATACGGTCTCGATGGCATCGAACTGGCGGTCACACTCCTCGAATTTTCGCCGGATGCGTTTGATGTGGGTGCTGATGCTGGTGGCGTCCACCAGGATGTTGGCGGCGTCCATCAACTGGTCCCGGCTGCGCACGTGGCCGGGTCGGTGGCAGAGGGCATGTACAAACCAGAACTCGGTCAGGGTCAGGTCGATCGGGTTATCTTTCCAACTCACCTGCAGCCGGTCCAGGTCCAGTCTCAGTGGGCCGCGCAGCATCACTTTCTCCTCCTGGATCGGTTGCCGCATCGCCTCCATGCGTCGAAACAGGGCGGAGATACGGGCCGCCAGGTGGGCCAGGCTGATGTCCTTGGTCAGATAGTCGTCAGCCCCCAGACGCAGACCGGAGACCGTGTCCAGCTCGCTGTCCCGGGCGGTGAGAAAAATGATCGGCAGGGTGGTGGAGCGGGCGCGCAGTTCTCGACACAGGGTGAACCCCCCCTCCATCTCATCGTTCAGGCCAATATCCAGAATCGCCAGATCGGGCAGCCGGTCCTGGAAGGCATTGTCAGCCTCCTGACGGGAGGCGTAACCCCGCACCTCGTAGCCGTGGCGACGCAACAGGTCGGCATAGTTTTCCCGAATGGCGGGTTCGTCTTCAACAATGGCAATCAGTTTTTTCATAGTCTCGGTGTGTGGCTTTTGCCGCTCACTCTACACCATATCCGGGTCGGCAATAAGTGGCCGAGATGGCACGAACGATTGGCCTGGCCAGCCTATTTGCAACTTATGGGCGATAGGGCGCCCCGCGAGCCCCGGGGTTATGGCGGCGGGCACGGCCCGCCCTATTTTGGACGATGCGCCGATATAGTCTGTGCAGAAGGATCGCTACAGTCGCCGTTGCCCAAGCAGCGGCGGCAGGTGAGACGGCTGCCCTTGTTGCTGAAAACAGTGGCTGAGCAGAAAGCCGGCGATTGCGTCAGGCTGGTTGAGATCCAGCACCGGGATATGGCAGGGACGGGTGGCCAGGTGATCATCCGCCGCGATGGCGATGATATCCGGATCATCCGGATACAGCAGTTGCTTGCCGAGACTGGGGCGGTGCAGCTCAATCTTTGGGAAATGCTCTTTTTTGAATCCTTCCACCAGTACCAGATCCAGCGTGGAGGGGTCCAGCGCCCTGAGCAGTTCGGCAAGGGTCGGTTCCTTGTGCGGCGCCTGCAATTCGGTAATCAGGGCTGTCCGATTACGCGATGCCACCAGCATCTGGTCGGCTCCCGCCTTGCGCAATTGATAACTGTCCGTTTGCCGATGGTCGACTTCGAACAGGTGGTGAGCATGCTTGACGGCACCGATCCGCAGACCTTGCTGCTTCAGTATCGGCAGTAATCGGGTCAATAGCGTGGTTTTCCCGGTGCCACTGAAGGCGCTGAATCCCAGGATCGGAAGTGGGAACTCGATCACAGGTCTTGTCTCCGGGGCAGGCTTCATGGCGTGATGGTCCATTCGGTTTGGTCGGCTGATATGAACGTGAGCAATAACAGTGCCAATGGGCGTATCGGGTGTAGTTCCATTTTCGCCGTACGGCTCCGCCGGCTGGCGGGAATAAAATCAACAAAATGGGGTGTTTGTCGAAACTAATGGCCCGGTTTGACGCTCGTACAGTCGGGCAAGGCGGTGAACGGCGGCAATAAGGTCGGATTGTCTTAATGGGTTGGCTGGCAATTGCGTCAAAATGTCCCATACTTGATGGACGCGAGGCAGACTTGTCTCTTCTGCCCGGCCCGGTGTGGGCTGATCGGTCACCCTTTTGCATCAGAACAACAAGATGTCCCTGAGGACACGTCAGGTTTTATGCTTGTTAATTCTCAGCGTCCGGAAGAAGGTGATGACAGTGGGAGAATATCCAGTGGAGCCGCTTGGAGTCGCGTCAAATACCCGCATGACCTCGGTATTGATTGTGGATGACGAACCGGGAATCCGCAGTTTTCTGCAGCGTGGTCTGCAGAAGTATTTCGGCCTGGTGGAAACTGCCGAGAGCGCCGGTGCCGCCAAGATACTGCACGATCGCTGCTATTTCGACCTGATTATTGCCGATATCCGGATGCCGGGGCGCACCGGTGTTGAATGGGTGACCGGGTTGCGCGGGCAGGGTGCCGCTACCGGAGTGATTTTTATGGCCGCCTGTGCGGACCTGGATACTGCCGTTGCGGCACTTCGTGCCGGTGCGGAGGATTTTATCATGAAGCCTTTTCGCATGGAGCAGATGCTGACCTCGGTACAGCGCTACATGGATCGGCAGAAGATGCAGCGGGAGAATTTTATACTGCGCCGTCAGGTGGATCACTTGTTTGATAAGTCGGGCATGGTGGGGGAGTGCGAGCTGATCCGGAACCTCTGCCAGGTGATCAAGCGGGTTGCGCCCATGCCTTCCACGGTGCTGGTTGAGGGTGAGTCCGGCACCGGCAAAGAGTTGGCTGCCCGGGCCATTCATCAATGGAGCGGTCGTTCCGGCAGCTTTGTACCGGTAAATTGTGGTGCTATTTCCGCCGAACTGCTGGAAAGCGAGCTGTTTGGTCATATCAAGGGGGCCTTTACCGGCGCCCATCAGGCGCGTGAAGGGTTGTTTACCTACGCCAATGAAGGAACCCTGTTCCTGGATGAGATCGGTGAGATGCCGCTCTCCATGCAGGCCCATCTGTTGCGGGTGCTGGAGGAGCGTACGGTGCGTCCGGTTGGTGCCAATAAGGAGGTTCCGGTGGCAGTGCGGATTATCGCCGCGACCCATCAGGATCTGGGCGAACTGGTGCGCTCCGGGGAGTTTCGCGAGGATCTCTTTTACCGCTTGAATGTGCTCTCTATCCGCATGCCGTCGTTGCGGGAGCGGTTGGGCGACATTCCTGTGCTGACCGAGCACTTCAGCAAATCCCTGGCATCGGAACTGGGGGTCGACCCGCCGAGATTTTCTTCCGTCGATCTGGCCTGTCTGAGCAGCTACGACTGGCCGGGTAATGTCCGTGAATTGAAAAATGTGATCGAACGCTGCCTGTTGCTCAACAGTAGTCCCAGTCAGTGCCTGGCCCGACCGAGCACTGTGGATGCGGCCGTCGGGGTGTCGGACAGTGGCGTCGATCTGCAACTCGAGAGCGTGGAAAAGCGGCATATTCTCAGGGTACTGGAGAGTGAGGGGGGGAATAAGTCTGCCGCGGCCAGACTGCTGGGTATATCCCGAAAAACCCTGGAGAGAAAAGTGCAGGCGTGGGAGATGCGCGGGTGAGGCGTCAACCGGGATGATTCGGTGAAGCGGGCATTTTTTGTGCCGTGCTGGAGCTGCCGTTCAGCCATTGTTTTGATAGCCATTGTTTTGATAGCCATTGATCAAAAAAATGGCCCGATCGGCATGTCCGCGTTAGTTTTGGCCGATTGTTCGGGCGGCCAGTTGAGGCGGGTTGTCGTGTCAGGATACTATCCATGCAAATACTGCAACGAAAATGGTTGATTAAAGGTGCTGCTATGACCGATGAGCATGGGTTATTTGTTGAAAAAGAGCTTGAGAAGCTGGACAAAAAGCGCCGGGAAATACTTGAGCAGCATACCAGGCTGCTGGAAAAGAATGCCTACTTGATCCAGTGGGGGCTGGTGGTCTCCGCCATGCTGGCTGATGGCAGCATGACGGTCGACGATTGGAGCACCCGCTGTTTTCAGTATCTGGACGGTGAGCCGCTGGATATTGCTTTGAAGGGCCTGAAAAATCCCGAATAAGATTTCAATTCGCTATTCATCCCCCCACACCAACTCTCCGGCGCCGTCCAGATTGTAGCCGGTCAGCAAGTCGGCCATGGCCTGACACGGCTGGGATTTCAGCCGTACCAGAAGTTCCTGGAACAGCTTTCTGAACCAGATCGCACGGGGCAGGGCGAGATCGAATGAGACCCAGCCACAGGTGAAAAAACCCACCCCATAGCCGGTTGCCGTAGCACGGGTGCCAGGCGCGATATCGGCCCGCTGCATGGCGATGGCGGCGGCCGCTTCCCGTTCGGATAACGCGGTAATGCCGCAGTTTAATTGATCCTTGTCGATCCCGTAATGGCTCAACAGCTCCAACAGGAAGCGTTGCGCCCCAGATCCGGTCTGACGCAATACCCAGCGATAACCGGGATCAAACAGCTGTTGCGGATCCGTGATCTGCTCGGCAAGCGCCGGACTGATGACCAAACCCTGTTCCCGTTTGAAGGCGTGAATCAGTACCCACTGACGATGCTGGGAGTACTGGCTCAGTAATGCCGGGTGACGGACGTGACTCTCCGCATCCGGTCCCCAGTGGATGCCACAGGCGTCCACCCGGTTCGATTGCAGCAGATCCAGCCCCAGACGGGTACTGGTCGGGGTGTAGCTGATCAGGGCGTGCGCCCCCGTGGCCCGGGCAAACTCCTGGATCAGATGATACAGCAGCGGGTCCTCACTGCCGGAGATCACCAACCGATCGCTCAGCAGACCTCCGTGAGTGGAGTCCAGCATCCAGCGGTCCACCAACTCACGTGGGAACATCCATTTGCCGGTCACCTTGGTGGCCGGAATGCCGCCCTCATTGACCAGCGCGTAGATTTTTTTTTCATTCAGGTGGAGGTATTCGGCCACCTGTTTGACGCTCATGAACGCATCGCTGTGGGGTGACATTAAGGCCGCCATCAGTGGGTTCCCTGTCTGTGTCGGATGGGTTCTGATTAGGTCAGGCAAATTTCATACCGCAAGGCTTTTAATCCTTTTTCTCGGCAAGCCGCCGGGTTTTGGGTCTGATTTATGACCGATCATCGAAACCGGCTGGCTGAATGTGGGCAGATTTGTACCAGTGCGCCTGGGCGGCTTGGACAAATTGCCACAATTTTGCCCGAATTCGTCAGCAGATTGACCGGTAAATGAAATCCACCTGCCATCCCGCTCCCTTTTAATGTCCACAACACAACAAGCAACCGGCGCAAGTCAGGACGACTGTTTCACCAGGGAAGGTGCGCTGGACCAATCAGGAGCAGGCGATGCGTAGACAGGTGGTTAATTCTTTGATCGTTGGTGTGATGCTGGCGGGTAACGCCAACGCCTATCAGGCCACGGGGCAGGCAACCGAGTTGGGGGTGGAGCAATGGCAGGGTGGCGAGGGTGCGGCGACGGTTAGTCGAACGCCCTACTCCGGTGAGTGGCAGGGAGCCGGAGTCGGCGCCATCGCCGGTGCGCTGCTGGCTGGTCCACCGGGTTTCATTGTCGGTGCCGTGGGTGGTGGGTTGGTCGGCAGGAGTGCGGGACTGGAATCCGACCTGCTCAGCGCACGTCAGGAGGTGGGGCGGTTGGAACGACAGCAGCAGTCAGAAATCCGGCAACTGCTGCAACTCTCGCAACAGCTGGAGACGGCAAAATCGAGCTATCGACAACAGCTGGATGCTATCGCCAGCGGCTTCGTCCTCCGCCTCTATTTCCGCACCGGCAGCGATCGCATGGAGCCGGAAGATCTGCGTGACCTGGCATCGCTGGCAGCGGCGTTACGGACCATTGGCGGGCTGCGGATCGTGGTTCATGCCCATGCAGACCGTCGCGGCAGCGAGGAGATCAACCGGAACCTGAGCGTGGCGCGGGCAGAGGAAGTCGGTCGGCAACTGATTCTGCACGGCGTCGGCCCGGAACGCATTGTCCGGCAGGCGCACGGGGAGACGGATGCCCGATATCCGGTCGATGACCGGGAAGGGTTGGGCTATGACCGCCAGGTGGTGATTCGGTTTCTGTCGGGGGTCGCCTCATGATCCGGCTCATGCAACCGCTCAGTGAGCACTTTCTCTACTGCTCCCCGGAAACCATGAGCCGGGAGCTTTATCGACTCTCCCCGCCGCTACCGACCGGGTACGGCCAGAAACAGAAAAAAACAGCAGGGGATCGCCATGACAACGCAAAAACAGGTTAACCATCTGGGGCGGGATATGTGGTTCACCTCCCTGGCGTCGCTGCTGGCGGGTGTCGTTACGTCGCTGTTGCTCGGGTTGCTGGTGTTCATCTTTATCAGCCCGGTGAAGGCGGCGGAGCCGGTCGGCTCGTCGAGCGCCGAGCCAGTTCGGCCTGATCAGGTGCAGCGTGGTTCGTTGCTGTTGAGACCGTCCAGTGGAGACGTGACCATACAAGCGCCGTTGCTGCAAACCGAAGCGGAGATGAATATCAGCGGCATGCTGGCGCGGGTGACGGTACGCCAGCGCTTTCGCAATCCCGGTACCGACTGGGTGGAAGGGAGCTACGTGTTTCCGCTGCCCGAGGCGGCGGCGGTTGACCGGATGCGACTGCGTATCGGAGAGCGCCTGATCGAGGGTGAAATCCACGAAAAGGGTGCGGCGAAAAAAGTCTACGAAACGGCCCGGCGGGCAGGCAAAAAAGCCAGCCTGTTGAGCCAGGAGCGCCCCAATATCTTTACCACCGCCGTGGCCAATATTGCGCCCGGGGAAACAGTGCAGGTGGAGATTGAGTATCAGCAGGCCATTTCCCACAGCCAGGGTCAGTTCAGGCTCCGTTTCCCGCTGGTGGTGGCGCCCCGCTATATTCCGGGGAGGCCCTTACCGAACAGGGACGTGGCGGCTTTTCAGGGTAACGGTTGGGCGCAAAATACCCCCGAGGTACCCGATGCCTCGCGCATCACACCACCAGTGGTGGCGTCGGACCGCCCGCTCAATCCGGTATCGATCGATATCCGCCTTGATCCGGGCATGCCGTTGTCACGACTGGAGAGCGTCTATCATGCGATGGCGAAGGAAAAAGATGAGCAGGGCATCTACCATTTGGCACTGCAGGACTCGATGGTGCCGGCGAATTGGGACTTTGAACTGCTCTGGGTGCCCACGCCAGGGAGTGCGCCTCAGGCGGCACTGTTCAATGAACAGTGGCAGGGTGATGAGTATGCGTTGTTGATGTTGATGCCGCCGACGCCCGCAGCGTCCACGGCAGTGCGTGTGCCGAGGGAGGCCATCTATGTGATCGACACCTCGGGATCGATGCATGGCGATTCCATCATCCAGGCCCGGGCGGCGCTCAAATTGGCACTGGAACGGTTGACGCCGGCGGACCGATTCAATGTCATCCAGTTCAATCATCAAACCACGGCGCTGTTTTCCCAGGCGGTGGCGGCTACAGCGGATAATCTGCAGCGGGCCCGTTCTTATATCGATCGGCTGGAGGCAGATGGTGGGACAGAGATGTTGCCGGCCCTGCAACTGGCTTTGGAACAGCAGGCGGAGCGGGGGGTGTTGCGTCAGATCATTTTTCTCACCGACGGTAGTGTGGGTAACGAGCAGGCGCTGTTCAGTCTGATTCATCAGCGACTCGGTGACAGCCGGCTGTTCACCGTGGGCATCGGCTCGGCACCGAACAGTTTTTTCATGACCCGGGCCGCGCAGTTTGGTCGGGGCACTTTCACCTACATCGGCAAGGTGGCGGAAGTGGGGGAGAAGATGGCGGCCCTGTTCAGCAAGCTGGAAACACCGCGACTCACCGATATCAAGATCCGCTGGCCGCAAGATCAACAAGTGGAGATGTGGCCGGCACGGATACCCGATCTCTACCAGGGAGAACCGCTTCTGGTCGCGCTGAAGCTGCAACAACCGAACCTGCAGGTGACCCTCACGGGGGATGCCGCCGGCACTCCCTGGCAACAGCAGGTTACCCTGCGGGGCGGGGCGGCCCGGTCCGGGGTGCATCAGCTTTGGGCACGCCGAAAGATTGCCGATCTGATGGATCGGAAGGCGCAGGGCGTCGCCGAGCCCGAAATACGCAAAATGGTGCTGGAGGTCGCGTTGTCCCATCAACTGGTCAGTCGCTATACCAGCCTGGTGGCCGTGGACAAGACGCCGTCCCGACCGGCGGATCAGGGGCTGGAACACAAGGCGCTGCCGACCAACCTGCCGCAAGGCTGGAGTGCGACCAAGGTGTTCGGCAACCTGCCGCAAACGGCGACGGCGTCCGAATGGAACCTCCTGATTGGTCTGTTGCTGCTGGCCTGCGGAGTGCTCTTCTCCCGCTGGCCGGGTGTCGGCTTCGGGGTGCGGGTGGGACCGGTGAGTGATGGTAAGGCGCGTGGAGGGAATGTTCTATGAACCGGTCCCGGGATCGCCTGATGCATTTGCTGGTTGTCGGGATGATACTGGCCGGTACCTGGCAGATTGCCGAGGGCGGATATATCAAGGCGAAAGCCTGGCTGGCCCAGTATCTGCTGCAGTCGGCCTGGGAGACCACCCAGGCGGGTGAGGCGCGGGTACGCCCCTGGCCCTGGGCGGATACCTGGCCGGTGGCCCGGCTGCGGGTGCAGCGGCTCGGTATCGATCAGGTGGTTCTGTCCGGCGCCAGCGGCCGCACCCTGGCCTTTGGTCCGGGCCATATTCCCGGCACCGCCCTTCCCGGGGTGGCGGGGAACAGTGTGGTCAGCGGGCATCGTGATACCCATTTCAGGTTTCTACAGCATCTGCGTCCGGGTGACCGGATTGAACTGACCCCAACAAGCGGTGCCAGGCTGATGTATGCGGTGGTTAGTACGGAAGTGCATGATCAGTCCGATCTTTGGCTGCTGGACCAGGGTCAAGCCTTGCTGACACTGATCACCTGTTACCCCTTTGATGCGCTGTTGCCTGGGGGCGCCGGGCGTTTCGTTGTGCGGGCCATACCGCTGAAGGGTGCGGGGTTGCACCCTCAGGCACCGTTAGTCGCTGATCCGGAAGAGCAACAGAGGATCTATATGTAACAACCAGTACAGACTCCGCCGGCCTTCTTCAACCTGTGGCCGGCAAAATCCGATGGAATGAGGCAGGATCAGGTTTCAGCATACAACAGTCCCTGCGCCAGAATGACGTTCGTCAGCGGGGCGCATGGATCAGCGGCGGTAGGCGTCAAACTCGGGATGGGTGGCGATAAAATGTTTCAGCGCGCGCTGCAGTGTCTCCGCATGGGCCAGGTTGTTGTGTTCCCTGGCGTGCTGAATATCCTCCACGATCATGCGCTTGATCGCCACGGTTCCTTCCGGCAGATGGACGAGATACTGAGCCATCTCCAGCGCAACGATTTCCGGGACATGCTCGTGCTCGGCAATGGCCATGATCTCATCTTCATCCAGTTCACAGAGGCCGAGGCAATCTTCAAAAGTCAGCATGGTTTGATCCCTCCGGTTGGATACTCTCACGGATAACTATGGCACCTTCCGGAGCCATTTACGTTGATTCAAATCACTGGATCGGGGGTTAGCCGCCGGTGGCGTTCATGTGTCTGAACAGCACCGGCTGACGGGTGAGATCGAAATCGTGACCTTTGGGTTTTATATTCATGGATTCTCGTATGGCGGCGCGCAACGGTGCATCATCCAGGGGATGTGCACGCAGTACACGGCGCAGATCCATGGAGTGTTCCTGACCGAGGCAGAGTAGCAGCCGGCCTTCGGCTGTCATACGTACCCGGTTGCAACTGTCGCAGAAGTTGTGGCTGTGGGGAGAGATAAAGCCCACCCGGGTCTCGCTGTCGCTGATCCGGTAGTAGCGTGAGGGACCGCCGGTGGTCTCCGTCGTGGGCAGCAGGGAGTACGCCTGTTGCAGATCCTGCAGTATCTGGTCGCTGGAGTAGTAGGCCTCGGCGCGGTCATGTTCGTTGATCACCCCCAGGGGCATCTCCTCGATGAAGCTGATATCCATACCGCGCGCCCGGCAGAACTGCACCAGGTCCACCACCTCATCATGATTACGATGTTTCAGGATTACCGAATTGATCTTGATGCGCCCGAAACCGGCATCCAGCGCGGCATCGATACCATCCAGGGTGCGTTGCAGTTCACCGGTGCGGGTGATGGCGTGGAAACGCTCCGGTTGCAGGGTATCCAGGCTGATATTGATCCGGGTGACACCGGCCGCCTTGAGTGCTTTGGCATATTTCGGCAGCTGGGTGCCGTTGGTGGTGAGGGTGAAATCGTTCAGGCCATCCAGTTGGCCCAGCGACTGAAACAGATGAATGATGTTCCGGCGGGTCAAGGGTTCGCCGCCGGTGATGCGGATCTTGTTGACCCCCAGTTCGACGAATGTCTTACCGATACGGTAGAGTTCTTCCAGGGTCAGCAGCTGGGAGCGGGGTACAAACTGCATCTCCTCCGACATACAGTAGACACAGCGCAGGTCACACCGGTCGGTAACCGAGATGCGCAGATACTTAATCTCCCTGCCAAATCGGTCGATCAGGCCCTGACGCTCTGTCGTAGCACTGCTGCTGATGTACTCTGACTCATCCATAACCACTCCTCAGGACAAAGTGTAGAGTCAGCTCCGAGCAAATACCATACCTAATCAGTAGGGTTATTGCGCCATGCGGCCGCCGGTCAAGTTGTCCCGGTGGTCCTTGTTTGTCCGGTGGGACAACTGGTGCCATTTGTCCCAATGTCCAGGTTTAGCTGTGACATTTTGCCGCAATTTTCATCGCATTTAGTTCTTTGGCTGGTCTGGCAGTTCCACTTGTCCTTGATTAAGAGCGCTAGCAGAGCGGCTGGTATGTTCTTTGCGTTGGAGTTCTGACGGAGAGTGGATACGAGGCGATGTGTGATGTCCGAGAAACCTGTCGACGATCTGAATGGGCCGGCGCCAACCGATTTCTCACTGTCGGTAGTGATGCAGCGATCACCCGCGACAAGTCCCTGGCAAAAATATCTGTGGGAGGCAGTCGGCGTCACCGCCGCCCCGTGGGAGGCGGCACCGCAGGCGGTAAGCCTGGTGCACCAGCAGGGTGAGATATGCCACTACCTGTACAGTGGATTCCGCCTGCAGCTGCATGCCGATGAGTGTGAGAGCTATTACCACAACCTCTGTTCCCCCACGCCCCGCTGTTTTGTGATGGCCCGGGAGAACGGGGAGGGCACACCGGTCCCTTTTCTGCTCAGCCTCAGTTTCGATCAGGCCAATGCCTGCGAGGAGGTTGACGAAACCGTCTACGCGGTTGCCATGCCGCCGGAGCTTTATCGCTGGTGCGAGCTGTTTGTGCTGAATCACTTTGTGCCGAAAAAAAGGAAAAAGCGCCGCTTGACGGATTGGCGCAAGGAGACTGGCGGGAGTGCGGCGTTATGAGTGGACGTGAGAAGGATGCCGTGGATAGTCAATCACCCGGCGGTTTTATTTCCCGCTGGTCCCGCCTGAAGCAGGCTGCTGAGTCACCACCCCAAGCGGTCGCGGAGTCCTCTGAGGCATCGCTTCCCGAGAAGGATTCGGAGCAGCCTCTCACGGATGCGGATATGCCGCCCCTGGAATCCCTGGACGAGACATCCGATTACTCCGGCTTCCTGTCGGAAAAAGTGAGCGAAACGTTGCGCCGGCAGGCGCTGCGTAAGCTGTTTCATCAGGCGGCCTTCAATGTCCGGGACGGCCTGGATGATTACGATGACGATTACACCAGTTTTACCAAACTGGGAGACGTCATCACCGCGGACATGAGGCATCAGCTGGCCATGGCGGAGGAGCGACTGAAAGCGGCTATGGAGTCGGACCAGACAGATCCGGCAACTGCCGCTACTGAAGAGCGACCACCGGTCCCGGATCCGGAATCGGAACCCGAGGCCAGGGGGCAGACTGTCATGACCCATGACGATACCCATCCCCGTAGCATCGGTGCGAATGATTCGATTTCTGCGGCCAATGGCCAACCTGGCTTAACAACGGACGATGGAACGGCATCATGAGTGAGCAGATAACCGATACCATCCGGGTACGCAACGAGCGAGCCCGCGCAGCGGCCCTGGCCGCACTTGCCGGCGTCAAGGTCGAGGCCACCGACCTGATCGAGTTTCAGTCCCGGGGCAGGGTGGTGATCATCGGCGGAAACGAGGCGCTGGAGTTTGCCAGCCGGTTGCAACCGCCGTTGCGGGCGCAGGTGCTGTTGAGCGAAGGTGAAGAGCTGCCCGGCGTACCGGTAATCCCACAGGCAGGGCGGACATTGCGCATTGACGGGCATCTGGGGGCGTTCCGGCTACAGTTGGGTGAGCCGGGCAAACCCAATGCCGAATTGCTCACGGCGGATTTGATTCTGGATCTGGAAACCGAACCGCAGTTGGTCATGCCGATGAAGCCGCCGGGTTATCTCTGCAGCGGTACCGATGAGCCGAGTCTGGAGCAGGCGGCTGAACAGCTCAGCGAGCTGGTGGGTACTTTCGACAAGCCACGCTACTTCAATTACGACGCCTCGATCTGTGCCCACGGGCGTTCCGGGCAGATCGCCTGTACCCGCTGTATTGACGCCTGTCCGGCCGAGGCGATCAGCTCGCTGATCGAAAAGGTCAGCGTGGATGTCCATCGCTGTCAGGGGGGTGGTGTTTGCGCCACCGTCTGTCCCAGTGGCGCCATTCGTTACAGTTACCCGCAACCCAGGGACACCCTGGAGCAGGTCCGTCTGTTACTCAAGACCTATCGGCAGGCGGGTGGACTGAATCCGGTCCTGGTGATCAGCGCAGATACCGACGGTGCGCCGCCGCCACTTGAATCCCACCTGATCCCGCTTGAGGTCGAGGAGTTGGCCAGCGTCGGACTGGAGACCTGGTTGAGTGCGTTGGCCTATGGCGCCGAATCGATGCTGCTGCTTGATCGGGGGGCGATGTCGGAGCGCGTGGGGGAAGCGGTTAAACAGCAGATTGGGAGCGCTGGAGAGATACTGGCGGCCCTGGGATATCCGGGCAGTGCTGTTCGGCTGGTCGATGAGCAGAGTCTGTCGGCTGATGTCGAGAACGCACAGGTAGCGATCACTCCAGCCAATTTTTCTGCCAATGGGGGTAAACGACAGGTCGCCTACATGGCCATCGATCATCTGTTCGAGCAGTCCACACGGGCCCGTCCGATGGTCAATCTGACGGTGGGTGCACCCTTCGGTACCGCCCAGGTGGAGGCGGATGCCTGCACACTCTGTCTTGCCTGCGTCAGTGCCTGTCCCGGCAAGGCGCTGCTGGCGGGTCAGGATGAACCCCAATTGCGTTTTATCGAGGCCAATTGTCTGCAGTGCGGTATCTGTACCCGAACTTGTCCCGAGGATGCCATCTGGATTACCCCACGGCTGCTGTTTAGTCGGGAAGAGCGCAACCGGATACGCCTGCTGCACCGGGAGCCGCCTTTCTGCTGCAGCGAATGCGGCAAACCGTTTGCCACCCGGTCGGTTATTGAAAACATGTTAAAGAAGTTGGAGGGGCACTGGATGTTCCAGGACAGCAAGGCTCGCCACCGGCTGACCCTGTGCGAGGATTGCCGCGTGGTGGATATCGTGCAGGACCCCCAGGCCATGGCCCAGGGAGTCAAGGGCGAAACGCTCCAGTGATCGGTCAGGTTGGGTTGTTTTACGCCTTATCGGTCACTTTTTTACCGGGCCTGTTGGCCCGTCGATTGCTCATAGCTACTACGAGGAAGATGTGATGGCGAATCAGGTCGAAGCTATGCGGACAGAGTTATTGGAACAACAATCACAAACCAATACCGCCATGATCTCAGCGGGTGACAGTGAGCAATCTCCAGAGCAGCACTATCGTGCCGGTGCCTATGGATTGCTGGCTTCACTCTTGAGCCGCCCACCGGATCAGGAGCGGCTGGATTGGGTGTCCGGTTTTGCCCCGGTCGAACAAACCGGCGATGAGATGGCCCTGGCCATGTCCATGCTGGGACTGGCGGCCACAACCTGTCGACCCGAAGCCATTGATGATGAATATCACGCGCTGTTTATCGGCCTGGGCCGGGGCGAGTTGGTGCCTTATGGCTCCTGGTATCTCACCGGGTTTCTGATGGAGCGGCCGCTCGGGCGTCTGCGGGATGACCTGGCGGCATTGGGATTTCAGCGGGATCCCGGGGTACACGAACCGGAAGATCATGCGGCGGCCTTGTGTGAGGTGATGCAGTTGCTGATCAGCGATGCCGTACCACACAACCGTCAGGCCGATTTCTTCAATACCCATATGGCCGATTGGTGTAAGCGTTTTTTTATTGATCTGAGTGAGGCGCGATCCGCCGTGTTTTATCGCGCGGTGGGCCGCTTCGGTATTGCCTTCATGGAGGTAGAGCGGCGTTACCTGTCCATGCAGGTCTGATGGAGCCCTTAATCTTTTTGTCCCCTGCGGGAGGAGTTGCAATGAAACAGGATCAGAAAAAGAACCTTGATAGTGAACGACGGAAATTCATCAAGGGTTCGTTAGTGACCGGTGTGGGCGTGGCAACCGCTACGGTGTTGCCGGGTGTGGTGATGGCGACTGATGAGGATTCTCCCGGTCAGCCAAAGGAGCAGAAGGGCTATCGTCTGACCCCGCATATCCTTGAATACTACAAAACCACGGCAAGCTGATCGGCACCCAACGCCCAGCAGGGGGAATGTAATGAAACTGACAAAGAGATCCGACCAGATATCCGCACAGCCGAGCAACGACAGCAATAGCGGTATGGCGTCCGGCAGGAGTGCCATCAGTCGTCGCGCATTCCTGCGCAACTCTGGCCTGATGGCCGGTGGTGCGGTACTGGCCAGTAGCTACACGCCCGGCATGATCAAGCGGGTACAGGCCGCCGAATCGGCAACTGCCGGAGAGGTGCAACAGATCAAGACCATCTGCACCCACTGCTCGGTCGGCTGCGGCATTATCGCGGAAGTCGAGAACGGTGTCTGGACCGGCCAGGAACCGGCCTTTGATCATCCCTTCAGTCACGGTGCCCACTGTGCCAAGGGCGCCTCGGTACGGGAGCATGGTCATGGCGAGCGGCGCCTGAAGTATCCCACCAAGCTGGTGGATGGCAAGTGGAAGCGCATCAGTTGGGACGAGGCGATTAATGAGATCGGCGACAAGATGCTGCAGATTCGCGAGAGTTCGGGGCCGGACTCGGTCTACTGGCTCGGCTCCGCCAAGCACAACAATGAACAGGCGTACCTGTTTCGCAAGTTTGCCGCCCTGTGGGGCACCAACAACGTGGATCACCAGGCCAGAATCTGTCACTCCACCACCGTAGCCGGTGTCGCCAACACCTGGGGCTACGGGGCCATGACCAACTCCTATAATGATATTCATTTTTCCCGGGCGATTCTGCTGATCGGCGGTAATCCGGCCGAGGCGCACCCGGTCTCGTTACAGCATATCTTCAGGGCAAAAGAGCGCAACAATGCGCCGCTGATCGTGGTCGATCCACGCTTTACCCGCACCGCCGCCCATGCCGATCAATATTTGCGGCTGCGTCCCGGCACGGACGTGCCGCTGATCTGGGGCATGCTCTGGCACATCTTCCAGAACGGCTGGGAAGACAAGGAGTACATCAGTCAGCGCGTCTATGGCCTGGATGAGGTGAGGAAAGAGGTCGCCAACTGGACGCCGGATGAGGTGGAGCGGGTGACCGGGATACCGGAACACCAAGTGTTTGCCGCCATCAAGACCATGGCGGATAACCGTCCCGGAACCCTGATCTGGTGCATGGGAGGGACTCAGCACACCATCGGTAACAACAACACACGTGCCTATTGCATCCTTCAGCTGGCATTGGGCAATGTCGGTGTTGCCGGTGGCGGCACCAATATCTTCCGCGGTCATGACAATGTACAGGGGGCGACCGATCTGGGTGTCCTTATGGATACCCTGCCAGGTTATTACGGACTCTCCGAGGGTGCCTGGAAACACTGGGCCAGCGTCTGGGATCTCGATTTCGAGTGGTTGAAGGGGCGCTTTGATGACGGCACTTATGCGCAGGGCAATGGCAAGGATGTGAGTCAAATGAACGCGGCCGGCATCCCGGTTTCACGCTGGATTGACGGCGTGCTGGAGGACAAGGCGAACATCGCGCAGAAAGACAACGTGAAGGCGATGGTGCTCTGGGGGCATGCCCCCAACAGCCAGACCCGTGGCAAGGAGATGAAGAGTGCCATGGAGAAACTGGACATGCTGGTGATTGTCGATCCCTACCCCACGGTTTCCGCAGTAATGCACGACCGCACGGACGGGGTCTATCTGTTGCCGGCCTCAACCCAGTTCGAGACATCCGGCTCGGTCACCGCATCCAACCGTTCATTGCAGTGGCGGGACAAGGTGATTGAACCCATGTTTGAGTCGCTGCCCGATCAGACCATCATGTACAAGTTCGCCCAAAAACTCGGTTTTGGCGAACAGCTGGTGAAAAACATCCAGCTCAATGGCGAAGAGCCGCTGATCGAGGACATTACTCGTGAATACAACCGGGGCATGTGGACCATCGGTTATACCGGTCAGAGCCCGGAACGGATGAAGAAACAGCAGCAGAACTGGGGCACCTTTGATTACGATACGCTGCTGGCAGAGGGCGGCCCTTGCGACGGTGAACATTACGGGCTGCCTTGGCCTTGCTGGGGAACCGCCGAGATGGGACACCCGGGAACGCCGAACCTCTACGACACCAGCAAGACGGTGGCGGAGGGCGGACTCACCTTCCGTGCCCGCTTTGGTGTGGAGCGTAATGGCGAGAGCCTGCTGGCCAATGGTTCCTACTCCAAGGGTTCGGAAATCAAGGACGGTTATCCCGAGTTTACCGGCGAACTGTTGCAGAAGCTGGGGTGGTGGAATGACCTGACGCCGGAGGAACAGAAACAGGCGGAAGGCAAAAACTGGAAGACCGACCTGTCGGGAGGCATTCAGCGGGTCGCCATCAAGCATGGCTGTTCGCCGTTCGGTAATGCCAAGGCGCGTACCGTGGTCTGGACCTTCCCCGACCCGGTGCCGATTCACCGTGAGCCGCTCTACACCAGTCGGCACGATCTGGTGGAGAAGTATCCCACCTATGAGGATCGCAAATCGTTCTTCAGGCTGCCCACCCGCTATGCTTCGATTCAAGCGAAGGATTATTCCAAGGATTATCCCCTGATTCTCACCTCGGGCCGTCTGGTGGAGTATGAGGGCGGTGGCGATGAGACCCGTTCCAATCCCTGGCTGGCGGAGCTGCAGCAGGAGATGTTTGTGGAGATCAATCCGCGCGATGCCAATAACGCGGGGATCAAGGATGGTGATGACGTCTGGCTGGAGGGTGCCGAGGGTGCCCGGCTGAAGGTGAAGGCCCAGGTTACCCGTCGTGTCGCCTCCGGGGTTGCCTTTATGCCATTCCACTTCGGCGGACATTTCGAAGGCAAGGATCTGCGTTCGAAATATCCCGAGGGTGCCGATCCCTATGTGTTGGGCGAGGCATGCAACACGGCCATGACCTACGGCTATGACTCGGTGACCCAGATGCAGGAGACCAAGTGTAGCCTGTGCAAGATCAGCAAAGCGTAAGCAAGAGGATAAAACAATGGCTCGAATGAAATTCTATTGTGACGCTGAACGCTGCATCGAGTGCAACGCCTGTGTCACCGCCTGTAAAAACGAGAACGAGGTGCCCTGGGGGGTGAATCGCCGCCGCGTGGTGACTATCAAGGATGGCGAGCCGGGTGAGCGTTCCCTCTCTGTCGCCTGCATGCACTGCTCCGATGCACCCTGTATCGCGGTCTGCCCGGTGGATTGTATCTACGATACCCTCGACGGCGTGGTGCTGCATAACAAGGACATCTGTATCGGTTGTGGTTACTGCTTCTACGCCTGCCCCTTCGGGGCGCCGCAGTTTCCCCAGACCGGGGCCTTTGGTTCACGTGGCAAGATGGACAAATGCACCTTCTGTGCCGGTGGTCCCGAGGAAGACCTCAGTGTCGAGGAACGGCGTAAATACGGATCCAACCGGCTGGCCGAGGGTAAGCTGCCGCTATGTGCCGAGATGTGTTCCACCCGGGCGCTTTTGGCCGGTGATGCGAATGTGATCGCGGATATTTACCGTGAACGGGTCATCAACCGGGGAGCCAGTGTGCTGAACCGGGGGGTTTCCTACCAGAATGCCGCTTTCCGAGCTTCACGCGGCATGGAGGGCAAGAGCAGCATGAAAAAATAGGCTATATCCCAGATTACCTGTCGCATTGGAGTGTTATTCGCAGGAGTGGCGCCAGCCGCGAAATTCGCAGTTGAAGCCGCTCCCGCGGGTGGGTTCTTCAAGCCAGGTCAGATCGGGATAAGTGACAGCGCATCCACCACGGCATCACTCCGTGGTGTTCCGGAGCATGACAGCAGGAGAGAATAATGGGCAGGGTCTTGTTCCCGCAAAATGTGGCAGATGCAATGAAGGGCGGATGGTTGTTTCTGCTCTGCGTGTTGATGTTATTGCCGCTTGTGACGTCCACCGCCGCCATGGGCGCGGAAACAGCCGAACAGGCGCAAGCCATACCGGTACCCAATCCCAGTGCCGATCTGTGGCGCGACGTAAGGCAACGCGACGGTATCATGACGGGAAAGACACAAGTGGCGGGTGTGGACAGCGGGGCACTGATCAATCCCTACGGTGAGACCTGGCGCAATTTCCGCATGCGCCAACTGATCCCCTATAGCGGTTATCTGCTGGCGGGGGTACTCCTGTTGCTGGCGCTGTTTTACTTCATCCGCGGCAAGATCAGGGTCAACGCCGGTATGAGTGAAAAAAAGCTGTTTCGCTATAGCCTCTATGAGCGAATGATCCACTGGTTCATCGCCTCGGTATTTCTGTTTCTCGCCCTGACAGGTCTGATTCTGCTGTTCGGCCGCTCACTACTGATTCCCTGGATGGGGCAGGAGCTGTTCTCTCTGCTCGCCTCCGCCAGCAAAGAGGGGCACAATCTGTTCGGTCCGGTATTCGCGGTGGCGCTGCTGCTGATCTTTATCCGCTTTGTCCGGCGTAATATCTATCAGAAGGGTGACCTCACCTGGCTGCTGAAAGGCGGCGGCATCATCGGCAAGGGTCATGTGCCGTCCAATTTCTTCAACATGGGCGAGAAGAGCATGTTCTGGCTGTTGATACTGGTGGGTATTGTGATTGTCGGTTCCGGGCTGTTACTGGTGTTTCCGGTATTTGGCCAGGCGCGCCTGACCATGGAACTGGCTCATGTCTCCCATGCCGTCACCACCCTGCTGATGATTGTCGTAATCATGGGACACATCTATATCGGCTCGGTGGGTATGGAGGGGGCGCTGGATGGCATGACCACCGGTTATTGTGATCTGAACTGGGCGCGCGAACATCATGCCCAGTGGGCCGAGCGCTGTGAGCAGGCGGGACAGGTGGTATCAGAGGCCGAGGTATCCCGGTTACGTGGCGAGACGGCCGGCGGTCATATCCCACCGGCCGGGGCACAGGAGTCCGGGCAATGATCGGACAGTTGATCGACGGACCGCTGTGGTACTTCTCCCTGGGGGTGTTCTGCCTCGGTGTGTTATTTCGTTTTTTTACCATCCTGCGGGCCGGCCTGAAGCCGGATCTCGCCATACCCCGCGCCGGGGGGGCGCCCGGCGCCCTGCGTAACCTGTTCACCCGCTTTATTCCCCGGCGGGATGTCGCGACACGCGGTCGGTTGACGCTGATTGCCGGTTATCTGTTCCACCTGGGTTTGTTTGCGCTGCTGTTTTTTGCCCGTCCCCATGTGGATTTCTATGCCGAACGGATTACCGGCTTTGGCTGGCCAGCGCTGCCTTACTGGGCCTTTATCATCAGCGCGGAAATCGCCTTCATCGGCCTGCTGCTGCTCTGGCTGCACCGGCTGTTGCATCCGGTAACGCGGCTGCTCTCAACCGCCGATGACCATATCGGGACCGGCTTGGTATTTCTGGTCATGTTGACTGGTTGCCTGGCCCTGGCGCAATCCTTCGAACCGTTGCGTCTGCTGCATCTGTTTCTAGCTGAACTGCTGTTGATCTATTTCCCGTTCAGCAGCCTGATGCACACCTTCAACTTTGTGTTCAGCCGTGGTTATAGCGGCGCCATCATGGGACGCAAGGGTGTCAACGCCTGAGACCGGGAGCGATCATGGAGCATGACTTTGCAAAAGGGGTGGAAGAGCTGGGTCGTCAGATCGATTCGAGAATTGCCTCCTACTTCTCTTCCTGCGTTCACTGCGGACTCTGTGCCGAGGCGTGCCTGTTCTATACCGAGACCGGAGACCCGCGTTACACACCGATCTACAAGCTGGAGCCGATGCGCCGGCTGTGGAAGGAGCAGCACACCTTCTGGGGCAAGTTTGCCGTCAAGCTGGGCTTGAGCAAGCCATTGACCGAACAGGACTTCGCCGACTGGGAGGAGCTGGTGTATGACAGCTGCACCATGTGTGGCCGTTGTTCCATGGTCTGTCCGGTCGGTAACGATATCGCTTATATGATCCGCAAGGAGCGGGAGGGCTTCTCCTCTGCCGGTTATTCGCCGGTTAGCATGCAGGATGCGACGCATCGTGCCCTGACCATCGGTAGCCCGATGGGTGTGACGCTGAAGACGCTGCGGGCGGCACTGGCCCATGTCGAGAAGGATACCGGCCTGAAGATACCGATGGATCAACAGGGTGCGGACTACATGACCCTGTTTTCGTCCATGGAGATCGTCAACTTCCCGGAGTATATCGAGAGTGTGGCACGTATCTTTGATGCTGCCGGTGTCTCCTGGACGATTAGTAGCGAGGCGTTCGAGGCGACCAACAGCGGCATACAGATCGGCAGCCACGAGGCGGCCAGAAAGATTGCCAGCCGGGTGGTCAATGTGGCCGAGTCACTGGGTGTCAAATATGTGATCAGCCCCGAGTGTGGTCATGCCTATACCGCCCTTCGCTGGGAAGGGCCAAATCTGATTGGGCGAGCGTACAAATTCGAGATTATTCATATTCTGGAGCTGCTGGACCAACTGCAAAAGGATGGGCGCCTGCAACTCTCCGGGCACATAGATACCCCGCTGACCTTCCACGACCCTTGTCAGGTTGTGCGTCGTGGCGGCGTGATCGGACCACCCAGGGATCTGCTGAGCAAGCTCGCCACCGGCTTTGTCGAGATGGCCGATCACGGGACGATGAACTGGTGCTGTGGCGGCGGTGGCGGCGTCAGCGCCAATGATCGTGCCGAGGAGCTGCGTCTCAAGGTGTTCGATCGCAAGCGGAAACAGCTCGAAGCGCTGGGGGTAAAAACTATGGTCACCGCCTGCGCCAACTGCCGGATCATACTCGAGGAAGGGATCGAAGATCGTGAAATGGATGTGGAAGTGATCGGTTTGACAGAACTGGTGGCTGAGTATCTGGCTGGAGATTCAGTCGCGTCCCCCGAACGGAGTCTTGATTAGGGTATTGAGTCGATATCCTGACTCGGGATCAGCGCCTATTTCCATCTGCCAATCCATATGCCCTTACTGTTCTGTTGGACAGTTCTCTGCGCTGCCGCGCGGTCATCCATTGGGGTTGTGCGTGGCATCGTTGTTCAACTTTCTAAATGTGTCATATCGCACGGTGACAGCGCCATATCCCGGAGTCCGGTAGATCAGTTGCCGTTTTGCAAACTTGCTTAAACGGAAATTTCATAACCTCCATTTTCTTTGGTTGTAATCTCCTTACACTGCCGTCAACGGTCTGCTGCCTGATAACTCGTTATGGTTGGAAAGAGGTAGGCCCATACAGGAGTTTGACCGGAGGTTGCAGTATGAAAAAGAGTGCTTGTCTATTGCTCTTATGCCTTGCGGAAGCGCAAGCGGCCGAGGATGTGTTACCGACTATTGCCGTCGAAAGCACCAGGTTAAGTGATATCAGCGGTGAAGAGATCAAATCAGCCGATCTGGCAGAGGCACTGACAAAAAAAGTGCCGGGAATCTCATTGGTTCGACGTAGCGGTATTGCCAACGACATTATTCTGCGCGGGCAGAAGAAGGACAATATCAATATCCTGATTGATGACGCCAAGATTTATGGTGCCTGTCCGAACCGGATGGATCCGCCCACTTCACACATTCTGACCAATAATATCAGTGATATCGAGATCATCGAAGGTCCCTATGACGTGCAGAATTTCGGTACCCTGAGCGGTGCGGTGAAAATCTCCACGCGGGAACCGGAAGCGGGCTTCCATGGTGAGGTTAATCTGAATGTCGGCAGTTACGGCTATCGTAAAGCGGGCGCCACCCTGAGCGGAGGCAACGATAAGATTAAAGTATTGGTCAGTACCTCAAAAGAGACCAGCAAGCAGTATCAGGATGGTGATGGCAACAATTTTGCCGAGCAGATCATCAAGTTTGCACCCGGCATGACAGGAGTTCATTACAAACCCCAGTTTGCAGATCTGGATGCCTATGACAAAACCACTTTTATGGGAAAGCTGTATATCGCACTGAATGAAAACCAGGATCTGAAACTGGGGTATACCCTGAACAGGAGCGATGATGTGCTCTATCCATCCAGCAAGATGGATGCACTCTATGACGATTCGGATATCTTCACCCTGGACTACGCCATACGTAATATCGGTCGTTACTCGAAGACTCTTGATCTGCAATATTACAACTCAAGTGTTGAACACCCGATGTCCACTTTCTATCGGAATTCCTCCGGCCCAAATTCCGTCAATGAGATGATTAGCAAGCTGGATACCGTGATGCGGGGATTCAAGATCAAGAATGCGTTTGACCTGGATGCGGCCACTGAAATGGTGCTGGGCCTGGATTTGAGCAGGCGTAACTGGGATGGGACTTACATCGGTAAAGGCATGATGGTCGGTGCTACCGGCAGAAAGAGCATCAATGATGCGGATACCGATAACCGGGCGCTGTTTGCGGAAATCAATAAAAACTTCGGTGACTTCAGTCTGAAAGCCGGGGCCCGCTACGATGATACCTCAATCGAACCGTCGGGTTCGTCAGGGTTACAGGCGAATGACTACAATGCGTTGGGGGCTTTTGCCTTTGGCACCTATCGTGTGAATGGGACAACCAGCTATTTTGGCGGAATTGGCAGTGCATCGCGGGTGCCGGATGCAAGAGAGCTCTACTTCAAAAATAGTGGCGGAATACTGATTGGTACACCGACACTGGATCAGACCCGTAACGTTGAGATCGATTTCGGCATTGAAAACAGTTTCCAGAACTTGACCCTGAAAACCAAACTGTTCCACAGTTGGTTGGAAGACTACATCTATTTCAATGCCGACAGGGCGGTGGCGGGCAATGCCTTCGAGAATATCGATGCAACCATCTACGGTATCGAGGTGAGTGGTTCCTATTTCATGACTGATACTCTTTATCTTGATTTTGGTGTGGCCGCACAGCGCGGCAGGAAGGATCAACCGCTAGCTGGACAGAGCAACAAAAACCTGGCGGAAATTCCGCCGCTGAAGGCCAATCTGGCATTGAACTATGACTACACAGTCAACAGCAGTGCCCGTGTCGAACTGATCGCCGCCCAAAGCTGGGATGAGTTCGATGGTGATAACGGTGAGCAGAAGATTGATGGTTATGCTGTGGTCAACCTGAAACTTGATCATGCCGTAACGGATCATATTGGCATCACTGCGGGTGTGGACAATCTGTTTGACCGTACCTATGCGGTTTCAAATACCTATCGGGATCTGACGCTGTTGACGGCAGGTAGTGATATCATGTTGATGAACGAACCGGGTCGCTATTTCTATCTCAATGCCAGCTACAGTTTCTGAAACCTGATCATATTGGGAGTTGCCTCTGGCGGCCTCCGTTATGACGGTGCGGGATACAGGGTCATGACAGTGCGTTTGCTATTTCTTCGGCCGTTACAGATAGGTCAACAACCGCTGGTAGATCTCTTTCAATCCGGCTGGTTTGCTTAGGTAGTCATCCATGCCGGCTTCCAGGCAGCGCTCCCGGTCACCGGGCATGGCGAGGGCGGTCAGGGCGATAATCGGTGTGTTGGCCAGTAGTGGGTGTTTGCGTAGTTGTCGTGCCACCTCCAGCCCATCCATGTCACTGAGCTGGATATCCATGAGTATGATATCGGGCAGGTGCTCGTAGGCCAGTCTCAGCGCGTCGGTACCACTGCTGGTGCTCACGACCTTGAAGCCCTGCAGTTGCAGAAAATCACTCACCATGGTGCGGTTGGCCGGGTTGTCCTCGGTCAGCAGGAGGGTTTTTTCCGCGAGTGACTGGGGATGTTTGGATGACTCCTTATCGTGTTCGCGGGATAACTTGTGATGGTGCGCTGAATTGTCGTCGCTGCACCAGGGGAGGATTATGGTAAACCGGCTGCCTTGGCCGGGAGAACTCTCCACGCTGACCTTACCGCCATGCAGTTCCGCCATGCGCTTGACCAGCGTCAGGCCGAGTCCGGTACCGCTGTAACGCCGGGTCGAATCATTGTCCAACTGCACGAAAGGCTCAAACAGATGTGGCTGCTGTTCCTCCTCAATACCGATGCCGTTATCCCAGACGGCTATCTCTATGCCGGTATTGTTGTTCAAGGCGGTTATGTCGAGGCCGATGGTTCCCCCTTCAGGGGTAAATTTGATTGCGTTTCCCAGTAGATTAACCAGGAGCTGTTTCAGTCGACGGCCATCGCCGTGAATCAGTTTCACGGCTGGATCAATCTGTTGTATCAGGTGGTGTTTTTTGCTGTTGGCGGGCTGGCGGACCATCCTCAGGCTGGCCTCGGCGAGCTGATCGACCGGCAGATAGTCCCATTTCAAAACCATTTTGCCCGATTCCACCTTGGCGACATCGAGGATATCGTTGATCAGGGTCAGCAGGTGGCGGGAACTCTCCTGGATAGTGCCCAGGGAACGGCCCTGTCCACTGTTTACCGGGCCGTAAAGTTGATCCTGCAACATCTCTGTCAGTCCCATGATGGTCGTCAGCGGGGTGCGCAACTCATGGCTCATGGTGGCCAGAAACATATCCTTGGTCTTGGCCGCGCGGGCCAGCTCTGCATTGGCGATGTTGAGTGCCCGGGTGCGCCGCTCCACCCGCTCGGCCAGGCGTAACTGCTCCTGTTTGAGTTTGCCTTGGGATATGGCAACACTCTCCTGCATGGTCTTCAACGCCCGTAGCAGTTCACCGGCCTCATCGTTTCCCCGTGTCGGTATGACACCATCGAGATCTCCTCTGGATATACGTCTGGCAACCCGGGTGGCTTCGGCAATGGGGCGCGCGATCAGGCGATCGGCAAACCAGACCAGCGTTATCACCGTGAGTGTCAGGAGTCCGATGACCGCAAACAGAATACCCTGTTCAACCTCCGACTGTTGTTGGGCAATCTGCTCCAGCCTAGCGGTCTTGTAGTTGAGAGCGGCGTCCACCACCTGATCCATCAGTTTTGTCGGCTGGCGATCAATGCCCCTTACATCCCGGTCAATCTCGATATAGGTGTCCCCGGTGATATTGCGGTTTGTGTTCAGTGCATTCCGGTATTGTCTGCCGAGAGTTTCGTGTGCCTGCTGAAAATCGCGGGCGGCTTTCCAGGAGACTGTTCCCGGTTCCAGCAGTTCGAGCAGATTGTTGATGCTCTGCTGAGTCAGTTGTTCTTCGCGCTGAAACTGATCAAGGTACTGCGCATAAAGTTCAGCCTGGTGTCCCCGAATCAGGATGTTTTTCCACTCCTGAACCTGCTTCTTGAAATGGACCTGGGTATTGAGACTCTGGGCGACAACGCTGAATGTGTGCTCGGTTATTCTGTTGGCATCGTCCGTGGCTTGCCTGAAACTGATAAAGGCGTAATAGCCTACCGCCAGATTGATGACGAGAGCGGTGCTGATCGTGGTGAAAAGTTTCCAACGGATGTTCATGGTGCGGAAAGTATCGGGTCCAGGCCAACCAAGCGATAGTGTACAACAGAAGTGCCCGAAGCCGTTGGTTCTGCCAAACCTATAAGATGAATTGATCCTTGGATCGAAACCCCTGTTAAGGGAAATACCCAATTGAAGTGACAACTTTTATCCAGTTACCCTTCAGGGCCGCGTTGATCCCATCAAGGCGGGGCGATAACAATAGTAAGCAGTTCTGGAGGGATGTTGACCGGGAGGCTGGAATGATATTTAAACAAGGTGGAGTGGGAGTTGTGCTGGCACTGCTTGTGTCCGGGGGCTCGGCGCAGGGTCTCGAGGAGGCAGCCAGGGAGGTGGAAAAAGCGTTGCATTTAACCCCCGATGCGGAGAACGGCAGAAAGGTATATATGGTCTGTACCGTCTGTCATCGTCCCGAAGGCTGGGCCAGCCCGGATGGTATGTATCCACAGATTGCCGGCCAACAGGCGAGTGTGTTGATCAAGCAACTGGCGGATATTCGGGCGCGAAACCGTGATAATCCGACCATGTTGCCTTTTACCTCACCGCGGCTGTTGGGCGGGGCACAGGAGATTGCTGATGTGGCGGCTTATATTGCTGCCCTCCCGATGAATCCCAACAATATGGTCGGCCCCGGGTTTGATCTGGAATTGGGTGAACGCCTGTATAAGGATGAGTGTGCCGAGTGCCATGGGTCCGCGGGAGAGGGGGACCGGAAAGATCATATACCCCTGATCCAGGGGCAGAACTACTACTATCTGATCCGCCAGTTTGACTGGATTCGCTCTGGCAAGCGGCGCAATGCGGATTCGAAAATGGTCAAGCAGATACAACGATTTACTCCGCGTGAAGAGTATTCCGTGCTGGACTATGTTTCCAGGATCAGACCGCCAATGGAGAAGTTGGCGCAACCCGGTTGGCAAAATCCCGATTTCCCCGATTATGCCCGCCACCCCTGGCAGCCTCTGCCGGCCTATCAGCTGGCCCGTTAGTCGGGGGATTTGTAGCAAGATTAATAAGGCGTTGTCCCGGTTAAGTGGTGGTGTTGATTTGACTTGGGGATCGGTGCGTGGGAACGGCTTCTGCCGCAAAATTCGCGAATAAATCCGCTTCTGCAAAAAGCGCCGCTCCTGGTGCAACAGGTTAGGACAGGGCAACAAAAACGGGGCCAAGCGGCCCCGTTTCTTTTATGCATCAAGCTGAATGTCAGCCAAAGATATCGTGGGTAATGTTGTTGAACCAACTGTGGGCGTAGGCCACCTCCCGCTTGAACACCTCTGGGCTGGCATCGCCTGGAGTCAGCCCGCCGGAGACCGAAGCGATCTTCGAGCGATCTTCCGTCAGGCGGTAGACGGCTGCCACGGAGAAGGCATAGTCTTTACCGGCAATGGAGTAGCAGGTGTTGATATAGGAAGGAGTGCCGGGCTCCTGGCCATTTAGCATGGCCACGATGGCAGCGGCGCAGACCTTGGCCTGGGAGTTGGCGGAGTAGCCTGATTTCGGCATGCTGCTGGCGATGCTGGCATCACCGATGACATGGATGTTCGGGTGAATTGTTGATTCGAAGGTTCCAAGGTCAATCGGACACCAGCCGCTGTCGTTGGTCAATCCGGCCGCAAAGGCGATGGCGCCTGCCTTCTGTGGCGGGATGACGTTCAGTACGTCGGCTTTGATCTCATCACCAAAGGCGGTCACGACCGAATTGTTGGCCGCGTTCACCTTCACAATACCGGCCTCTTCCTGCTGACCATGCCACTCGATCATGGCATTATCGCTCTCATAGCCGTACATCTTTTTCCAGGCGCCGGTAAACAGGCCCATTTTGGAGAACTTCGGCTTCGGATCGAAAATCAATACCTTCGATTTCGGCTTGTGCTGCTTCAGATACATGGCGATCTGACTGGCGCGTTCGTAGGGTCCCGGCGGGCAGCGGAAGGGGTTGGGTGGCGGTGCAATCACCACGGTGCCACCATCCTTCATGGCCTCAAGCTGCTGACGCAGCATGGCGGTCTGTGGGCCGGCCTTCCAGGCGTGAGGGATTTTTTCCGCGACCTTCTCGTCGTAGCCCTCTATCTTGTCCCATTGGAAATCGATACCGGGTGCGACCACACAACGATCATAGTTGTAAGTGCTGCCTTCGGAGGTCTTCACGACACGGGCCTTGGCATCGATGCCGGTGACCTTGGCGTGTACCACTTTGACCCCATGTTTGCCCAGGCCGCTGTAGCCGAACTTGATGGAGTCCATGGAACGATCGCCACCCAGCACCTCGTTACTCATATAGCAGGTGTAGTAATTGCTGTTGGCCTCGATCAGGGTGACATCCGCGCTAGGGTCCGCCAGGCGAATATATTTTGCAGCAGTGGCACCGGCGGTACCACCGCCGACCACAACCACTTTTTTCGAAGCGCCCAGTGCGATATAGGGCACACCGATCATACCGGCAGCGGTCGCCGCACCAGCAGTTTGGATAAATCCTCGACGTGTAATCTTCATGTTCATATATCCCCTATCTTATTTCTGCTGGCTTGCGTAGAAGTTGAGCAGGGCGATAACACCGTCGTTGCCCTCTCTTTCCAGCAATTCTGATAGTTTTTTCTTCATCTTTTTAGTGGCTTCACGATCGCCCGCCTTGTAGTCGGCGAGGGTCCAATTTACATAGGGTGTCCACTGGCCAGCAAGAACGCCCGCGTCATCTTCAGCCGATTGTCCACCATCGGCATGACATTTTTCACAATACTTGTCGTGCAGCTTGGCGCCTTTCGCCGCCAACTTGTCATCGAATGACTGCGTTGCCTTGACGAAGGATTGGCCACCGTAGAATTTGGCCATGGCCTTGATTTCATCTTCGGTGTAACCCTTGGCGATCCGGGTCATGATGGTGGACGGAATTTCGCCGCTGGCAAAGCCTACCATGGTCTCTTCAAAATAGGTCGGAGAGAGTCCGGCGATACTGGGTGCGGCGGGGCCCATGCTGTTGCCATTGGTTCCGTGACAACCGGCACAGGTGTTGGACAACATAGCGGCATCCGCGCCCATTATTGTTTTTGGCTTTTCGGCTGCCGTGGCTGAGAATGCGGCGCCAACCGCGAGACCAGCGACCAGTGCGGCCCTTGTTAAGGTTTTATACGCCATGATACCTCCTTTGGTTTTCAGGCTTTTTTCAACAAGAGGGTTTAGAGGCCTCTTTTTTTACGATGCAGGATATCCAGTGACCTGGTCTCTCTTGCACCACTTTTAATGACATGAATATAGTGGTTTCATGTCTGGATGTACCGGCATGCCGGATACAAAATTATGGTTGCTTCTTGTTCGTTCAGGATTCATTGGCCAGCAGCGAAATCACTTTATTATTTCGTTTCTTCTTGGCAATATCCGCGGCGGTACGCCCGCTCTTGTCGGTCAGCGTGACGTCGGCACCGTTGATCAGCAGCAGTTTGACCAGCTGTTCATCCCGCAGGGTTGCCGCCTCCATCAGTGCGGTGACTCCGTCATTGTCGGCGCTGTTGATGTCTGCCTTACGCCGGAGTAGCAGTTCAACGGCCTCGAGTCGGCCTTGGCCCACTGCCCAGATCAGTGCGGTTGCCCCGTCATGGTCCCTGGCATTCACATTGGTGCCCTTTCCCAGCAGCGTTTCCATTACCTCCAGGTGCCCTTTGTCCGCAGCAATAATCAGTGCCGAACTGCCATGCGTGTCACGGGCTTCCAGATCAGCGCCTCGTTCGATCAGTCGGGCGGCGGTTTCTGCATGGCCCTTTTCCGCGGCATGCATCAGCGCAGTGCGTCCATCGCTATCTCCCTGATTGGGATTTGCCCCCTTATATAGCAGTTGTTCCACCATATCCGTCAGGCCGTAGCGCGCGGCTATGCTTAGAGAATCCCAACCGGCACGAGTTCTGGCATTAAGATCAGCGCCCCGTTCCAGCAGCATCGCCGTCAGTGCCGAATGCCCGTTCTCCGCCGCGAAGGTCAGGGCGGTACAGCCCGCGGAGGCCGTTGCGTTGACATCCGCCCCTCTGGTCAGCAGGTAGGCGGTGGTCTCGAAATTGTCATTTTGTATGGCCATCATTAGTGCGGTAACACCAAACTGATTGGCACTGTTTACGTTGACTCCCTCATTCAGCAGGCGGGTCACTGTGTCGATATCGCCAATACTTGCAGCCAGTCGGTATTCAACCTCCCTGGAGTTATCACCCGCAATCACGGGTGACACGATAATCAGGTTTAACAGTATGGCGAAGATCCAGTTCTGCTTCATGATCTTAACCGTCTCCCTTATTTGAACCGTAAAAAATGATCAACCCTTATTATTTGTACTTGCTTCAGGTTCATCAGGTTCATCAGGCTCGGTGTGGGCTATGCCTTTATGGCAGTCGATACAGGTCAGCCCTTCGTCTACCGCCTTGGAGTGACGCTTGCGGGCCATCCGGCTCTGGGTGCTGAGGTCCATCTGGTCAAAATTGTGGCAGTTGCGGCATTCACGCGAATCTGTCGCCTTCATCTTGGCCCATACCCGACTGGCCATATCCCAGCGATGGGCTTCATATTTCTCTTTGGTATCGATGGTGCCGAGTATTTCATGTACCACGTCTTTATAGGCCAGCACCTTGGCCACAAGCTTGGGGCCGAACTCCTTGGGTACATGGCAGTCGGCGCAGGTGGCCCGGACACCCGAGGTGTTGAGGTAATGAACGGTCTCCTTGTACTCTTCATAGTTTACTTGCATGGAGTGGCATGAGGTACAGAACTCCATTTCATTGGTTGAAGAGAGCCCCACATTGGCCAGTCCGGCAAAGAGTATACCCGCTGCAAATACCAGCCCAAGGATGATAATGATTTTTTTCCTTGAGGTGTTTCCACCGGTGGAACTGCCTGTCATACACAACCCTCAAATATGTCCATGAACTTTTAAGAGTGGAGCTGTAGCGAATGTCGGGAAAAGGGTGGCAGGGACGGATGCAAATGATAAATCATATTGGCCCCAACCTGTTTGAACAGTGCCTGATCCCCGCTTCTTATGCCTCTCTAAATACAGAGTTTTTTCTTTATTATTCACAATGATGGTACGGGATATTCGGGGTTTTTGCAAAGCAGCTGGTGGTTTTCCACTATAGGCTGGCAGGTGCTTCAAGTAGCGGGGGTAAATTAGGTGAGGATTGATTATCGTTTTGATTGGTAAGGTTATTTCTGAAGCTCCCGTTGGGAGTTTATTGGGTATTGATATTTGCTGTGCTTCAATCAGAAAATTAAATGGGGAGTTTTTGGCCGCCCGATGATATCTCAGGCGGTGAGCTTGGCGTAGAGCAGCGGTAGTTCGCGTGGTAGTTGTGAGGGTTTGTGGATGACCACATAACTCCCGCTACCAAACAAGTGCGGCAGGTAGTCATTCGCCTGTGCATCAATGGTGACACAGAAGGGCTCCAGCCCCAGTTGACGGGCTTCATGGATAGCGTGACGAGTATCCTCGATGCCGTAACGCCCCTCATACTTATCCAGATCGTTGGGTTTGCCATCGGTGAGGATCAATAGCAGTCGGCGACCGGCCGGCTGCTCCTTGAGGATGTCGCTGGAGTGCCTGATGGCAGCTCCCATGCGCGTGTAGTAACCCGGTTTGATGGCATCAATGCGACCCCGGACGGATCGGGAATAGTGTTCATCGAAAGTTTTCAGCTGATGTACCCGTACCGGGTCCCGCTTGCGGGATGAGAATCCGTACATGGCGAACTGATCGCCGGTGGCCGAGAGACTCTCGGCAAACAGGAACAGCGAGTCGCGGATCACATCGATGACCCGGGTGTGATTATTGACCCAGGTATCGGTGGAGAGCGACAGGTCGGCCAACAGCAGGCAGGCCAGGTCGCGGGCGCCGACACGCAGGTCCTTGTACAGGCCGTCACTGGCGGAGGTATGGCCGGCCGCGCGGTCGCTGGCATAGCGCAGATAGGCATCCAGGTCGATCTCGCAGCCGTCCTGTTGGCCCCGATGCCAGATCCGGGCCGGTGTCAGGTGCTGGAACTGGGCGCGCAGTTTTTTTGCCGTCTTGCGCAGGCTGTCAGGCAGGTCGCGTGGTTGGGCGTCGGCCGCCATCATCGGCAGGATGCGACAGTGATCGGGCAGCAGTTTCTGCTTCTTGAAGTCCCATTCTGGTAGCAGGATGCCTTCGCCTAGGACTAGATCGTCATTGGCTTCCGAGGGCAGATCCAGGTCAAAACGCAGTTTGCCGGCCGATGCCTTGGCGTCACGGCTGACGCTGAGATTATCCATGTCCTTCAAGGCGTCCGCGGCACTGTCCAGGTCTTCGTTCTCCTCGGAGCCGCGGTCCAGGTTCATGAACTCGCCCCAGGTAAAGATATTCTCCATACGAATGGTGATCAGACCCTGGTCCTCCTTCTCGGGCTTTTTGGCCCGCTCCGCCTTGTGGCGCTGTTGGTCATCGATCTCCTTGGTTTCGCCACTACCGCGTTCACCCTCTTCGTCTCCCGTGCTGCTGGAGGAGGGGGTGGCAATAGGCGGGAAGGGGTGCAGCCAGAGAGGGACCGGTTGTGGTGGTCGTTTGGCCGCCGGGAGCCGGTCGATACTGCCGGGATTCAGCAAGGCCCGACGGATGGCGGATTCCTGGGCTGCCTCCGATGGGGGTAGCTGGTCCACCGGCATGCGTTCTGCCAGATGAGCCTCGACCAGCAGTTGGTAACGTTTGGTTATACCGGGGTAATCATGCAGGGTTTTCACGGTCAGGCGCTGGTTCTTGCCAAGCCATGCCTCTTCCTCCTGGTGATCCCCGACGGCCAGGGCAGCCAGCCAAGTATAGAGATAGTGGTTGAGTCGCTTGTCAGGGAAATAGTCGATGGTTGCAGGCAGCCGTAGCGACTGTTCATCCCGCCAAGCCAGTTCGATCCGTTTGTTGCTACCGGCGATACGCTGCAACAGGCCGCGTCGTGCACCATGTTCCGTGGCATGGGCGGCAGAAACCTCCAGGCCGCCATCGCCACCCAGGGCACGGAACATGATACCGATGGTCAGTTCTATCTCTTCCAGGTGGACGGCAGCTTCCGGGTAGCGGGTATCGGCTATCCGGGTAATCATGCGGTGCCAGAGTTCGCCGACTTTCTCTTCCATGCCTACTGTTCCTGAAAGCCTGTTGTAATACGGTTCCGGGCCTGTCGCCCGTTTGTTGTGGAGACGCACGGCGGTGTTTTGTTACCGCTGGCCGCACGTCCCGTGACCACCGGCAGTGCTTCCTGGTTGGCAACCCATTTGAGCAGGCCGGGGCGCGTCTGTTGGGCCTGTACCTGGTTGCAGGCCGTTATGCACTGGGCGCATTCGGTGCAGGTGAACATTTTTCGTTTGATCGAGCGCGGTTTCAGCCGCATGGGGCAGACGTTGTCACAGGCGTTGTTACAATCGGAACAGAGGTTGGCCCGTTTGCGGTCGAAGCCCACGACCATGCCCTTGTCGTTGGCCATCCAGGCCAGGCTTTGGAACAGTCCCACCGCGCAACCGAATCGGCAGAACAGGTGGCGGGCGAACATGAACTCGATGAACAGTAGAAGTGTGCCGATGCCAAGAAAGCGCAACTGGTTGGGTGTCAGGGAGGCAGTGAACAGGTTGTGATAGATTTCGAATGGTGGCAGCAGATAGGTCAGCAGAGACAGCGCCCAAAGAAAGGCAAAGAACAGTGCGGCCAGCACGGTTACCGGCCAGAAGCGCCGGTCCGGCTTTTGCACCGACCCATTGGCCTGCAGTTCCGGTAGCGGGTTCTTCTCCCAGATACTCGGTTTGCCGCTGGCGCGATACATCAGTTTGTTGATGGTCTCCACGACCGAAAAGTGGGGGCAGAGCCAGCCGCAATAAAGCCTGCCAAAACGCCAGGCAACCCAGATCAGACCGCCGCCAACCACGGCGATAGGTAGAAAACCCCGGAAGAACAGGTTAAATGCCGCTTGTCCGGGACTTATCTGACCTGCAATGAATGCATCGAGTCCGAGAGTCCAGTGTTGGCCCAGGAAAAAGAAATGGTTCTGGGTCAGGTCAAAGCGAAACAGATCCAGGGGTGGGGCGAGCACAAACAGGATGAAAAACCCGGCCTGAAACCAGAGCCGGTTCTTTTGCTGTTTGGTGGCACTTTTGACCAGATCCATAAAAAATCAGTTCCCGAAGGCGATGTCGACCACTTCCATCAACGCCCGGGTGGTTTCATCATCGTCCGTCAATGGTTCCACCATGGCCGCCCGGCAGGCCTCGACGGGATCATAGCCGCCGAGAATAAGCGTTGCGGTGTAGACCAGCAGACGCGTTGATGCGGCCTCTTCCAGGTCATGGTCCTTGAGCGCCCGCAGACTGTTGGCCAGGTTGACCAGCCGTTTGGCCATCATGGCGTCAATGCCGGTTTCGCCGATGATCACTTCCTGTTCCAGCTTGGCGCTTGGGAAATCGAAGCGCGCCGCCACAAAGCGCTGCCGGGTACTCGGTTTCATGCCTTTTAGCAGGTTCTGATAACCCGGGTTGTAGGAGACCACCAGCATGAACTCTGGGGGTGCATGCAAGGTCTCGCCAGTGCGTTCGATGGGCAGGATACGCCGGTCATCGGTCAATGGATGCAACACCACCGTGGTGTCCTTGCGCGCCTCAACCACTTCATCCAGATAACAGATGGCACCCTCCCGAACGGCCCGGGTCAGGGGGCCATCGCTCCAATAGGTGCCGCTGTCGCCGATCAGGTGCCGCCCCACCAAGTCGGCAGCGGTCAGGTCATCATGACAGGCGACGGTGTAGACCGGTCTCCCTAGAAGGGTGGCCATGTAGTTGATAAAGCGGGTTTTACCGCAACCGGTCGGGCCCTTGATCAGCATCGGCAGCTGGTGCTTGTAGGCGTGCTGGAACAGCTCCACTTCGTTGCCCTGGGGCTTATAGAAGGGGGTCTCGTGTGCCACGGTCGGTTCCGCGGTCTGGGGCGCGTTGCTCATGCGGTAAATCCCGTTATCAGTGAATGTTCAGTAGGACAAAATGAAGGCCGTGGCGATCAGGCTGCCGGGGATGATAAGCCAGACTGACACAGGCCAGCGCCACAGTCCACGCAGCTTGCCCAGACCCATGAAATAGGCGCCCACCAGATGGCCCTTGATCATGGCGATGCCAAGCACAAACAGGGCAACCTCAAGGCCCCCTATCCCTTTCTCACCTAAAAAGAAGGTAACAAAGGTCAACACGACCAGAATGCCGAATACCCAGGTGCTGGGAAGCATGCCAAGAAAAGGTTTGTTGCTCATGGATTACCTCAGCGCATTACATAAACGAGTGGGAACAGAATCAGCCACACCAGATCCACCATATGCCAGTAGGAGGCGCCGGTTTCGACACCGGTATGCTCCTGCGCGGTGTAGCCGCCCTTTTTTGCCTTGATTGCGACGGCGGCGAGTATCACCATTCCCATGATCACGTGCATAAAATGAAATACCGTGAGGGAGAGGTAGAACATATAGAAGGTGTTGGTGCTGAGATTGATGCCTTGCTCGAAGTGGTGACTGTACTCCCCCATCTTGACGATAAGAAATATGCCGCCCATGCCCATGGCAGCGACCAGCCAGCGAAAACAGTATTCTGCGTGGTTCTCCTTGATGGCGGATACGGCGCGTACTACAAAATAGGAGCTGGTAATCAGCGCCAGGGTATTGATCAGTGCCGCCTCGCGGTCCAGGTGGAGCTGGAATTCATTGAACAGGGCGACATTATCCATCCGCGTAAAGGCATAGGCGCCAAAAAAGACGGCAAATACCGCAAGTTCGGCCAGGATGAAGATCCAGATTGCCAGATCCCCGGGGGGATAGCGGTTGGACTGATCGGGATCGAGTGTTGCCCGGTCAGGATCGAGTGCATCTACTGCCTGTGTCATCGGTTCGGCTCCATTATGTCCTGGGATGGACTTATGCCGCAAAGGCCAAGGATGGCCGGGAGCGGCGGGTGATTCGCCAGTCGTTTGAATAGATATCCAATAGACCTTTTAAATCAGGTAGTTAATACGATTCGGTGATTAAGTTACCAGAAAGGTGGCGGGTCACGAATTGATAAATGTTAAATAGGGAAAAAAATATCCAACTATTTTAGTCAAGTAAATGGCTGTGTCCAGTGAAACTATGCGACGCGGGGTAGTCAATTGAGTCGGATGGGCAAAGGAGCGAAACGACGTGCCCATCAATTTCGGAACCATGCCAGCGGCACGGTATCCGATGGGTAGGCTGCGCTCTGCCCATCCTGCGAAACGAGCCTGCGCGGCATAAGTTCGACTCAGGACAAATCCGCTCTCGGCCATCCATGGCCTTCGCGGCATAAGTCCATCCCTGGACAAAAAAAAGGCCGGCTCCAGGAGCCGGCCTTAAAGGGGGAGGGGGAACCCCTCCGGAGGATGTTGGTTAAGCGTCGGTGACGACCGCCTCGGGCTCATCCTGGCCGATGAAGAAGCTGGCGATGTAGACCACCAGACCGGTGAAGAACATCAGGCCGGCCACCTCACGCAACCAGTAGAAGAGCGAGATCTGATCCTGCACCGCCATGAACGGCTGCGCATTCTCCGCCACGCGCTGCAGGTAGACCTGCAGGATACCGGCGCCGGTGAGGAACAGGGTGATGAAGACAATCGCCACGGTCATCAACCAGAATGCCCACATCTCCAGCACCTGCTGCTTGTTGCTGTTGGCCGCGGCGCGACCGCGCAGCAGCGGCATGGCATAGGAGATGATGGTCAGGCTGATCATCACGTAGGCGCCGTAGAAGGCCATGTGACCATGCGCCGCGGTGATCTGGGAACCGTGGGTGAAGTAGTTCACCGGGGCGAGGGTGTGCAGGAAGCCCCACACGCCGGCACCCAGGAACGCCATCACTGCGGTACCCAGCGCCCACAAGGTGGCGACCTTGTTGGGGTGGTTGCGGCGCCGCTTGTTGACCATGTTGAAGGCAAACACCGTCATCATGAAGAACGGAATCGGCTCCAGGGCGGAGAACACCGAACCCCACCACTGCCAGTACTCGGGGGTACCGATCCAGAAGTAGTGATGGCCGGTACCGATCAGACCGGTGATCAGGGCCATGGCGATAATGATATAGAGCCACTTCTCGATCACCTCCCGGTCCACGCCGGTCACCTTGATCAGCACGAAGGCCAGGATGGAGGCCATGATCAGCTCCCAGACGCCCTCAACCCACAGATGCACCGTCCACCACCAGAACATCTTGTCCAGCACCACGTTGACGGGATTGTAGAAGGCGAACAGGAAGAACACGGCGAGACCGACCAGCCCCAGCAGCAGCACCAGGTTGATTACGGTCTTGCGGCCCTTGAGGATGGTCATGCCGATATTGAACAGGAAGACCAGGGCCACCACCACGATACCGAGCTTGGTAATGGTCGGCTGCTCCAGGAACTCGCGGCCCATGGTGGGCAACAACTCGTTACCGGTCAGCGCGGCCAGGGTGGAGTAGGGCACCAGCAGGTAGCCGGCAACTGTCAGGGCCGCGGCCACCAGGAAGACCCAGAACATCAGGGTGGCGAGCATGGGGCTGAACAGCTCCGTCTCGGCCTCTTCCGGGATCAGGTAGTAGGCGGCGCCCATAAAGGCCATCAGCAGCCAGACAATCAGGGCGTTGGTGTGGACCATGCGGGCCACGTTGAACGGGATATAGGGGAACAGGAAGTCCCCGATCACATACTGCAGGCCGATGATCAGACCAAACAGGATCTGCGCGGCAAACAGGGCGATGGCAGCCGTAAAGTAAAGCTTGGCGACCGATTGAGATTGATATGTCATGGTTAAAACTCCCCCTTAACCCTGAATGTTTGGCGGCCAGTTGGCGGCATTGATCTCGGAGACATACTTCAGGAACTCCGCGATGGCGTCGAGCTCGTCATCGGAGAAGTTGAACTGAGGCATGCTGCGGCGGCCGGGAATGCCGTTGGCAGGACGGCTCTTGATAAAGCCGATAATGCCGTCTTTGGAATTGCCGAAGCGTTTGTAGACATTGCCCAGTTCCGGTGCGAAGTAGGCACCCTCACCCAGCAGTGTGTGGCAACCGATACAGTTATTCTCTTCCCAAAGCATCTTGCCTTTGGCTACCTGTTCGCCGACCGCCCCTTCAAGTGCGGCACGATTGTCGCGATTGGGCAGTTGGCCAACTGAATCAAAGGTCAGAGCCAGGAAAAGGAGGAAGAAAAACGCAGAACCACCATAAAAGATGTTCCGCGCCATAGTTTTTGTGAAGGCCTGGGCCATTAGGGTAACTCCTATGCGGTGCGAATAAGCAGGCAGATTAAAAGACAAAGCGGTCAGGTGGGGCATTGACCTTAATCAAGTAGGGCGAATATCCGACTATTTTTGTAAACTAATCCATCTGAATAGAAGGGCTATTCTGCCCAACTGAACAGTTACGGGACTGGTTTCAGGGGAACTTAATAGAGGCGTTTAGGGTATAGTAAGCATCCATTGCGGATAGCATTCGGGTAGACAGAGAATGGGACAAAAGAGCAGCTTCTGGTTGATAGCAGTAGGGCTGTTAATGATTACAGGCAGCGTCGTTGCCGCTGAAAAGTATGTGCCATTACCGCCGGCCAGTATTGCCCAGTGGTACAAACCGCAAAACGATCGTCAGGTCTGGCTCCACACCATGTTCAGTCTGCGGCGTGAGATGCAGGCCGTTACTGAATATGCGGCAGCGGACGAACAGGCCCTGACCCAAAAATGGACCGAACGTTTTGCCGGGCATTACCTGAAAATTGCAGAGATGGTTCCTGAATGGAAGGATGAACTGGAGTATGGGTGGCTCGAGCGCCTGCAATCGGCGGCAGAGACGGGTGACCGCGAAGGCGTTGAGTTGGCGCTACGTAAGATCGGGCAGGGCTGTAAATCCTGCCATCGCGAGTATCGGGCGGTGACGGCGATACTCTACCGGACCCCGGATTTCAGCAATATCAGGATAAAAAAATTGGCTGATGGGTCGGTCGACAGTTTTTCCGCTGTGATGAAGGAGCTGTCGTTGCTGATTAACCGGATCAAGATTGCCTCCGATGACAGCCGGGAGCAGCCGGCCCTTGAGTCATTGGAGCAATTGCGGCACCGACTGGCTGACCTGAGTGAGAGTTGTACGGGCTGTCATAAGGATGCGGCGCCCCGGGAGCGTTTTCTGGGAAAACTCACCAATGATGCACTGCAGGGTCTGGAACAGGGGTTGAAGCAGGGTGATAAAAAGCTGGTGGGACGCTCACTGGGCAGTGCGGCGGTCTACGCCTGCGCCCGCTGTCATGCGGTACATCGTGCGCCCTCCGATATCCGTGAGACGCTGCTGCCCTGACCTGTTTTTGTTGAATAGAGGATGGTGAATAAGCGTAGCGTATCCGCCATCCGTATCACAGTTTGTAGCCTGGATGAAGCCCGCCCCGCAAATGCTCGATAGACATGCAACCCCGGACGGGCGGAATCCAGGTCATTGTGCGGCATCTGCACTACCCCCGGATTACGCCGCAGCGGGCGCACTGGTCATTTCGGTTTTGGAGGTGGCTTCATCCAGGCTACGGTATTGAATTTGATGAGTAATCAGGAAAATACAAGCCAATTGGTGGCTAAGGGGGGCTGGCTTAGAGGCCGCTCCAGCGGACGGTTTCCGCATTGTGGGAACCCCAGAGACCCCGCTTTTCACCTTGCGCCTGTTGCTGTAGCGCAAATAATTCTGACTTGATCTCCTGTGCGATGGATGATCGTTGCAATACCATGGCGTAGCCATCCGCCACCATTGTCGCATTCAGGGAGCGTTTATCCTTATAGACAAAGACCGGTATCCGGCCATACCTGTCACTGGCCGCCAGATCGCCCACCACCCGCACCTTATCACCCGGCGAAATCAGCCGTTTGAGGTGGCTTGTGGCGGCGTTGCCCAACCTCATCAGGGTCTCGGATGACAGGCCGGTACGCCCCTGGTCCCTGGTCAGTTTCGGGTTCACCAGATCCTCCGGGGCGTCGATACCGGCAAGCTGTAACCGTTTGATCTCCCCTCCAACCTGAACCGTGATGGTGTCGCCATCCTCTACCGCCACCAACGGGTAGCGGGCGCCCTCCTGGCTGAGGGCAAGGGGACCCCATACGACTAGGCTGGCCAGTAGCAGAACATGTTGTTTCATAATATGGTTCCTGGCGGTTGATTGAAGGAAATGGCCGGGTGACTATCGGGGCAACCAGAAGACGAAGAACAGGCAGAATACCGCCACCCCGATCCAGAACAGGACAAACCGCAGCCGGGCGCCGGAACGGTAGCCCCGGGTCTGGAAGTGGGAGACGGCGCCGCAGTGCGGACACTCGGCCGTGTCGTCGGCGATTTTCTTGCCGCAGTAGAGACAGTTGACCTGTGTATCGCCCATCCGACACTGTTTCCCGATTCTAGTGGCTGGTGCCCGCCGAGCGGGTCAGCTTATTGTGCACGTTGTATTTGCCGGACGGTTTTTTCATCGGCAGGCGTTTGATCTCTTCGAGCGTGTTGGCGTCGTAGACCACCAGTGCGCCGTCGTCATCCCAGATGCTGACCAGGGCATATTTACCGTCCCGGGTGAACTCCACATGGGCTGACGTCTTGCCGGGGGCCGGCTTCAGGGTCTTGACGATCTCCAGGGTCTGCTTGTCGATGACATGCATCCGGTCCCTGTTGGGACCAAAAAAGACATCCACCCAGGCGTAGGGGCTCTGTTCATGGCTGCGCATGAAGAAGCCGGGGCCATCGGTCTGGATCTGCTTGATCACTTCCCAGGTTTTGGTGTCGATGATGGACACCTGACCCTCCTTGATATTGGGTGTGGCAAGTACGGTGCGACCCTGGTATTCCCAGGTAATACCCGAACTGAGGTGCGGCATGCCGGGGAGGGTGACATTGGCCACGGCCCGTTTCAGGTCCAGATCCACCACCTGACCCGAACCGTTACGGGTGCTGCCGATGATCTGGTCATAGTCCTGGGTCATAAAGAAATCGTCCAGATAATCCTTGACCCGAATCCGCCGCACGGCAAACGGCTTCTCTTTCTGGGCATCGCCGGACTCCTTGTTGTAGTCGTGTACCCAGCCGGAGAAGCCGGCCGGCGGCTCGTCCAGATAGCTGATCTCCCATACTTCCGGGATGTCCTTCATGGCCGCCACAAAGCTGTTGCGGGGGTCGGCCGTGTACACCGCGCTGACCCGGGAGCTGACGCCGTTTTCATCCTTCGCCTCGATCACCTTGATCGGCGAGAGGTCGCGGGCGTCCAACACCGTGAGGGTGTGGGGTAGATAGTTGGCGACAATCACATAGCGGCCGTCATGGGACACTGCCAGGTTACGGCTGTTGATGCCGGCGCGTACCTCGGCGACATAGGTCAGGTTGAATACATCGAACTTGCTGATCCAGCCGTCGCGGGAGGCGAAATAGATATAGCGTCCGCCGTCTGCCCATTTGGGGCCACCGTGCAGGGCGAAACGGGTGGGCAGGCGGTGGATCGGCTCGAAAGTGTCGCCATTGAGCAGGGTAGCGTGATGATCGCCCAACTCCACCACCATGAACAGGTTGTCGATATCGGCATCGAACAGCGGCTTGTCGGGCAGAGACCCTGGTGGGTGGTAAACCAGTTGGCTCGCCTTGATTTGGGCCATGCCCCAGATCGGCACCTGCTCCAGCGGGGTGTAGACCAGATCCACCAAAGACTGGATCTGCTCCGGCTGCAGCTTCTCCCTGAACGCCGGCATCTGGGTGGCGGCACGGCCGTTCTGGATGACCTGGAAGGCGTTCTGTTTGCGCAGCCGTTTCAGGTTTTCCGGCAACAGAGCCGGGCCCATGATGCCCAGCCGGTCGGCCCCGTGACACTCGGCGCAGTGTTGTTGATAAAGTGTGTCGGTAGCGGCCGGGGCCGGAACGACACTCATGCTGGTGGCAGCCAGCAGTCCCAGCGCTATAAACGTGGATAAAGAACGGATCATTGTTCAGCGGCGGCCGGTCGGGTGAGGCCGATCTCATTATCGGTCAGATAACAGGCGGGGTCCTCTGACCAGGCATCATTGGTGAGCTGGAGTGCGCGCACCCGGGTGTTTCCGCCACAGATGTCGAAGTAGGCGCATTGACCGCAGCGGCCGCCCACAGTGCGTGGTGAAGCCTTCAGGCCCGCCATGATCGGATCGGAGGTATCCTGCCAGATCTCCGAGAAGGGGCGCTCCTTGACGTTGCCCAGGTTGTAGTGCCACCACATGGTGTCTGGGTGTACATTGCCCTGGTTGTCGATGTTGGAGATGTTGACCCCGGAGCTGTTGCCTCCCCACTGGGCCAGCTTGGCGCGGATGTGGGCGGCCTGCTGCGGATAATGTCGTGCCACCCAGTGCAGCAGGAAGACGCCGTCGGCATCGTTGTTGCCCGTGACGAATTCCGTCTGTTTTCCCGCCTTTATATCGGCCAGTGCCCGTTCAAATAAAAGCTGCATCGCCCAGCGGGTGGTCTGCAGGAACACGTCGGTCTCGCGGTTCTTGTTGCCGCGACCGGCATAGTTGAGATGGGAGAAGTAGAATTTATCGATCCGCTCCCGGTCCATCAACTCCAGCAGTTGCGGCAACTCGGGGGCGTTGTCCTGGGTCATGGTAAAGCGCAGGCCCACCTTGATGTCCCGGTCACGACAGAGCCGCAGGCCATGCATCGATGCCTGGTAGGAGCCTTCCTTGCGGCGGAACTTATCATGGGTCTGCTCGATGCCGTCGATGCTGATACCCAGATAATCGAATCCGACCTCGGCGATCCGGTCGATATTCGCCTCGTCGATCAGGGTGCCGTTGGTGGAGAGCGCGGTATAGAATCCCATCGCCTTGGCGCGATGAGCAATCTCGAAAATATCCGGCCGCATCAGCGGCTCGCCACCGGAGAGGATCAGCACCGGTACGCGGAACTGCTTCAAATCGTTCATCACTTCGAACACCTGGGCGGTGCTCAGTTCGTTGGGGAAGTCTTTGTCGGCCGAGATGGCGTAGCAGTGCTTGCAGGTGAGATTGCAGCGACGGATCAGGTTCCAGATCACCACCGGACCGGGCGGATTGCGTTTTGGTGCCAGGGGTTTGGGGTCGAGGACCTCTTGCATGAACTGTGTGATGCGAAACATGGCGTACCTGAAGGCTATTTGTCGGAAACGAGGCGCAGGCCTGTTTTCTTGAGGATGCGGGAGCTGTAGAGGATCTCATGCCCCCGGTTGTCATCGCCCAGTAGCTGGGCGATCTTTTCCACTTTCTGTTCGACCTCCTGCCGGTCCTTGCCGTGGACCATGGCAAACAGGTTGTAGTTCCATTCCGGCTGGTGTCTAGGACGCTGGTAGGCGTGGCTGACAAAATCGAGATTGCCGATCAACTTACCGTAGTGGCCAATCTTGTCGTCCGGGATATCCCAGACGGTCATGCCGTTGCCCTTGAAGCCGAGGGTATAGTGATTCGGCACCGCACCGATGCGACGAATAATCCCGCTCTCCAACATGCGCTGGAACCGCCGCATCACCTCCTCGCTGGTACTTCCCACCTGTGTGGCGATCGCGGCAAAGGGTTCCGGCACCAGAGGCAGCCCTGATTGGGTGGCGACGATGATTCGGCGATCCAGCTCATCCAGCGTGGTTGATTGTGTTTCTGTCATGAATAACAAACACTCTATTGCCTGTGTAACGGGGCGGATGGGTCTGTTCCGCAGCGCTAGACTTCGAACTTCAGTCCGATAAAAAATTCCTGCAGCTTGGGCATATTGTAGACCCGGAAACCGGTGTGCCGTTCGATCTCATCCAGGACGGAACCGATCCGCTCGGGGGTTTCCGTGGCCAGCACGAACCACATATTGAAGGCATGATCCCGAGCGTAATTATGGGCTACTTCGGGGAATGCATTGATCTGCTCGGTGACCTGGTCGTACTGCTCCTCCGGGATGCGCATGGCGCAGAGGCTCAGCCCTCCACCCAGACGTTCGGCATGATACATGGGGCCGAAACGCGAGAGCTGTTTCTGCTCCAGCATGCGCTCAAGCCGTCGGATCAGCTCCGACTCCGGGATGCCAATTATTTCCGCTGCTGCCTGGTAGGGGCGTTCACAGATCGGGAAGTCGCCCTGATAGCGATTCAGGATGGCACGGTCGATACTGTCCAGTTCCCGGCTCATTGATAACGGGCTCCGCGCTGCTTGAAGCGGCGGCCACTGAACAGCACTTTATGGGGGATGTCGGCCAACCCTTCGCTGCCGACCAGCCGATCGATATAGGCGAGCACTTTTTCGCGCTCTTGTCCGTGGATCATGCAGAACAAGTTATAGGGCCAGTCGGGCAGGCGGCGGGGGCGCTGATAACAGAGCGTGATGCAGTCCAGGGCGCCCAGTTTCTCGCCCACCTCATTGAGCCGTTCATCCGGTACATCCCAGACCACCATGGCATTGGCGGTGTACCCCAGTTCATGGTGGCGGACCACAATGCCGAGGCGCTTGATGATGCCGCTCTCCAGCATCGCATCAATGCGTTCAATCACGCGCTGTTCGTCCAGGCCAATCCGTTCGCCAATCACCGCATAGGGGTGGCTGGAGAGCGGCAGTCCGCCCTGAATTTCGGCGATCAGCCGGTAGTCCTGCTCATTCAGCACCATAGCGGGAATCCCAGATCGATGTGGAACTGCTTTTCCAGTGGCAGGTAGAGGATGGCATAGCCGGTTTCCCGTTCCATCTCCTGTAGTACCTGCTCGAGTCGCTGCTGATTGGGGGCAGTGACGACAAACCAGAGATTGTAGCTGTCCTCGCGTTCGTAATTGTGATTGACCTCGGGGTAGGCGCTGATTTGGTCAGCGACGATTTCCAGTCGCGTTTCCGGTACTGCGATCGCCGCCAGCGTACTGGCGCCGACCTGCTTCGGTTTGAATACCGGGCCGACGCGGCTGACGACGCCCAGCTGTTGAAGGCGGTCGAGGATTTTTAGCACCAGAGCCTCGCTGGTACCCAGCCGTTCCGCAATATCCCGGTAGGGTGTCGGAGAGAGCGGGAGCCCCTTCTGGTATTCGTTCAGCAATCGTTTCTCAAGATCGTTCAACGGGATGGCGTCCTTGGTGCGGTTCTCCCGCCGGGTCCGGGTTATGGCTTGCTTGATGATCGGTGCCGGAGTCGCCATTTCAGAGTCCTGTGGTATGTGCACGCGAAGTAAAAAAGATACCGCTGGGATTGGCCGCCGGCAGTGTATGGATCAACTCCAGGCTGCGGGTATCGTACACCTGGAGTTCATTCTTGTCCCGGATGGAGATCCACACCTCTTCGCCGCGTGGTGCAAACTCCATGTGCAGGGCGCCCTTGCCCGGCTTGAGGGTTTTGATGACCTGCAGGCTTTCGGTGTCAATCACCTGGATGGTGTCGTTATCGGGGAAGGCAAAATTGACCCAGATCTGCCGCCCATCGGGTCGCGCCATGACAAACACCGGCTGCCCATAAACGGGGATTTTGGTCACCGGGTTCCATTCGCCACGCTCCACCACCAGTACCTGATGGTGTCCGACGCCCGGCAGGAAGGCCCGATTGCCGGCCATCGCCCAGCCTTCCAGGTGCGGCATTTTATAGACGGGCAGTTTCTGTTCGCCTTTTCCGTAGTCTTTCAAAATCAGCCGCGTGCCCTTTTCCGGATACCACAGATCCAGCAGGGCAAGACCATCCTGTCCAAACAGTCCGGCAATGTAATAACGGCCGTCCCGGGTGATCAGGCCGTCGTAAGGAAGCTGTCCAATCTCTTTGTGCTTCTGGATGGCAGGGTTGGCCGGATCGGTCATGTCCACGATCCAGGTTTCGCCGGTGTCATAAAGGCTGAACACAAAGCGCTGATCGGGGGCGTCGACCAGGCCGACGGTTTTGGCTCTTTTTTCGCTGTTGACCGCGGTTGTCGGGATGTCGGCAACCAGGCTGAGGTCACTGGCCGAGAAGATCTTTACGCCGCCCGGCTCGTAATTGGATACCGCAATCAGGTTGCCGTCCTGGGAGATGGCGCCGCCAATGCTGTTGCCACCTTGGACAACACGATGGGTAATGGTACCGCACAGGATATCCAGCCGGGTAAGACCCCCGTCCCGACCGAAAATATAGGCATAGCGCTCATCCGGTGAATAGACCGCCGATGCATGGGAGAGGTCTCCCAGTCCTTCAATTCTGAACAGCGATTTATGAGCCCGCCGATCGACGACCTGCACACTGCCATCTGCCCGCTCGATCACGATACCCATATCACCCGTGCCACGGGTCAGGCATTCAGCAGACGCCTGGCCTGAGTAGAGTAGCAGTGCGGACAGCAGATAGCGCATTAATCTCATGGACGGATACCCTGTTTGAGTTGCTGGGCCAGCCAGCGGGCTTCATGTTCGGCAACAAAAGGACGCCAGGGTGGCATGGGTGTTCCCGGACGACCCTGAATGATGGTGAGGGCGAGAAAATCAATCCCATAAGGTGCCAGCCGTTGTGCGGTAAGGGCCGGCCCCAGCCCACCTTCAAGGCGCATGCCATGGCAAGATCCGCAATCATGCTTGAGCAGGTGGAGCAGTTCCGCCTGACGTTGAAGCGGGACTTCAGCAGAGACGACAGCGCTGATTCCGGCAAGCAGGATGGCGGTAATGGCAACGATAGTTCTTGTCATCAAAGCTCTCGGTGTCTGTTGGCAGTGGATGAAACGGTCATCTCAGCGGCTGAATCACTCATTTTGGGTTAGTCTGGTAATCGGCCCTGCGGTATAGCACTGGGTTGGCAATGTAGCAGGAGGGAAGCGGACGGGGCATTGACTTCCGTCAAATACCAACATTTTATAATTCAATGACTTAGGTAGCCATGTTGTTTTGTTCCCAGGAGGTGATCCCCGTCGTGTTCAGTGGATAAACCCGGTGTTGCCTTGTCGTTCCATGACTCGACGGTGACAGTGCCGGTGATCCCCGGCTGTGGCCGCCTCGATCACTGGTTCCCGACGTTGTCTACCACCGCTATCCTTGGCGGCGTGCTTCGCTCTACCTCCTCCATCCGTGGAGTCATGGCCTCCGCGGCATAAGTCCGTCCCTGGCAAAGCCGCTCCCGGCCATCCATGGCCTCCGCGGCATAAGTCCGTCCCTGGCAAAGCCGCTCCCGGCCATCCATGGCCTCCGCGGCATAAGTCCGTCCCTGGCAAAGCCGCTCCCGGCCATCCATGGCCTCCGCAGCATAAGTCCGTCCCTGGCAAAGCCGCTCCCGGCCATCCATGGCCTCCGCGGCATAAGTCCGTCCCTGGACAAAAAAACGCGCCACTCTGGCGAGTGACGCGTTCAAGCGTGCTGCATTTATCGCTTGTTATTAATTATTGTTGGATGGCGTTGATCTCTACGCCGTCTGAGTCGTTGTCAAATCCGAGCTTGTAGCCGAGGCTGACATGGTGGAAGCGGGCGTTGCTGAAGTCATCATGGATGGCAAAGCCGAAGTTGTATACCTGGCCGGTATCCAGGCTGATATCACCCGCCTTATCAGATTTGAGCTTCCGCTTCAGGGTGACCACCCAATTGCCGGCTTCCTGTACGGCATGCGCATCGAAACCCTGGCCGCCAGCCATGTGGCGCTGCTCCAGAATATAGCCGTCCTCGGTCTCTCCCTTACCCGATTTAAAGCGAAGAATATCCATGAACTGGTGTGCGTCCATGGCGGACTTTATCTCATCGGCGGATTTTAGCTTGTCCCAGCCGCCGCGTTTCTTGCCGCGTCTGCCCTGGATTTCGATACTGCTGCGGCTCTCTTTCAGGTATTTGGTAACACCGGCTTTGAGATCAAGGACCTTGGCGGCATCGCTGGCGGCGATAGCGTCGGCTTCCGGCTTGTCCGGCATGCTGTTGGCATCCTCATGACAGGTCTGCCAACAGCCGGCCCGATCGGCAAACTCCACGTCATCGGTGGCAAACATCAGTGCCAGCTTCATCGGGTTTTCCGGGTCCATCTTGCCGCCATCGACGAAGGGTACCGGTGCGTGTTCGCCTTCCGGCCAAGTAAACCGCAGATAGAGGTTTTCACTATCGTAGGTTGATTCCACGGTTACCGGTATGCTGCCCCGCTTCCCGGGGATCGGGCTGGTCTCGGCCTTCTCTCCGCTGACCATTTTCTGGCCCATATCGGCAGTCTCTTTGTCGTGGCAGGTAACACAACGGTCTCCCCCCTTCAGGAACGGACGGGCGCCACCGTGATCCTTGCCGGTCATGACCCACTCCATAGAGGTTTCACCGGGATAGAACAGAGTGATGTCGCGGCTGCCAGCCTTGCTCCAGTCCACCTGGATGGGAGAGTTGCCACCTGTCTTGGCGGATGCGGTGGCGGCTTTCACTGGTGCAGAGGCGACGGCTTTAGCCTCACGTTTTACCGCGTTTACTTCCGCGTTCTCGTTGTCCAGTCCCAGCTTGTAGCCCAGGCTCACATGGTGGAATCGGGCGTTGGTGTAGTCGTCATGGATGGCAAAGCCGAAGTTATAAAGTTTGCCGGCGTCGATGCTGATGTCTCCCGGCTGATCGGATTTCAGCTGGCGCTTCATCTCAACCACCCAGTTGTTGCCCTCTTTCCGGGCATTGACTTCAAACCCCTGACCGCCCTGCATATAACGCTGCTCCAGGATGTAACCGTCTTCGGTTGTTTCCGTTCCGGATTGGTAGCGCAGCAGATCCATGAACTGGTTGGCTTTCAGTGCCGCCGCCACTTCATCGGTACTCTTCAGCTTATCCCAGCCGCCGCGTTTCTTGCCGCGTCTGCCCTGGATTTCGATACTGCTGCGGCTCTCTTTCAGATACTTGGTGACGCCTGCTTTAAGATCCAGGGTCTTTGCCGCATCGCTTGTGGCCAGAGTATCTGCATCCGGGGCATCCGGCATGGAACGGGCGTCCTGGTGACAGCTCTGCCAGCAGCCGGCACGATCGGCGAACTCCACATCATCCGTACCGAGCATGATCGCCAGCTTCATCGGATTGGCCGGGTCCATCTTGCCACCATCCACAAACGGGACAGGGGTATGTTCGGTATCCTCCCACTCAAACCGCAGGAAGAGGTTTGTTCCGTCATTTGCCGCCTGGACGTTGACCGGTATGCTACCGCGTTTACCCGGGATCGGAGTCGACTCAGCCTTTTCGCCGGTGACCATCTTTTTGCCCATGTCGGCGGTCTCTTTATCATGACAGGTAGTACAACGGTCGCCACCTTTCAGGAACGGGCGTGCGCCACCGTGATCCTTACCGGTCATGACCCACTCCATGGAGGTCTCGCCGGGATAGAACAGGGTGATCTCGCGTCCGGGTACATCGCTCCAGTCGATGCCCGTGCCGGTCGCCGGTGCGCTGCCTGTGTTCTTGCCTGTGCCCTGGTTGGCCAGTGCGGCGGCGACAGCAGCTTCAATGCGTGCCTGTTCGGCTTTCTTCGCGGCCAGCTTGGCTTCACGTTCCTTCTCTTTTTCCGCCTTCTCGGCTTCGGCGGCAGCAGCCTCTTTGGCTTGAACCCGTTTCAGACCCTCGGCGAACATTTCAGGAATTGGACGTATGAAGTCCGGGTTGGGTGCCTCGAGTTGCTCGAGCTCTTCGTCGGTCAACAGGTTGCGAACCGGTTTGTGCGCAATTCCCTTATGACAGTCGATACAGGTCTGACCGGTTTCAAAGGCGTTCATGTGCTGGTTTCGTGCACGCGGACGCTGGAATTCAGGATTCATTGATTCAAAGTTATGGCAGTTACGGCACTCACGTGAGTCCGTTTTCTTCATGGTGTTCCAGACCCGTTTGGCCATGGTCAGGCGTTGCTGGTCAAACTTCTCCGGGGTATCCACCGTACCCATGATCTTGTGGTAAACCTCGTTGCTCGCCTGGATCTTGCGAACCATTTTGTGCACCCAGGGGTCAGGAACGTGGCAGTCGGGGCAGGTGGCCCGGACGCCAGTCCGGTTGGAGTAGTGAATGGTTGGCTTGTACTCCTCGTAAACATTCTCCTCCATCTCGTGACAACTGATGCAGAACTCGAGGTTGTTGGTGGCCTCCATTGCGGTGTTGAAACCACCCCAGAATATGATGCCGACGATAAAAAAGAGTAAGGCACCCGCAATTGTGGTGCCGAGGATAATCCGGCGAGACATCAAGCCCGGTTTTTTTGATTCCTGAACCGCCATCTTTTTATTTCTCCAGGTACAGAAGAGAAGAGTGAAGTTGTTTATTAAAAAAAGCGGGCATGGAGAGTCCTCCATACCCGCTTTTAGACTAGCTCATATTACATCCGCAATCAGGTGACGTGATTTACGCGGTTGTAGACGTTGAACTTGCCGGTTGGTCCGAACAGACCTTTGACGCGAGCTTTCTCTTCGAGTGTCTTGGCGTCGAAGATAATGATCTCGCCATTGGCTTCTTTGCTGTCCTTACGATTCCATACCGAGGTCCAGACTTCGGAGCCGTCGTTATTGAACTCGATGTGAACCGCTGCATAGCCCGGTTTGTCGGTCAGGCGAATGGTCTTGACAATCTCCCGGGTCTTTTTATCGATGACCTGGATGGATTGCTGAACTTCAGGTTCCGGATGCTTGGTCTGGTCGGCCCAGAAGTAGTCGCTCTTCGGATGGGTACGAATGAACAGACCCGCGCCGTCGGTTTCTACTTCATAGCAGACCTTCCAGGCTTGGTCTTTGTGACCGGCGGGATCATTACCCCAGACACTGATCTTGCCGACACCCAGATGGGTGGTGCCACCAACCGGTCCACATTTGGGGTCATTCCAGTTGGCGCCCGGACCCGGATGCGGCAGTTTGTCGACATCGATCAATGCCTCCAGTTTTTGGGTGTCGGTATCGACGACTACCATCTTATTGGAGGCGTTGGCGGCGATCTGGAAATAACGTCCGGTGGGATCGAAGAAACCGTCATGCAGGAACTTGGCGGTATCCATCTTGGTGATCTTCAGGTTGTCGATGTCGCTGTAATCCACCTGCCACATCTGCCCCAGTTCCTTCATGGAGACCAGCCAGCTTGGGTGGTTGGGAGTGTCGTAGATGGCGGCTACGCGAGACTCGTTGACATATTCGCCGTCGACGTTCACGCCGCGGGCGGAAACGACTTTCAGCGGTTCCATGGTCTCGGCATCGGCAATCACGAAGTGAGGAGGCCAGTAGCCGCCGCCAACCACGTACTTGCCATCACCGGATACGGCCACATCGCGGGCATCATAGGCGATCTGTACCTCGGCAACTTTCATCTTGTCCGGGGTCTGCCACAGGTCGATCTTGGTCAACTTGCCGTCACGGCCCTGGGTATACCAGAAGCGGCCGGGGTTCTCTGCGTGCAGGACTTTGCTATGCTCGGCGGCCTTCAGTACGTGTACTGCGTAGCCGGTGGGGATATGGGCAACCACCTCTTTTGTGTCGCCATCAATAACAGCAACCTTGCCGACATCACGCTCGATCACCAGGAAGAAGTTCTCCCAGTTGCGACCGTGCAACGGCTTGGTCGGGTAATCCTTCGGTTCTACGAATACCTTATGACGCTCTTTCATCAGGGCCAGGGACATCTCAGGTGGAACAGGTGGTTCCATCTGGATGTAGGTGGCCATCTTTTTGATTTCGTCCTTTGACATGATGTCGTCAAAGTTGTTCATGCCGCCTTCGGTACCGAACTGGATAATCTTCTCAAGACGTTCCTGGCCCAGTTTCTGGGTATTCTTCGGCTCCAGGTTTTTACCGGTGGCGCCTTTACGCAGGGTGCCGTGACAACCCGCACAGCGCTGGAAATAGGTGGTCTTGGCTTGCTCAAAGTCCGCCTCGGAGAGAGTGGGCTCTGCTGCAGAGACGTTGATGGCAACGCCCGAAGCAGCCAGACCGACGGCCATAGCGAGAGCAGAAAGGCTGAAGTTGGTTTTTTTCATCTAGTAAATCCCCATCAATAGCTATTGATATGAGTGAACGCGGAATTGATCTCCGCGGCGGTATATTCCCGAGACGCTACGATCATATATACCGCTCGAAACTTCTTTGACCTTGGTCAAAGAGCGGTATTTGCCGAGACTGATTTGTCAGTACGTCATCTCAGATGTGGCTCAAAATCGCCAGTTATTTTTCGTCATTGTTACATGGTTTTCATTGGTCATGTATAAAACATGTAATATTATCAAATAGTTATGATTATTTTGTGCGGTATTTTGGTTTACCGGCAACTTTTCTGTTTATGTCCCGGCTTATGGTATGGCGAGAATGTATGTTGTTGACGTGGATCAATAAAACTACCAATTATTTTTCGCATATTGACGACTGGGTTACTCGGCTACGGCGCTAATCGGGGTACGGTACCCTAATTTCCCTTTGCTATTCCAATACCGATCCCATGCATCCGCTGGTTTTGGCTTCCTCGGCAACCGGTTCCCGACGTTGTCTACCACCGCCATCCTTGGCGGCGTTGCTTCGATCTACCTCCTCCATCCCTGGAGTCGTGGCCTTCGCGGTATAAGTCCATCCCAGGACAAATCCGCTCTCGGCCATCCATGGCCTTCGCGGCATAAGTCCATCCCTGGACAAAAAAAAGGCCGGCTCCAGGAGCCGGCCTTAAAGGGGGAGGGGGAACCCCTCCGGAGGATGTTGGTTAAGCGTCGGTGACGACCGCCTCGGGCTCATCCTGGCCGATGAAGAAGCTGGCGATGTAGACCACCAGACCGGTGAAGAACATCAGGCCGGCCACCTCACGCAACCAGTAGAAGAGCGAGATCTGATCCTGCACCGCCATGAACGGCTGCGCATTCTCCGCCACGCGCTGCAGGTAGACCTGCAGGATACCGGCGCCGGTGAGGAACAGGGTGATGAAGACAATCGCCACGGTCATCAACCAGAATGCCCACATCTCCAGCACCTGCTGCTTGTTGCTGTTGGCCGCGGCGCGACCGCGCAGCAGCGGCATGGCATAGGAGATGATGGTCAGGCTGATCATCACGTAGGCGCCGTAGAAGGCCATGTGACCATGCGCCGCGGTGATCTGGGAACCGTGGGTGAAGTAGTTCACCGGGGCGAGGGTGTGCAGGAAGCCCCACACGCCGGCACCCAGGAACGCCATCACTGCGGTACCCAGCGCCCACAAGGTGGCGACCTTGTTGGGGTGGTTGCGGCGCCGCTTGTTGACCATGTTGAAGGCAAACACCGTCATCATGAAGAACGGAATCGGCTCCAGGGCGGAGAACACCGAACCCCACCACTGCCAGTACTCGGGGGTACCGATCCAGAAGTAGTGATGGCCGGTACCGATCAGACCGGTGATCAGGGCCATGGCGATAATGATATAGAGCCACTTCTCGATCACCTCCCGGTCCACGCCGGTCACCTTGATCAGCACGAAGGCCAGGATGGAGGCCATGATCAGCTCCCAGACGCCCTCAACCCACAGATGCACCGTCCACCACCAGAACATCTTGTCCAGCACCACGTTGACGGGATTGTAGAAGGCGAACAGGAAGAACACGGCGAGACCGACCAGCCCCAGCAGCAGCACCAGGTTGATTACGGTCTTGCGGCCCTTGAGGATGGTCATGCCGATATTGAACAGGAAGACCAGGGCCACCACCACGATACCGAGCTTGGTAATGGTCGGCTGCTCCAGGAACTCGCGGCCCATGGTGGGCAACAACTCGTTACCGGTCAGCGCGGCCAGGGTGGAGTAGGGCACCAGCAGGTAGCCGGCAACTGTCAGGGCCGCGGCCACCAGGAAGACCCAGAACATCAGGGTGGCGAGCATGGGGCTGAACAGCTCCGTCTCGGCCTCTTCCGGGATCAGGTAGTAGGCGGCGCCCATAAAGGCCATCAGCAGCCAGACAATCAGGGCGTTGGTGTGGACCATGCGGGCCACGTTGAACGGGATATAGGGGAACAGGAAGTCCCCGATCACATACTGCAGGCCGATGATCAGACCAAACAGGATCTGCGCGGCAAACAGGGCGATGGCAGCCGTAAAGTAAAGCTTGGCGACCGATTGAGATTGATATGTCATGGTTAAAACTCCCCCTTAACCCTGAATGTTTGGCGGCCAGTTGGCGGCATTGATCTCGGAGACATACTTCAGGAACTCCGCGATGGCGTCGAGCTCGTCATCGGAGAAGTTGAACTGAGGCATGCTGCGGCGGCCGGGAATGCCGTTGGCAGGACGGCTCTTGATAAAGCCGATAATGCCGTCTTTGGAATTGCCGAAGCGTTTGTAGACATTGCCCAGTTCCGGTGCGAAGTAGGCACCCTCACCCAGCAGTGTGTGGCAACCGATACAGTTATTCTCTTCCCAAAGCATCTTGCCTTTGGCTACCTGTTCGCCGACCGCCCCTTCAAGTGCGGCACGATTGTCGCGATTGGGCAGTTGGCCAACTGAATCAAAGGTCAGAGCCAGGAAAAGGAGGAAGAAAAACGCAGAACCACCATAAAAGATGTTCCGCGCCATAGTTTTTGTGAAGGCCTGGGCCATTGTTATCCCCTCATTATTTTCCGTTCGTGAGTAACGCGAAAGGTGTACAGGCCGCATTAGGCCTGCATGTTTCGATGAATTCCTTGATTTGAGTCAATAGAATATTAACGATCAATAACATTTTGAATTTGCTTCGGATTGATTGAAATCAAGGTGTGAGGGGTTCTGAATTTCCGATACTCAGCGCTCAGAACAGTTAATTTTGACTTGGATCAGGATACGAGTAATGACAACGATCACCGAAACCATGGCGAGCGATCATCGGCATTGTGATGAACTTTTTGCCGAAGCCGAGGAGTTGATTGCGCAAGGAGACTGGGCGCAGGGGCGAGAAAAGTTTGAGGCCTTCCGCAATACCACCGAAAACCATTTCAGTATGGAGGAGGGCATTCTTTTTCCAGGTTTTGAACAACGTACAGGGCAGACGGCGGGGCCGACCCAGATGATGCGCATGGAGCACTCTCAAATGCGCCAGCTGATGGCGGACATGGAGGCGGCTGTGGCACATGAAGATGATGAGCGTTATCTGGGGCTATCGGAAACCATGATGATGGTAATGCAACAGCACAATATGAAAGAGGAACAGATGCTCTATCCCATGACGGACCAGGTATTTGCTGCCGATGCAGAGGCAACCCTGCAAGAGATGAAAATGCTTTAGTCTTGAAGGTTGTATGAATAAGTTATACAGACATTGGTCGGGACAGGATGTCCAGCCAATGTGGTCAACATATCTCTGGAGCATGTTGTTACGATGGAAATACAACTTGATGTGAGCATGCTTGAGCCCTGCGAGCCGCTGGAGCAGACCCTGGAAGCGATTAAGCGGTTGAATCCAGGTGATTACCTGCGTGTATTGCATCGGCGGGAGCCCCACTTGCTCTATCCCCTATTGGAAACAAGCGGTTTTTCATGGCGTTGTCGGGATGATTTGTCAGGCGGTTATGAGATATTTATCTGGAAGACAGATGATGTCGTAGCGGTCCTTGACGTGGATTCCGCCACTTTGTAGCTATTTACCTATAATTACTACGGTGCCCTTCCTGGAAATATAGTATCATTTGATACTATATGGTTTGGCTATTTACTGACTGCTTGGTTAACCGATGCTCAACACCGCAAACCTCTCCCTGGATCAGGCTCCGCCGATCTCGATTCCATTCAGGTACTTTCTGACCGCTCCATTGTTTGGGCTGGCGGCCGCGGGAATGCTGCTGGTAAGCGGGCCGGACCTGTTTCTTACGCGGTGGTCGCCCATGACCCTGGGGCTTACTCATCTGCTGACTCTCGGTATGTTGGCCATGGTGATGTGTGGTGCACTGTTGCAAATGTTGCCTGTACTCGCCGGGTCGCCTGTTCCCAAGGTGGTTGCCGTAGGTTCGGTCTGTCACCTGCTGATTAGCCTGGGGACGGGCATGCTGGTTTTTGCCTTTCTGTCGGGTAGTGTGGTCGGGGATGCTGTGGCGCTGGTGATGGTGGGCAGCGGGATCATGCTGTTTTTTGTGGCGGTAATGATTGCGTTGTGGCGTGTGAAGAGCGTGAGTGCCACGATTATTGCCATACGCCTTTCTGTGGTTTCGTTTCTGATTACGTTATTGCTTGGATTGTTGCTCGGCAGTGGCGTCCTGGGCGCCATGGGATTCGGACATATCGCCTCTTTGGTGGATGTACACCTCGGTTGGGGCATCTTGGGTTGGATCGGTCTGCTTTTGATAGGAATCTCTTATCAGGTGGTTCCGATGTTTCAAGTGACTCCGGAATATCCGTCGCGTCTTCGTCAGTTCCTGGCACCTGCGCTGTTCATCGGTATGTTGATCTGGACAGCCTTGATGCTGGGTGGAATATCCGGTGTTCTGAGCGAGACCGTGCCCAGCGTCTGGATGTTTTTTCTGGTGTCCGGTTTTGTACTATATGCAGTGGTGACGCTGCGGCTGCAATTGCGGCGAAAACGCCGGATACCGGATATAACCATGCTGTTCTGGCGTACCGGCATGCTGTTTGTTCCGGTTTGCGCGTTCATATGGATAGCGGGAAACCTCTCGCCAGCTATCGGTTATAGCCCGCACTTCAACCTATTGCTCGGTGTGAGCCTGCTGCTGGGTGTCGGGATGTCGGTAATCAATGGCATGCTCTATAAGATTGTCCCCTTTCTCTCCTGGTTTCACCTGCAGAACAGGCAGATGAGCTTGATGTGCATGACGATAAAGGTGCCGAATATGAAGGAATTTATCTCTGACAAGGCAGCCCGGTTGCAATTTCATCTGTTCCTGTTGGCACTGCTGGCGGCGCTACTCGCTACCCTCTATCCCGGATGGTTCGCCCATCTGGCCGGATTATTCTTCTTCGCTTCAAATGCCCTCCTGCTGAAAAATCTTGTGGTTGCAATGGTCCGCTATCGTGAGACCAATCGTGCGTTGTTGGCCTATGCGGAAAGTGCCCGGTCGTCTGATGATGAAGTCAATTAGTGCATCAGGCCCTATACTGAAAGGGAAGGCGTCAAGAGTGCCGCCCCCGACGGCCCGGAATCGGAATCCGCTACAATAGACTGCATCATTACCTGTTGTGATTTTCATCAGGTATTTTCTGCGCTAAAATACGCATTCTTGAAATATTAACTTCATGAAAGTTAAGTAATTATTGTTTTTTCATGGTGCGATCATGCCGACTGAACTGAGAGAAGCCTTTCTTTTTTCCCAACTTGATGAGAGTCAGTTGGAGCGCGTCCGTAATATGAGTAGCGAAATCCAGCTGCAGGACAATGAGACGCTGTTCGAGGCGGGCGATGAGGCAAGACGTTTCTTTCTGGTCCAGGAAGGGCAGATAAAACTCTCCCGGCTTTCGATGAATGGCAACGAGAAAGTGATTGAGGTGGTCACGGCCGGGTATACTTTTGCCGAGGCCCTGATGTTCTCGGATAAGCCATCATACCCGGTTCGTGCATCGGCAATCGGTAAGGCGCGCCTCACGGCGGTCGACAGTCGAGGTTTTCTGGACCTGCTCAGGGAATCAACCGATACCTGTTTCCGTGTCATGGGCGATATGAGCATGCGGCTGCGTCGCATGATCAAGGAGATCGATGATCTTACCTTGCAGAGTGCCACCGGCCGGGTTGCCGGTTACCTCTGCGGTAAATCCATGTTCAACGGGCAGGTCAGGGTCGCATTTGATCTCGCCACGCCCAAGGGTGTGCTGGCGTCGCGCCTGTCGGTCAAGCCGGAGACCTTCTCAAGAATCCTGAGCAACTTTACCAGCCAGGGGCTGGTCAAGGTGAAGGGTGGTCATATTGAGATCCTCAATGTGGATGGCTTGCGCAAACATGCCGAGTCATCAGGGATTTGCGGGCAGCATATCAGTCCGGAGAGTTGATTGAGGAATGAGATCGGTTCGCGTGAGCCTAAACCGGAGGGCGCTTGGTGCGCCCTCTGTCGTCAGGTGTCATGGCCCCGGTTATGCGTGCGTCAGACCTTGAACTGGCTGACTTGAAAATGTAGTTCCTCGCCTAATCGGGCGAGCGCTTGACTGGCGGTTGCCACCTGGTCGGTACCCCCGGTGGCCTGTTCGGCCAGCTGCGATATCTGTACGATACTGCGGTCGATCTCCTTGGCAACGGCTGACTGCTCTTCCGCCGCACTGGCGATCTGAGTGTTCATGTCCGAAATCGTGGCGACAGCTTGCACGATCTTGTTGAGTGACGCGGCGGCTGCGTGTGCCTTCTCGACCGTGATCTGAGTCGTGGACTGGCTCCGTTCCATCACTTGAACAGCCTCGTTGGTGCCTGATTGCAGGCGCTCGATCATCTCCTGGATCTCTTGCGTGGATTGCTGGGTCCGACTGGCCAGGGTGCGCACCTCATCGGCCACCACGGCAAATCCGCGGCCCTGCTCGCCGGCCCGAGCCGCCTCGATGGCTGCATTCAGTGCCAGCAGGTTGGTCTGTTCCGCGATGCCGCGGATGACATCCAGCACGCTGCCGATTGCGCCACTCTCTGTCTCCAGACGGTTGATGACAATGGAGGCTTTTTCAACTTCACCGGCCAGTTGATTGATTGCCTGGGACGCCTCCTCCACAACCGTTCGTCCGGCATTGGCTTCGGTATTGGCCTCACGGGCGGAACCGGCGGTGTTTTCAGCGCTTTGGGCGATTTCGTGTACGGTGGCGGCCATTTCGGTGACGGCGGTGGCTACCTGATGGGTTTCGTTGCGTTGCTGGTCCATTCCCGCATGGCTGTGTGCGGTGATGGCCGTGAGCTCATCTGCGGAAGTGGTGAGCTGGGTCGTGGCGGTGCTGACCTGGGCAATCGTGTTTTGTACCTTAATGGAAAATTCGTTGAATGCGCCAGCCAGTCTTGCCACTTCATCATTGCCACTGCTGTCCAGCCGCTGGGTAAGATCGCCGTCCCCAGCTGCAATATTGTGCATCGCCCGGGTGGTCAGTTGGAGCGGGGTGCAGATGCTGCGCGCAATAATAAGTGACACGGTGATCAGGATCAGCAACACGATACCGGTGCTGAGAGACAGGGCGGTGGCGTTATTCCAGAACACGGTATCCACATCGTCAATATAGATACCGGTTCCGACAATCCAACCCCAGGGCTTGAAACCCTTGATATAGGATACCTTTCGCACCGGGTTCTCACTGCCGGGCTTTGGCCAGAGATAGGGCACCATGCCTTCGCCGCTCTCTTTGGCCTTGTTGACAAAGGCGATAAAAATCGCGGTGCCGTTTGCATCCTTCAATCCAGCCAGGTCCTTGCCTTCAAGCGAAGGCTTGATTGGGTGCATCAGGGTGACTGCATCCATGTCAATGATCCAGAAATAGTTGCCGTCTTCGTAGCGCAGGGACCTGACGCTGGCAAGGGCGCGCTCCTGCGCCGTCGGTTCGTCCATCTCACCGGTACTGGCGCGAGTGTGGAAATCGGCAATGATGCTGTAGGCAATCTCGGTCAGCTTTCGAGTCTGCAACTCCTTTTCATGTAGCAGGCCGGATTTGAACTGCAGGAGAGAAAATGCCGCAATCATGGCAAGACCGAAAATGGCCAGCGTTATCAGTGTCCAGAGTCGGTGGGTAATATTCAGGCGGCGCAAGGTGTTCATGGAAGCTCCTGGTAACAGTGTCAGAACTCCCCGTTCTGTCGCTGCAAAATTGGTGATCTTGGGACTCCGTTGCTTTCGGTCCCGGATATGTGGCGACCACCTGTATTGGAACTTGAATAAAAAATGACACGCCGCAACAAAAAATTCTTACGGCTTCCTATTTGTCCTGATTTTGGGCGAAATCGAGCATGCGTTGAATCGGTTTTACCGCCAGTTCCCTGATGTCCGAATCGATCAGAACCTCGTTACTTTCGTTTTCGAGTACTTGCAGCAGATTCTGTAATGCGTTCATGCCCATCCAGGGACAGTGGGCGCAGCTCTCGCAAGTGGCACCCTCCCCGGCAGTGGGGGCTTCGATCAGTTTCTTGTTGGGCGCCAGTTGCTTCATTTTATGGAAGATGCCGCCGTCGGTAGCGACAATAAACTCGCTGTTACCCATCTCGACCACCGCCTTGATCAGGGCGGTGGTCGAGCCCACCACGTCGGCCTGTTCTATCACCGCCTCGGGGGATTCAGGGTGCACCAGAACAGCGGCATCCGGGTGCAGGCGCCGAACCCGTTCCAGGGCCACGGATTTGAACTCCTCGTGGACCACGCAGGCGCCGTTCCAAAACAGCATCTCGGCACCGGTCAACTTCTGTACGTAGTGGCCGAGGTGTTTGTCCGGCGCCCAGATGATTTTTTCTCCGCGGGCTGCCAGATGCTTGACGATCGGCAGCGCAATGCCGGAGGTAACGACCCAGTCGGAGCGGGCCTTCACTTTGGCGCTGGTATTGGCATACACCACCACCGTGTGGTCGGGGTGTTGATCACAGAAGGCGCTGAACTCTTCCGCCGGACAGCCTTCGTCCAGGGAGCAGGTTGCGTTCAGGTCGGGCATCAGAATCCGTTTTTCCGGATTGAGGATTTTAGCGGTCTCTCCCATGAACCGTACGCCGCAGACCACCAGCGTGGTTGCCTCTTGCTGTGTACCGAAGCGGGCCATCTCCAGCGAGTCGGATACACAGCCGCCGGTCTCCTCGGCCAGTTCCTGCAGGTCGCCGTCGGTGTAGTAATGCGCTACCAGTACCGCATTGCGCGCCTTCAACAGTGTCTTGATACGTTCCTTGATCACCCGTTTCTCATCCACACTGAGGGTTGGCCATTGGGGATGGGGAGGGACAACGACGGGATGTTGTTGGATTTCTACAGGGCTGGATGTCTGCGTCATGGTGTTCTCTCTGTGTTTTGCCGGCTCAGCGTACGATCTCGACACGATCGGGGTTGGTCAGTCGGTAGATTTTGGCGGGTCGGTGATTGCCGTTTCTGCGTTTTCCGCCGGTCTCTTCCAATTGTTTGAGTGCCAGAACCCATTTGCGAAAATTCCGTTTGTCGAGTTTCTCGTTACGCAGAATTTCATAGACCGATTGCAGTTCGCTCAAGGTGAAGGTTTCCGGCATGAGCTGAAAGGCAATGGTGGAATAGTGTGTCTTGGCCGCCAACCGTTCACGGGCCAGCAGAATGATCTCTTCATGGTCAAAAGCCAGTTCCGGAAGCTCCTGCAATGGAAACCAGGCCGTCTCCGCCGCGTCACTCCCGGCGGACAGGGTGAGTTTATCGGTCGGCACCAGGGCATAATAGGTGACGCTGATGATCCGTTCTCTCGGGTCCCGGTCGGGACGTCCAAAAGTGTAGAGCTGTTCCATGTAGAGATCGGCAACTCCGGTCTCCTCCTTCAGTTCCCGTTTTGCACAACAATCCAGGTCTTCATCGATTTCGAGAAAACCGCCGGGTAATGCCCATTGGCCCATGTACGGCTCCTGTGCCCGGCGTATCAGCAACAGTTGCAGTTGCTGATCACGCAGGGTGAATACCGCCACATCGGTGGTCACCGCAGGGTGGGGGTGTTGGTACTGATACGGCACGGTCTTTGACGACTAAGTGTTAATAATACACTATATATTGATCATTGCAGTGCAGCATGTCAAGCCATCTGTCCGCTGGTTTGATCAGGCGCTGATAATCTATTGGTTGTTAAAGAAAACCAGCAAAATTTCGCTAACATGGCAACGAATAAAGATGGGTGGATTTTTGTCATGGAAGCGGGTAGAGAGAGTGCGGTGCGTGAAATACTCCAAGTCAAGCATTTGCCGCCACTCTCGACGACGGCAGCCAAACTACTCGAGGCTACCTCGGATGCGGTGAATAATCTGGATGTACTACACCAGGATGGGGCGGTGAATCTCACGGTAAGCATCGGCGTGGCAGCCTTGTGTGGGGTCGGTGACATGGAGTTGCAGGATCAGCTCGATCGCCTCGATCTGCTTTACCACCAGGCCGATTGTGCTGTTGATCATTGTAAGCAGCAGGGGGGCAATCAATGCTTTTTCTATGCGCCGGTTCTTGAATTGTCCGCCAGCGGTGAATTGGAAGGGTGAACTGACGACGCTCGAATATGTCGGGCAGCCATCAGGATTGATCCTCGCGCCGCGCCCACAGCCAGGCGGCACCGCGGACCCCGCTTGAGTCGCCGTGCCGCGGTGGCAGCAGGCGAGTGCGCACCAGATCAGAGAAGATATAATCTGTCCAGATTCGCGGCACCCGTTCATAAAGTCGCACCAAGTTGGATAATCCTCCGCCGAGGATGATCACTTGCGGGTCCAGCAGGTTGATCACCGTGGCGAGACCGCGCGCCAGCCGGTTCTCGTAACGTCCCATGACCCGTTCCGCAGCCGGCTCCAGCTGCTTCAGGCGCGTTGACAGTTCCGGTCCAGCTATCTCGAGCCCGGTTTCCCGGTAGTAATCGAACTGCAGGCCCGCGCCTGACAGAAAGGTTTCAATACAGCCCTGTTTACCGCAATAACAGGTCTCGCCGGGTGACTCGGTGGCGTCGGGCCAGGGAAGTGGGTTGTGCCCCCATTCACCGGCAATACGGTTGGCGCTCGGGATCAGATGCCCGTTGATGACGACACCGGCCCCGACACCTGTGCCGATAATGACGCCAAATACCGAGTGACACCCTTGTCCCGCGCCGTCGATCGATTCGGATAGGGCGAAACAGTCTGCATCGTTGGCCAGTCGAACGGGGCGATTCAGCAGCCGCTCGAAATCCTGTTGCAGGGGCTGGCCATTCAGGCAGGTCGAGTTGGCGTTTCTGATCAGACCCGTGGCGGGTGAGAGTGAGCCGGGAGTACCGATGCCGACGGTGCCGGTCAGGCCGGTCATCTGCTCGATATGGCTGATCAGTTCGGTGACGGCATTGAGGGTGGCGTGGTAATCGCCCGCGGGCGTCGGGATGCGTTGTCGGGTCAGGCAACTGCCCCGGTCGTCCAGGGCAATCGCCTCTATTTTGGTGCCCCCGAGATCAACCCCGATACGCATACCAACATCGGCTACGCGGAGGTCAGGCGCTGCCGCCGGAGGCGGGGCTCAATGCCGCCTCCTCTTCCGGAACGGCCGGTGATGCCGCCATCATTGGTTGGTTTTCAAGGTGAACGGACGCATCCCCCGACGGATTGGTGAAACGGTCATTAAGGGTCTGCACATAATTGTCCGCAGCCTCCTTGACTTGGGTCAGCCGTTTTCTGGCGCTACGCCCCCAGCCTGCCGGGGAAGCGCTGAAGATACTGCGCCAGGGTTTGGTGTTACGCAGGAAGGCGTTAGCCAGATTACCCTTGATCGCCAGTCTGTCGCCCTGTTTTCTGAGTTGTCGCAACAGGCTGCGGGCGGCCAGGGAGCGAATCAGGAAATGCAGGCCCAACACCACGGCCAGGGCACCGCCGGCAACCCCGATCTGCAGCGCCGGGCTGGTGGTGAGCGACTCCAGCCAGGGTGGGGCGAAACGAAACCCCTGCCAATAACCCTGCTTCAGGGTAATGCCGAACAGGCTGACCAGCAGCAGGCCAAAGGCCAGTGCATCACCCCAGAGTACGCGCCGTTTCCAACGGGCTACAGCCTCCTTGATGGCGGGGATGGCGCGCTCTTCAATATCCCGGGCCGTCCGCTCCAGTACGCCGACAATACGATAGGCGCGTTCGATCTCCACCTCATGCATGCGGTTGTGGATCTCTTCCAGATCAGCATCCCGTTTGCGCTCAAAACGCTGTCGCAGGTTGTCGTCATCAATGGGCACGGCGGCATCCGGATTATAAATAGTGTAGAAACGGCCTGCGGTTAGCCCCCGCTCCCCCAGGGCCCGCTGCCAGGCGGCCACCACCTCTTCCGGATTATCTTCCCGTGCGGCGGAATCGATCTGGTTGAGGATATAGAGAAACTTGCCCGCGTCATTGCGACTGATAGTGTTGCTCACCAGATGGTCAAGTGTGTCCTGCATGGCGCCCGGTTCGGGATGGCGGGCATCGAAGAACACCAGTACCAGGTCGGAAAGATCAATAATGTGATCGGTAATGCGCAGGGTGGATGTGCGCTGGGCATCGGCGTCGAATCCCGGAGAGTCGATCAGGATCTTGCCGCGCAGCCGTTCACTGGGGCAGGTTTTCAACTGCAGGTAAGAGTCGATCCGATCGCCTTCGCCCTGGGCGACCCGTTCGATATCCTCACTCATCTGGTAAAAAGGAAAACGCGGGTCTGAATCCAGTGCCACGCCAGGCAGCGCGTGGGCGGTTTTTTCCCGGCTATAACAGGTGACCGTAAACTTGTCGTCAACGGCCTGATTACCGGTGCGCTGAAGCTTGTAGTCGAGATAGTGGTTGATGAAGGTGGATTTGCCGGATGAAAAGGTGCCAAGAACCGAGATCAGCGGCCACCAGGGTATTTGAGTCGCGTAAGAGTCATCGGTCTTCAGCAGGCCGGTCCGGTAGGCGATCCGGTCCAATTTCTTAAAACTCTGCACCGTCTTCAGCAGTACCGGATTCTCTTGTTCCAGATGGGTCTCAAGATGTTTCAGGCGTCCTTCGATGAGTCTTCCTGCCGTGTTCATGAACTACTCCTGCTGTGGGGGAGGGGTATTCGCCCGGCCGCTGTTTTTAGTTGCGTAAGATCACTGTTACCCCGGATTTGTCTCCACGCCATACTAACGCGACGGGCGGTCTGGTGGTAGTCTGACGGTGGGGATTCTGATGGAAAGCGGCGACTTACAGGGGGAAGGGAGTCGAGATTTGGCCAGGCCGATCGCGGGCCAAAAAGTAAAAAATCGTATTTGCCCAAATACTTATGGATGGCATGATTGTCCTATTTTTGCCGGGGCTATTGAACTATATGAGTATATAAGAGATACTTAATAAACTGTTGTTGCCGATTATTGGCCGGCCGATTTTTATCGGGTATTGGATACAGATAATAAGGGAGCGTGAATATGGCTGAACTTTTTTCCGAAGAGTGGATGCAGAGTTTTATGGCGCAGTGGAATGCGGAGTCTGAGTTGGTTGGTGCCCTGGCGCAGATTGGTTTTAGCAGTGTGATCGGCTATGGATTTGACGGGGAAGCGCAACCACGGGGTGTGATCTCGGTGGAGAAAGGCGCGGCGGTGGCTGCTGGAGCCTACAGCGGGGAGTCTCTGAACTGGGATATCCGGTGTAGTGAAGCGCAGTGGAAGAAATGGATTGCCAAGCCGCCCGGCATGATGGGGCTCGGGGTGGCATTCACCTCGGGCAAGATGAAATTCAAGGTGGGTGATTACGCTTCCATGCTGAAGGACCCGCGTATGGCTGCTCCATTTATTAAAAGTTTTTCGGTCATGGGTAAGGCCTGAAGTCGTCATCCGGACGGGCAGGGTGCGCCTTTCCGGGAGTGGATGACAGACAACAGGAGTTTTGCAGCATCCTGGTTCTGAACGGACCAAGAGGCCTGTTTGTTGCGGTTGGACAGTATCTGTAATGGGCGCGTTGCTGAATAAGACGCCTGAGTATTCGTAAAGTACCCCGGGCTCTGCCGGTCGTGGTAAAGTCATCGGGGTGGTATATCAATAGCAGTTCTTAATCAGCGGGATAACTATAACAATGGAAATACAGGTCCATGCGGTTGCGCTGGTGACGGCCCTGACTGTCGCCGCAGTTCTGCCCCAACAGGGTGTTGCTCAGGAGAGTGGCGAGTACTTCGTCGTTCAACAGGCACAAGGTGCCTCATCCGTCTCGCTGGGCGGGACGGTGATACCTTATAAAGAGGTCACGCTGTCGGCTCAGCTTCCGGGGCGGGTGAAACACCTTGCCGGTATCGAGGGTGATACCTTCGAGAAGGGAACGCTATTGGTGGCATTGGATGAAACCGAACTGCTGGCCAAGCGCAATGCGGCCCTGGCCCAACTGGCTAATGCAGATGCGCAATTGCGCGCCGCAGGGGTGCAATATAATCGGGAACTCTGGTCACCACAGTCGAAACAGGCAATGGGTGGCATGGGCTTGCCGAATCTGTTTGATCAGATGTTCACCCGTCCAATGGAGAATTTTTCCGGTAACCGTAACCAGAATGTGGAACGGCGTGCCGACCTGTACGCCTCCGGGGTACAGATTACCCAGGCTCAGAACGCCATTCTTTCGGCCCAGTCCCAGATCCAGGCGATTGATGCCAAGCTGCGTGATGCCATCAGTCTTGCGCCGTTTGATGGCGTGATATTGAAAAAGTTTGTGGAAGTGGGGGATACCATGCAGCCGGGTCAGCCGCTGCTGGTCTATGCCGACGTGGAGTACCTGCAGATCATGGTGGATGTGCCGGCCAGGCTGCGCCCCGGCCTTTACGAGCAGATGATGTTGCAGGCGGAACTGGATGTCACCGGTCAGGTGGTGCCGGTGCGGGTGGCACAGATCTTCCCGACTGCCGATTCACAGCGTCATACTGTCAAGGTGAAGTTTGATCTGCCGCAGGGAGTGTCTGCTCCCGGCATGTATGTCAAGGTCAGGGTACCCGACCATACCGCGCCTGCGCGTAATCATCCGGTGATCCCCGCTTCATCGATACGCTACAACGGCAGTCTGCCGGGCGTGTACGTCGAAGGCAAGGGCGGGCGGCCGGAGTTGCGTCTGATTCGGGTGGGTGAAAGTCTGGATAACGGCTATGTCAGTGTGCTTTCCGGGTTGAGTTCGGGCGAGCGTATATTGCGCAATCCGGTAAACGGGGTTGCCTCGGGATGGGTCAGCCCCGCTGGCACGCGCTGACACACACCTGGCCTCCCGGCTATACCCGTGATCGATACTCACGCCTGTCATACAGCTGCTACCAAGTGTGAAAATGATGAATCAGGAAGATGCAAATAAAGATGAGTTGAACAATGCGCAACTGACCGACGAGCAATTGGGGCTTGCCGGACGTACCGCGAGATTCTTCATCAACTCACCGCTCTCACCGCTGTTCTTTATCTCTATGATGCTGATGGGTCTGCTGGGCCTGATGATGACGCCCCGGCAGGAGGATCCACAGATCTCCGTGCCGATGGTGGATATTTTTGTCCAGTATTCCGGTGCCTCCGCTGACCAGGTCTCCAATCTTGCCATTGAACCGCTGGAGCGGATCATGAGTGAGATCGATGGCGTCAAACATGTCTACTCCGCGTCGCAACGTGGCATGGGCATGGTTACCATCGAATTTGATGTGGGCGAGCAGATGGGACCCTCGCTGGTCAAGGTGAACGATAAGCTCGACTCGAACATGGACAAGATCCCGCCGGGCGTTTCGCCGCCCCTGGTCAAGGCCAAGGGGATAGATGATGTGCCGGTGGTGAATATCACCCTCTGGTCCCAGGATCTGGATAAGAACGGTATCCCGGATGTGGATGATGGCCAGTTGCGTATGTTGGCGCACGATGTCTTGCAGAGTATCAAGGAGATCCCGGACACCGGCAACGGCTTCGTGGTGGGTGGGCGTGCCGAGCAGGTCACCATCGAAGTGTCGCCGGAGCGACTCTCCGGCTATGGCATCAGCCTGGACCAGGTGGCCAACCGGATTCAGACTTCCAACAGCGAACAGCAGGCGGGAGGAGTCGAATCCGGCAACACCCGTTTCACGGTAATGACCGGCGCTTTCCTCAAGACCACCGACGATATCAGTCGCCTGGTGATCGGTACCCACAATGATGTACCCGTCTATGTGCATGACGTGGCCCGCGTGGTGCAGGGGCCGGAGGACGCCAAACAGCTGGTGGCCTACTACACGGGCCCGGCGGGTGACCACGAACAGCCGGCCAGTGGCATCCCGGCCGTCACTATCGCGGTGGCGAAAAAACCGGGCGTGAACGGGGTCACCGTGGCAAGCGCCATTATCGATCGGGTAGAACATCTGAAAGGGCTGCGCATTCCCTCCAATGTTGGCGTCAGCATTACCCGCAACTACGGTGAGACAGCCGAGGACAAGGTCAATGAACTGATCTTCAAGCTGTTCGTCGCCACCGGTTTCGTCTTCCTGCTGGTGCTGTTCGCCTTCCGCGCCCTGCGGCCGGCCATCGTGGTGGTGCTGGTGATCCCGGTGGTGCTGTTGATGACCATCTTCTACGCCTGGGTGACCGGCTACACGATCGATCGCGTCAGCCTGTTCGCCCTGATCTTCTCCATCGGTATCCTGGTGGATGACGCGATCGTGGTGGTGGAGAATATCTATCGGCGCTGGCTGGAAACCGGCTCTACTGATGCCTATACCGCCGTGGATGCGGTGCGGGAGGTGGGCAATCCCACTATCCTGGCGACCTTCACCGTGATTGCGGCGCTGCTGCCGATGGGCTTTGTCACCGGTATGATGGGCCCCTACATGGAGCCGATTCCGGCCCTCGGTTCGGCCGCCATGCTGATCTCGCTGTTTGCCGCTTTTGTGTTTACTCCCTGGCTGGCCATTTCCCGCTGGCTGCGGCCCAGCATGGCCTATCTGGAAGTGGCAGAAGAGCGGGAGAAGGTGGGCACCCAACGCTTGGCGCGCTTTTATGAAAAAATCCTCACCCCGCTGATCCACTCGCGTAATAAGCGCATCATTTTCCGAGTAGTGTTGTGGGGCACTTTCTTTTTTGCCTGCTCCATGTTCTATACCAAGTGGGTGGCGGTAAAAATGCTGCCGCTGGACAACAAGCCGGAATTCTCGGTGGTGTTGGACATGCCGGAGGGCACTGCCCTGCCGGTTACCGCCAACCTGGCCCATCAGATCGCCGAGCGCCTGCGCCAGATGCCTGAAGTGACCGCCCTGCAGGTGTATGCGGGTACCGCGCGACCGTTCGATTTCAATGGCATGGTGCGACACTACTATCTGCGCCAGGACCCGTGGCAGGCCGAGGTGCAGATACAGTTACTGCACAAGAGTCAGCGTGAGCGCACCAGTCATGAACTGGCGGTCGCGGCGCGTGAACTGGTGAGGGAGATGACCCGGGAGTCCGGCGCCAAGTTTGCCGTGGTGGAGATGCCACCCGGTCCGCCGGTGTTGCAGTCGGTGGTGGCCGAGGTGCATGGACCGACACCGGAGGTACGGCGGCAACTGGCGGAGGATCTGACCGGTATCTTTGAACAGGCGGAGAGCCTGGTCGACGTGGACAACTACCTGCGCGGCAGCTATGAGTACTGGCTGTTTAAGGTCGACACCGAGAAGGCGGTGCGACGTGGTGTCTCGGTTGATACCATCAACCGCAATCTCTCCATGGCGCTCGGCGGTATGCGCCTGGGTGACGTGAAGCAGAAGGCGGGGCATGAGCCGATCAATATCCTGATTCAGGTGCCACTGGCGGAGCGTTCCCAGATCAACCGCCTGGGTGACCTGCCGATCCAGTCCACCAGTGGCGTCACCCTGCCGTTGCGTGAGTTGGGTGCCTTCGAGATGATGCAGGAAGAGCCGATCATCTACCACAAGGATCTGCGTCCGGTTGAATATGTGGTGGCCGATGTGGGCGGCGAACTGGCGGCCCCGGTGTACGGCATGTTTCAAGTGCAGGACCTGCTGGCGGCCGATTACACCGCCCCGGATGGCGTGAAGGTGGATGCCTTCTGGTTCAAGCCGCCCGGGGATGACAGCAGCTCCAGTATCGAGTGGACCGGAGAATGGACCGTTACCTTTGAAACCTTCCGCGACATGGGGGCGGCGTTCATGGTGGCGCTGGTCTTGATCTATATCCTGGTGGTGTGGGAGTTTGGCAATTTCCGCATTCCGGCCCTGATCATGGCGCCTATCCCGCTGACCCTGCTGGGCATTATCCCGATGCACGCCATCATGGGGGCGGAATTCACCGCCACGTCCATGATCGGCTGGATCGCCCTGGCCGGTATTATCGTGCGCAACTCGATCCTGCTGGTGGACTTCTCCATTCATGAAATCCAGCGCGGTGTGCCGGTGGAACAGGCAGTGGTACGCGCCTGTACCACCCGTACCCGACCCATCATGATCACCGCACTGGCCCTGGTGTGTGGCTCCAGTGTGATTTTTACTGATCCCATCTTCCAAGGCATGGCCATTTCACTGGCCTCGGGCGTCATGGTCTCCACCATTTTGACCCTGATTGTAATCCCGCTCGGTTGTATAAAGGCCAGTGCGTCGCTTTGCGAGGTGGCGGCTGCCGGTTATGACGGTGGCCATACACCGCTGCCCGAAGCTGTTGAGCCCGCGCCGGCGAATGTCGAACCGGTGCTTCCGCGCCAGTCGTTTCTCGTGCGACTGTGGGGCAAGATTGCGACACTGATGTTGATGGTTTTTTATGCATTCCGCGGGGTTTTTCTCCTGCTGGGACAGTTCATTCCGAGGCAGAAAACAGCGCCATCGCCTGCCGCTGCCGACGGGTCGATCCCGGGGGCGGAAGTCTCCACCCGTCAGAAACGAACGGTGGTAGAAGACACCGCCGCTTCGCCGGCGCCGCCGCTTGGGCCTGGGAGCACAACGCGTGATCGGGATGATGAGTCATCTGTCGCGCCCCGACGACCGCAAGTGTCGGATGAAACGGTTAAACCAGCCATTGGCACCAAAGCGTCAGCAACCGGGGCGGAAAAGGGTGCGCCGGATGCGTCGCCTGAGGATAAGCCCGGGGTGGCCAAAAAGGTGGTGAAAAAAGCGGTGGCCAGGAAAAAGAGTGCGCCAACAAAAAAGGCCGCCACCCGAAAAAAGAGCGTCACAAAGAAAAAGGCGGTGAAGAAAACCGACACGACCAGGCCGGCAGTCCGGCGTGCCGTTGAGGTTGCCGAAAAGCCGGCGCCGAAAAAGGCAGAGCATCCCGATACACAAGCTGCCTCCGGACGGAAGGGCGGTCGGCGCGGGATTCGGCTGAAGCTGGATAACGAGAGCGGTATCGAGTGATCCGGATAGGTATGTCGAACAGGATCAGGCGAGTGCTGGGCGCCGCTCTCCTTTGTTCCCTGATGGCGCCGCAAATGGCGTCGGCCGAAGGAACGGGATCGTTGTATGGCAAGTTTCGTCCGTTGACGGGGACCACAGATACGCTGGCGGCGAGCAAGCCGTCTGGCCGGTATTCGGGTGAAACGGGTTATTACGCGCCGAAGCGTCGTTTCGGGCCTCCCGTGTTTAGCCCGCCGGGACATCCGGGGCGCGGGGTGCCGGGGGCAGCAGCGGGACGGTATATCATGTCGCCGACGCCGGAGTGGCTGTCGGGACCGAGATTCAGGCCTGATCACCGAAGCCGCAATGCGACCGTGCGTAAGTCGCGGCCTGCCTACCGCGCGCAACCGGTTCCGGGTCCCTATATTGACCGGGCGACACCGCCGGGACAGACCGGCCCCGGCTACCGTTTTCGTCCCCAGGGCCACTCCTATCGGGAACGTGAGGGCTTTCCGGGTGACGCATAGGATGCAGAAATAACAACCTTCACATTTGCTGGTCGGCCGGCAGACAGTGAGGGCAGACAGCCGCTCCGGTGACCAATTCGGATCGGCGCTTTGGAGGTAAAGATGTCGATACGCGGTCAAATCACGCTATTTGGTCTCTCGCTGCTGCTTGTAGGCATGCATCACGGTGCGCTGGCGTCCCCGGCCGCAGTGGAGTTTTCCGCCGATACCGTTCAAACTGATCCGCACAAGAACCAGCGGGTGGGCCACATTTTTGTCGGAAAAAGCCTGGTGCGCAGTGAAACGCAGCAAAATGGCCAACCGGTTGTAAATATTATCGATACCGAAAATCAGATAACCTGGGTGCTCTACCCCCAGCAGCGCAGTTATATTGAGTATCGCATGGAGGCGGCACAGCCGATGGCTGAGAAGGGCAGTCCCTGTAAGAGCCTGCCGGGGGCGCAGTGCGATAAGCTGGGTGATGACAGTATACAGGGACGGATGGCCACCAAATGGCAGGTAATGATGCCGTCACCGGGGGGGACTGTGCAGAGCACGCAGTGGATCGGTAAACAGCGTTCGATTCTATTACGGCAGGAGATCAAGGGAGGCCCTGTGATGGAGCAGCGCATGCTGGAGGTGGAACAGCTCCATGGGCGACCGGTTGAGAAGTGGGAGATGACCATAACCCAGGACGATCAGCCAGTTCAGCGCTCCACGCGCTGGTTTGATCCGCAACTCAATCTGGCCATCAAGGAGGAGAGCCCGGGGGGCTATATCCGTGAGCTGCGCAATATCACGGTCGCACCGCAGGACCCGGGCCTGTTCCGGGTACCTGAACAGTTCAAGAAAATAGTACCCCAGCAGCAGGGTCAGAAATGATCGCAAGTAGGTTGTTGTGGGTGAGTGTATGGAATGATCAGACGATCATGGGGTAAAACAATGAAGATCAAATTCGGAAGGATATTGGCGGCGCTGTTCGGTTTGACGCTCCTCTCGATGGGGGGTGGAGTGTTCGCGGCCCCTGCGGGCGTGCCACAGCAGATGGTGCCCAGCTATATGCCGGCATCACCGTCACGCGGTGTGGCCAGCTTCAGGCCGCACTACCGGCCTCAGCCGGTTCGGTCAATGGCGCGTTTGATCCATCCCGCGAATGTGCCGCCGCACTATTATGCGCCGGTGCGTCATGCCGCCGGCTGGCCGATACCGGTCAGCTACCGGCCCATTGCGCCGCTGCCGCATCCCCGGTTCCCACCGCCCTATGGCTATCGTGGACAGGCGCGGCATGGGGCTGGTTATCCGTTACCCGTGAGGGGGTATGGCGTTCGTCCCATGCCGCGCATGGCTGACGGTTATCCCGCCCGCCCCCCGGTTGGGGCGTGGGGATATCCGCGGTCCCCGCAGTTTCGTCTTCCGCGCCCCTATCCGCCGATGGCCCCGGTGCACTACCGTCCGCCGAACTGGTCGATGCCGCGGCCTTATAGGGCCTATCCCAATCGCCAGTCGTACCCGCTTCCGGTAGTGCCGGGACCGCAGGCAATGCCGCGGCGATTTGCCGGGCGATACCAGCCCTATTCGAGGCCGCCGGGTGGACAACCGGATTATCGTTTTCGACCCATACCGCAGCCGGTGGTTTATCAGGGTTTCCCGGTGGCGCGCACCTATCCCGCCTTACCGGGATTCCCCGCGAACTACCGCTTCAGGCCGGGTCCGCGCAATCCGGGGCTAACCAGGATGCCGTCTGCTGGTTCTTATCAGGCCCGGCAAATGCCGGACAGGCCGATTCGCCGGGGCGAGGTGTTGGCGTGGGAGAACACCGCCAAACAGTTTTCCCGGACGGTGTACTAGCGTTTTCCGGGGTCTCGGTATCTGATGTAGAGCAAGGGTGTAGGCATGATCACTGTCGTGGGTAGTCTGAAGGGTGGCTCGGGGAAGAGCACGGTGACGTTCAATCTGGCCGTCTGGCTGGCCATGGCGGACGCGGATGTGCAGGTGATTGATCTTGATCCCCAGGCGACCCTGCGGGACGTGGCGGAAGTTCGGGATGAGGAGGGCTATCGCCCCCGCATTCCGGTGAAAGGAAAAAAACAGCTGGATGGGGAGGGCCTGAACGGTGCCGATGAAGTGCTGATCGATATCGGTACTGCAGATATCGAGATGATGAAACGTGCCATCCGGCTAGCCGATCGAATCCTGGTGCCCGTTCCGCCCTCCCAGGCGGATATCTGGTCGACGCAGCGCTTCATACAATTTGTAAACTCCACCACCAACGGAAATGCTCCGGAGATTATCGGTTTTATCAACCGTGGCGATACCCACCACGCCGTGCGCGAAACGGATGAAGCCGCCGCGGCGCTGGTTTCACTGCCCGGTATGAAATTTATCAAACCACGCCTGTCGCAACGCACGATTTTCCGCCGCTCATTCAGTGAAGGGCTTGCGGTGTTTGAGTTAAATCCGAGGGGCAAGGGCAGCAAAGAGTTGAATGCGCTCTGCGCCAAACTTTATCCCGAAGTATTGAAATAGATAATGCAGGCTAAACAGGCGGCCTGGGAATAAGAGCGCGAAAAACAGGGCCGAAAGGGGAGGTGCAACTTATGCGTGTAATCAGAAATCTGTTTGCTTTGGTTGGTTTTCTCGCGGTAATCGCCGCTGGCGTGGCCGTGGTCAAGACCCGGGCGATATTGGATGGATTTGACCCCGGTGCCATGCAGGTGTACCAGGAACTGGTTGAGAATATCGTTGAGACGCGAAATGCTGCCGAGGCCACGGTCTGGAAAGTGCCGGTAGAGGAGGGGCTGACCCCGGAGGATGTTGAGCAGTCGATGAAGACGGTCGCCAATGAACTCAATATCTCCAATGTAGGAGAGTTGCCCCTGTATAAGGATGTCGAAGCGAAAAGCGGCGAGCAGTACCGCTTTGTCAAGATCTATATGTTCTGTAACTCCCTCACGGCCGCGCGGATGCTGGACTATAGCGACGCATTTTCCGCCTATCTGCCATGCCGGATTACCATGGTTGAAGACAAGGAGGGGCAGCTCTGGCTGTACGCCCTGAATATGGATCTCATGATCCATGGCGGTGAGCCATTGCCTCCTGCACTGAAGGAAGAGGCGTTGCATGTGAAGAAAGTTATTCTTGAGATCATGCGACGGGGCGCGATTGGGGATTTCTGATCAAGTTGCCGTGTTAAGAATCCAATTAACATAAATCGCCGGTATCGCCTTAATAAGTAAAAACGGCTATCACTAAAATGGTTCTGTGTTAACATATATTAGAGAATACAAATATTAGCAATAAATTAATTGCATAGACGAATGCGACCTTGAGGGTGAGTGGATGGTCCAGGAAAAAGAACATGTGGATCAAGGGCAGGGTCCGGGAGAGGGTCAGGCCTACTCGATGGATCGCCTTTCTGAAGCGTTTGAGACCAGCGCCCGGCGCTGGGAACTGATTGTCTACCCATCCCTATTCGCTTTTATCATCCTTGCCGCCTACGGTTTTTTTCTGGTCTACAGTCTGGCCAAGGATGTCCACTATCTGGCAGTCAGTGTCGACTCCAATATGACGGTGTTAGCCAGTAATATGCAATCCGTGTCGGATAACATGGGCAACATGACAGCCAATATCAGGACCATGTCTGGGTATATGTCGGAAATAAATGACAAGGTCAGTACCCTGGAGCCGATGTTGAAGACCATCGGATCAATGGACCGCTCCATCCGGTCGATGACGATGTCCACGTATATCATGCGGCAGGATATGTCCCGGATGAATCATAATGTCTCCCGCCCGATGACCTTCATGAACAGCTTTATGCCCTGGTGATCGGCACTGGCGGAATAGGATTCAGGTTTTTGTGCGGTTGTGAGATGGGCAGGTATTACTGCAAATATCAACACGCTGTCCGTGGTTATGCCCGAGCATAAAGCCTGATGGATGCACCTCATGGGTCGTACCGCGGATAAGACAGGGCCGTACACGCCATAACAGGCGCAGCAATAGCAGTCACCCCTCGGATAATCTGTGACAGAAGTCATCGCGCTCCTGTGAACGTATCCAGATTTTCGCGCTTAAGTGTTACCAATCTACACGCCAGATGTTACCGGTGCCTGTGTGCTTCGGTAACACAGGCCATCCATCACCCCGCCTAGGCTGTTGATTCTTCGATCCGTTGATATCGGCATGGAATTTGCTCGCTACTGGTTTCGTCGGGGCGATTCCGTACGCACCGGTGCTGCTTCAGCAGGAGGCAGACCGCTTTAGCTACTAAAGCAAACATAAGATAAAAAATTAGAGAGCCATGTTGTTCATTAATGATTGGCTGTTCATTGCACTGTTTCGCCAGCTGGCGTTGATGGATTGAGCTCGATCGGATTCGACGACGTTACCCCGGCACTCAGCCAATATCGCAAGAACGCACTGGGGGCCATCCAGCACCTGATGCATGTGCACAATAATCGGGCATCCAGCCCGAAATGGAGAGAGGAAAAATAGTAATGAGTGATGATAAGTCTAAGACCAGCGAACTTTCCCGTCGTGGTTTTATCAAGGTGGGTGCTGCGGCATTGACTGCGGCCAACGTGCCCATGTTCTTCGTCAAGGATGCCTGGGCGGCAAAGGATTTTCGCAACAATCCGGGTAACGCCGGTTCCGTGAAATTCGGCTTCAACGTCCCTCAGACCGGCGCTTATGCGGATGAGGGTGCCGATGAGCTGCGTGCCTATAAACTGGCCGTGAAGCACATCAATGGTGAAGGTGACGGCGGTATGCTGAACACCATGAAGCCGCTGTCACTGAAAGGCAACGGCATTCTGGGCAAAAAGGTTGAGTATGTGACTGGCGACACCCAGACCAAGTCTGATGCCGCCCGTGCTTCCGCCAAGCGCATGATCGAGAAAGATGGCGTGGTTATGGTGACGGGTGGATCATCCTCCGGTGTTGCCGTGGCTGTTCAGGGTCTGTGTCAGGAGATGGGCATTATCTTCATGGCCGGCCTGACTCATTCAAACGATACCACCGGCAAGGACAAGCGCCGTTACGGCTTCCGTCACTTCTTTAACGCCTATATGTCCGGTGCTGCACTGGGGCCGGTGCTAAAGGATGAGATGGGTACTGATCGCAAGGCCTATCACCTGACTGCGGATTATACCTGGGGCTGGACCCAGGAAGAGTCGATCAAGAACACCACCGAGGCCCTGGGTTGGCAGACTACCGCTGCGGTCAAAACCCCGGTTGGCGCCGGTGACTTCTCCCAGTACATTACCCCGGTGCTGAACTCCGGCGCGGATGTGCTGATCCTCAACCACTACGGTAAGGATATGATCAACTCGCTGACCCAGGCGGTTCAGTTCGGCTTGCGTGACAAGCAGGTCAATGGCAAGAACTTTGAAATCGTGGTGCCGCTGTTCTCCCGTCTGATGGCGCAGGGTGCCGGTGACAACATCAAGGGTATCCTGGGTACCACCAACTGGAACTGGTCGTTGCAGGATGAAGGTTCCAAGGCGTTCGTCAAATCCTTCGGTCAGGAGTATGGATTCCCTCCCTCACAGGCGGCTCACACCACCTATGTGCAGGCACTGCTGTATGCCAATGCCGTTGAAACGACTGGCACCTTCTATCCGCCGGAAGTGATCAAACAACTGGAAGGGTTCAAGTTTGATGGCACAGGTAACGGTCCGACCGAATACCGTGCAGAGGATCACCAGTGCTTCAAGGATGTCCTGGTAGTACGTGGTAATGAGAACCCGTCATCCCAGTTTGACCTGTTGAAGGTTCAGCAGATCGTCCCGCGTTCGCAGGTTGAGTACGACGCCAAGATCTTTGGTGGCGAACTTGGTCCTTACGAGGTCTGATTAACGCTAGCCTGTCCGCCGGCTGCCTGTTGGCAGCCGGCGCCTGTTATCTTTCTATTTTCACTGGTGTGTAGACAGTAATGGATGCGATCCTTCTTCAGATCTTAAATGGCCTTGATAAGGGCGGTGCCTACGCACTGATTGCCCTCGGCCTGACGCTCGTGTTCGGGACGCTTGGTGTGGTGAATTTTGCCCATGGTGCCCTGTTCATGCTGGGTGCGTTCTGCGCAATTGCGTTAGAAAAAATATTGACAATTTCCATGAAGGTAAAGGATGAAAGCATTACCTTCTTTGACGCCTACAAAGAACAGCCCTACCTGGAAATCTGGTTTGGCGACTTTGGTACAACCATTATCGACTGGTCAGTGCCCATATCGATTTTATTGGCCATTCCCGTCATGCTGCTTGTCGGGCTCATCATGGAGCGAGGGCTGATCAAGCATTTTTACAAACGGTCTCACGCCGAGCAGATTCTGGTTACCTTTGGTCTGGCGATTGTGCTGCAGGAGATCGTGAAATCTTTCTTCGGCGCCAATCCGATACCGTCACCGGCACCGGAGATCTTTTCCGGTAGCGCGCCGATCGGTGTCCTGCTGGGACTTGGCGAGTCTGTGGTCTATCCCTGGTGGCGACTGATCTATCTGGTATTTTCAGGCATTATTATCTTTGCCGTGTTCGCTTTCCTGCAGTTCACCACGTTTGGCATGGTGGTGCGCGCGGGTATGCATGATCGCGAAACGGTAGGTCTGCTCGGTATCAACGTGGAACACAGATTTACCATTGTATTTGGCATAGCGGCGGTCGTGGCCGGGCTTGCCGGTGTCATGTATGCTCCGATCCTGCCGCCTGATTACCACATGGGTATGGATTTCCTCGTGCTCTCGTTTGTGGTGGTGGTCGTGGGTGGCATGGGTTCGCTGGGGGGTGCCGTGGCGGCGGGATTCCTGCTCGGCATTCTGCAATCGTTCGCCTCCATGAATGAAGTAAAAAGCATCATTCCTGGTATTGACCAGATTATTATCTATCTGGTTGCTGTAATCATCATCCTGGTCAGACCGCGTGGTCTGATGGGACGCAAAGGCGTGATGGAGGATTGATATGAATATGCCATTGTTACGAAATGACTGGGTGTTAATGGCCATATTCACCGTGGTCGTCCTGACCGCGCCACTGTGGCTGGGTCCCGTCGGCGCGGGTTATCCCGACCTATTGCAGAAATTTGCCATTTTCGGCATTTTTGCAATTGGCTTTAATCTGCTGTTCGGTTTGACCGGCTATCTGTCGTTCGGACACGCCGTGTTTCTCGGTGTTGGTTCCTACACGGCGGTCTGGTCATTCAAGTTGCTGACCATGAATGTTTTACCGGCGGTGATCTTTTCTGTCTTGTTGGCCGGTGTGTTTGCTGTTGTGATCGGGTTCCTCAGTCTGCGGCGCTCGGGTATTTATTTTTCCATCCTGACGCTGGCATTTGCGCAGATGTCCTACAACCTGGCCTATTCCGTGTTGACGCCATTGACCAATGGTGAAACCGGCCTGCAACTGACCATGGATGATCCGCGAGTGCTTGATGGTCCCATCGGTCAGGGACTGCCATCGACCCAGCTGTTCGGTATTGAGATGAGCGGGTACAACGGATTCTATTTCTGTGCGGTGATGCTGATACTCGGCTTTTTCATCTCGTTGAGGATCTTCCGCTCTCCGTTTGGATTGAAATTGCTGGCGATTAAATCCAATCAGACCCGCATGAAATATACCGGCTTCAATACCCGGCCCTATCTGCTCACGGCCTTTGTGATCTCCGGTATGTATGCCGGCCTCGCAGGATCGTTGATGGCGGTCACCGATCCACTGGCGGGCGCCGAGCGCATGCAGTGGACGGCCTCGGGTGAGGTGGTGCTGATGACTATCCTGGGTGGAGCCGGTACGCTGCTTGGTCCGCTGTTTGGTGCCGGTATTATCAAGTACTTTGAAAACATCTTCTCCGCCATGAATGATGGTCAGCTGCATGAGATCTTTGCCTTCCTTCCGGACTGGCTGGAGAACATTGTGGTGGCGATAACCGGTGAGTTCGTTGGAGATGGCTGGCATCTGACGCTTGGACTGCTGTTCATGATTGTGGTGATCTTCCTGCCGGGCGGTGTGGTAGAGGGCATACGCCATGCTAACGCGTATGTACGGCGAATTTTCCAATCGTCCGGGGATAAAGACGTTGCCCTGTCGGCAGAGAAGGAGTGATGTGATGAGTATTGTATTAAGCATCAAGAATGTCGATAAAACCTTTGGCGGTCTGCATGCGCTGGGTGACATCAATCTGGATATTGAAGAGGGTAAGACCCATGCCATTATCGGTCCTAACGGTGCCGGTAAATCCACGCTGCTCAACTGCTGTATCGGTCGTCTGATTCCGGATAACGGGACGGTGGAATTTGAGGGTAGGAACATGATCGGCATGCAGCCGCATGAGATCAATCATGCCGGTATGGTGCGGGTGTTCCAAACCCCGGAGATCTTTCCCGATCTCTCGGTATTGCAGAATGTGATGATCCCCGCGCTGGCCAAGCGCGATGGCACCTTCAAGTTCAATGCGTTCGGTGGTTTGGCTGCGGAGCGGGCGATAGAGGCCGACGCGGTACATATCTTGGAGGATATGGGGCTGGGGGAGCATATCTACAAGCATGCGGGCAGTATGTCCCGTGGTGACAAGCGTCGACTGGAGCTGGCCATGGGTCTGGTTCAGCATCCCCGACTGCTGCTGCTGGATGAGCCGACAGCCGGCATGGCGCGCCACGATACCAATCGAACCATTGATCTGTTGAAACGGATCAAGGAGCGTGGCATGACCAAGATTATTATCGAGCATGATATGCACGTAGTGTTCAGTCTTGCCGACCGGATCAGTGTTTTGGCTCAGGGCCGGATTATCGCCAGTGGCACGCCGGATGAGATTCGGGGTAATCCCAAGGTACAGGAAGCCTACCTGGGGGGGGCTGAACTATGAGCAACATCAATGCAACCCAACGCGTCACTCCGGTTAACCGGGCAGGTTCCGATCCGGCGTTCTTCTCCTGCTGGGATATCCACTCCTATTACGGGGAGAGTTATATCGTGCAGGGGGTCAGTTTTGATGTCCGCGAGGGCGAGGTGCTGGCGCTGCTGGGCCGCAACGGCGCCGGAAAGACATCCACCCTGCGCTCTATTGCCCGGGTGGACAGCCCACAGGTGACCCACGGGGAGATCTGGCTCGACCACAAACCGCTGCACAGTATGAAATCCCATGAGGCGGCGCAGAACGGGGTCGCCCTGGTTCCAGAAGACCGCCGTATCATTGCCGGCATGACGGTGGAGGAGAACCTGATCCTGTCACAGATCGCCCCGCCGATTGGTTGGAGCATTGAACGCATCTATGACCATTTTCCCCGTCTCGCCGAGCGTCGCGAGCAGGAGGCCACTACCCTGTCCGGTGGTGAGCAGCAGATGCTGGCAGTGGCCCGTGCCTTAGCCAGAGACATCAAACTGTTGTTGCTGGATGAGCCCTACGAGGGATTGGCGCCGGTGATCGTGCACGAGATCGAGCGGATTGTCGACGGGATAAAAAAGCTTGGCATCACCACCATTATTGTCGAGCAGAATGCGGTAGCTGCACTGCGTCTTGCGGATCGGGCGATTATTCTCGACATGGGCCAGGTGGTGTTTGACGGTCTTGCCCAGGAGGTGCTGGATAACGAGGAACTGCGTCAGCAGTATCTGGCGATCTGAGTCGGTTCTGGCAGGTACCTTGAGGGTCCGCGATATTCGCAAGGGATATCGCGGGCTTTTTGTTTCTTACCGGGCCGGTTCCATACAGGGTCCGGGTGTGAGCGTCTCTTGTCCTGGCCGATAGCGTATTACGGCGTACTCTCCGCCACATCGCGGACAAGCCGGAAACCGACCCTGAGATAGTGATAATTGGGTATCAGTTTGTTGCGCGATGCCGAGCGCAGGCCGCCGGGTACGTTATGCCATGAGCCGCCCCGCACCACCCGTTCCCGGGGGTCATCATCGTCATAGCCGGCATCCACCCGTTCGAGACCGCCGTATGCCTCGTCGTAGACCGAGGCGCACCATTCCCAGACGTTACCGTGCATGTCATGCAGTCCCCAGGGATTGGCGGGAAACTGGTCGACGGGCGTCGTCTGGCCACGGGATGCCCCTTTCTCACTCCCGCAATAAGTGTAGTTTCCATCAAAGTTGGCCTGTTCGGGTGAGATCCGCTTCCCGGTCCAGAAGGCGGTGCTGGTTCCGGCACGACAGGCATATTCCCATTCAGCCTCGGTCGGCAGGCGGATATTGGCGCCGGTCTGTTTTGACAGCCAGTCGCAATAGCTCATGGCAGACCAGTAGGTAACATTGATCACCGGCCGCTTGCCCCGGCCCCAGTTTTCATCGCGGGGTCGAGTGCGCCGCAGCTCGTCACAGAAGATATCGAACATCTCAAAGGTGACCGGTGTTTTCAGCATCTCAAAACGGCCAACCGGCACTTCATGCTGGTGTTCGTTTTCAAAACGGTCCTTCTCATCGAGCGGCGACCCCATCTGAAATGTACCGCCGGCGATGCCGATCCAGTCGCTTTCGCTCAATCCGTACTTGAGCAACCTGGCCTGATGGGCTTTTTCTCTCTGGATTGCCCGCTCAATACTGCGTTTAACCTGCGCCTGTTCAACATGGTGCCGGACTTCTGCCTCAATGACTCCCTTGAGGGGGGCGACCTGCCGGGGAATTTCCCGGAATAGGGGGGGGGCAGGCCTGTTGGGGGCAGGAGGGGCGGTCGCCGCCGGTGTTCCACAACGGTCGCAGAAGTTTGCCTTCCGGTGCAGGCGTTTTCCACAGCAACAACAGCGTCCTTCATGATCGAGAGACTGACCGCACTGGGAACAGAACAGTGCTTCCGGATCTTCAATCTGATGATGGCAGTTGGTGCACTGCATGAGCCCGCAGCTACTCCGATAATCGATGTTAACGCGTTCTCCAATCATACATAAAATGGTTTCTGATTACCTACCAGACTCAGCAATGGTCGGATCTGGTTTAGACCGCCGGCATTGAACCCAAATACACCCGGACGGTGAGAAAGATGGTCAGCCGTAGTGTTTAACCGGGACGGGTCGATATGCGAAAGCGAACGGCACCTGACAGATCGGAAGATGGCGCATTATTGAAATAACATTGTTCGAGTGCATTGACGTTCATTCGTTGCTGGGCTAGATGGACAATCGGAAAAGGGTTTCGCCCGTCTCTCAGGAGTTGAAAGTATTTCCCGGCTACTCGTCCGGTCAGGTTCTGATGGGTGACTGCCGCGACTGCGAATGAAGATAAACAGGTGTGAATCAGGTGGTCTCACACATGCCCGGGGCGGCTCAGGTGAACAGGTTGACCGGCTTCGAACCGGTGGGTTCCGTCTGCTGGTCTACTATTGCTGATGAGTCTCGTGCGTTGGTTGCGCGAGGATTGGTGCCTGGTATCAACCAGGTTTAGTGCTATCACGAATATGCCGAACAGGAGTGAAATCTTATGAGAACATTCGCAATATGCCTGCTGGTGATGTCAGTTTCCACACCGTCGCTATCGGCTGAGGACTCGATGAGTTTTTTCATCACCAGTAGTGGCCCGGGACAGGGTGCTGACCTGGGCGGTCTGGAGGGTGCGGATGCACACTGCCAGCAACTGGCAGCGTCGGCAGGCATGGGCGGCAAGACTTGGCGGGCCTATCTGAGCAGTTCCCGGGAGAATGCCCGGGACAGGATTGGTAAGGGGCCGTGGCACAATATAAAGGGGGTCATGATTGCCAGTGATCTGGCGGGGCTGCATTCGGATATCAATGGGATTAATAAAGAGACGGGGCTGACCGAACAGGGGGGGATGGTGAATGGCCGGGGTGATTCGCCGAATATGCATGACATACTTACCGGTTCAAACCCGGACGGAACCCTGAACGAGGGAAAGACCTGCAATGACTGGAGCAGCAGTGGCGACGGGACTGCTTTTGTCGGACATCATGATCGCATCGGCTTGCGGGATGATGCACCTTCCAGGTCGTGGAACGCGTCCCACGGCTCCCGGGGTTGTGGATTGGATGCGCTCAAGGCGACGGGTGGCAATGGGCTGTTTTACTGTTTTGCAGTCAACTGATTAATCGGTATGTTGACAAAAGCGCTGCTCGCCCCCTGGTGCGATTCCAGTATCATGGATCGCCCGACCACTATGCGGAGCTGAATTCATAAGAGATGTTTTCTGATGGCTCCTGAAGGAAGTAGCCCTGAATGTAATTGACGCCGACAGTCCAGAGAATCGCCAGGCTGTTGGCGTCTTCAACCCCCATGGCGATGGTTTTGATATTGTGCTGCTTGGCCAGGGCATTCAACTCGTTCAGATGATCCTGTTGGTCCTGTTTGGATGCCAGGTCCTGCATCAGCTCAAAATCAAATTTAACGAAATCGACCGGCAGGTGTTTTAACAGGGTTTCCGCCTTCGGGTTGGCGCCGAATTGATCAATCGCCAGCTGACATTTGATCTTTTTCAGGCCTTCAATCAGTTTCTTCGCGCTCTGGATATGATTGCGCAGTTCCCCATCCTGAATCTGGAAAGTGATCCAGGGACCTTTGGCGCTGTGTTTGCGCAGACAGTCACAGATCCAGAGCAACATGCCTTCGTCTTCCAGTCCGGCACTTGAAATACTGATGAAGAAATTGACTTTCTTTCCTTCCTTACGCTGTTCTGCCAACTCTTCAATAGCCTTGTTGATGACCCAGCGATCCACTTTTGCCATCTGCTCGCCCTGTTTGGCGTGTCTGATGAAGTAGTCGGGAAGAATCTCTTCATTATTATTGTCCAATAACCGGGTCAGGACCGCGTAATGTTCCCGGCTGTCTCCCTGCAGGCTGACGATGGGCTGATAGACCAGACGGAACCGATCGTTATTCAGGGCATGCTGGATCAACTCATTGATACGGGCTTCATCACCGGTATTGTCTTCCCCGTAACTGGCCTGCATCTCGCTGGCGTCATAGAGCGAGTATCGATTGCCGCCGGTATTTCGGGCGGCCTCGTAGGCGTGGTAGGCGCGGTTGATAAAATCCTGGCTTCCCGCTATCTCTTGATCGAGCAGGCTGACACCGATGCAGCAGGTGATATTGGTTTGCTGATAGACATACTCTTCGACCAGCAGACGCAGGCGCTCTGCCATGGTCTCAGCGTCGATAGGGTTGTGCTTGGCACTCAGAATGGTAAATGAGTGGTCGCCGAAGCGAGAGAGCAGTTCGCTGTTATCGATGTTACTGCCGAGAATTCCGGCCAGCTCCTTGAGCAGGTTATCACTTGCGGTGATGCCGATCTCGGATCTTATCTCCCGGAATTCATCAATTACAATGTAGAACAGCGAGCAGCCTCCTTCGGCTTCACGTGCCGCGGCGATCTGCTGCTCCATTTTGGCCATGAAGTACTGGCGATTCGCCAAGCCCGTCTGGGCGTCCTGGTTGCTCAGCAGTTCAATGGTCTGTTCAAGCTCCTTGTTTTGTGCTTCATTGCGGATTATCAGCTGGGTGCACGGCTCACCGTCATAAGTGGCGGGTGAAAACTCCAGTTTTGCGTCAAAAATCTCCCCGGCACTGTTCTGACAGGCAATATTGAGCTCCGCATGCTTGTTGCCCAGGGTTCTGAGGAAAGATTTAATGGTTTTATGATCCTTTGCCGGGATCATGTCGAGGATGGGTAGTCCCTCCAGTTCACCCATATCGACATAGCCGAACATCTGCAGATAGGCCGGGTTGGCCTGCATATGCATCCCTTCATGTATGTAGGCAATGGCATCCTGTGAACTGGCGATGAGGGTGTTACAGCGGGCTTCTGTTTCCTGGAGTTTTTGTTGGGTTAATGCCAGCTCCTTGCGCAGGGAAAGATCTTCTGATTCACGCATGATCACCAGTTGCAGATGATCCGGGTCGTTGGCGCAAACCACATCCCTCGCCCCGTCGCGCATGGTCTGGAGCAGGGAGTCCGGGTCGGTTTCCGGGTCTTTGTAAAGAATAATGTGGGGGACGTCATGAAAAGCTGCCCGACACAGTTTGAGTGTGGTGGCCAGCTTATCGGGAGTGTCCGGCAGGGAAAGCAGAATCAGTTCAGGCTTTTCAGTATCGGCAATATCCAGCAGTGACTCATCATCCACGGCAAACGTGGGGTGGACAACCAGACCGGCATTTCGCAACGTACTGATATGGGCTTCTGCCTCGTTGAGGGACGACTCTATTACCAGTAGTCTGATCGGTATGTCGGTCTCGGGGTATCCATTCATAGGTGGCAGGTGTCCAATGTTATTGAGGTGCCTGTTTATAATTATATTAAATATGCGTCATTACAGCACGGGCCAGATATTGTCGAAATCCGCCTCGTCATTATTTTGCAGGTCGTCTCCATCGTTTAGTTGAGGATCGAGGTAGGTGTAGTGAAATTGGGCAAATGCCCCGGTTGTCTCTACCAGATGCGTGAGTTTGGCTTTCCGTTCAACACCGGCCCGGTCGACCATTATCAAATCACCGACCTTGAACGGTAACGTGGGTAATATCAGGCTGGGCGGGAGTTCGGAGGCTTTTAACTCTGGTAGTAGCAGGCATTTTTGCGGATGGCTGGCCGGGTTGTTGCCTTCCAGGTGGTGAACCAGGACGGCGGTGGCATTTGGTGCAATCATCTGCATGCCGAGTTGCAGCCCTTGACCAGGCTGATTTCTCATCCAGCGGCTGATGCCGATCGCGAACTGGTTCCTGACTGTTGCAGACTGTACGCCAATCACCTCGCCGACCTTTATCTTGGGGGCGTTGGCTCCCTGCCAATTGATGCAGTAGCCACCGGCACTTTCATTGTCGGTTTTGCAGGCGAAGGTTTCGTGCCGTTGTTCTGTCGGTCGGGTTGCCCATATGGGGGTACCGTCTTGTCCGCAGCCTGACTCACCGAAACTGCTCGCGACAATAGTCTCGTGCATGGAATCATCAAAGCCTTCCAGGGTGAGCTTGTTCTCGGATACGGTGTACAGCGATTGGTTGGGGAGATTGCTCGTTGGTTGATCTAGCCAGTCAAGATCGCTGCCGGTGCGGCGCCTTGTTGCGGATTCCTGCGCTATGTTTTCGGTTGTCTGCAGACCATGAATTGCGTTTATTCCCACCGCGACTTTAAGCTCAAAATTGAGCCTGGTTCGAACAAATTCCCTTTTTGGCGCGGAACTCAAAATCTGAATCAATTGCCGCAACAGGTGGGTCGATAGTGTCGGCTCAGTCCGGTTCCCTCCGTTGTCGCCACTGTCCTGCGGTAACTGATCAAAGGTTTCCCGCAACATTTTTACCAGTGGCTGTGTGTTCAGTACCCGGCAGAGGTGCGTGTCCTCGTTCGTTTCGAGCACGTTGTGCAGGGGCGGTGAGTCGGTAGAGAGTCGTGTGACAAAGTCAAACTGGTTCAGCGGTCCACCCTTCGGTTTGTTCAGGGTGGTAAGACTGCTCCAACGCTCCAGTGATTGCATCACATTTTCAATCTCACGTTGCCGCATACGGTAAGGCGAGCAGATGGAGAAGAGCAGTGCCTGTTTGTAGAGGGAGGCGATGCTGCTGACGGCGTCATCTTTTCTGCCATCCTTAACCGATAGTTCGTGGATCTGGTTCTGCTCGGCATAGGCGTAGAGACGGTGTATCTCTCGCCATACTGTGGCCGGAATAGGGTCATAAACGACCGCCGACTGATAGATAACGGTGGAGAGAAAGCGTATGACCCGGTGAATGGCGATAATCAGCAGCTTACGATCAAATTTCCCTGAACCGCCGGAGATCATGGTGTCGATGAAGATTTTGTACGCGAGGGCCAACTCGGTATACAGCTCACGGTTGAGTACGGCGATCTTGCGGCTTTTTGCCGAAAGGGGAAAGGGCGAGTCGTGGTAGTATTTGCGCAGATTATCGGATATGTAACTGACCGGACGGCGGAACAGCTCGGCGATTTTTAAGCGATCCAGGTTGGGAGTGTTGATCCGGTTGAATTCAACGAGGGTTTTGAACACCTGTCGTGAGGTCTCCCCGACGTTGGCCATCGGCAGGCTGCTGACCCAGATCGAAACCTCTTTCGGACTCAGCAGCATAGAGCCCGCGGGCGCAGCGGAGCGCTCAGGCATGGTAAAACCGAGAATGTTCTGTATCTCCATGAAATCGTTACTGTTCTGGTAAATGAAATTCAGTGGCCGCCTAGCCGCTTGTAGTTTACAGTGTTTTATCGGCAGGTTCAGATCCTACTACAATAAAAAAACTATTGTAAACGCGCGCGAACCGTGTTGACACCTTGCCTGGGTGGGGCATGCGTTGTTCAGAATACCGGTTGTTTGGCCGCCGCCCCCGCGACTTCCCGGACCATCCTGGGCACCAGATAACCTGGCAGACGGACCCGCAGCGCGTCCTGCAGTTGTCGGGCCTCTGGCATGTCGACCTCGAAGTGCGCCGCGCCGGCCACGCGGTCAAGCAGATGGAGATAGTAGGGGAGTATCCCGGCCTCGAACAGTGCCAGACTGAGCGCGCTGAGGGTGGCCGGGCAGTCGTTGACACCCTTCAACAGCACGGACTGATTGAGCAGGGTGATGCCAGCCTGTTTCAGCTGGATCAGACTGCTGGCGAGTTCGGTTGAAATCTCCCGTGGGTGGTTGATATGCAATACCAGCACGGGCTGCAGCCGCCCGCCGGTCAGCAAGCTTATCAGCTCGGGGGTCAGGCGAGACGGGATCACCACCGGCAGCCGGGTATGAATGCGCAGCCGCTTGAGGTGCGGAATGGCCTCCAGTCGGCTGACCAGTTCGGCGAGTTTTCCATCGCTCAGGGTCAGTGGGTCGCCACCACTCAGGATAATTTCGTCAATCTCCTCCGCCTGGTGAATGTGTTTGAGGGCCTCCGTCCAACGTTGTCGGTAGGCGGAGGCCTCCTGATAGGGATAGTGGCGGCGGAAACAGTAGCGGCAATTGACGGCACAACTGCCATGGGCAATCAGCAACAGCCGACCCCGATATTTGTGCAGCACGCCCGGTACGATCGACTTCTCCAGGTCGCCCACCGGGTCACAGACAAAGCCGGGAGCAGGCGAGTTTTCCGCGCCGATGGGCAGGACCTGGCGCAGCAACGGGTCGCCGGGATCTCCCTTGTTGATCAGTTGCGCGAACTCCCGGGGTACTTTCAGGCCAAACAGACCGGCCGCGGCCCGCGCCGCAGGCAATATCGCCTTGTCCAGTTGCAGAAACTCGATAAACGCATCGACGTCACTGAAGGCGTTCGCGAGCGACTGTTGCCACAGGGGAGTCTGACATACAGGCTCTATTCGATGTATCATGCGCGTTTTCCAGTCGGTTGTTTGGTGAGGACAAGATGGCAACTTATAGTACCAGTGAGTTCAAGGGCGGGCTAAAAATCATGCTGGATGGCGACCCCTGCTCCATAATTGAAAACGAATTTGTGAAGCCTGGCAAAGGCCAGGCGTTTAATCGGGTGAAAATCCGTAATCTAAAGACCGGTCGTGTCATTGAGCGCACCTTCAAGTCCGGTGAGTCTGTCGAAGCTGCCGATGTGATGGAGATGGATCTGCAATATCTCTATGCGGATGGGGAGTTCTGGCATTTCATGCATCCGGACAGTTTTGAGCAGGTGAGCGCCGATGCGGCTGCAGTGGGCGATTCGGTGAAGTGGTTGAAAGATCAGGATATGTGCACCGTCACCCTGTGGAACGGTGCGCCGATCATCGTTGAGGTGCCGAATTTTGTCAATTTGACCATTACCGAAACCGACCCCGGGCTCAAGGGCGATACCTCGGGTGGTGGCGGTAAACCGGCGACGCTGGAGACCGGCGCCGTGGTGCGGGTGCCGCTGTTTGTGCAGACCGGCGAACTGATCAAGGTCGACACACGTTCCGGTGAGTATGTCTCGCGGGCCAAAGAAGAGTGAGTGGGCCAATCGCTTGAACGACGGCCAAACAGATTCCGGAGCGTCTCCTGCTGCTTCCATGGAGATGCTCAGGATGCGAGCCCGGGTGATCGCGGCGATCCGGGCGTTTTTTCACCGGCAGGGAGTCATGGAGGTGGAAACGCCGGTCTGTTCCCGCTACGCCACAACCGATCCCACCATTGAGTCCCTGGTCACCCGCTACACTGGACCGGGAGCTCCGGCCGGATTGCCACTGTATCTGCATACCTCGCCAGAATTTCCCATGAAACGGCTGCTGGCCGCCGGTTCTGGCCCGATCTACCAGCTCTGTAAGGTGTTCCGGGACGGAGAGTCGGGGCGTCTGCACAACCCCGAGTTCACTCTGCTGGAGTGGTATCGCCCCGATTTTGATCATCACCGGCTGATGGATGAGGTGGAGCAGCTGGTGCAGGGATTACTGATGGAACCCAAGCCTGTCCGGCGCATCAGTTATCAGGCGCTGTTTCAGCAGCAGCTGCAACTGGACCCCCATCAGGCTTCTGCCGGGCAGTTGCGCGACTGCGCGTTGAACCAGGGTGTGTCGGGTGTGGAGCGATTGGATCTGCCGCATCGCGATGCCTGGCTGGATCTGCTCATGACCCACTGCATCGAACCAGCCATGGGGCCGGGACTCTGCTTTGTCTATGACTATCCGGCCAGCCAGGCGGCCTTGTCCCGGGTCCGCCCCGGCACTCCTCCGGTGGCGGAGCGGTTTGAGCTCTATATCAGCGGGGTGGAGGTGGCCAACGGTTTTCACGAACTGACCGATGCGGTCGAACAGCGGCGCCGGTTTGAACAGGATCTGCAGGCGCGGTCTGCTGCCGCTCGGCCAATCGTGCCGATGGACAGACTGCTACTTGAGGCACTCGACCTCGGGTTGCCCGATTGCGCGGGCGTGGCGTTGGGTATTGATCGCCTGATCATGCAGCTGACCGGTGCGGAGCAGATCAGCCAGGTCATCGCCTTTCCGCTGGAGCGCGCTTAGGAGCCGGGCGACTGTGCCAAGGTGGCGATCTGTTCGCCCATCTGAACCTTGGCGTCGGCCGACAGTTCATTGCTCCACTCGATGGCATCTTTCTGAAACAGCAACACCACGGTTGAGCCCATGTTGAAGCGCCCCATCTCTTCGCCTTTTTTCAGGGTGATCGGTTCAACCGATGGCTGCGGGCCATAGCGCCACTGGCTGATGCGCCGCGTAACCGGCGCGACCGTGCCTGCCCAGACCGTATCCATGCTGGCCACGAAAATAGCGCCCACCATAATCACGGCCATCGGACCATGTTCGGTTTCGAACAGGTTGACCAGTCGCTCATTGCGACTGAACAGACGTGGGACAACGCGGGTGGTGGAGGGACTGACGCTGAATAGTCGGCCAGGGACATGCAGCATCTTTTTCAGTTCACCAGCCAGCGGCATATGGATGCGGTGATAATCCCGTGGCGAAAGATACAGGGTGGCGAAATGGCCGTCGGCAAACTGTTCGCACCATTCTCGGTCTTCGCCCAGCAGCTCCTGCAGCGTGTAGCTCTGGCCCTTGGCCTGAAAAATGCGGCCGTTTTCTATCCTGCCGAGCTGACTGATTGCGCCATCGACTGGTGATAGGACGGCGGACGGTTCCTCGGCCAGCGGACGGGCCTCGGAGCGCAACGCCCGGGTGAAGAAGGCGTTAAAGCTGGGATAAGCGGCCGGGTCTTGTTGTACCGCCAGGCTCATGTCGACCTGGTAGAGCCGGATAGCTCCTTTGATCAGCCGATCCTTGAGGGGTGGCCATTCAATCCGGGTCAACCAGTGCATGGCCTGGGACAGGAGGTGGTGTGGCAGCACGTAGAGCAGCAACGCGAACAGCTTGTCGACCAGGCTGGCTTCTTTGGCCGTGTTCTCTGGATAGCGGTGATTCATGTACAGCGGTTCCGTTGATTGCCGGATAGTGGGGAGGATACTACCGGCATCGCTCCATCAGGTAAACGCGGGATATCAGGCGATCGGTGTGTCCGCCCGGTTGCCCCAGTCTGACCAGGAGCCCGGATATCCTTTTACCTGTTCGAATCCGAGTGATTTGAGCATGATATAGGTGAGGGATGAGCGATGATGGGTGTGGCAGTAGGTGACGACCTGCTGGTTATCCCGAATCCCCAGTGCGTCCAACAGTGTCCGAAGATCTGTCTCCGGTTTCAGGCGCAGATTGCGCTGCTGATCAAGGGCAAGCAGCCAGTCCATGTTGACTGCCCCAGGGATATGTCCGGCTTTTTCTGCATAGCGTTTTAGCCCGTTGTATTCGTCCGGGCTACGGGCATCGAGCAGGGCAAAGCCGGTTTTGCCAAGGTGTTGTTGAATATATTCCGCGTCAGCCACCGGGGTGTTGGTGGGCCGGGCCCGAAATGGCTTGGGGGTGGGGGCGGTTGCTGCCTGTTCCATTGCATGGCCCTCGTTGGCCCAGGCATGGAGGCCGCCGTTCAGCAGTGAGAAATGGTTGTGCCCCATCGTTTCCAGGGTCCAGAGCAGTCGGCCGGCCTTGCCGCCGCCCTCGTCGTCATAGGCGACGACGTGCACCGAGTCGTCAACCCCGATGGACGAAAAACAGTGTTCCAGTACGGCTGTTTCCGGCAGCAGGCCCATGGTCGGTTTGCGCATGGCAACGATCTGACCGTAATCGAGATAGACGGCGCCGGGGATGTGGTACTCGGCGTAGGTGGCAGGCTTGGTCAGGTCCACCACCAGCACATCGTCGTTGCCCAGTAACGGCTCAAGGGTATCGGGTTCCAGGATCAGCGGCAGGTCGGGTCTGTTCATGGGTGGTAATCCAGCGGTCGGCTTTCAAACTAAGATAATGGTGGCGGATTGGCTGCTTTCAAGTCTTGGGTCGCCCGGTGCGGGGAGTCACCGCCCCCTAATAAGGAAACTCTGATTAATTCAGCGCTCCCCTAAAAAGAAGCCAGGGCGGTGACGACTCGCCGGTTTTACGTGGGGATGTAGGGCCCCAGCTCGCCGCTGAACCTGTTGTGGTCGTAGACGGTGTCTTCTCCCTTGACCTGCTCCACTATCTTCAGCAGGTCATACTGTCCGGTCATGTTGTCGGGTCCATTACCTTTCATCACCAGCATATCCTTGAAGCACTGGTGGTCCTCTCCCCGGTAAAAGGACTCTCCTGGGCCGATGCCGGCATAACGGGAGTTTTCAAGGGTTTTGATCACCTCGGGGGGGTAGAAGGTGCCCGCCTTCTCACAGGCATTGGCATATAGCAGGGTCTGCACGTAACAGGTGTGGGCCGCCTGTGACGGGGGAAAGCCATACTCCTTGGTGAAGCTCTTGACGAAGGCTTGAGAACCCGGGTCCTGCAGGGTCCAGTTCCATCCGGTGGTGCCGAATACACCGTCGATATTGGCCGCGCCGGCGCCTTTGGCCATGACACGACTGAACAGCGGTACCACCACCTCGATAGTCTTGCCATTCTTCTGCAGATCACGTAATCCGAACTCCACCGCCTGGGTCAGGGAGTTCACCATATCCTTTCCATAGTGGTTGAGAATCAGTACGTCGGCGTCGGAGTTGAGGATGGCGGTGATGAACATGGAGAAGTCGCTGGAACCGAGCGGTGTCATGATGTTATTAACCGTGGTCCACCCCTCTTTCTCCGTGAACTCTTTCATTGAGGCATACTGGGTATGTCCCCAGGAGTAGTCCGCGGTGAGATGGAAGGCGCGCCGGTCCTTGCCATAGTTTCTTGCGAGTACCGGCGCCAGCGCCTTACCGCTCATGTAGGCATTGAAAAAGTGGCGGAAGCCGTAGCGCCGCCGGTCTTTACCCGTCGTGTCATTGGAGTGGGTCAGTCCGCACATGAAAATAACCCCTCTCTCCTGCGCCAGGTGCTGTTGCGCGATGGCTACCGCACTGGATGAGCCGCCGGAGAACATGATGATGCCGTCCTGCTCGATCATGCGTCGGGCACTGGTGCGTGCCGGTCCTGGGCTGGACTGGGTATCGCCAATCACGTATTCGACTTTTTTACCCAGAACCCCGGTGCCTTTCAGGGCAAGTGGTTGCAGGGTGTTGAGCATACCGCCCCCGGTGTTGATGTGTTTGACGGCCAGTTTGTAGGCGCGTCCTTCATCGGCCCCCTCGTCGGCATAGGCGCCGCTTTGTGGGTAGTTGAAGCCGAATTTTACCGTCTTGCTTCTGAGTGGATAGTTGCCTATGGACTGCTCAGCCCAGGCATCCTTGACAAAGAACATCGGGGTGCCGGCCGCGGCAACCGATGCGGCACCCAGCTTCAGGAACCCGCGCCGGGAAAGGGTGCTGAACTTGTCGGAACTGTGATCTGTCATCTCTTTCTCATCCTCTCACTTGGGCTCTGGCCCATTTCGTTATATAAGTATTCAGTCAATGCTGTTCGGAAAAAACCGGACGTAAGGCAGCCCTGTTGAACTCTTGTCAGGAACAACGAGACTGCTTACTAACTCACTGAACATAAGAGAGATCGAGGCCTTACGGCATTGTAATATATTGCATTTGCTGCTTGCGGACGCCTGTTGCGGCTATCGGGCCCGGCATAATCAGTACATCGGCAGGGGTGCGGAATAATTGAGGGTTGTGATCTGTGGTGCCGGATTTCGTGATTCGCCTGGCAGCATCTGCCGTTGATTAACTCCATGGGTGCTTATGATCAAGGGTTAGGCTGTTGACGGGCATGAAAAACCGCAGGGTAAACTCCCCCACCAGGTGTTGAGTCTGGTATCGAGGGGCAATACCAACCGTACTAGCCACTTTTACCATCATCATTTTTTTATAGCAGCAAGACAGTCAGTATGTTTCAACGTGATAACGGCCGCTTTGTTTCATCGCCAGTTTTATATCAGACCAACTTGAACCGTTATCAGCGCAGATTTTTTCAAACGCGTCTTCAACCCCCGTTTCCATCTCTTTCAAGCCGCAGATATAGATGTAGGTGTCATTAGATGCCATCAGGGTCGCAAGCTTTCCTGATTGGTTAATCATGCGGTCCTGTACGTACTCTTTGGGTGCATCAGGAAGTCTGGAAAAAACCAACTGCTTGTCTATAAACCGGTCGCTGAGTTTATTAAGTGGTCCAAAGTAGGGTAGTTCACCGGGTGTTCTGGCGCCAAAATAGAGGACCAGTTTGCCTTCCGCGTCGGGTAAATGCCGGCGACGGTATTCGGTCATGGCACGAAACGGGGCAGAACCGGTGCCGGTACAGATCATAATTAGATTTGCGCGAGGTGAATTGGGCATCAGGAAAGTGGCACCAAAAGGACCTGTGACAAGTACTTCATCATTTTTCTTTAAATCACATACATAGTTCGAGCCCAAGCCCTGAACTGTTTGGCCATCTTGCTCAAAAACGACGCGCTTTACGGTTAGTGAGAGGTTATTGGCCCCCGGACGTTCACCATCGCGTGGACTGGCAACAGAATATAACCGCACCAGGTTGGGACGGCCCTTTGCATCCTCTCCGGGAGGGATAATCCCGATACTCTGTCCTTCCAGCACAGGGAAGGTGCGATCACCAAAGTCCAGAATTATATGGTGTATATCCGACTCGCTATCCGGATCAGTCAGGCGAAAATTTCCCGCCACACGCGCTACCATCGGTTTTTCACGATTGTATATATTGATATAGGGGCGTTCTGCGGAAGCAGGCGGCAGTACTTTTCCACTCTCACCAGCGTGGGCAACTTTTAATATCTCGCTGGCATCCTCTTCATTCGCCTCCTGTTGTTGTGACTCAGTTGATGCTGCTTCTCCATGGTCAATAACCGCAGGTAATTCGGCCCAGGAGAATTGCTCTTCAACAGAATAACCTGTTGTCACCATACGCCAGTTATCAATAGAACCCGTCGGGCACGGTGAAATGCAATCCATGCAATAATCACATTTGGCTACATCCACCACATAGTTATTGTCATCGTGCGTGATGGCATTTACCGGACAGGTTTCTTCGCAGGTATTACAGCGAATACAAATTTCCGGGTCGATCAGGTGCTGACGTAAAAGTTTCATAGCGCGTTAGCCAATCGTGCTGATTTATCATCAATCTGATGAAAAAATAATCTTCGTATCAGTGCTGTAGCGTATGTGACGCATTATCAGTACCGTAATTATGGAGCCGTCCTTCATTAGAGCAGAGTCGAACTCGATTTACATCCTTACAATGTCTATTCTAATTATTGCAGTTGTTTCGGCTTGGCTTGTAAATACGGCTAATCATTAGGGTTTATCTGAAACTCAAACCCGTCTAAACAGGCTAAGTACTTGAAATCCTAAATGAGATAGGGGATGCTTGTCGAAACGGAATCCACTTCTCATAAAATGGGCGTGGCTGTGGTCAGTGGCTATAAACGCGGTTATGTTAAAAATACTGTCGCGGGGATGTTGGGCTGGCTGTAACGTCGCTTTGGGTTTTCGCTGAAAGCAATACCCTATCCCTATAATTAAGAACGGCGACAGACGGCTTAAATCAAACAGGGTTGTCTATGTGGCTCTCCCCTATGCGACGGGGTCTGTTTGGAACAAAAAAGCCGAGAGCGGGTGATGCGGAGGAACCACCGGTACCGGGCAGATATTCGCTGCCGCGCACCAAAAAAAGTTTTTGCCATTGGGCAAGATGACCATGCCCACATAGATAATAACAAAGTAAACAGGGTCGTTGACTAAGTTGGTCGATCCTCCCGGATTGTCGCCGGGAAAACATAAAACCAAAGGAGGAGTAGAGATGATATCAGCTATTACCCGTTCCGGGTTGCTTGTATACACGTTTCTGGTTTTGTTTGGCGTTTTTTCCAGCAGCTTTGCTGCGGAAAAGCTCAAACCCTTTATCTTGGCAACCGGGTCGGAGAGTGACTTTTCATCCACCGTTGAGCAGGTAAGAGAGGCATTGGTGGCCGGGCAGTTTACGGTGGTGGGAGAATATGCCCCCTATGAGCATGCCCATATCATTATGGTGACCAATGACGATCTCATCGCCCTGACTGCTAAGGAGTCCAACGCCGCCTATATGTCAGCGCAGCGCGTGGCCATCACCCAGACAAAAACCGGTCTGCAGATTGCCTATACCAATCCGGCCTATTTTGCCAACGCCTACCGGATATCGGCTGATGTGGAACCGGTGACCAAACAACTGGCGGCCGCGCTGGGGGCGGTAGAACAGTTTGGCTCCAAGGGGTTGACGGCAAAACAACTGCGCAGATACCACTACTCGTTCGGTATGGAATATTTCCATGACCGGCTGGAACTGGCGCGATACAACAACCACCAGGAAGCTCTCCGTGCTGTGGAGGCCTCCCTTGCCAGTGGGCGTGGTGGAACCGGGCTGGTTTACCGACTCGATATCCCCCACTCTGACATCTCTGTGTTTGGTGTCGCCCTTTCTGAAGGGATGGCGGACGACCGGCGAGTGATGGAAGTGATTGATCACAAAACGCTCAAGCAGACGGCCCATCTGCCCTACGAGCTTCTGGTTGTCGGTAGAGAAGTTGTTGCCCTGGCACCCCGCTTCCGTATTGCCATTGATTTCCCCGATCTGCGAATGGTTGGTGAGCACGGATTCACCCGGATTATGGCGACGCCGGATGCGATCAGAAAATCCCTGGTCCTGGCTGCTGGTGGAGAGTGGAAGGATCAGAGTTTCGCTGCTATGAGCCCGGATAGATGATCAAGGCCATGCCGGCCTAACTTTGGCAGACGCGTTATGGACAGGCGATAAGACCGTGGCCAAAGTGACGTGATCACAACAGCATAATTGGACAGCATGCAGATTTGTTCGTACTGCAGCACATGCTGAACATCGACATTATCAAGTTCAAAGACTATCTTTATTAGTGTTTGAAAATGTGATCGAAGATGAAGCTCTCACGGCAGAGTTCGCCTGTAAACTACGCTCTTGGGAATGCTCCGGATTTTCGGTCGATAACCAGGTGCGCTCCCGGTCGAGCTGCTGGATGCGGCGGTGTGCAAACGGGCACAGCATCACGTGATAGCGCCAATATTCGCATACGGCAAGGCCTGGGCGCCGCTCAACCGTAGATGGAATAACCACTTGGCGACACCGCCCAATGCGGAGATGGAACGCGTTTTTTGATTGTGTCTTGAGCAAAGATGTTACCGGGAGCGTCGCCGCCGTCTGTGATAAACGCACGGTAACGTACACGGGGCAATTGTCGCTTCACGGTCAATCGCCACCATGAAATATCTGTGCTCTGGCGTTTCGTTGCGGTGGCACAGGCATAAGGAGACATAAGATGGGTTCTTTGCAGGGTAAGACCATTTTCATTACCGGCGCTACGCGGGGTATTGGATTGGCCATCGCGCTGCGCGCCGCGCAGGACGGGGCCAACATCGTTATCGTCGCTAAGACCACCGAGCCACATCCCAAACTGTCGGGCACTATCTACACCGCGGCAGCGGAGATAGAGGAGGCTGGCGGCAAGGCACTGCCGGTGCAAACTGATATTCGCGATGAGGCGCAGATTGCCGCGGCGGTAGGACAAGCGGTGGATCAGTTCGGTGGTATCGACATTCTTGTCAACAACGCCAGTGCCATCAGTCTCACCGGCACGTTGGAGACGCCGATGAAACGCTACGACCTGATGAACCAGGTTAACGCCCGCGGAACCTTCGCGAGTTCACAGGCCTGTCTGCCGCATCTGCTCAAGGCAGAAAATCCGCATATCCTTACGCTGTCGCCGCCGCTCGCCATGAAGCCTCACTGGTTTAAAAAACATACTGCATACACCATGGCGAAGTACGGTATGAGTATGTGCGTGCTGGGTATGGCGGAGGAGTTCCGTAAACAAGGTGTGGCGGTCAATGCATTATGGCCGCGCACAGTGATCTATACGGCGGCAGTGGTGATGCTCGGTGATACGGTAAAGCCAGAGAATTGTCGCAAGCCTGCCATTGTGGCTGATGCCGCCCATGCCATCCTGATACGCAACAGTCGCGAATGCACGGGTAATTTCTTTATCGACGATGAAGTGTTGACCGAAGCGGGTGTTACGAATTTCGCACAATATGCCGTCAATCCCAAGGGTAAATTGTACCAGGATCTGTTTTTAGATTGATTGGACCCATGCGTCCAGTAACACGTACCGCTGCCTGCGGGTAATTCCGGTGAATTCACCGTCGCAAAGCACATGATATTGCCTGCGGATGAGATTCGGCGTTAACCGGGTCGGCAGGTTGCAACGGCCCCAGCCAATCTCGGTCGGACCCCGACTCATGTCGGCGTCATCGCTCCTGTTCCGCGTAAGGCAGATTCGATGAACAAAGTCTTTATCAGTTACAGGCGAACAGAGAGTTCCGGCTACTCACGCCTTGTATACGACCATTTGCAGGCTGCGCTGCCGGATTGGGATATCTTCATGGATGTTGAGGGTATACCTGTCGGAGAAAACTGGCGCAACGTGCTCGGGGCGCGAATCGATGCAGCGGATATCATGATCGTACTCATCGGACGCGAATGGCTGACGATGACTGAACACAACGGGATGCGGCGTCTCGATAATCCCGAAGACGTGACAAGATGGGAAATAGCGTCGGCGCTGGAGAAAGGGAAAAATCTAATACCCGTGCTGCTCGAGGGTGTGCCTCCACTGATTAAAGATGAGTTGCCCGAGCCACTCTATGCGCTTGCCGGGATGCAGCATGTCAGTATTCGGCACGAGACCTTCAACGTCGATCTGGAGAATCTGATCGCCCGGATAACCGGGCGCGGCCTGCGTGAGATGCTGCGCTGGGAGCAAGGGCGCCGCATGGTGGAGCGGACCAGACGCTGGTCGATTCCGGCCATTACGGTATTGACGTTTGTCATCCTGTGGGTTGGGCTGCTCGATCTCTTTACCTTGGACACACGCACCACCACTTGGTCGCTCGCACTGGCCGATGTTCTCTTTCCCTCGCAGTTGGAAGCGAATGTGTCGCTGGTTGCAATACCCGAGACCTTCAATACGCATGCCCCTTCTGCCCGCGCCACCTACGCCGAACTGGTAACCAGACTCACCGAAGCCGGCGCCGGCGCCATCCTTCTGGATCTCGTTTTTCATGATCCGCGCGATCAGGATCAAGCTTTTACCGCCGCCTTGGAGATTGCGGCGGCTGCAGGAACCGATGTGTTTTTCGGGTTTACTGAGCTGGAAGAGAGGGTGCCAAGGGCTGTGAAGGATCTGGCGAAATCTGCCGGTGGCCTGGGCCTGGTCTGCGTGGGCAGGCGCCTCGGTTACACAATGATGATGCCGATCGCAATCAATTACCGGGAAGCGGAACCCGCGAATGAATCGAACCGGATCAGCAGTCTGCCTGGACTCGCATTGCTGGGGGCTGCCGGGCAGGTCTCCGTTGACTCCCTCAGCCCGGAGTCGATGTCACTGACGCTTGTCGCCGGCGATGGAGGGAGGTTTGAATATCCAATCTCCCTGCTGGATACGATTCGCGCAACCCCAAAAGGGTGTAAAGCGTTGAGTCCGGACACGCAGGCGGCGTTGATCCTGTTGCGTCTGAGCCCCTTGGCGGCATTGCGCGGAAACGACAGGCGCATTGAAATGAGCGCCGTTCTGACCGGTCAGCTTGATGAAGACAAAATCCGCGGTCGCACGGTAATCGTCGGCCTTGAGGCGCCCGAGGAGGCGTTTACTGTTGCCTACGGATTCGGACCGGAGCAGCGTTACGGTTACGAACTATACGCCGATGCAATCAATACGCTTGTAACAGATCGGGTAGTCCGGCCATTGAGCGTTTACCCGCAGGTTTTATTGATGCTGACGTTATCCAGTCTGGGGGCCTGGTTGGGAATAAGACTGTTTGGCAGGCCTGCCTATTTCCGCCGGCTGGCAATCGCTTTGTTGCTGCTTTTATATTTGCTGATATCGGTTTATCTAATCGCCGAGGAGAATCTCCTGCTGCACACCGCCTATGACCTGTTTACGCTGACGGTCGCGTACCTTTTGTTCCGGCATTTTTCCGCGAAGTGGCTGACGTGAAAGGAGGCACGGTCCACTGCCGTGGTGACCGTGCATTTCAATATGCCGCCAAGTCAAATTCCGCATCGTGAGTCATGCAGCTCTTCCAATCGAAGCGTATCCCGTGCTGTCAGGTAATCATCGATGTAATATTGCCGGTTGGCGCACAACTTATTACAGGCATCCATCGCCTCGGTGTACGACTTCAATACCTCATTGTGTTTTCCAATCTCCTGCGTATTGAATCTTTCTACGAGTGATTGGTAGTCGGTAACCTGGGTGTTGTAGCTGTCCACGGCAGCCTGATTGGATCGGTCCAGATTGTTGTACAGCTGATCGAGTCCCGTTGCCAGATTATCAAGCACCTTTTTTCTAATATCCAACTCTGCCACTGCCGTGTCCAGCGCCGCTTTTCCCGCTTCGGCCCGCTGATCCTGACGAATACACTCGATCAATTCATCGGCCGTCATGACGTCCTTCCCGTATACTTTTTTACCCGCGCTTGCCTCAATGCCCTTAATCGACCCACGGTCCACCGGTGGCAGCGGCTGGCGTTGGTCGAGTGCATTTTTAGCCTTTCTCAGCGCCGCAAGAAGGGGCTCGTCGATATGCGCGGCTCCAGGTAAATTATGCCTTTGCTTGAATGTGCGTACGGCAGCTGTGGTGGATTTGTTCTCGCTGGCGTTTAGCGGGCCCGGGTCGTAACCCAACGCAAGTAGCAGGCGTTTTGCCTCCCGCACGAGTTCAGACCGATCTGTTGACGTGGCAACCACCGGTGTCGTGACCGGCAGTTTTGGCATCGTTGGTGTTGGCTGTGGCGGCGGCATGATCTGGCGACCTGAATATGGCGGCACGGCATTTTCAATTCGGCGTACTTTAATCAGGATCTCCTTGATCTGGCTACTGCTCATTCTGCGTTTTACCGGTGATTTATTCGGCCGGAAAGTAGCTATTTCACCCGCTTCCAACAGGAGCGATTCAGCCTTGTGGAGAGTGGACGCCATACGCACCCGTCCCTCAAACACCCGGACCTCCGTCGCTTCGGCAGAAGCGCGATAATAGAAGATTGTACCCTCGGCGGCCGCCTGGACGTATTCACCTTCGACGCGGAACAGGTCACGCGTTGCCGCGGCTGCTTTGGCCACTCCCGTTTTGATCTTGACGACCACGTCGCCAATAACCGCCCTGATCGACGGGTTCAGAATGTCGATCTGGCTGTTTCTGCCCACGATAAGCTCTTTTTCGTCGCCATCAAAGGTAATCACCGCTTCCAACTTGCCGGTGGCCACAAGGTCGCCCGGATGCAGACGCATGTTGGGCACGACCGGAATCGATTGACGGTCTCTGACGATGAGAATATCCGCGAACTCAGCCGGCTCGGCAGCCCGCTCCCCGGATACCGCGTTGCGCAACACAATTTTGATACCGGTGCTGTCGGCATCCTGGTCTGCGGATTGAGCGTTAGGCGCAAATGAAAATGTTACCAAGGCCCAAGCGATCATCAGGATACGACAGTGCGGGCTTGTGCCGGTGTGTATCAATGGGTCAGCCCTGGCTCATCATGTCGGCGATCGGGGATGGATATGACTGCCGTGGCAATGCTGCCTGATTAAGAAGATGCAAAGCCGGTCTGCCGATAGTCATGTGGAGAGCTCCCAGTCGTCTCCGGGGCTCCGGCAGAACTTCAGATCTTCATCCATGGTCCGGCCATCCGACAATTGGACCTGCTGTTTTACCACGCGGCACTGCAGATTGGCTTGCCGATTGACTATGACAGGCTCGGCCTCGACCGTTCCCTTCACGCCGCTGTCGGGATTCTGCCAGGCCACCGCGTTCCGGTCTGTGTTGTCGAGCGCCTCGGCGGTAGCCTTTGCCTGTTTCATGCGGTCCTGTTCCTGCAGGTAACTGCCGATTCGGCTGCCGGCGAGTGCACCGAGAAGAACCCCCGCACCGGTAGCGAGCGTCCGCCCGCCGCCGCTGCCGATCTGGTTGCCGACTACACCACCGATAACAGCACCGGTTATGGCGCCTATCGTCTGTTTGTCCGATCCGTCGCTGGCGCAGCCGCTGGAGAGGAGGGCGAGGACACCCGCGAGAATTATGATGCGATATTTTTGCTTTGATACTCCAAGGCCTATCCCCAATTGTTGGTTGCGGAGAGGCTTGTGTGAGCCGGTCTTTCTAATTGTCAGTGGTAACGAGAGGAGGACTGAAAATAAGTGCTTGGAAGTCTGCATCATCGCCTTCTCCTTCTTCGGTTTTAACCTGCTCAATGTAGCGATTCGCTATTTATCATTCTAGACCAAAGGAGAATGTTCGGGTTGTTACAACCCTGTAGGATGGCACTGTTGATGCCTGCATGGCGGCATGCGCCGGGACCATAATCGCGCTGAACTGATAATTAACTGGAAACTGCCGGCACAGCAGTGCTACAGATCGAGGTGTAGTTCCTCGCCCCGTGCGCGCGAAACACACACACACATCGAGGAAGCCCGTTCTGTTGAATCAAGGCAAAGATCGCGGTGATCCGGTTCGCCGTCCAGTACGCGTGTGATACACAGGGTGCAATCGCCCCGTTTGCAGTCGTGCGGGACGTTCACGCCGGCATCCAGAAGCGTGTCGAGAATAGTACGTTCAGCCGGCACGGTCAGCGTCATGTTCGATTTGGCTAAATGAACGCGAATCGGGTGATCGTCAACCAAGGGTTGAGCGCCGAAACTCTCAAAATGGATTTGGGCTTGGGGCCAGCCCGATGCGGCGGCCGTCTCTTGTATCGCACTGATCATTTGACGCGGACCACAGACATACACATGCACTCCCGGTCTCGGTGACGACAATAGGCGTTCCAGGTCCAGGCGCTGGCCGTGCGGATCACGGGAGGCATAAAAACAGACGCTATCGCCCGCTAGTTGCTCGATCGTGTTGCGGAAGGCAAGCTCTGGGTACGTGCGGGCGCTGTAGTGCATCTCAAACGATTGCCGCTCTGATACCAGCCTGTGCAACATGGAAAGAATGGGGGTAATGCCGATGCCACCGGCAATCAGGATGCTGTGGTTTGCGCTTTTTGCCATGGGGAACTCGTTTTTTGGCGTTTGACTCTCAATAACGTCGCCCTCGTGGATCTGTTGATGCAAGTAGAGCGATCCACCCCGTCCGCTCGGCTCGGCCAGGACGCCGATTTCGTAGAACTCTCTCTCATCGGGATCGCCAAGCAGTGAGTAGTGACGCCCGGCATGACTGCCATCGGGCAGTTGTACTTTGACGTGTATATGCGCACCGGGCTGGAATACTGGCAACGGCCCACCATGGGTTGCGCGCATCCGAAATGACAGGATTCGTTCGGATTCGCGCTGAATCCGCTCGACCCTGAGTGATAGCGTGCCGCTGGGCGGGCGTTCTTGATGCAGTTCCGGAATAAACGGGGAATTGTCCAGCAGTTCCCAGTCGAGGCGAAAGGGAAGTGCGGATTCCAGCCAGCCGGATATGTTGAACTGCCAGAAGCGTCGAGTGCCGCCGGTCTCTCCTTGCGGATCATCGAGATCCCACAAAATCTCCGGTTGGCCAGTCAGTTGCAGCAAGCGGCCGTGTTCGAAATCAATAAAAACCAATCCGGCATGGGGATAACTGACGAAATTTCCTAGCGTATTAAACATACTGTTGCCGGAAAAATCCGGGATACGGAGTTGTCGGTCGTTTACCAGTTGCACAAAGCCCGCATGTCCACCACGATGTGAGGCATCGACGCCATGCTCGGGATGCGCACTGGCCACGAAGAAAGTATCTGCGCCGGCGATCAATGACCGTTGTGTGTGGTTTAGTGCTTTCCCCCGTGTACCGGGTGTAGCGTTGGCCTGCGTGTCCGTCGGGCGTGTTTTCCAGTCTCTTCGTTGAATGTATTTGGGACAGTTGGGATAGGCCCGTTCAACGTCGATAATAATGCGTGTATCGGAAACTGTTCTCACACGTCCGTTAATGCGTATCCGGCGACGCGAGCCCAGTTCAATCACCAGCAGGCCCACATTGGGATTGTTGGTCATATTGCTCCACAGTGGATCGTCTTTTGCGGAACCTGGTTGTGAAAGATCAATCTCCAGGGTCTGATTATCCAAGGCTCGCAGGAATCCCGGGGTGCCAAAAAGCGTTGACGCCCAGACGCAGCCTTCCGGGTCGATGCTACCGATCACAACCATCGGTTGTTGCTCAATAAAGCGTAATGCCCCGGCCAGGATAGAGCTGTCTATCGCCCCGCTATTCATGCGAGCCATTTCAGATTCACTTACTCGCTGTTGTACTGCCAGTTCGCCTTCGTGATAGGGGTCGTTAATAGACACGGTAAAGTCTCCTGCAGGCCGTCTGCTATTGATGAGCGAGAGGGGCCGGACAGGCAACCATAGTTGGTCGCGCTGCCCGGTCGGTGTGCGCTAAAAGTTCAGGATGGCATACCCCTCGGATGCCAGTTTGTGCAGACTCGGCAGACCGGCGGTGCCCGGTACAGCGTTGTCCTTGATAAATTCAAAGGCAGATTTCTCGACTTCCTCGGTAGCGCCAAAGACCTCGGCGCATCCGCAGGAGACGCCTGCCACGGTATCTTTAACCACATCGAATAATTCATGAACCGGATGGTTTGATTTGGTTAGTTCGCCAATCCATCGGGTTCCGGCACCCTGGAACAAGACCGTTACTTCATCGCCTTTTTGCTTGAAGTCATAGGCCATTGACAGTGCGTTGAACACCCGGCCGAGTGCCTCTTCGCCACCGGCTTTCGGGTCTGACAAAATAATGATCGCTGCTTTCATATTGGTTACCTCGCGTTAAATTGCTGAGTGGTCGGGATGACTTGAGCACGCAATGTGTGCTGTGTTGAATAGATTATTTAGTTTGACTTTCATAATAAATGCTGGCGAGTCTATTTAACTACTTCATATTACGGAGTAATCTGACCTCTATGGATAAGCTTCAAGCGATGACTGTATTTGTGAAGATTGCCGAACAGGGGAGTCTGACAGGGGCGGCCAATGCACTGGGGAAATCCTTACCATCGATTGTTCGTATGCTGGCTTCTCTCGAAGAATCGCTCCAGGTAAGGCTTTTTAATCGAACGACCCGGCGCATCGTCCTGACCGAGGAGGGACGATTCTATCTGGAACGTTGCCGTAAGATCCTTGCGGAAATTGAGGAGTCTGAGGTTGCGCTCTGTCAGAATCAGGTAGAACCCCAGGGTACGATTACACTGACCGCGCCTATTCGGTTTGGTGAAATGTATGTCGCCCCTTCGGCGGTGCGTTTTCTGGGTCGGTATCGATATGTGCAGATTAACCTGATGCTACTTGACCGAGTCGTCAATCTACTTGATGAAGGCATTGATCTGGCGGTGCGCATTGCCCATCTTGACGACTCTTCGCTGATTGCCAAACCGGTGGGTGAGATTCGTCAGGTGGTGTGTGCCACCCCGTCTCTGTTAGCCGCATCGGGTGGAGTATTGCGACGCCCGGAACAGCTAGCCGAATTGCCTTGTGTACGTTGCACCAGTATTTCATCGAGCCCGCTCTGGCATTTTAACGATAGCGGCAAACGTCTGGATGTCCAGGTCAGCGGCGCCTTTATGTGTAATCAGGTGAGGGCCGCTGTCGATGCTTGCGTGGCCGGTCTGGGCTTCGGTCTGTTTTTTAACTATCAGGTAATGCCATGGGTGGAGCGTGGTGAACTGGAACTTGTTCTGTGCGACTTCGAACCAGATGCCTTACCCTTGAGTCTCGTCTATCCGCATACACGGCTTATGGCCACGCGGGTGCGTACATTAGTCGACTGGCTGGACCGTGATCTGAAATACTCCTTGGCCAAGTAGGGGAGTGATCCCGTAGATAGTTATCCCCCGGTTATTGACCCGGCATGCCAATAAAACGGGATTATACTCATGAGTATGCATACAGAAGACGCCAACGATCCGATTCCAGAGAAATTGAGGCTGGTTTACTGTGCCAAAAAATTAGCCTCCTCCGTTCCTTTGCCACGAAAACCAGAGAGAACAAATCATGGATACATCTGCTCACACCCTGAGCACACTATTTGCTCAGTTGGGCCTGCCGAACAGTGAGGACGATATTAATGCCTTTATTATCAAGCATTGCAATCTTGTGGGAAATATCCCCCTCGACAAAGCGCCCTTTTGGACAACATCCCAATCCAGTTTTTTGAGAGAGGCGATTGAGGAGGATTCCGACTGGGCAGAAGTCGTCGATCAATTGGATAACAGCCTGCGGAATTAGCGAGGCTGTTGTAAATATCCGGTTCTTGACGAAGGGGATATTTGTGGCGCTGTCCCAATGATGTGTTGTTTGGTCTTGTCGATTTGCCCAGGGAGGGGCTTATACCGCGAAGCACATGGATGTGCGTGAGCGGATTTGCCCAGGGAGGGGCTTATACCGCGAAGCACATGGATGTGCGTGAGCGGATTTGTTCGGTAGGAGCGGCACCCTCGCCGCGAATTTTGCGGATAAATTTGCTCCTGTAAAAAGACTGCTGTTCATGTAACAGGTCACGGGGATATGGTCTTATTTATTCAGGTGAGCTCCAATCGCCCCGTTGATCGGACTGAAAACTTCCGGACCTGAACAGGTTTCCGGTATCAACTAACCGTCAAATTTCGGAATATTGACACCGTCGATAAACTCATCTGCCCAGGTTGCCATCGATTTTAGAACCGGCAGCAATCCTCTCCCTGCATCTGTCAGATAATAGTCGTAGCGAGGAGGATTATTCTGATAAAGGCGTTTTTCCACTAAGCCGTTACTAACAAGTTCTTTTAGTCTGTTAGCGAGGATATTTGTCGGTATACCCTCCTCTGCTTCCTGAAAATCCTTATTCTTGTGCTTATCAAACAGCCCGATATCCCTGATGATAAGCAGGGTCCACTTATCACCCAGAACATCCAGCGTGGTGGCGATGGGGCAGTGCGACCTTTTGGCCAACGATGCATCTAGTTTCTCCATAAAGAAAAATTAGCATTATCACTTGCATATTGCAAGGCACAATTCTACAGTTACTTTCAATATAAAAGTAACTGTAGAGGAAATACAAATGGCTATCGATCTTATATTGCCAGTCAGTATCACGTTTGGGCTTGTCGCATGGTCCCTCATCATATACTGGTATATTCATCCAATACTGAAAGACCACCCGGTAGAGAAGGCGCTTGAGCCGTTTCTACTATTGCATAGTTTTAGATACATCGGTCTTATGTTTCTTATTCCAGGCGTTACAACGGAAATTCTCGATGACCGTTTTTCTCAACCTGCTGCTTACGGTGATCTGATCGCGGCAGTATTGGCATTTGCCGCGCTTGCTGCCATTCGGTTTAATGCGAGTTGGGCGCTGGTATCTGTGTGGATTTTCAATATCTGGGGAGCAGCAGATCTGCTGAATGCCGTCGTAAGAGGCATTCTGTTTGCACCTGATGGGCACCTTGGCGCTGCGTATTGGATTCCGGCCACAATCGTTCCACTGCTATTGGTTACGCATGTGTATATTTTTATATTACTGGCCAGGCGCGTTCAGATGAATCGGAGACTTATTTTTTAGGCTCTCCGGTAGAGGGGTGTAAAGCCTTCACCTTCAGCCAATGGAACGCGAGTTGACGATTTATGCCGAGTCTTCGACCACTTCCCGATTTTCAGGAGATAGAGAACACTTGCCGCGATCAAAATTCGGGGTCACCTGCTGGTGAACGATTTTACCTAGCTGATCGGCGCCGCCGACGTAGCCACCTTCAATCCAGATCTGGGGAACGGTGATCGGCGTCTTAGGCCCGATAATGGGTTTGACCCTTGCCAGCATCTCGTAAAGATCATGCGAGTTTTTGACTACGTCATGATAGGTGTAGCTGATGCCGGCTTTTTCCAGATACCCCTTGGCCCGTTTGCAGTGCGGGCAACTTTCCTTGCCAAAAAGATGATTGCCGGTGACCACGGCTTTATGTGAATAGGCTTCGATGACAGCTTGAGTGAGAACACCACGATTGAGTGCGTGCCCCTGAGCGATCACTTTACCCTCGACCATAACGATGGGTGCATGCCAGCCACCTTTCGATAGCGGCTTCCACCATTCACTTAACCACTCCCGGATATCCAGATCGACCGGAATGTCAGCCAGTTCTGTGGATAGCGTGTCCAGAATGACGTCTTTGGATAATGAACATTCACCACACGGGATTTTGACTTTGAACGGCCCCCAGGCACCCGCCCAGCGAAACAGCGTGACCACGATCCGATTGTTCTCCATATGCCCACCTTTGGTGAATTCAGATTATTTCTTTTGGGCCAGCGATCCTCGATTGATCGGGCCCATCTTGTTAATAGACCGGTGAATACCCGACAAATATTACGGCGGATGGGAATGATTGCTGTTTTCTGGAAAGGTTTTGCGCTGTTGTGGAAATTCCTGACCGCTTCAGCGGAGCGGTCAAGCCCGCCGCCACTGGTGGTCGACGTCCAGGTTGGATGCCGGACTCAGTCGGTAAACAGGCTTTCTTGTACTCATCTGGCTTGCGTCAAGCTTCCAGCAGGTGGGTATTTTGCTATCCGGCATTGCGCAAACAACAAGGCCTATGCCATGTAATGGCATAGGCCTTTGATATTTAACTGGTACCGAGGGTCGGACTCGAACCGACAAGGGGTTGCCCCCGGGGGATTTTGAATCCCCTGTGTCTACCAATTTCACCACCCCGGCAGAGGAAGAGGCGTAGTATAATCTTTTCATTGGGCAGTGCAATCCCTCTATGAGAAGCCTTGGCGGGCTGTCAGTCTATGGTAAGATGCGCGCCCCATGCAGAGAAGCGATTTCCACTATGATCTCCCCGATGAGCTGATTGCCCAGTTTCCCACCGGAAACCGGCAGGACAGCCGGCTGCTCCATCTACCGTGCGGTGGAGAAGGGCCGGTTGATCGCCAGTTTGTTGATCTGCCTTCACTGCTGAATCCGGGTGATCTGCTGGTATTCAACGATACCCGGGTAATGCGGGCCAGGCTGTTTGGCACCAAGGAGAGTGGCGGAAAGGTTGAACTGCTGATTGAACGAGTGCTGGAGTCGGGTAGGGGCCTGGCCCACATCCGGGCCAGTAAGTCGCCCAGGACGGGCAGTCGTATATTGCTGGAAGGCGGCGCTGTGCTGGAGGTACAGGGGCGGCAGGAAGATCTGTTTGTCATCTCCGCGTGCGACATGGATCTGCATGAACTGATGCGCCAGACCGGGCATATACCGCTTCCTCCGTATATCAGCCGCGAGGATCAGGCGCTGGATGAGGAGCGCTACCAGACCGTCTACTCCCAGCGCGAGGGGGCGGTGGCGGCGCCCACTGCGGGCCTCCATTTTGACCGGGCCATGCTGGCGCGGCTGGATGCCATGGGAGTCGAACGCGCCTGCGTCACTTTGCATGTTGGGGCGGGTACCTTCCGACCGGTCCGGGTTGATCGGCTGGAGGAGCACGTCATGCATAGCGAGTATGTGGAAGTGAGTCCGGAGGTGTGCGGGCGGGTCCGTGCGACACACGCCCGGGGGGCGCGGGTAGTGGCGGTCGGTACGACCAGTGTGCGCAGTCTCGAATCCGCCTCCCGGGAAGGGGAGATCCAACCCTTTTATGGGGATACCCGCTTGTTCATCACCCCGGGCTACCGGTTCCGTAGCGTGGATGCCCTGCTGACCAACTTCCATCTGCCTGAATCCACCCTGCTGATGCTGGTGGCGGCGTTTTCCGGGCATGAGCAAATCATGGCCGCATACCGACATGCCGTGGTTCAGCGTTATCGTTTTTTCAGCTATGGTGATGCGATGTTTCTGGAACGCGCGGATGGAACGTGAGTACTGAAAAATACCGCCCGCGTTTTTTGGGCAAAAAAAACGCGGCAAGTGGATTGCCGCGTAAATAAATCCACCAAAGGAGGATGGAGGAGTGTGTACCGAGTTGTTTTTCAGTACATGCGTAGTTTCTAATATATGCTGCAGTGTGTCAAGTTGTTAAATTCCATTTATGTTGATATAAGTCATGCTTTTTGAAGTCGAAAATATTGACGGCGCGGCGCGGCGCGGTCAGCTTACTTTCCCGCGTGGGGCCATACAGACGCCGGCTTTCATGCCAGTCGGTACCTACGGCACGGTGAAGGCGATGACTCCGGAAGAGCTGGAGTCGGCGGGCGCCGAAATCATCTTGGGGAACACCTTCCACCTGATGCTGCGACCCGGCACCGATATCATCTCCGCCCATGGTGACCTGCATGACTTTATCCATTGGCAGCGGCCCATTCTGACCGACTCCGGTGGCTTTCAGGTGTTCAGTCTGGGGGCGATGCGCAAGATTACCGAGGCGGGCGTACATTTTCGCTCACCGATCGATGGCAGCCGGATCTTCATGGGACCGGAAGAGTCGATGGCGGTACAGCGCCGACTCGGCTCCGATATTGTGATGATTTTCGATGAGTGTACGCCCTATCCGGCTACGGAGCTGGAGGCCCGGGTCTCCATGGAACTCTCCCTGCGCTGGGCCGAACGCAGCAAGCAGGCGCATGGCGACAACCCGTCAGCGCTGTTCGGTATTGTCCAGGGCGGCGTTTATGAATCATTGCGCAGGCGTTCGCTGGAAGGGCTGATGGAGATCGGATTTGACGGCTATGCCGTGGGTGGGCTTTCAGTAGGCGAACCGCCCGCCGACCGTTGGCGGGTGCTAGACTTCCTCTCGTCCAGATTGCCGGCAGATAAACCCCATTATCTAATGGGTGTAGGAACGCCGGAGGATATCGTGGAGGCGGTACGGCGTGGTATCGATATGTTTGATTGCGTCATGCCGACCCGTAACGCGCGCAATGGCCACCTGTTTACGCATCAGGGAGTGGTGCGCATTCGCAATGCCGTGCATGCCGGTGACACAGGCCCTCTGGACCCCCATTGTGATTGCTACACCTGCCAAAACTACAGCCGGAGCTATCTACGGCACCTGTCGCGCTGCAATGAGATACTGGGTGCCCGGCTGAATACTATCCATAACCTGCACTACTACCAGTCACTGATGCGCGATATTCGTCAGGCCATCACGGAGCAGCGTTTCGATGCCTTCGTTCGGGATTTTTACGCCATGCGGGCCTGAGTCTCAGACTTGAAAATCCCTTGTAGGGACCTTATCTTTCCCTCGGGTGCCGATCCTGGTGCCCGGACGTGACGCCATAAATTCTTTAATCACAACAACTGTGGCATAATGCCCCGCTTGTGGTTCCCGTACGGTGTAGTCCGTGCCGAATCAGTACATTTTGACCACTTGACTTTAAGGTAAGAACACCATGAGTTTCTTAATTTCAGATGCCATGGCTCAGGCTGCTGGCGACGGTGCGGGTGCACCGGGTTTGGAAGGCCTGATCCTGCCGATCGGCCTGATTATCATGCTCTATTTCCTGATGATCCGTCCGCAGATGAAGCGTCAGAAGGAACACAAAAAACTGGTCCAGACCCTGGCCAAAGGCGATGAGGTGCAGACTGAAGGCGGATTGATGGGGCGGATTTCCGACCTGGGTGAAAATTTTGTCAAGGTGGAGATTGCTGAGGGCGTCGAGGTCAAGATCCGCCGTCAGGCGGTGGCCGCCATCATGCCGAAAGGCACCTTGAAAGAGCTTTAATCACTGGCCGGCCCGAGCGGGCCGGCTGTTTCGTTGGGGGAGGCCGGCAACCCAGGCGTGCCCCTGTAGCACTTCCACAACAACAGACAACGATGAACCGATATCCTCTCTGGAAGAACATCCTCGTAGTGGTACTGGTGCTGTTTGGTCTGGTCTACGCCTTGCCGAACGTTTTCGATCAGGACCCGTCACTGGAGATCAGTGGGAGTCGCCGGGCATCGGTCGGTTCCACGACCGAACTGACCGTCCGCACCGCCCTCGACAGTGCAAATATCAAGATAAAATCGACCACGGCCGGTGAAGATAAGCTGCTGGTCAGGTTTGCCGACTCGGAGAGCCAGTTACGGGCCAAGGAGATTTTGGAGACGACCCTGGGATCGGATTATACCCAGGCCCTGACGCTCTCCACCGACGTACCGGGCTGGCTGAAGAGTATGGGTGCCCTGCCCATGTATCTGGGTCTTGATCTGCGCGGGGGTATCCATGTCCTGATCGATGTCGACATGGATGCAGCGGTCAGCCAGGCGATGGAGCGCTATAACGGTGATATCCGCACCCTGTTGCGGACCGAGAAGCTGCGTTATAGCCGGGTAGCCAACCGGGATGATGCCATACTGGTCACGTTCAAAGAGGCCGGCCTGCGTGATCAGGCGCTGGATGTGATCGGTGACGAGTACCGCGATCTGCTGCTTGAGTCCCTGGATGAAGGGGGCGAGTATCTGGTTCAGGCAAGAATGAGTGCCAGTGAACAGCGCTCGGTGAAGAAATTTGCCCTGGATCAGAACATCACCACATTGCGTAATCGTGTCAATGCATTGGGTGTCTCGGAGCCGGTGATTCAGCAACAGGGTGAGCGGCGTATTGTGGTGCAGCTGCCGGGTGCCCAGGACCCCTCAAAGCTGAAAGAGCTGTTGGGTGCCACGGCTACCCTGGAGTATCGGCTGGAGGATACTGAGCACAGTGTGGAAGATGCCCTGGCCGGCAAGGTGCCGCCCGGTTCCAAGCTCTACCGGACCCGTGATGGACGGCCGATCCTGCTGAAGAAGCGGGTGATCGTTACCGGTAACCAGATCACTGATGCATCATCCGGATTTGATCAGCGCACCGGCAGTCCCATGGTGTCGGTTAGCCTGGACAGCCAGGGTGCACGTCGCATGCGCAATGTGACCACGGAAAATGTCAACAAGCCGATGGCGGTGGTCTTTATCGAAACCCGAAAAGACACCCGTATGGTGAATGGCGAGCCGGTAACCCGCAAGGTTCAGGTGGAAGAGGTGATCAGTGTCGCCAATATCATCGAACCGTTTGGTCGCCGCTTCCAGACCACCGGTCTGGATAGCCCCGAAGAGGCCCACGACCTGGCGCTGTTATTGCGTGCCGGAGCACTGGCCGCGCCGATCGATATCGTCGAGGAGCGGACGATCGGCCCGAGCCTGGGGCAGGATAATATTGATCAAGGGTTCACTTCGGTGGTGATCGGCCTCGCCGTGGTGATGGTCTTCATGGCTATTTATTATAAGGTGTTTGGTCTGGTGGCCAATCTGGCCCTGCTGCTCAATCTGGTCTTCATTGTGGCGGTGCTCTCCATGCTGCAGGCGACGCTGACACTGCCGGGTATTGCCGGTATCGTACTCACCGTGGGTATGGCGGTGGATGCCAACGTGCTGATCTTTGAGCGCATTCGTGAGGAGATACGTAATGGCAGCACTCCCCAGGCGAGTATCTTCGCCGGCTATGAAAAGGCACTCTCCACCATTGTGGATGCCAATATCACCACATTGATTGCGGCGGTGGTGCTGTTCAGCTTCGGAACCGGGCCGATCAAGGGCTTTGCCGTGACCCTGTTTATCGGCATCCTGACCTCCATGTTCACCGCTATTGTGGGCACCCGTGCCGTGGTCAACCTGATCTATGGCGGCAAGCGTGTCGCCAGGCTCAGTATCTGATTTGGATGACTCTGATGCAGATTTTCAAAAGAAAGAGCGAAATCGATTTCATGGGCAAGCGCAAGCTTGCTGCAATACTCTCAACTCTGCTGGTGTTGATCGCCATCGGTTCCGTGCTGGTGCGAGGACTGAATTTCGGCATTGACTTTACCGGGGGTACCCTGGTGGAGGTCGGTTACCAGCAAGCGGTAGAGCTGGCCAAGGTGCGGAAAGTCCTTGATGAAGGCGGCTTTGGTGACGCTTTGGTACAGCACTTTGGTACCTCAAAGGATGTGCTGGTGCGTCTGGCTCCGCAGGCGGAACTGGCGAGTGCCGAGTTGAGTGATCGTGCCTTCGCGGCGCTGAAACAGGCGGAAGCCGGTGAGGCAACGCTGCGTCGGGTCGAATTCGTCGGGCCGCAGGTGGGCGATGAACTGGCCGAGGACGGTGGCTTGGCGATGCTCTATGCACTCATAGGTATTTTGGTCTATGTGGCGCTGCGTTTCGAGTATCGGTTCGCGTTGGGATCGGTGATTGCCCTGGTTCATGACGTACTAATCACCCTGGGTATTTTCTCTATTTTTCAGATTGAGTTTGATCTGACCGTACTGGCCGCCGTGCTGGCGGTAATCGGTTACTCGCTGAATGACACGATTGTGGTTTTTGATCGTATCCGGGAGAACTTCCGCAAGATGCGCAAGGGCAGCGCGGTGGATATCGTCAACAGCTCCCTGAACCAGACCTTGTCACGCACGCTGATGACGTCTCTGACCACGCTGCTGGTATTGACCGCCCTGTTTGTGTTTGGTGGCGAGATTATTCATGGCTTCGCCTTTGCACTGATTGTCGGCGTCCTGGTTGGTACCTACTCCTCTATCTACGTTGCCAGTACCGCGGTGTTGATGCTGGGTATCAGCAAGGCGGATCTTATGCCGGTGGTGAAAGAGGGTGCAGAGGTGGATGCTGAGCCCTGATTCAGACGGTACAGAAAAAGACAGACAACAAAAATGCCCGGCGATAAGGAATCCGTCGGGCTTTTTTGTGCAGGGCTAACGGCTATCCGCAGGCGCGCCTGATATTCGGAAAGTCAATGATCTCCGCATCGGTCATCTGGTCATGGGTTCGCTTATGCGGGTTTCCGCGGACTCCGGTCGGACGGATCTCCAGAATTTCAAAATCAATGATTTCGGCACAGAGTGAGGATTCCAGGGAGAGTTCAAACAGGCCGTCCAGTACGTCGCGCATGATCATCTCAAGCGCACGGTCGCTGACTGTCGCAGTTGTAGCTGGATTGTCCTTCATGCCGTCCGATCTCCAGATTTCGCAATGAAGATGGCACCTTCACTGACTTAACCCGTTTATCGGTAGGTCTCTGGAAAACTTAAGGGGTCTATCGAGCGACGTGGACCGCTTCCGCTACCCGATCGCTGATTGGATGCGAATGATACCAAGAAGCCAAACAGGTCAGCTGCGCAGTCGATCGGTGAGGTGGGGGCGTATCGTGTTGGAAATTGCGGAGTGCAGCCGCAAGCCGCCGGCGATGATGTTTCCGGTCTCAAAGAAGCGCCCACCGCCATTGATATCCGATACAGTACCACCGGCCTCCTTGACCAGCAGGGCGCCGGCCGCAAAATCCCACTCGGAGAGCCCCAGTTCCCAGAAACCATCCAGGCGACCAGCGGCCACATAGGCCAGATCCAGCGCTGCTGAACCCGGGCGACGGATGCCGGCGGTATCCTTGATCAGCGCCTTGAACATGCCCAGGTAGGCGTCCAGATTGGATTGATCGCGGTAGGGGAAGCCGGTGCCCAGCAGCGCACCCTCCAGGCTTTTTCTGTTGGTGACACGGATGCGCCGGTCATTCAGCAGCGCGCCGTCTCCACGACTGGCAGTAAACATTTCGTCACGCAACGGATCATAGACCAGCCCGTGCTCCAGCACGCCCTTGTGTTTCAGGGCGATCGAGATGGAGAATTGGGGAAACCCGTGCAGATAGTTGGTGGTGCCGTCGAGCGGATCGATGATCCATTGGAACTCATTGCCGCTCTTGCTGCCGCTCTCTTCTGCCAGGATGGCATGGTTGGGATATGAGCTTCGCAGGGTATCGATAATGACCTGCTCGGAGGCGCGGTCCACTTCGGATACAAAATCGTTCAAACCCTTCTGGGTAACCGTCAGGGTATCGGATCGCTCGTAATAACGAAGCAGTATGTTACCGGCACTACGGGCGGCGCGGACAGCAATATTCATCATCGGGTGCATGGGCGTGGAAGATACATCAAGCGGCGCCTCTAATAAAGGGAAATCAACTTTCCGGGACAGAATTATTGTTGCTGCCGTGTTTAATCTCTGCTGAGAAATGGTGCCGAATCATGTACGCTTTGCGGTTATGTTGAAGAACATTAAAATTGTACTGATCGAGACGACCCATCCAGGCAATATCGGTGCCGCTGCCAGGGCCATGAAGAACATGTGCCTGACGCAACTCTGCCTGGTGGCCCCACGCACCTATCCCAGTGCGGAAGCCACAGCCAGGGCGGCCGGGGCAGACAGTATCCTAGAACGGTGCCAGGTATATGACACCCTGGATCAGGCCCTTGAAGGGTGCCGGCTGGTGGTCGGCGCCAGTGCCCGGCTGAGGACGGTCGAGTGGCCGCAACTGCTGCCGCGTGCCTGTGCGGAGCAGGTGTGGACCGAGGCGGACCGGGGCGAGGTGGCGATCCTGTTCGGGCGGGAGAGTTCGGGGCTGCGCAATAGTGAGCTGGACCGTTGTCACTACCTGGTACACATTCCTGCCAATCCGGAATACAGCTCGCTGAATATCGCTCAGGCACTGCAGGTGATCGCCTATGAGGTTTATATTCAGTCCCTGACCGACAGGTCAGGGGATGCAGCGGACCATTCTGCAGTGGCAACGGTGGATGTGATGGAGGGTTTTTTTCAACATCTGGAGCAGGCAATGCAGGATGTCGGCTTCAGTAATCCCCGGCAATCGGAGAAACTCCAGCGGAGGCTGCGCCGCCTGTTTTTGCGTGCGCGCCCCGACCAGGAAGAGGTCAATATCCTGCGCGGCATCCTCAGTGCGGCGCAAGGCCGCAAGTCAATGCGCCGCCAGTAGACGACGCTGTAGCCGCGCAGCTAGTACCTCGGGTGCTGGCCAGTCGGTAAAATAATCGAGTAGAATAGTCAGGAATAGCTGTTTTCCGTTGTTGTGCTGGAGTTAATGGAATCCCCGAATGTTCACTCGTCTCAAAGAAGATATCGCCAGTGTATTTGAGCGCGACCCGGCGGCGCGCAATGCCTTTGAGGTGTTGACCACTTACCCCGGGCTACACGCCCTGCTGATCCACCGGCTGACCCACTGGTTATGGGGTATCGGTCTCTGCTGGATCGCCAGGGTGTTGTCTACCTTTGCACGCTGGATTACCGGTATAGAGATCCATCCGGGTGCCTCTATCGGTCGTCGGTTCTTTATTGATCACGGTATGGGCGTAGTGATTGGTGAGACCGCGGTGATCGGTGATGATTGCACCCTTTATCACGGGGTAACCCTCGGCGGCACCAGCTGGCAAAAGGGTAAGCGACATCCGACACTGGGTAATAATGTTGTCGTGGGTGCGGGAGCCAAGGTGTTGGGCCCGATTGATATCGGGGATGGCGCCAGGATCGGATCCAACGCCGTGGTACTGAAGGCGGTACCACCGGGAACTACGGTGGTCGGTGTGCCCGGACGACTGATCGAGGCTTCATCTGCCACGACGACCTCCAGGCGCTCGGCGACGGCTGAGAAAATGGGCTTTGATGCCTATGGTGCCACCAGCGACGCTCCTGACCCGGTTGCCCACGCGATTAATTGTATGCTCGATCACATCCATATTATGGACCAGCGCATGCAGACCATGTGCCGGATACTCAAGCGTGTCAGTGAGGAGCAGCCCGACCTCGATATACCTGAAATAGATTCATGCGAGATTGCCTCTACGGCTGAAGAACTTCTTAAAATACAACGCGCTGCGGACTCCGTTTCTTCAAGTCAGATTAAGGAAAATAGCGCTCGTGAATAGTTGACCGATTCAGTCGGGTATTATATATTAGCGACATCAAATATTTCAGGAGTATCTGCTGTGAGGTTAACCACAAAAGGACGTTACGCAGTAACCGCCATGCTGGATCTGGCTTTCCACCAGGGGCAAGGACCGATCACCCTGGCGGATATTGCCGAGCGACAGGGGATTTCCCTTTCATACCTGGAACAGCTGTTTTCCCGTCTGCGTAAAAAACTGCTGGTAGCTAGCGTCAGAGGCCCCGGCGGCGGTTATGTACTGGGCAAAGAGGCGGATGAGATCTTTATCGCCTCGGTGATCACCGCCGTTGACGAGAAGGTCGACACCACACGCTGTGGCGGTAATCACAACTGCCAGGACAACGAACGCTGCCTCACCCATGACCTCTGGCATGACCTCAGTGATCAGATCTACGATTATCTTAACCGGATCAGCCTGCGCGACTTAATGGAGCGACGCGGGGTTAAGAAGGTCGCCCAGCGCCAGGACGATGAGTTGAGGCGGACCGCTGAAAAGGCCGTCGCGTCGGCGGATGTTAAATTTGGAGCTACCGCGGTGGGTACAGGCGTACGCGCCTGATATTCACCGATAACTTTTTGGAGTGATGATGAAATTACCCATCTACATGGACTATTCGGCAACCACGCCTGTTGATCCCCGGGTTGCGGAGAAGATGTGCCAGTACCTGACACCGGCTGGCATGTTCGGAAACCCGGCCTCCCGTTCCCATAAGTTCGGTTGGGATGCGGATGAAGCGGTAGAGCAGGCGAGAAGAGACGTTGCCGCGCTGTTGAATGCCAATTCAAAGGAGATTGTCTGGACTTCGGGGGCTACCGAATCCGATAATCTGGCCATCAAGGGCGCAGCCCATTTCTATCAGAAACAGGGCAAGCACATCATCACTTGCAAGACCGAGCACAAGGCGGTGCTCGATACCTGTCGCCAATTGGAGCGGGAGGGTTTCGAGGTAACCTATCTGGACCCCGAACCGAGCGGATTGATCGACCTGGCTAAGCTCGAGGCGGCAATGCGCGATGACACCATCCTGGTTTCCATCATGCATGTGAATAATGAAATCGGTGTGATCCAGGATATCGAAGCCATTGGTGAATTGACCCGGGCACGCAAGATTCTGTTTCATGTGGATGCCGCCCAAAGCGCCGGGAAAGTCCCACTGGACATGGAGCGCATGAAGGTGGATCTGCTGTCACTTTCCGCGCACAAGATTTATGGTCCGAAAGGGATCGGCGCACTTTACGTACGACGTAAACCGCGGGTTCGCCTGGAAGCCCAGATTCACGGCGGCGGGCATGAGCGTGGTATGCGTTCCGGTACCTTGGCTACCCACCAGATTGTCGGTATGGGAGAGGCCTTCCGTCTCGCCAAGGCGGAGATGGTGCAGGATAACGAGCGCATCATGCAGCTGCGTGACCGTCTCTGGAATGGCATGAAGGAGATGGACGAGATCTATCTCAATGGCGACCTGGAACATCGGGTGGCCGGCAACCTGAATATCAGTTTCGCCTATGTCGAGGGTGAATCCCTGATCATGGCGCTGAAGGATTTCGCCGTTTCGTCCGGCTCCGCCTGTACCTCGGCCAGCCTTGAGCCCAGTTATGTGTTACGCGCGCTGGGCCGACAGGACGAGCTGGCGCACAGTTCTATCCGCTTCACCATCGGTCGTTTCACCACCGAGGAAGAGGTCGACTATGTCATCGGGCTGATCAGTCAGCAGGTCAACCGTCTGCGTGAGCTTTCACCTTTGTGGGATATGTTTAAGGAAGGCATTGATCTCAATTCGGTGCAGTGGGCGGCACATTAAGCCCTCGCCACTGTCTGATGAAGTAACAGGATCAATCAAATTGCAGTTTACGCGTGTCGCCGGCATAAATCAGGCCGGGCACTGAATCCGGAGAATCGAGTATGTCATACAGTGAGAAGGTCTTGGACCATTATGAGAACCCCCGCAATGTAGGCGTGATGGATAAGGAAGCCAGGAATGTTGGTACCGGGATGGTCGGCGCCCCTGCTTGTGGTGATGTGATGCGGTTACAGATTCAGGTCAATGATCAGGGTGTGATTGAAGATGCCAAATTCAAGACCTATGGCTGTGGTTCAGCCATTGCATCCAGCAGTCTATTGACCGAATGGGTCAAGGGTAAAACCCTGGAAGAGGCCCAGCAGATCAAAAACACCCAGATTGCTGCGGAGTTGGCATTGCCTCCGGTCAAGGTTCACTGCTCGGTGTTGGCCGAGGATGCCATTAAGGCCGCTGTGCAGGATTACACAACGAAGAATGCAAAAGTATAGCCATTCAGGCATTATATTGCCTCTGGTGTTGTTGTAGATCGGGCGCCGAAAGAGAGCCCGGAGTGAGACGATATGACCATTACCATAACTGAAGCGGCCGCCAGGCATGTGCGCAATTATATGGATAACCGGGGTTCGGGCCTGGGCATAAGGCTCGGTGTCCGCACCTCCGGCTGTTCCGGCATGGCCTATGTACTGGAGTTTGCCGACGATAGTGAGGCCGACGACCAGATCTTTGAGCAGCACGGGGTCAAGGTGCTGGTCGATCCGAAGAGCCTGCTCTATCTGGACGGCACGGAACTGGACTATACCAAAGAGGGGCTCAACGAGGGGTTCAAGTTCAATAACCCAAACGTCAAGGACGCCTGTGGTTGTGGCGAAAGCTTCAATGTCTGATCGGGTTTTCCGGGATCAGCGCTGAGTTCCAATCACCTAATAACTGTTAATAATAAGCGATGCTGGATTTCTCAAAGAACTACTTTGAGTTGTTTGGCTTGCCGGTGGATTATGTTGTAGACACTGATCACCTTTCAACTCATTACCGTGAGTTACAGAAGGCAGTTCATCCAGACCGGTTTGCCAATTCAACTGAACAGGAGCGCCGCCTTTCAATGCAGGGGGCCGTTCACATTAATGAGGCCTACGAGACACTAAAAGACCCGATTCTGCGTGCCCGTTATCTCCTCAGCCTGCATGGTGTGGATATGGAGCATGGCCAGGAGACCACCCGGGACGCTGCCTTTCTGATGGAGCAGATGGAGCTTCGGGAAGCGCTGGAAGAGGCGCGCAATCAACCGGATCCGTATCAGGTGATTGCTGATTTCATGGCCGACGTCAATCAACGGATCAATGTCTTGATCGGTCAGATGGCTGTCCAGTTTGAAGCCGCGACACCGGAGCAGCTTGAGGCAGCCAGAGAAAATCTGCGCAAGATGCAATTTCTGAAAAAACTTCGTTTTGACGCCGAATCCCTCGAAGCCGAGTTGGATGACGCCCTGTGATGAGCCGTTCCGATTATGGCCTTACTACAACTCTCTGAACCCGGACAATCCGCGGCGCCGCATCAGCACCGGCTGGCGGTGGGGATAGACCTGGGCACCACCAACTCCCTGGTCGCGGCCGTGCGTAGCGGCAAGGCGATTACTCTGCCGAACGATGACGGGGAGCATCTGCTGCCGTCTGTCGTGCGATATACGGAAAGCGGAATCGAGGTTGGTCGGCGGGCCAAGGAGATGGCGGCCAAGGACCCGTTGAACACTATCATCTCCGTCAAACGGCTGATCGGTCGTGGTCTTGCGGATATCAAATCCCTCGGTAACCAGCTGCCTTACCAGTTCCAGGACGGTGATGCCGCCGTTCCCCGCATCCACACCGCACGGGGGGATGTCAGTTCGGTCGAAGTCTCCTCGGAAATTCTCAAGTCCCTGGTAAGGCGCGCGGAAAGCTCGTTGGGTGGAGAGCTGGAGGGGATTGTGATCACCGTCCCGGCCTATTTCGATGATGCACAGCGGCAGGCTACCAAGGACGCGGCCACGATTGCCGGCCTCAAGGTATTGCGGTTGCTGAATGAGCCGACGGCGGCGGCAGTCGCCTATGGCCTGGATACCGGATCGGATGGCGTGCATGCCATTTATGACCTGGGTGGCGGCACTTTCGATATCTCAATCCTGCGCCTCAACAAGGGCGTGTTCGAAGTCCTGTCGACCGGCGGCGACTCCGCGCTCGGTGGCGACGATCTGGATCATGCCATTGCTGAATGGATTATGTCCCAGGCGGGTATCAATCGCGATGCCGACCGTTCCACGCTGCGACAACTGATGCAGGTGGCCTGCCAGGCAAAAGAGGTGCTCACCGAGTCCGACCGTGCGCCGGTCTCCATGGCCCTGGCCGATGGCACGGCCTGGCAGGGTGAATTGAGCCGAGAGCAGTTTAATGAATTGGCCGATCCACTGATCCGCAAGACCCTGGGGCCCTGCCGTCGTGCGCTGCGTGATGCCGGTCTGACGCCGGAGGAGATCGAGGATGTGGTGATGGTGGGAGGATCCACCCGGGTTCCCAGGGTGCGGGAGCTGGTCGGTGAGTTTTTCCGTACCGATCCACTGGTGGATATCGATCCGGACCGGGTAGTGGCGATCGGTGCCGCCATTCAGGCGGATATGCTGGTGGGCAACAAATCGGATAATGAGATGTTGCTGCTGGATGTCAATCCGCTTTCGCTCGGGATTGAGACCATGGGTGGTCTGGTCGAGAAGCTCATCCCGAGAAACACCACCATTCCGGTGGCTCGGGCCCAGGAATTCACCACCTTCAAGGATGGGCAAACGGCCATGGCCGTGCATGTGCTGCAGGGTGAGCGGGAACTGGTTGCCGACAACCGTTCGCTGGCGCGCTTCGAGTTGCGCGGGATTCCGCCCATGGTGGCTGGTGCAGCGCGTATTCGGGTGACCTTTTCGGTGGATGCCGACGGTCTTTTGAGTGTGGAAGCCCAGGAGCAGAGCAGCGGCGTCAAGGCGAGTGTCGAGGTCAAACCCTCCTACGGATTGACCGATGGCGAGATCGAGTCCATGCTGCGTGAATCCATTGACCATGCGCAAGAGGATATGGAGGCGCGCAAACTGCGCGAGCAACAGGTAGAAGCGGAACGTGTTATCGAGGCGTTGACCGCCGCGCTCAATGACGATGGAGACGCGCTGTTGAACTCAGATGAACGAAGCAGTGTGGAGTTAGCCTTGCAGGCGCTGGCTGAAATCACCCGCGATGGTGATCATGCAGCGATCAAATCGGCAGTGGACGCGCTGGAAAAATCCTGCGAGTTTTATGTCGAACGGCGCATGAACGCCAGTGTGCGCAAGGCCATGTCCGGCCACAGCGTTGATGATTTTGAATAGCAGCAAAGCCATTAGGATTGATCATGACTCAACTTATTTTTCTTCCACATGAAGAGATCTGCCCGGAAGGAGCGGTGATCGAGGTGGAGCCCGGTGTCTCCATTTGCGATGCCGCCAATCAAAATGGCATAGAGATCGAGCATGCTTGTGAAAAATCCTGTGCCTGTACCACTTGCCATGTGATCGTCCGCGAGGGCCTTGATTCACTGGGCGAGGCCGATGAGGTAGAGGAAGACCTGCTGGACAAGGCGTGGGGCCTGGAGCCGGAATCCCGGCTCAGTTGTCAGGCGGTGGTGGGCGAAGAGGATCTGGTGATCGAGATACCCAAATACACTATTAATATGGTCAGTGAAAAATAATACCATTTGATAGGTGTTCCAAAAGAACACCAAAGGTGTTCTTTGTTATGTACTGTGAGGCTCAGAGAGGACACCAGAGGGCTTCAGATAGAATAGATATAGGGTATTATATCTTTCGGATTAAAGATGCTCAGAGGACACCTGAGAAGCTCTCAGAGCCTCAGGGAGCTTTAGGGATGGTTTAAATGGTTGTAAATGGTTGTAAATGGTTTTTAACCGTCAAAGATGGTTTAGGTGGATAAGTCCTCAGGACTCAGAGTCCTGCTGATGAGGAAGATCTGCTGGTGCTGTGTATATGGTGGCTGATGAGGAAGATCTAATGAAAGACCACTAAGTTATTGATTTATAATGGCTTATTGGCTTTATGAGTAATTAGCAATATACATATATACATATATATTTAATATTAATATTATATATATAAAATAATAAAAAAAAAAATAATTTATCTTTATAAAAAGATTTTTGAAGCTCTGGCAATGTTATGTGTATAACAGACAGATAGGACAGACAGGACAGATAGGACAGATAGGACAGACAGGGTATTAGCCGCTCACGATTCAATGTAAGGCACGTTCTTGACCTTCCATCCTTCCATCCTTCCATGACCTTCTGCTCCATCCTTCCATGACCTTCTGTTCCATCCTTCCATGACCTTCTGCTCCATCCTTCCATGACCTTCTGCTCCATCCTTCCATCTGCTTCATACAGGACTTAAAGATATATCTCAGATATATATTTAAACGCTTAAAGATATATTTCGTTAGCAGATCCCTCTTGGCCCCAAGTATTAGGGAATCTAATTGAACATACGACTTCAATTAGGAAACCAAATATATAATCAATTATAACCTTTTATTATTGTATAATGACTTACTATAACTTTCTGTTATATTTCGTTAGCTGTACCCTCTTGGCCCCGATATGATACACGTTTAGGCTTTTTATTCATTAAAGTGTATCATATCACTGCTATCAACGATAATCATTATCATCAGTCTTTCCGTTACTACTCCATGTTCATCATTCCACTCGTATTCCTTCATTAACTATTGTATAAACCTTAGCGAACTATTTTCCTAGTTTGTGTAACCGGATCAATAACTTGCGTTAAAAGCACTGATTTCAACTGTGTACACCCATTAACTACTTGATTATATTGCAAATACTTAGTGAGTTTCTGAGTACATTACAGTACTTTAAAGTACCTTCCATGTACCTTCCATGTACCTTCCATGCAGCTTTCAGTGACTTCAAGCAAGGAATTAAAATGCCTAACATGACTACAACGTCTAAAAAATCTAATCCTAATCATCCTCAGAAAGGTTCCAAGATCACAGTCGAGCCAATCAGAGACTTACAGGCTATTCAGCGTATCAAACACAGACTTAAGGATCATCCACGCAATCTCTGCCTTTTCGTCTTAGGCATCAATTCAGCCTTCAGAGCATCTGACTTACTTGCAATCAAGGCTTACATGGTCAAGGACTTAAACGTTCAGGATGATCTTGTCTTAAGAGAAAGGAAAACAGGAAAGATAAGACGAGTAACAATAAATCAGCCTACTTTAGAGGCTCTCAGAGGCTTACTGTCCTCTTATCCCTTCAAAGATGATGACTACATTTTCAAAGGCAGAAAGGATGTACTGGGTGTACCTGTAGTCACCAACCTTGTCAAACACTGGTGTAAGTCAGTAGGACTCAAGGGCAACTACGGTTCACATACTCTTCGTAAGACTTGGGGCTACCACCAACGCATGACTTTCAATGCTCAAATCCCTCAACTCATGACTGCATTTAATCATGCCAGTCAACAACAAACTCTTTGCTATCTTTGCATCCAACCTACTGAGATTAAAGCACTGTACCTGAATAGCTTATGACATATCTCTGAGGCTCAACCGTGCATCCAGTCCTCTTCATTCGAGGATGAAATATAACCTATCATCTCAACCCTCTGAACACCTCTGGTAGCCTCTGGGGCTTTCCATGGGCCTTTCCTGTGTGCCTTCCGGGGCACTATATAGACTTCTTCCGATCACGCTCCCTATATATATACACCTGAGCAGACTGGCAGGCCCAGAATTTTCCAGGATTACCAGATACCCCCGATACTCCCGATACTCCCGATACTCCCGATACTCCCCCGTTTTTTCCGGCATCCCTATAAATACTTTTGTACTTTAAATCTTTGTATTTTTATAGGAGACAACCATGAACTTTAAAAACTTTGATCAATCTTTTGATAACCATTTCGATAACCATTTCGATAACCATTTCGATAACCATTTCGACCAAAAATTCGACCAATCTTTTGATCAACAATTCGATAACCATCAATACCGTTATTCAAGACATATTCACCTCCGTGATTCCAAAGGAATCAAAGATTCCTTCATCGTCATAGGACCTTATCGCAAGCAAAAAACAGTACAGATGAATTATAAGAAAACCATCGAAACCATGATTACAGAACACGGACTCAAAAACTTCTTAAATATCGTTCATCAAAAGGAAATAAACAGACTTATGGAGCTTAAATGGTTCAGAAAACATTTAAAGGTCTTAGATCTTTTCGATAACCAATAAATACCTTTACCAACCTAACCCAATAATCAAGAGGATTTATATATGTGCGGAGGCGGCGGCGGTCCAGATTATGCAGCTCAAGAAAGAGCTGCTGAAGCAGAAAGAAAGGCAGCAGAAGCTCAACGAGAATTAGAAAAGCAGCAGGAAGCTGAAAAAGTCATGAAAGAAAAACGATCACAAGCAGAAAAGGATGCGGCAGCCAGGGCAAGACAGCAATCATTGTTAGCTCGTGGTGTTGTTGGTGATCCTGAAGAAGATCCTTTGAAGCCTTCTACAAGAGGTTCATTGCTTAATAAGAACTTGGAATAAAAACGAAACAACGCAATACAGTAAAGCTATGCAGTAAAGCAGTAAAGCAGTAAAGCTATAAAGCAGTAAGCTAACAATAATAATAAGAAGCTAATATGACACAAAAGCAAACCGATGACGGTCTAAAGATCGTAAACCAGTTTAAAAAATTAGTTCTAGAAAGGCAGCCTTTAGATACAGAGTGGGAACAAGCCTATCAGTATACGTATCCTCTTAAGGGTCAAGGATTCAAAAACAATCAAAACGATCAGTCAGGTATTCAGAAAGCTTTATCAGCTAAAAATGATAAGGCTGTTTTATTCGATAGTACAGCGACCGATGCTGTACGTTTATTAGCATCAAGTTCTTTATCTGGTTTAACCCCTAGTTATTCTCAGTGGTTCAATTTAGCAGTACCAGACGTTGAGCCTGAACAAATCCCACATGATGCAAAGATCTGGTTAGAAAAAGCAGCAGAGAGTTTATGGGTAAAAATCCATTCAAGTAACTACGACTCACAAGCTTTAGATTACTTTACTAATGTTATTACATCAGGGATGGCAGGTCTTTATATCGAACTTGATGATAAGAACGATCTTCATTTTGAAGAATGGCCTTTAAGCTCAATGTACTGTCAGGACTTACTAGGTCAGTCTCGAATAGATACTGTTTATAGAAACATCATGTTGACTGGTAACGAAGCCCCCATGTGCCAGGATAGTTGTCGCATCATTTCATCCTTAGTTTTAATCGAGGGGCGAAGAGAGATGCACAGATGCGACGCTATTCAGAAGAGTTCAAAGAGGCGACAGTACAGAAGATGATGCCAC